>ERZ761595.15-NODE-15-length-82532-cov-114.888817_pt1 | contig 82532 bp, 106 predicted proteins | sample MGYA00511035_ERZ761595 | MGnify/ENA primary metagenome ERZ761595 (study PRJEB28899, sample SAMN03785553) | bioreactor sludge metagenome | biome: EBPR Sludge; feature: EBPR Bioreactor; material: 0.22µm filtered reactor supernatant | place: Saint Lucia: Queensland...
ACCTCTACGACCTCTCCGGCTACGCCCACCCGCTGCCGGCTGGGCTGACGACGACGGGATACCTCTACGGCCTCTCCGGCTACGCCCACCCGCTGCCGGCTGGGCTGACGCCATCCGAAAAGGACACGTAATGAACAAATACAACGACCGAAAGCTGGATGCTCTCATGGAGGTTTCCGCTCGCTGCGAAGAGCAGGGCTACAGCGACGAGGCAAGCCGCTGGCGCGACTGCGCAGCCAAGTACGCAGCCGGCGAAAGCATGGAAAGCGCAGATACCGTCGACACCGTCGACGTGATCGTCGAGATGACGATAGCCGTCGTCCTGGCGGTAGTCGTGATCTGGTCGCTGCTGGGGGTGCTGTGATGATCGTCAACAAGCACGACCGAACAAAGTTCATCGGCGGCAGCGATGTTGCGGCAATCCTCGGCGTCAGCCCATGGAAAAGCCAATTCCGCCTGTATCAGGAAAAGACCGGAGAGTACGTCGATGACATCACGCCTGCCAAGCAGCGCGTGTTCGACCGAGGGCACCGCTGGGAACCGATTGTGGTTGAAATGCTTGTGGATGAGCTTCAGGGCTGCGGACACGACGTGCAGATCATCGCGAGACGCGCTCGCTATCAAGACCGAGAATACAAGTTCCTGGCCTGTGAGCTTGACCTTGAGCTACTCATCGATGGCGAGCAGCACAACGGCGAAATCAAGACCGTGCACCCGTTCGCCGCGAAAGAATGGGGCGAGCCAGGCACAGACGAAGTGCCGATCCACTACGCCGCTCAGGTCATGCACGGCCTAATGATCAAGCCGCGCCGCCGTGCCATTGTGGCAGCCCTCATCGGCATCGACGATCTGCGCATCCACTTTGTCGAGCGCGACGAAGAGACTATCGCCGCCATCCGCGCGAAAGAGGTCGAATTCTGGCGCCGCGTTCAGGATCGTGACGCACCACCGCCAGAGACGGCAGACGATGTGAAGTGGCTGTATGCCAAGGACGGCGGAATCGTCATGGAAGCGGATGACGATCTGTTTTCCATGTGCGACAGCCTGAAGCGCCACAAGCACGCTCTGAAGGCCGCAGAAGATGCCGTCGAATTCATGTCCACCCGCCTCAAGTGCGCCATGGGACACGCCTCGACGCTGATCTATCAGGGTCAGCGGATAGCCACTTGGAAGAGCAACAAGGACTCTGTCAAGACCGACTGGCAAGCCGCATGCCTGGCGCTTTACCCGTCGCAGGAACACATCAAGCAGTTCACCAAGACCGCACCGGGCGCACGTCCGCTGCTCATCAAGTAAGGAACAGGACATGACCACATCAGCACTCAAAGCCATAGCCACGGGCGAAGTACAGCAGCAGCGCCTGGCCGACATGAAGCCAAAAGAGCAGATCGCTTACCTGCTCAAACAGAAGGCCGGCGAAATCGCCAAGATGCTGCCTAAGCACCTGAACGCCGAACGGCTGCTCAAGGTCGCGCAGATCGCAGCGACCACCACGCCGGCATTGGCAAAATGCGATGTAGCAAGCCTGGTAGGTGCCATCGGTCAATGCGCGCAGATGGGCTTGGAGCCCAACACCGTGCTGGGTCACGCGTACCTGGTGCCGTTCAACACCAAGCGCAAGGACGCCAACGGCGGCGAGCGCTGGGTCAACTCAGTTCAGGTCATTATTGGATACAAAGGCCTGATCGACCTCGCGCGCCGGTCCGGTCAAATCGTCAGCATCGCCGCGCATGAAGTGTGCGATGCAGACCGTTTCGAGCTGGTCTATGGCCTGGACGAGAAGCTGAACCACACCCCAGCAATGGGCGAGCGCGGCGAAGTCATCGGATTTTACGCTGTGGCCAAGCTGAAGGATGGCGGCCATTGCTTCGAGTTTATGAGCCGGCATCAAGTCGAGACCATCCGCGACGGATCGCAGGGCTTTCAGCAGGCGGTGAAGTACAAGAAGGAATCGGCGAACCCGTGGTCGGCGCACTTCGTCGAGATGGGGCGCAAGACTGTCATTCGCCGGCTGGCGAAGTTCCTGCCGCTGTCCGTCGAATTTCAAACCGCATCGGCGCTTGACGCCATGGCGTCCGCCGGACAAGACCAGCACACGGACGCTATGGACGGAGACTATTCGATCCTGCCGGACGACGCTCCACAGACCGTCGACCAGGACACCGGCGAAATCCACGACGCGCCGCAGATCGAGCAGAAGCAACCGCAGACCGTGCCGCAGGAAATCCAGAAAGCCGCGCCGGTCGGCGACTGGCGCCCAGACCCCGAAGAAGAAGCCGCGATCCGCGCCGCTGAAAGGCAGGAAGCGATGCAGAGCGCGACTCCCGCCCGACAGCGCCGCGAGCGCGGCGGCATGGGCATCGAGTAACCGCCATGAACCCCATTCTGTTCTACGACACCGAGACGACCGGCCTGCCGGATTTCAAAGCTCCATCGGAAGCGGCGCACCAGCCGCACATCGTGCAGATCGCCGCAGCTGTCGTCGACGCTGAAACGCGCCAGGTGCTGTCGAGCCTGGACCTGATGATTCGCCCGAACGGCTGGACGATCCCCGATGAGGTATCTGCCATCCACGGCATCACCACCGAGATGGCCGGCGATATCGGAATACCGGAAGACATCGCCCTGAGCGCGTTCCTGGAAATGTGGCGCGGCGTCAACCTGCGCGTGGGCCACAACGAGAGCTTCGACGCCCGAATTGTCCGCATCGCCATGATGCGCTACGGCGACCTGGCGGCTGACGAGTGGAAAGCCGGGAAAGCCGAATGCACAGCCAGGCTCGCAACTCCGATCTGCAAGCTTCCTCCGACTGAACGCATGCTGGCGGTCGGCAGAACGCACCACAAGACGGCCAACCTGACCGAAGCCTACAGCCACTTCACTGGCCTTGAACTGGAAAACGCGCACAGCGCCATGGCTGATGTGAAGGCGTGCATGGCCGTCTATTTCGCCATCAAGGACATGACGCCATGAAAATCACCGCCATCCAAGCCAAGAATTTCATCGGCGCCCGTGATGTTGACGTGAAGCTCTCGCTCCCGGTCATGCTGTTTTGCGGCCCCAACGGGTCAGGCAAGTCCAGCCTCGCCGAAGCATTGCGCATGGCCATGACCGGAGAGCCTTCGCGAGTCAGCCTGAAGAAGAACTACAAGCAGTTGGTGTCCGATGGCGCCGACGTGGGCTATGCCGTCGTCGAACATGACGGGGGGCAATCCGCGATCGCCCTGCCAAACGGCGCCCACGAGCACACGGGCAGCCGCCCTTCCGAACTGCTGCCGTTCGTGCTCGACGCGCAGCGGTTCGCCCACCTGGGCGCCAACGAGCGCCGGCAATTTCTGTTCCTGCTGACCGGCGTCTCGATCACCGTCCAGGAAGTGAAAAGGCGCATGATCGATCGCGGTTGCGATGCCGACAAGGTCGAGATCATCACCACGCATCTGAGCGCCGGCAGCGACGCCGCGCACAAGGAGTCGCAGGCAAAAGCGCGGGATGCCAAAGCATCATGGCGAGCAGTCACCGGAGAGACGTACGGCAGCATCAAAGCCGCGTCATGGGTGGCGCCAAAGCCCATGGTCAGGCCAGAGAAGATGACGGCCCTCCGCGCCGACGCAGCCCAACTGGCGCAGCAGATCGAGGAAGGATTGCGCTACGTCGGCGACATGCAAGGCCGGGCAACCGCTCAGGCAGCCCAAAGCGCCAGGCTGGCCGGACTGCGCGAGCGCGCCAGAAGGTTCGCCAGAATCGAGGCCAAGCTTCGCAAGGACGAGGCAAGCATGACGGAGTGGAAAGCCAAGGTCGATCACGAAGAGAGAAAGACCAAGGCGTTGCCGACCGAGCCCACATACTCCTGCCCGGTATGCTCTGTCCTGCTGCGCCACGACCACGCCAACGGTGCGCTGGTGGAGTTCACTCCGCCGCCAGTCGTCGAGTCTCACGCAGAGCCTGGGAAGCTCGCCGAGTACCGGAGAGCGCTGGGCCTGTTGGAAAATTCGGTCGCGAACGACAAGCGCGACCTGGCCGACGCCGACGCCGCGGCGAAAGCGCTGGCAGAGATCGACGACGAGAAATCAGAACCGGCGCCGGCGCCCGAAGAGATCGCCGCATCCCGTGAAAAGGTCGAAGATGCGAAGAAAGCGCTCGCAGCTCTGCAGGAGGCCATCAAGGCGCTTGATAATGATGAGCGAACCGCGCTGGCCGCAGACAAACGCACGGCAGCCGCACGCGGCCACCACTCCGATGTGCAGCAGTGGGAAACGATCGCCGCCGCACTGGCGCCGGACGGTATCCCAAGTCAGATGCTCGGCGAGGCGCTAGGGCCGGTAAATGGACGGCTGGTCGACTCGGCATTCGAAACAGGATGGCCGAATGCCCATATTACGGCGGACATGGAAATCTGCGCTGACGGACGGCCGTATGCCCTGCTCTCAGAGTCCGAGCGGTGGCGCGTCGACGCAATGATCGCCGAGACGATCGCGCACCTGTCCGGAGAAAAGGTCCTTGTGCTTGACCGCGTCGATGTGCTCGACCTTCACGGCCGCGAAGACCTGCTGTTCTGGCTCGACGACCTGGCCAGCAGTGGCGAGATCGACACGTGCCTACTGTTCGCCACCCTCAAGGCAATTCCGGCGAAGTTGCCGGAACGCGCTGAAGCTGTCTGGATCGAAAACGGAATCGCAAAAAGACTGAAGACGAGTTTGCGAATTTTTCAATTGCAGAAATGATTCCGGACCTCGACATTACGGCCGACGAAACGGAAAAAACCGCAACCCGCGAAATTCCCGCCGAAATTCCTGCCGGTTTTCCCGTAGGAATGTGTCACGTAGTAGTGCCTGATAGCGGAGATTCGGATGGGCTCCATTTTGCGTCGCTGCAAGAAGCCATCGAATACGCCATCGGCAATAATGCTGCAGCGACGATCTACCACCTTGTAGAAGCCGGGAGGGTTGAGTCGCGGCTGGTTTTCGTTCCTGCAGAGTAAGGCCAGAACCAATGCCAAACGAACCTCGTTTCCTTTCTGCTCTTGAAGAAAAGATGCTGCGCGACCTGTACCCATGTTACAGCACTGCGTCGGTCGCGCAACAGATGGGACTCACGGCGCAGCAGGTGGCGAACTACGCCAAATACAGGAAGCTGAACAAGTCTGCCGAGTACGTTGAGGCAGAAAAGGCGCGGACGATGGCCAGGCTCGCGGCCGCAAAGCAGGATGCAGAGCGCAGAAGGCTGGTGCTGTCTGACGCCAAAAAGGCTGCGCTTATCAGGCTGCAGGCGAAGCCTCACGGAACTGCCAAGCGAACCGCACACGGCACGGCTTACACCAGCGGCAACATCACGACGCACGTAATGCGATGATCGCCTCTCCAATCCAGTCCGAAACCCTCGCGCCCGACGAGTTTGCCGACATTACCGGCAGCCGGACCGCACGCGGGCAGATGGAATGGATTGATGCAAACGGCTGGCCGCATCACAAGAGCCGCGCAGTAGCGCCGATTGTCGGGCGCTGGTACGCACGGCTTAGACTGGCAGGGATAACGCCACAGGCGGCTACTGCGGAAGGTTGGGCGCCTGATTTTACGTTAATCAAATAGGACAAGACATGACCGACTACGACCAAAACAATGGATGGAAAAAAGAGCCCGCTATCGAGGGTACGTATGGCGGCTGCCTGAATTGTGGTCCGCGACCTAGCCTCTTTCCGGCAAACGGCTTGATTGCAGTGGGCTTCGGTTACGCAGCACTAGAGCGTGATGGCGAACCAATTTACACCGAGCCGAACGATCCAGATGACGACGCCGACTTTATGACCGGAGCGCAGGCAGAACGGATTGCTGCAGCCGATACTGACCACGACTGGCGGATCGTTCTTCACGGTCCGCTGTCCGGCAGGACGTATCAAAGGCACGGGCCTAGAGAGTGGGCGCTTATAGCGCAGGACAATGGGTTCGCCTGATTTTACGAGGATACGGGGATGATCAAGATCGAGAAATACCAGCCGTCGAGCGGCACAGAAGGCCAATCGTTCTACGATGACTGGTGCTGCCGGTGCTCACGCGACAAGGCCATGCGCGAAGGCGCCGACTTCGACGAATGCAACGACAACGAGCTTTGCCCGATCATCGCCGACACTATGCGGCTGACGGTCGACGATCCAGACTACCCGGAAGAGTGGTGCTACGACAACGGGACCCCGGTATGCACGGCGTTTGTCGAGCATCCACGGTCAGCGCCAGAGCCGCGATGCACCAAGACGATTGATATGATCACAGGAGAGGCAAGAAAGACGTACCGGGCGATCCTTGCAGACGCAGGAATTGATAGCGACGGATCGTTCAAGATTGGTGGGAAATACTACCACCAGCACGGAGTCATGGAGGATGACTATGACAAAGGCAATCAGCTCGGACTGCCAGAAGGAACGATCTACGTCTTCTCTCTGGTGACTTACGGACACGGTGAAACTATCAAGTGGGCAGACCTTGAGGCACAAAAGGTTGCGCTAGAGGATTGGGCAAAAGCTGTGTGCGAAAAGCACAATTGCAGCGCCGAGGTACTGGTCAGCGCGAATTACTGGTAGCGGCGTATTGCTAATAGTTGTTTTATCACGGAGGATTGTATGGATCGCACACTGAGCGACGAACTGGTAACAGCGAAAAAGAGCTACCTTTGCGATGCTAGTCAGCAGTGGCTGCGATCCGGGTATGTGATTGCAGATTGCGACACTGACGTTCAGCGGAACGCCGTTATGAATGCCGAGGCTGACAACTGGCGCATTCTTCCAGGACAGAAGTATCGGAAATGCAAGGGCGTTAACGACGGTCGGTTCTGCACTTACCGCGCAAGGATCGACATGGACGCGCTAACCCACAGCTTTAATATGTGGGACGAGTAGTTCTTTTGATGAAACGCTTTTATGACGAGAGGATTGAAATGAGTTTTGACGAACAACCAGACGGCGACCCGCACGGAGAGTGCGCAGCAGAGATTCGCGATCTACGGCGCTTGCTTGCGATTGAGCACGACGGGCCAAAACATCGAATCTATGGCGATGACGGAGAACTGCAATGCTCGGCATGCCGGATTGATTTCGTGCGCGACTCTGCACAGGACATCCGGCGGAAGCTCGAAGAGGCTGGTATGCGCGAACTGCAACTGGCCATAGCATCAGGGGAGTGGCCACCAAAACAGGCTACCGGCAGCCATTCCGGACAGCCAACACAGGATCGTCGATCCGGGCCTACTGATCGCAGATGACGAAAAATGACCACCTCAAAACATCCAAAATACATCGCCCGCCCGACGCAGTTTACCGTGCTTCCGAAAGGCGACAAAACCTACAGCGAGCGCGCAACTAAGATAACGATCATCGACGAAGCGGCAGGGGAGTTCGTTGAGGTTAGCCAAAGCGGGCGCGACGGTGGCGGAAAGATCGCAATCGACCCGGAAGAATGGCCAGCAATCCGGGGCGCGATCGATCGGCTAATAGACGATTGCCGACCTACCCCGCCATTATCTTCGCCAGCCGGGTAGCACGCCCAACGACCTGCTTCGACCACTCCGAGTCGATCATTTCGTCCGCCGCGGCCTGGTACTGACCATCCTTCACAGCCGCCAGCATGCGCTTGAAAGTAAGCAGCTTCGGAACCCCCATGTTGAACGCCATGTTCACCAGCACGCGCTGGCGATCTTCGGACAGCGTTCGCCACCATGGAAGCGCCCGGTCAAGACCCGCGGTGGCGCGATCGACATCGGCCAGCCACATGGCTTGTACTTCGGCTGACGAGACGCCAACGCTGGACAGGTTGCGACCGATGCCTATCGTGATATTCCCGGCCGTGTCTCGGTATGGAAAAAGCCGAACTCCCTCGTCTCGGACAAGCTCCGAACGAAGCACCACGAGGTCCATGGTCAGCCCTCAGTCTCGGCCATCTGGATCGGCATTCCGTGAGCGTCGGATGCCCGCCTGCCATAGATGACGCCATGATCTCGACCAATCTCCCTGTGGCGCCGCCAGTCCTCGATCATCAGCAGAGCGATTCCGATCCGCACCGCGACTGCAGACCATAAAGGCGCGTCTCCGGAAAGCAAGTCTAGGATCTGCCAAATGCTTCCGACTGCCAGCACCAGAAATGCTATACGAACACCATCCCCTGCGCGGGCAGACATCAGGTTTAACCTCCGCTCGGCGAGGATGGCGATAACCATCGAGGCCAGCAGGCAGGCTGTGCGGGCGGCGAAGCCTTCCATTATTTTGTCTGCTCCAGTGAGAACTTGTTGGCCACTCTCAGAATCGCCGGACCGATCACGCGATAGGACAGAAAGCCGATTGACGCCGCAGCGGCTGGCATCATCGCATCTTCGGTGATGCCTTCCGGGAGAAGGCTCTTGACGTGTCCTATGGCCATAGCGGCGGGCGTCACGTACCCTGCCAGGAGCGCCGCAGACACGACGCCAGTAAGCCTTCTCCACGCCGGTCGCGGCTCACCATAGGACAGTTCCATCAGCGCTCCGGCTAGGCCCGCAATCAGCAGTACCGGATCGAGACCTGTATTGACGCCGAACAGCGCGAGACCTGCAGAGGCAACGGCGGCGGCGGCAGAGTCGCCGGACGGATTGGAGAGTATTGGCACGCGCTACCCTTTCTGCACAACATTCCAGTTGGTCCCGTCCGACTTGAGAACCGCCCATGCGCCAGCGGTCGCCGGCAGAATCGCCGTGCCGGCCGCGCCGCCGGTGATCGGCACGACGTTCGATGCATTCGATATGGTCAGTTGTGCTTGCCTTGTCCCAAATCGCAGTTCTCGTGCCGTCCATGCGCTTGCGGTCGGCAGAGCGATAACGGTCGTTCCGGCGTAGTTTGCAGACATGAATTCGTCGTGCGGCTGGACTGTGTAAGTGCCGGCCGTGGTAAGTGACGCTGCAGGTGTGTTGCGACGGTCAAGGGTCACGTTGGTGCTACCCGGCAAATAGTATTTTGTCGTGACGTTCTTGATTGCGGTGCTTGTTTCGAGCACGTTGTCGCAGTTGTTCATGCGTATCGCGTAGGTCGATCCGTCGACGACGTTACCGGCCATCGACACCGTGTTAATGGACCCGACGTCGACGCCTTGCAGGTAGATTCCCTGCCCGGCACCGGTGGCTTTGATGTTGTTTCCATTGATCGTTAGCCCGCTGACCACGTATCCGGTGAACGTCCGCACGTAGATACCATAATTGCTCGCTGATGCAAGGCAGTCATAGATGTTGGCCGATATGTTGCACCGGTACAAATTCATTACGTTGCCATAGACCGAGATCCCGGAGAGGAATCCATACGCCTCGTTGCCCTGGATGACTACCCCTCCGACATCCCCTGCGGATACGTAGCCCTGTACGACAACGCCGATATTGCCGGGGAAGTCCGTCTGGTTTGTTGGTGACGCGAACATCTTGTTGCCGATGATGGTTGTCTCTCGCTGTACTGGCTGCGTGGTTTCTATCTGGTGGAATATTCCGTGTCCGGTCACGTTGTAGCAATAATTTCCTACGGCGATAAACTGTGGCGCCTGACAGCGAATCGCCACCATGCCGGTAGGCGTGGCGCTCGTCAGACCGTTCTTCATCTGCACGATGTTGTGCGAGAAATCGACCACTCCGCCGGCGCCTGGGTGCGTGTTGAACGACGCCCCTCCCATCTGGTACGTCCGGCACCCGCGCGCGATGATGTTCATCGAAATTCCGCCGTTTGACGTGTCGCCGGAAACGTCGATGAAATGGCACAAGTCATACCCGACGCAATCGGTGTGCGCCATGTTCGAGCTGCCGTAAACGTGCGCAATGCCGATGTTCCCGCCGGTATAGCTGTCCTTGATGCACCGAACCCTGGTGAACGCCCCGTCCAGGCATTTGTAGGTCTGGATGCCGACATAATCGGTCTTCAGCGTCGTGATGTCCTCAACTACAAAGTTTCGGCAATACTGGAACAGGATCGCCGCCTGCGACCTGGTGCCAGCGTAGTTACCAAGGAAGGTGGCATTGCCACGAATCCTGATGTTTTCACAGAACGACATCTTCTTGACCTTGGCCGTATCCGACGTGTTGTAGGTCAGGTACAGGTTCTCGGCAAACGTCAGCGTGTTGCCGGCAATGCCGATGATCTGCTTGAACTCGCCTATTTTTGTATTGGTGTCCGTCTCGAACAGCGCGCTTGATTGAATGACGATCCAGTCATCGACCGCGAACCCGGACGCGTCTGCAACTACGGCCGTATTCTGGTCGGCAAGGGCGTTGGCAGTCAGCAGTACAGCAGAACCGATCGACCCATGAAACGAGAGCCCGAATGCGGTATTCGACCATGGCGAGTTTGGCAGGCCCGGAGTAACCGCCGTGCGAAAGTCGAAGACCACCCCAGGCGCGAAGTTCAGCGACGTATTCGCTACCCCTGTCACCCCCGCGCCGCTGATCTTGTAGGTTCCTGGACCGACGTAGAGATCCCCACCGTGGTTCAGGAACGCCTGAAACGCCGCCGTGTCGTCCGTCGTCCCGTCGCCCGTGGCGCCAAAGTCGGCCGCGCTGACGCCTGGGAATGCCTGGTCGCGGATGTTGTCGACGGTCCAGATCAGCGAGTCGTTTGCGTCCTTGAGCGTTGCCTTGTAGGCGCCAGACCAGAACACGGCTGCCTCGCCGCGCGAGTCCAGGATGATCGGGTTGGCGTTTGGGGTCGTGGCCCCGGCGTCAGCATAGGTGCGCTTCGGCGTGCTCGTACCGGCCGCATAGGTGTAGAGCTTCCCGCCGGCAAGGGGTGCCCCTGAGTTGCTGATGAAACTTTGTTTACCGGTCGGTAGAATCGTAGCCATAATGCAGATCCTGAAAAGAAAAAGCCCGCTTTCGGCGGGCTCTTGCGATGCATAAAGATGCGTGGATTGCGGCTATTCTCGCGCCGCTCTATTGGGAGTTTCTGCGCTGGCTGGCGCGGTCAGTGTGCAAGGCCCTGGACGAGTACCGACAGCGGCACGCTGGACCGGCCGAGACGGCTGGCCAGCGCGTTCTTCGCGTCCTCACCCACAAGTGGTGGGACTGACGGAGCCGGAGTCCTGCCGGCAAGCGAACTGCTTACCTGGATGTCTCTCGCCGTAGATTGCAGCGGCTTGACGACCAACTCTCGCAGATACGGCAGGTTAGCGCCCTTCGAGAGCAGGTTTGAAAGCTTTTCTGCCGTGTTCGAGCCGACTCCGGCCCTGGTGAAAGCCGGCGTTTCGGTTGCTGCGCTAGCCGCCTTAGATAGCGTTTTCAGGTTGGCAAACTCTTCCGGCGAGAACAGCACTCGCATTCGCTGATCACCAAGCGTGGCCATTGCCTTGCGTAGTTGCGCGCCAGAAAACACGCCGTCAGCACCCTTGCCAAGCGTCGCCCTATCGGTCAGCCATTCCACCGTTTGGCCACGCAGGTTGTTCCATGCCTGCGGGTCGGAAGACAGGGATTGCTTCAGCGCCTGCAGGTCGCTGGCGTTGCCGCGCAAAACGAACTTCCCGAAGAACTGATCGGGCGCCGCCCCGTCGAGAGCGGCTTTCAGGGAGGGGGTGTTTTCGATCTGCGCAAATCGCTGCCGGGCCATGCCGCGAGCTGAATCGAAAGCGGCTCTGGCAGCGTCGCCCATGGCGTCGGCAGCGGGAGCGTCGGCAAGCGCAGTACGCACCACTCCGATGGCCTTCTGTTCTGCCGGCATGGCCCCGCGCTGCGCAGCAGACAGAACGGTGTCAATTTGCGCGGCCACGTTGACATTAAGCGGCGTTTTCCCGGTTGCAACGTCGTTCAGGATGTTTTTCACCTGCTCCGGCAGGTAATGCCCAAGCATGCCGGCGTCCAGCGCGTCATTGGCTTGCTTGACGAAAGCGACGTGATCAAGAGCCACATATCGCCCCGCCTCGTTACGCGCAGCATCGTAGGCAGAATCTACCGCCGCCCGTTTACCAGCGTCCATCTTGAGCAGCGACGACAGCGCGGTGCCAGACGCTTCATGAGCGTCTGGCGAAACGCCGCCAGTAGCGCCCTTGATCTTTTCTGCCGCGCCGTAAAGCTGCTGGTTTTGTTGCACGAACCTCGCTTTCAGCCGGTCGCCGGCCCCTTCGATGTCTGCGGTGTTGCGCTCGAACGCCCACCGTTTCGGGTCCCTCGTCACCTGCGCCGCCGTAGGCCGCAGGTCGAATGCGAGCATCGCGGCCTTACGTTCGATATCATCGGCGGAAACGGCAGCCCCTGCTCGCAGCGTCGCCCGAACATCATCCGACAGCGCTGCCTGCGCCTCTGCAGAGAGCCTTGAGAAATCAATCCCTCTGGCGCCAAGCGTCTGCTGGATTGTCAGGTTCACCTGTGCGGGGCTAGAAGCGCCAGACAAAACCTGGCCAGCCCTGGTCGTTACCACGTTGCCCTTGTTCAGCAGGCCAGAACCGATGTCGACCATCTTGCTGAGCGCCACCGGAGCCGCAGATCCAAGCAATCCTCCAATCGCCGCCTGTCCTGTTTTCGCTGCTGGCGTGGCCTGGTCGGAGAACATCGAGGCCCCCGCCAGAGCGCCGCCCACGCCACCGGAAAGAGCCCTGGTGCCGAGCGTCGCCGAGTTGCCGCCGGGGATCAGAATGGCCGGAGAAGTCGCCGCGATATTGCCACCGATGCGCATCCAGTCAACACCTGGGTTCTGACTGCCGGTGTCTAGCTTTCGCGATGCCTCATACCTGTCATTCTCGGCCCTCACCTGATCGGTGTATGCCTGCGCCTCGCCTGGCCTGCCGGTGCCCATCAGCCATAATTGATTCAGCCCCTGGCCAACGTCCATCATACCCTTGCCGATGCGCGATAGTTTGTCGTTCACGCCCCCAGACAGCGGCACGCCGGTGTCGAAAGTGGTGTCGATGCCGATGGCTGCGGTGGGGTTTATCTTCAGCGTTGATCGGTCGCGCAGCGATGTGGGCGCCGGCTGGCTGGCGCCTGGCGCATCGTCCCATGTGATCGTAGGTGCCCTCCTTGGCGACTCTGCCGCCTGCGCGGTCCCGCTGATCGCAGTTGCTGCAGCATCGCCCATGCGCGCTAGAAAAGACGGCTGCGGCGCCGCCGCCATGTCTCGCGCCCGGTTCACTCGGTCTGCATACTGTTGCGCCTGTGGCGGCATTTCTTGCCCCTTAGCGCCTTTTCCGGTACGCATCCAGGCGTCGACATTGCCCGGCCCCCAGTTGTAAGCCAGCAGCGCAAGATTGCGGTCGCCGCCGAACTGGTCTTGCAACTGCGACAGGTATTTGCCGGCGGCTATCCGGCTCTGCCTCTCGTCTCTCGGATCGATGCCGAACTGCGCCGCCGTTTTGGGCATGAACTGATAGGCTCCGACTGCGCCAGCCGGGGAAACGGCGTTTGGGTTCCCGCCGCTCTCTACGCGGCGAACAGCGTCCAGGGTGCCGTCGTCGATTCCAGCCGGAGCACTCCATTCGATGGTGGCCATGGTCAGGGCCTCACGGTTCCGGTGCGGCCGGTCTTCGAGTCTTTGACGGTGATCGACCCATCTGCGTTGCGCGCCACAACCGGATATTTGGCGCCATCGACCTCCAGGAACGATCCGCCGTCATTCAGGCTCTTGACTTCCATACTGTTGTTTTGCGCGCCGCCCCAGCTTCCAGAAGCCCCCGATCCCTTTCGCGCCATAGGCGAGCCGCCTGGCGACGCCCCGCCCGCGTACCGCTCTTGAATCTGCCGGATGGTCTTGATCGCGTCGAGCTTCTGTTCGGCGGGGATGGTCGGGTCACCAAGGTTTCCTGCGGATGCCTTGTACATGGCCACATCACGATCCGACTGCGGCCCCTCCATCCTCGGCATTTGCATCATCAGCGCGCCTTCGAGCGCCTTTAGTTGGGCAATCGATCGACTGCCTTCAGTGGTCATCCCAAAGGTGCGCGCAACCAGATCATAGCCAGCACCAGAATAGCTCCCGGTCGCCTTTTTCAGCAGCGCTTCCGCGTCGTCCAGCATCGGCAGGATAGCCCCAGCCTTCTGCGCCTTCTCGGCCTGCGACCCTTTCGGCGGGGCCATTCCCTGAGGGGTGAACGCCCCCCCCGGAGCAACGGCGCCAGCGGCAGGTGGCGCGACCCATGCGCCGTCCTTCCACTCGGGCTTTGTGGCCGCGAATTGCTGCTCTGGAGTCATCTGCTTGGACAGCGCTCCGCCGCCGGCAACCGGCCCGACGGATCCCGCTCGCGGGTTGGTGTTATAAGGTACGATCTGGCCGCCGGTATCCTGCATCTGCACCTTTGGAGTGGTCGCCTCCAACTGGTCCTTTGCCGTCTGTACAGACATCAGCCCTTGATTGATCCACTGGCGCAGCCCGTTCGGATCGGCTGGCATCGTCTGCAGCGCCGTGGCGATGCCTTTCGGGTCGGCCATCTGCGCATCGACAAGCTGCCTGGCGACTGAAATCACGTCGGTCTGGTTCAGGTCTGGCTTCTGCGCCAGAGCAGACAGCGCGCCGTGCATGGCGCCGATCCGGGCTTTTGCCAAGTCAAACTGCTTTTGCTGCAGTTCAACGCCGTGCGTCTGGCCCTTCTGCAACTGGTCGAGCACGCCGCTGGCACTGTTCGGAGCCGCTTTGAAAAGCTCGGGCGTGATCCGGTCGATATTTGGTCGGCCGTCGTTAAAGTTCTCCTGATTCGAAAATACCGAGCGCAGAGCGTTGCTATCGGCCTGCTGCTGCCGATAGTTTTGCAGCGCCGCCTGTTGCATTTGCTGCTGCTGCATGGCGCCGTTCATCGACAGCATGGACGCGATAGGCTGCATCGACTCGGCCATGCTCGGCGCCTTGGCGCCAAGGGAGATTGCGGGATCTAGTGGCATCGTCTTATCCGTAGTTGGCCGGGTTGTCGAATCCGCTATACGAATTGCCGTATGGGCTACCGCCGCCGCTCGCCGTGTTGAACATCGGGAGCTTGCTCATCATGTACATGCTCGAAGCGTTGCCGATGCCGCCTCCGATGGCGTTGGCGCTGCCGACGTAACCGGATGCGCGCGCCGCTGCGCCGGAAAGAAGCGAGTTGTTCGCCGATGCGGTGCCGGACATCGTGTTGGATGCGATGTTGTTTGCCGTGTTGGCGCCCAACTGACTTACCTGGTTGGTTGCCGCCTGGCCAATGCCGGCCAGCGACGACAGGCGCCCGAAGCGGTTGCCTAGATCAGTCTGGTAGCGGTTGAAGGCGTTGTCGTAGGTCTGATTTGCAAGCCCGGTGTTGAAGCTGAGAAGGTCTTTCAGAGCGGCGCCGGATGCGTAGCGCCCTTTCGATGCGTTCGCCCGGTCAAGCGCAAGCTCCCCTTGCTTCCTGGTGAATTGGTATCCGGGGTCGGCCTGAAAGTCGGACGCGCCAAACTGGTGATTGAACGAGCCGAAGTCGCTGCCGCGCGGCGCCATGTCCTGCGACTGCCCCTGCATGGCGTCGATCTGCGCCTTGAGCGAGTCTAAGTTGGCCTTGGCTGCGTTGATCGCCGCCTGGTTGTATTGCCCGCCTCCGTATCCGCCCTGCCCTTGCTTCGCCTGTTGCGCCTGCTGTGCCATGATCAGGGTGAGGTAATCCCCGTCCCACCCGGCAGGCTGTGCCCCATAGGACGCAAGGGCAGACTGGTATGCGGGCGGAAGCTGCGAGCCGCCGCCGCCAGCGCTGCTGTTAAGGAGGTTGTTGTAGGTCGTCAGCGAGTCATTGTATTGCCGCTGCAGGGCCGGTAAATTGCTGGCAGCATTGGGGTTTGACGGCGTGTCGACACCAAGCAGTTGCGAGAGCTTCGACAATGCCCCGGTGCCGGCCGTGCGCCATGGCGACTGATCGGCGCGCGCCTGGTCGTACATGGATTGCTGCATGGCATTCGTTTCGCGCGTTGCCTGCAGTTGCGCCGCTGCCGCCTGGTTGGCTGCGTCTGCCTGCGTGCTGGCCGCATCCTTGGCCGCGCCGGATGACATGACGCCACCGAGCAGCGATCCGCCACCCATTACCGCCGTCGCAGCGTCCATGTACCCTGATGCTGCTCTTGCCCACCACTGGTTTAGCATGATGCCCCCTTGCTGTAATGCGTAACTCCATCGGACTGGCCGGTTTGGACAAACCCGAGCCGCCGAACAAACTCGTGCCCGCTCTTGTGGCTGTCCATGACGGCAGTAGTTACTTCGCCGTGCTGCTCGATCATTTCCTGCAGGCTTCTGAAAAGCGCCCGGCCAAGCCACTTCCCGCGCGCCTTTGGCATCACCGCGACGTGCAGTTCAGTACCGCGCCGCATGATCGCCCCGACTTCCTCGCCACTGACCACGACCGGGATAAACTCAAAGCCGGCCATCGCCCGATCGAAATCCTCGAACGACATCCCGAAAAGCCGGCCCTCGATGACATCGAAGACGATCCGGCGAACGTCTGGCACTAGTTGATCTCGCGACCGCTCGCCCGGATGGTGATCGATGTCGCCGCGCCGGCAATCGTCGAGATGAACCCGCTGGCGTCCAGCACGTGCCCGACGACCTCGGGGAACGTGTATGTCTCGCCGGCCGCCAGGCTCTTGGTCTTCACGATCAGGTTCTGGTTTCCGGCGGTGTCGGCTGCCGTGACCAAGTTCACCGACAGCGTGACCGCGCCGGCGCTCGTGTTGGTCGCGGTGAATTTGTCGATGATCGTCCGCGTCGATGCCGATACGGTGTATTGCGTGGTCTGCGATGACTCGGCCTGCTTGGCCGCGATCAGGGTCTTGGCGGTGATGCTCATAGCGTCAGTCCTTGTTGCATGTCGTTGATCTGCGTGCGTAGTAGCGCGATTTCTTCGGCCATCGCGGCCATACGGGTTTCAATTTCCGTGTCGAGCGACTGCACGTAGGACGTTGGCGCCAGCATCCAGTCATCTGGCGGAATCGGCGCCGCGCTTTGGGCGGCCTGCCCGCTGCTGTCTGCGAGCGAGAACAGCAGCGCCTTCAGTTCCTCGATGCCTGCGTCTTCCGGCAGGCTTTCCGATAGCTCGTTGTTGGTCGCCGCTATCGGTCCGCCAACGCGGTTGTAGATTGACGTGGCCCACTTTTTCCACGCCTGCGTCATCATCCCCGCGCTGTCGACCACCGGGATCCTGATCGGCGCCGGAGACATCGCAGAGCGGGCGCCGGCAGAGTCGACAACCGCCGCCGGGTTGTCGGTCCTGATGATGATCGGCTGGTAGCCGGTCAGAACAGCATGCCCGGTTAGCGGGAAAATGGTTCCCGGAGAGGTCTGTACTACGGTCGGCTGCTTGCCGCTGGCGACAAGGTGTCCTGTTGCCGCCGCTATCGTCTGGTTGGCTGTCCTCGTGACAGTCGGCTGGTAGCCCGTCAGCAGCGCATGGCCAGCCGCAGGATTGACGACGTTACCTGACGACTGGCTTACGGTCGGCTGGTAGCCCGTCGCAACAAGATGACCTGAGCTTGCGCCAACGGTGTGATGGTCAGTGCTTGATACGGTCGGCTGGTAGCCAGTGGCTACAACGTGTCCGACAGCAGGCGCTACTGCATGGTTGTCTGTCTGTGTGACTGTCGGCTGGTAGCCGGTTGCGACCACATGGCCGGTGCTTGGGTTGACGGTATTCCCGCCAGCAACAGCTTCAACATACAAGCAAGCGATGACCCCGCCGCCGCCGCCCGTGCTGCCGACCTTGGCCCGAAGAATCGTGGTCGAGAATGTCTTTGTGACCGGGTTATTGTTCGCCGGCCAGTTTGCGGCCGTGTGCTCTGCGTCTGTGGCGTCCCTGTACCTGGCCGCAGCCGTGGTCGATGTCGACGCGAGAACGCCAAGCGATGTCGTTGTGTCGAATAGCTCGACCTTGATGCCAGCAGAGTAGGAGTAATCCCCCGCCGCAAGCCGTACCGTGTAGTCGCCTGTCGCCGGCAGGTCAATGCGGTACGTCGTTACTGTTGTGCCGGTCGTCCGGTGGATGCCGGCCAAACGGGCATCAGGTGATGTGCTTCTGTTTCTGCTGTCGCTGCTGGTTTCCCATCCGACGTTATTACCCTGCGCAGTCGTGCGCGGGTAATTCGCAGCAATTCCTATCTCATAGGTGTGGTCTGCCGGGTCGGTGACGTAGCCGGACGTGGCCCGGAAGTCGATGCCTTGCGGGAAAGACATGGCGCGCGGTTACTCGGGCCAGAGGCTCGGCGGCACGTCAATCGTCGCCAGGATCTGGTTGCAGACGGTGATGATCTTGGAATAGGTGCTTTTGTCGGCAGGGCCGAGCCCTTTGGCCACCGCGTTGAATGGCGTCATCAGGTCGTTGAACTCGGCACCGGTGCCGCCGATCGTCGTCCACAGGTCGGCGACGACCGACCACACGGCGCCATTCGCCTGCAGCGTGCCAAGCCAGCCAAGTCGTTCCTGATATGCTGCGGCGGCTGAATTCATCTGGGATTCGAGCGTTGCGCGGGGAATGCTTTGCGCCTGCGCGGCGGCTTTCCATGTCGTAGCGTTCGCCCGGAAATCGAACTGCAAGCCGTTTAGGTTGCGCTCGATCTGCAGCAGCAGCTTCAGCGCCTGCAGTCGCGTGTATGGCACAGCCATTATTTCTCCCCCCCGGCAGGCCAGAAGCACAGTACCTCTCCAGGCTTCCCGCCAGACTCAAGAAGCACGAACGTGTGCTGACAACAAGCCGGAATAACCAGCCGATACCCACGCGAATCGGGCACGTCGAACCCCTTACTGGAGACAAGGAAACTTTCTTGCCTGCCATCCTGGGCGACGGTCGAGCACTGAAATACGCCGTGCGTTACCAGCGCCACGTTGGCATAGCTGTGAACGTGCAGCGGGATGCAGCCGCCTACAGCATCGACCATGTTCGACCGAAACTGGATGCCGCACTCTTCCCACATCGCCCAATGGCGCCCATTGAGCAGATCGCTGTCCATCAGGGTGCTCATCTGCGCCCTTAGACCAGATCGAACCACCCGCCTGACGGGCAGGTCAGCGTCAGCGTGTTGCCTACCGTCGTCGCCGGGATATCGGCTGGCGTCGAGTCGCCGACGAAATATCCGACCAGTGGGTTTGTCATCCCCCACATCGAGCCAGACACGTAGAGCACGGCGTAGCGGAAAGCGGGGATGCTTCCTCCCGATGCCGTCTTGCTCGGGCTTGCCGATGAGAACTTGAACCCGCCAGAAATGGCAGTGGCCGCCAGCGACGCCAGCGTTTCGCCGCCTGCCGTCCAGCCGTTGCCGGACACCTCGTTGGCTGAAACGTCGGCCCAAACGCTGTGCCCCGAAGTCGACACGTCTGGCGTATAGGACGACGACACCAGCGCCGCCTTGACGGTCGCGCCGGTCAAGTCGTTTATGCGTAGGTCGTCCTTGTTCTTGGAATAGATGGTGAAAGTGCCTGCTGCCATGTGATGAAGTCCTCAGTTTTTGCCGATTGTTACGGTTGCCGATGCGCCCAATATGGCGACTTTTACCGGGTCGGTGATGGTCAGCCTGAACACCCTGTCACGGCTCTTGCCGAGCCTGCTCCAGATCGCCCTGTTTCGGTATTGTCCGGTCTTTCCCATCGGCGACCAGCGCTCGCTGCTCCACACGTGGCCGCCGTCGTCGGACCACTGCAGCATCGCTTGCGGGTCCGATCCCTGTCCGGAGTCAATGCCCGTTCCGGGCTCTAGGTCGATCTGCAAAGACGACCAAAACATCCAGTTGTAATCCGGGTTGCTGGCGTGCGGGGAGGTGCGGATCCTGTGGATCGCGTCGCCGTTGTCGGTGTAGGTGTCCAGGTCGAACGCGTAAATCTTGCCGTTCTGCCAGTCGCCGACCAGCGGGCGGCCGGCGAACGAAGCGAAGCAGCAGGCGCGGTGCCGGTGCGCGATGCCGTCTGCGTCGTGCCATGCGCGCTCGTGCCAAAGCCCGGTTGCTACGTCATAAACCCATGTCCGGTTGGCAGTCGGGAGTGTCAGCACGTAGAACGGATGGCCGGCCTGCTGGTAGGCGAAAGCCTGCGCGTCGTCGATGCGCGCGTACGTGGAAATCTGGTGCTCGATGGCGTGCGTAGAAATGCGCAGCGGGGTGTATCCGTTCGCCCGCCAGATGGTTCCCTGCCCTCGCTCGTCCTTGCCCATCCAGTAGATGCTGTTGTCGATCTTGGCGACCGACGACGGGGCAGAGCACCCAACCTCCATAAACGCGCCCTCGATGCGCGAGAACGGGAAGTTGACGTCGCCAGAGTTGAACCATACTTCGGTCGTCGCCTCGCCGAATAGCCACAGCTCGCGGTGATCGGCGATGAGTGAAACAAGGTTGTCTGGCCAGCCCTCGGCAGAGGCGTAATCGGCGCCTGGCAGAACGGTAGAGTTGATCGAGGACAGGAAGAATTGCCCGGTTCCCGGACGCAGGAAGATGAAGTAGCCGTCGATGAATGTCACCCTGCTGGCCGTCGCGCCAAGCGAGACGACCTGACTACCAACTGACAGCGATAGCGACCAAGCATAGCCGTCAGCGAGCGCCGCCGTGCTTCCGTTATCAACGATCGACACCGGCCCGGATCCAGTGCCAAGCTGTCCGGCAGCCGTCGCAGTGCCGTTGGCATCGATCAGGAATACGCTGCTGCCCTGGACGGCAATCAGCAGGTTGTTGGTCGTTCTGTAAAGCGCCCGGATGCCGCCGGCGGCGCCCATGGTGGCCCACAGCGCAAGCCCTGGCGTGCCGACCAGCATCGACACGCTTTTGGCCGTTGGCGCGCCAATCGGAGGCTGCGCGGGCGCCAGCTCAGGGTACAGGTTGACGCAGCGCTGCGCGTCGAAGTTGGCGCTGCGGGATTCGTAAGCTGCGCCGACGAACGGGATTTGCATGCTCAGTACCCGCCAATGAAGCCGGCAAGCCCGGTTCCTGCGCCTCCGACCAGCGCCGGATCGAACCGCGATACCGGGCGCTGCGCATTGGCTGTCTTGATCGCTCCGATTTCGTCGCCTGCGATCTTCACAACTGCGGGGCTTGGCTCTATGCCGTACTCCGGCGCCAGCTCAACAGCGAGGCAATAGCGCATCGCCTTGGCGTAACCCGGAGGATAGTTGATGGTCTGCGCCAATGAGGACAGCGTCGCGAACTGCAGATTGACCGATAGCGTAAGAGGGATGGCCAGCGATGGCGACGGCCAAATCCAGACCGTGCCGAGCGGGAAAGCTGGCACGTAGTAAACCGCATTTGGGATGGGGGCAGCGAAGCTTTTAAGCTCGATAGAATTCCATTCTTCCGTCGTCAGAACGCGCAGCGGGAAATCAACCCCGCTGGACGTGACGAACGCGCCATTGATGCTGATCGGCCGGTCGACGTTGAAGGCGCCGCCGGTTCCGATGGTGTAGCTCTGCGTCCCGCCAACGAGGCTTAGCGCGCTGTTGACCTTTTGATAGGCCAGCAGGTTGCGCAACGCCCACGACGAAATCATATCGTTGAGCGTTGCTAGTGCGTCATTTGCCTCGTCGGCGGTTGGCGTTTCCCCGGACGCTATGGCACCGATCAAGCGCATTGACGACGTGATCAGGTCGAGCGCCGTTGTCATTTGTTATGCCTGCGGAGTCAGAAGTCCGCTAACGCTCAGTTGCGCCCAATCGATCGCCACTGCGGCCGTTGCAGCGGCGTTGACGACGAAAGTCACCTGCCCGGCAGCGGGGACGATGCGGGTTATATACAGAGCCGTCGCATCCGCACTGGAGTTTGACAGGTACGCGGCGAACCGCGACTCTGCCGTAAAAGCCGGGTTGCTAACGACCACCGACGTACCTGCCGCAGCGATGCCGGCACGTCCTTGCGTCTTCGATGTCGTCACAGCTCCCGCCGTGACTGGTCCAGCAGAAGTGGACGCAAGCCCTTGCGCAATCAGCGCCGCCTCTTCCTGCGTCGACAGTTGGACGATGGTTCCGGCCGCGTAACCGGCGTAACTTTTGGCAAGCAAAATCATGTTGTAGCTCCTTGATGATCAGAAATGCGAATCAGGTCGCGTACTTGACGGACAGCTCGGGATAGGTCGCAGCCCACCCGAAAAGCACGTCCAGGCGCATGATGCTGTTGTCGTTCACTCCGTCGTAGAACTCGGTTACCTTGACCGTCAGCCCCTGGTCCGACACCTGCTTGACATCGATGACGCCCTTGCCGCCAGGTGGCGACCACATCGGCACCATGGCCAGCGTAAATGCGTCCTTATGGAACGCGACGTTGGTCGAGTATGCGCCCGAGGCTGTGCCGAAAATGGTGAAGTTCGCCGCCGTGGTGGCGTTGCTGACGTTCTGGAAAGCGCCAGTAGGAGTCAGAGCGGGGCTGATCGGAAGCGCTGTAGCGCCGCCTGCCAGGTCGGCCGTAATGACGAACTGCGCCAGCACGCCGGTCGATACCCGCGACTGCGGATTAACCGCATAGACGCCTGGGAACTGCACGATGGTGCCGCGCGTGATCGGGTTTGCCAGTGCGCCGCAGGCAATCGAAGCGCCAGAAAGTCCGGCAGAGCACGCCGTACCTGTGACGGCTTGAGCGCCGTTGGTGTGAACGTCGACGTTCTGGTCCATCGCGTAGGTCAAGCCGAGCGAGTCAACCACCATGCCAGAACCGAACTGCTTTGATAGCCTGTCCTGACTGTTGAACATGCCAGCGAAGCCCTGGACGATAGCGCCGTTTAGAGCCGGGTTCATGACCAGTCCGCGCTGCTTGTCGCGGGGAGCGCCCATTTCGTCAAGACGCTGATTGGCGCCGGTAATGGCGGCCATGGCCAGAGCCTGCGTTGTCGGCAGCGTGCCGGGAGTGCCGATGCAGTTATAGGTCGAATAGTGCGCGAGCTGCAGCCCTTGCCGGTCGATCTCGTTGCACACAGCGGCAACGGCAGCTTGCAGCTTACTCTCCATTTGCTGAATGCTGACGGTGCGCTCCAGCGAAGTGAAATTCAGATCGCATCCGCCCTGGGAGAGCGTCAGCGGAACGGTCGTTTCGACGGTCGATTGCGGGGCGGCAACACGGCCGGCACGATACGTGTAGCGCGGCGGGCGCTTGATGTTGATCGTTTGGCCCGGCGAATAGCCGCGCGACTGGTTGCCCGTGAACTCGTCCTGCCAGTCACGATTGACCATGCCGGAAAACGACAGCATGTTTTCGAGGATCGCCAATGCTTCCTTGGCGACGATGCTACAGGTGATAAGCGTATTGCTCATTTTTCAAAATTTCCTTGTAAATGCGAGTTGATTACCGAGCCCAACGGGCGCCCTGTTTGGCGCGCATGGCCCTGTACTGCGCCATGCTCATGTCTGCTGGATCGGCGGAATTGGTAACTCCCCCACGGATTGGCGTAATCGGCTCCGGGGCGTTGCTGACGGGCTTGACAACTGGCGATGGCGACCCCGAAACGGACGCTTCGAGACGCCCAATTTCACGCGCCGCTGATAGCGGCGAAAGCCCGTTTAGCCGTGCTGCTTGTTCGGGGTTCTTCGCGAGGTGATACGCCACCTCGGGGCCTCGCTCGCTGTCGAGCAGGGCCTGAATCACGTGCGGCGCGACTTCGATCGATGACTTGCCGATAACATCGTCATAGTCCTTGATCGTTTCGCGGGCGGCGGCCTGCCGTTCGTTCCATGCCTGCGTTCCAGCGGTCTTCGCGCGGCCATCGGCCTCGCTGGCACGCTCCGCGTCGCGCTTTGCTAGCGCCGCGTTGACTCGCTGATCCGCCTTCCAGTCCGCAAGGGCCTCGACATACTCGCCATAGTCCTTGTACTGGTCAGCGGACGGCTTGTTCGCTGGCGGCTCAGGCTTGGCGAGCGCTTTCTGACGCCAGAATTCAGCCTCGCGCTCCGCGTCGTGACGCGCGCGCGTAATCTCGTCGATGCGCTCCTGCGCGCTTCGCCTGGGCTTCGGCTTCTCTTCCTGGACCGGCTCCTCATGCCCTTCGGAGGGGTCGAATGCGGGATCTTCGGCAATGGTTTCCGGGCTTGCTTCGGCGCCGTCCGGGGGCGTGATTACTGGCTGCTGCTCTGTTGCGTCAGGCATGGAGTGCTCCACGAGTCATTACTGGCCCATCTGCGCTTGTTCCGGCGCCGGGCCTGGCGTCGGTGCGGTATTCGGTGATCCAGAAACAGAAAGGCCCTCGTCTTGAGGGCCTTGGTCTGAAGCGACGGCTGCGTCGAGCATTGGCGGCGGTTGCATGTGCTGCACCAGCATCGCAATCCAGCCTTTGATTTCTTCCACGTCTTGCCGGCTTTCGGCATTGATGCGCGCGACGTTTTCTGCGGACTGCGCCTTGACGCGCTCTTTGTCGATGCCGCTCTGCGACTCCTGCAGCGCATGTTCGAGCTGCTGGATATGCGCCTGTGCCTGCTGTATGAACTGCTGTACCTGCGGCGGCAGCGGCTGTTGCTGCTGTCCATCTTCCGGGTCGTCTCGAATCTCGGGCGGGATTGTGCGCGCGATGCGCTCGGCAATCTCTTCGGCGCCGGGCCAGTCCATCGACTGGACCACCTTGTCGCCGGCAATGTCCATCAGCTTCGGCCACGACTGTCCGAATTGGATCATCGCGTCGGCCGCTTCCTGGCGCAGCGTGCTGTAGCTCGGGCCAGCGGAAACGGTCACGTCGTAGGTGCCGACCGTCAGGTCATTCAGCACGCGCTTGATGGTTCCCGTTTTTTCGTCGGCCTCGGGAGACTCCATTGGCTTGTTAACCGGTGCGTGGCTCAGGCTCTGGTCTTCGCCCATAATTCGGACGACGCGCTCTGTGTCGTAAATGCGCGGGATCATCTGCATCAGGCAGCGACCGGCGTGCCGTATGGTGCGGTTGAGGTTGTCAGCAAAGTGGAAATTACTGACATCGCCCTGCCGCTGCCGCGCGACGATTGCTCTCCCGCTGGTTTCGTTACTACGGGCGCCAAGGGATGCATCAAAGATGCCGGTGCATGCCTTGATGTCGTCGCTGGCATGCATGGCCATCTGCAGCACCCCGACCGGCACATCGGCCATCGGTTGCCGGCTTGGCGGCGGGGCCGGATGGCCGCCTACAGACTTCGGCACGTATTCGAGGTACGGCATGCTGCGCACGTTGGCCTGCGCCCACTCGTTCTCGCGCCCCTCGAACTGCCCGACCGCGCCGATATAGGGCGCCTTTGGCCGCAGGCTAACCTCTTCGGTAGCCGCAGTCATCCAAAAGTTGTACATCTGCGCCGGGTCTTTGGCTGGACGGACGAGCCCGGAGCGGATCACGCGCCCATCGATGTCTATTTCCTCACCGTAGACCGGGAAAACTGGAATCCACTTGCACGGGATGTCTTTCCGCTCCAGCACGTCGGTAGCCGTGACTTTGTACCAGCACACCTTTCGCCGGCTGCTCTGGCGCGTTTTGACGATGGACACGCCCGGCGGAAGCCCGAGCAGATGGTCTTTCCAGCCGCTTTCGCCGTTTGACAGTCGCACCAGCGTGGCGGACTCGTGCTCAACACGGTAATACTCCGCGATGCGCACCGAGTCTTCGCTGATCCACGGAGATGCGCCGCATCCAGGTCCGAACTCGCTGATACTTGACGCGTCCGCGTCAGGGTATAGCCGCTGGAATTCAGCACGAGACACGTCGTCATAGATGATGGCGAACTCGGCGTCGCTGCCGTCCGGCTCCTGGCTGTGCGGGTCTAGGTAGACAGTGAACGCGTTGCGGATGCGTTGGAACCTTATGTCCTGGTCAAAACTGTCGTCGTCGGCATAGTCAGTGACGATGCGGAAATAGCCGAAACCGATCGCCGCAGCGCTGTTCACCGCGGTGTCATATGCCACGTCCGCGTTGCTGGCATATTCGATATGCCGAATCAGGCCCTGCATGACCTCGGCCGTGTCCACGTCCGCGTCGTCATCGACCGGGTGCACCTTGATGCTCGGCCTGTTCTGCCGCTGGTCGTTTGTGATCTGGTGCAGGAACGCCAACGTCTTGTTGATCGTCAGGCACGGCTGGCGGTCTGCCGTGCGATTGCGCCTAGCCTGCTCAGGCCACTGATCTCCTGACAGGAATTTCAGATCGCTGAGCGCGTCGGCCCGGTTCTGCTGCTCCGAGTCCTCGCAAAGCTGAAATCGCTTCTGCACCTCTGCCAAGATGGCGTCATCGTCAGAACCGTCAGCCGGCGCGTCCTTGTTTGCATCCATGCTCAATGCATCCCCCGCGAGGCCTGGCGGGGAGCGCGCGCCATCAGCATCGGCTCATCCTGGATCGTCACAAACCCGAGCCGCGAATACCACGCTGCAAGCGCATCAATGGGCATCCCATCATCCTCAGGTTCTGGCGACAGAAGCAGCACAAACCCGGACAGATCGGCATCTGCGCACACCATGCGCAGCAACGCCGTGGCGTGTCCATGGCGCCTCGACTCTGGTTCTACGTGCACCGCTGACACCTCCATTACTCGCCCGCGCATATGCGGCGGGACAGCAGACGACGGCCCGACCGTCAGCGATGCCGGGCCATCCTGCATATGCGTTGTGCTCATTAACCCATCCATCCGCCTGCATATCCGCCTGCGAAAGCCGGCCGCGCAGTGATCGTTTTTTCCTGAATCGCGACGCACGCGTAGCGGAACGAATCCGCTGCGTGGCTGGTCCAGTCGTGCAGCGGCCCCATGCTGATCGCTCGCTTGTCGTCGATCTTTTCCCGGTACTGTCGGATCGCATCCAGGCCTGTGGCGCACCGAGTACGGTCAAACCAGCATCGATCCACCATCAGCCGGGCCGCGTCGATGCCATCCTTGATGCCGATCTGAGGCACGATCTCGAAAGCAATACCAAGGCCCTCGGCGACCTCAAGCCGGCTCTTGCCGGTGCCCATCTCTCGCACCTGGATGTCGTGTGGCGCCCAATGCGTGCCATACAGGTAGCCACGCTCCTGCAGCACCCTGGCGTAGTGGTCTAGTCCGAAACCGTTGGACTCGTAGTAGTCGACAAATCGGATCTCTCGACCGGTCTGCTGCCAGAACCAGATCGCCGTTGAGTCGGCCATGCCCAAGTCCCACGCGGTGTGGACTTTGAGCATCCGATCAACCGGGACCGAAGCCACGCGGCCATCATCGTCAGCTTTGCGCAATTCCTGCGCGTAGTAAGCGCCGGTGATAGCCGCATCAAACGAGCACTCGAACTCTTGCTGATATTCGTTCTCTGGCATCGCCTTGCGCATCCGATCCAACTCGTCCTGCGGGATGATCCCGGTGTCGCTGGCCTTAAGCACCTGCACAAACCACTCCTGGTCGTCCACCGCTCGCTTGTAAGTCGCCCCGAGCAAGTTTCCCCATCCCTTTGGCGTGCCGCTCAGGTCTAGCCACCCCTGCCGGTCTGCAAGCGCCGGAAGGATGATCTGCGTCAGCACCGATGGCGCGATATCCTGCGCCTCGTCTGCGGCAAGCCCGTCGAAGTACAGGCCGCGCAGACGCTCTGCGTTTTCGGCGCCGTAGAGCCTGATCTGCGCGCCGTTGTGGCCGAAAACGACCGACAGCTCAGATTCGTTGATCTTCCCGCCGCATGCCAGGATTGGCGCCGAGTAGTGCTTGAGATACGACCATGCGATGTCCTTGGCCTGTATGTAGTAGGGCGCTAGATACCCGTACCGCGGGCTCTTGAGCTTGCAGCACGCGGCCGACCGAATCAGCTGGTTGATCCTCGCAACGGTCTTGCCTGCCCTACGATGCGCCACGGTCAGCGCGTACCTTGATCGCGCATTGTGGTACGGCACAAATGCCGGCCGCGGCGCGTAGGGGATCAAGACCTGTCTGCGTGTTCCAACCATGAAAACTCGATCGGACCCGCGTCCGCGCCAGTGAGCTGCAGCGGCAAAAGCTTGGGATAGATATGCACCCAAAATGCACGCTCGTTCTCGGGGTCTTCTTGCGCCCACTCGACAAGGCGCTCTGCGCCGCCAAGCTTGTCTGCCGCGAGAGCAATAGCCTCAAGCGCGGTGCGAGTCACCTTGCGCGTGGCTCCTTTCGGCTTTCCTGGATTCCCAACACCGAATCGTCCCGTTTTTTCCCGCTGTACTTCCATTGATTTCCGTAAACGCAAAAAAGCCGACCACTGGCCGGCTGTCTTTGGGCGCAACTCGCCCACCACCCGCGAGATTACGAGATCCGCCAGGCTATTGTCAAGACGAAATGCATAGCGAAAATTCTTGTTGACTTCCTTTTGTATTGTCGTACAATACAGATGCCGACACACAACAACCAAGGAGGGAATGGAAATGGACATGGACAAATATCAGGCTTGCTCTGAAATGCTCAGAGAAATTTTGGCCGGCTATGTCCCGGCTAAACCGGCTCTGTTTAATGCTAATGCTTCTCCGCGCGACCCGAAGCAGGTCGCGCTATACGCTGCCGCGTGCGGTCTAGCGGAAGCGGCTATAACCTTCGCTGTCCTCAGCGAAGGGTACGAGATAGCCGAAGAGGCTGCCCGTGAGCAAGCGAAGGATCCAAGGTGGGTCGCGGCACAAAGCCGCGAAGTGCTCGCGAGTCTTTTCCGCGAGATTGCGGACAACGACCGTTTCGATGACGGTCGATAGCATGGCCAAGCGCACAGGCAATCGCCCCGGCCAGGGGCGCCAGCCGACCATCGCGCCATCTGGCCAGGTGGCCACCATCAGCGCCAGGGTCAGCGCGACGCAGCGCGCCGAGTACATCCGCCGCGGTGCGTCAAAGGCCCTGCGTGACTGGCTGGACGGCAAGCTTGCCGCAGCCGACAAAGCAACGCCGGTGGCGCATGATGCGTCATCGGATACAGAGAAGGGGGATTGAAATGGGACTGAGCAGCATGTACCAGCTCGAACTGGAGCGACAGCAACAACTGCGCGACCAGCAGTCGCGCGTCCGCGACGACGACGCCGGCTTCGTCGGCCAGTCCGGCTGGGGCTCGGCCGCAGCCGGAGAAAACACGGTCGATCCGGACGCCAATCCGGACGCGGACGGCGACTATTCGCCGGCAGCCGAAAATGCCGCCAAGGCGCAAGCCTTCGGCGATCTGTTCGACGCCATCATGGCCGGGACGGCTCCGGCGGCGGCGCTCGATCGCGCCACCAGGTGCGCGATGGACTGCGCGAAGATGACCGGCCGGCCGGTCGGTCAATTCCTGACCGACGCCGCGCGCACGGTCGCAAGCAGCATTATCTACGGAGATTGAGACGATGATCTTCCTCATGAACAGTGCCGTAATGCCTGCGGGAAATTTCGGCACCTACACCTACTCGCCGGCGACGGTCGGCGATCTCGCTACCGTCGTCCAGGGCGACGCGTCCGGCTGGTGCTCGTGCATCGGGTATCCGCAGAACGTCGACCTTATCGAGACATGGACCGGCGTCAGAATCCCCATGTCCCGCGTCGAGACGACCTTCGCCGACGGCGACCAGGCGATCGTCATGCGCCTTAAAAAGCGCGTCGCAAACCCGGCGACAAAGGGCTCTCCGGTGAGCGAAAGCCCAGACGATTGGGAGTTCGCGTGGGTGGCGTTCCGCGAATAACCGCTGTCTCCGAGCACAATCAGCCGCCTACGGGCGGCTGTTTCGTTTCATCGCCAAAACCACAACTAAGCATCTGACGCCTTAATCTCAACGATTCTTGCCGACGATCCGACGCCAAGAACCGGGATCATCCGCACGTTGCACAGAGCTTCTTGCACCGCCCTAGTGACATCGATAGGCATACGACGCACGTTGATTTCGTGATTCGCAATAGCCGTTTCAAGCTGTTCCACTCGTCGCCGAAGACCGGCTATTTTCCTGTCACGGCTGTCGATCTTGCGCAGCAGTCGCATTACTTCTACGCTCACCCCCACAGTACCCCCTTCCGGCGAAACGCCACCAGCAGAGCTTCCATCGCCTCGGCCAGAGCCAGCTCGTAGTCTCGCATCCTATACACAGCCGACAGATAGCGCCGGTGAATCGCAGCCCGCTGCTCCGGCGTAGGCAGGTCGTCAATGCAGCGATCGACAATCTTGCAACGATCTGCCAGCACGTCGTAGTACTGATGCTCCGAAGACTCCGCGGTGACCGCGCCGCCGCCAGGCTCAAATCCTGGCGACTTCTGCGGGTATCCGATGCGCATCCGATAACCTCGCGACCAGTTCGCCCACTCGATCAACATTCCGTCGATGGCATCTGCCTGCTGCTCGGTCATAGGATGCTGACCACTGCCAATTTGTATTTCCGGCATCGGCGCTCTTTCGGCTGGCCATCGTCGCATATCGTTTGAGTCTCCCCGAACAGATTGACCGTTTCGATTGACTGGCATCCCTTGCATGATTTTTCTTCCCTTCGCATAGCGACCTTCTTGGGGTCGCCGAATTCCCACCGCTCAAGATTCTGCATTTTTCGTTCCCTGCAAAAACTCGGCAACGTCGTCGTAATCGAGGCCCATATAAATCGCCGCCAGGCGCTCGGCTTTTTCTTTGTCGAGTTGGCATCCTTCTTCGATAATCGCCGCCCGCTCGACAAATTCTTCGATCTGATCTTGTGTCATTGCGATTTCTTCCACTCATCAGAAACGTCCGCCACCAACTGCAATGCCGCCGCATCGCCGCGCGCCTTGCGTACAAGCGCGTAGAAGGCGTTTCTTTCGTGCTTTGGCCACCGCCCAACGGTTCGCGCCTCGCATCGCCTTCTATGCCCCTCGCTGTACGTGCAGGAGGAATTGCTGCACGGAAATTCGCCGCACATCACTTTTAGAACGTCGTCGGCCTGGCAACTGCGCGCGAGAGAGCCATCAAGCCGGTTTGCAGGTCGGTCGATCCGATGCTCGTCCACCTCTGATCAATACCATCTGTTCCCCGCAGCTTCTCGACAAGATCGCCAAGCTCAATACCCTTCGCTTTTATTTCGTTCATCAGAGCCGCCTCTGCTTCGTTCAACTGACGATAGCCGGTTATTTTGGGTTGGATGAAATTTTCCATGCTGTAGTCTCCTGTGTGGTTCCGCGATCGCGCGGCCGGTTTAATTACGCCTCAATCCCCATTTCGGCCAGCCGCGCCTTGATTGCGCACGTCGGGCAGCCCTCTGGCATGGCCGTCCGGTGCGGCAGCATGGACAGCATTTCGAGCGCGATCGCCGCCAGATCATCAAGCCGCTGCGCCGCCTCGTAAATCGCCGCATTGGCCACGCCGTCGTCGCTTTTGATTGATGCCGCCAATAACCGCATTGCGCCGGACAGGTTCGAATTACTCGTTTTGCGCATCACGCTGCCCTCTCGCTCAGAATCCGCCATGCTGTTGCTGCCACTCGTGGAACCTGGCCATTGCCAAGGGCTTTAATGCGGTTACGCCAATCGGCCAGCCCATCATCCATTCCCAATATTCCGGGTTCGGGGTGATCGCCTTGCCAGCCGCTCGGCACAGCTCCTCCGGCAAGCGCACGCCTCGCGTCATGTCCATTCGGCGGCGCACCGTCTCCCATGTGTAGCGGCCCTTCCAGTCCGTTGCTGCTGGCGTCGGCAGGAGTTTTGCCACGCCGAGCAGCGACACGACAGCGCTGTCTTTGGTGCCCTGGCTGTAGTAGTAAGTCCGGCCGCACGCATCCGTGGCTGTCGGCGTCGGCAACAATCCAGAGTCGCTCTCGCAAGTGTGGCGCTCCCACGTCGGCCGCTGAAACAATTCCCCATTCCGCATCGAGCCCCATCGCGGCAAGGTCGGCGAGGACTCGATCAAGCCCTCGAACAACGAGCATTGGGCTGTTTTCAATGAATGCGTATCGGGGTCGTACCTCGCTAATGATGCGGGCGAACTCCGACCAAAGGCCGGATCGCTCGCCATCGAGGCCGGCGCCTTTTCCGGCACAACTGATGTCCTGGCAAGGGAACCCACCGCTGATAACGTCAACGTGTCCGCGCCAGGGCAGCCCGTCGAAAGTTCGCACGTCGTCCCACACCGGGAAGCGCTGCAGGATTCCGTCTCGCTGCCGTGCAAGCAGTATGCTCCGGGCGTAGGGATCAATCTCGACAGCGCAGACGGTGCGCCATCCAAGCAAGAGTCCTCCCAGGATTCCACCGCCTGCCCCTGCAAAAAGTGCCAGCTCACGCATAATCCATCTCATGATTAACCCGCACGTACCACGGCGGCCGAACGAACTTCTGCGCCACCTGACTCCAAAGATATTCGACACCGCCATCGGCAGTGCAAACCCCTCCGGCAATGTGCTGGTCGCGTATCTCGGCGAGCGCCGCGCTCGTCTTCGCGCCGTCGAACAGCGCGTCGATTGCGTTTTGCGATCGCGGACGCTTGGCCCACAGCATCGGATCAAGGCCTGAATTGTCGATAATTTGCGCGCTCATTCTGCCGACTCCCTGCCGCGCAGTTTAGCCATCATTTCGGCCATAACCGCCTTGGCGTGCGCCTCGGTGTGCTGCTGACCCGGAGCGGGGAGCGCCGGCACTCGTCGCGGAATATCCGACCATTCGCCCTTGGACATTTGATCCTGCAGCTCGCGCCGCCAGATCGGCTCAAGGTCTTTTGTCGTCCGGCTCAGCAGGTCGAACGATCCGATTTTCGCTGCAGCCCAATAAATCGCCGGATGGCTCCAAGCGTCGTCGTTCGTGTCCCGTCGCCGCATCTGTTCGACTGCCTCGATGAGTGCTGCACCGGAGTCGATCGGCGGACGGCAGGATTTGAAAAACTCGGCAAACGACGGCGGCCAATCCTGACTGCGACAAGCCCTCAGCCCGCATCGGACCTCCTCAAGCGTGATGCCCTCGTCTGCAAATCCCTCTGCCCATGCCATGCGCCAGTTCGCCACCGCATGGTCGTTTGCAAATGCCGATCGCCACTTGTGCGGGTACATTCCGTCCAGCCGGTTAAATAGGTGATCGATGAGCGCCAGCCCGTCAAGCTTCGGGTGCGGCTCAAGCCACACGCTCAGGGGTGATGTCGATAATGTTGCGGCCTGTGGCTTCATTTTGCGTCGGTCTAGTCCTGTTTCGGTTTATGTGGGCGATGGGATCGAACTTCTCTGGACGTTGCACTGGCGGGCCGGCCCTTGCTCTGCTGTTTTCGATCCATTCCGCCTTGAATCCTCCCCACCCTCGTTCGCAGCATTCGGTAATGGCGGCGTGCATCGAGAGTTTCGCTTTCCCGGCCTCTCGCAGCGTTCCCTCAAATGCTGTTTGGGTAGGCGGTAATTTTTTCGCCTTGCGAATTTCTGACCAGTCTTTTGCCGCCGTTTCGGACACCCCGTTGGCGATCAACTGGCCGATGAAATCGAACGACGGCGATCGGCGACGAGGTGTAATGTTTTTAGGTTTACCTGTTCCTTTCTGTTCCTTACTTGTTCCGTGTCCCGTTTTCGGGACTATTTCAGTACCGTTTTCGGGACTATTAGTGTCCGAAAACGGTACTATTAGACTTTGCAATGGTCCCGTTTTCGGTACTATTTCGTCTTCCGAATCGTCCCGTTTTTGGGACTGTTTAATCGTCCCTCTTTCGGTACTGTTTAAAACGTATACCGTGACGCGCCCGGTACCCCCTTTGCGTATGCCAGCGTCACTAATCAGGCCGGATTCCTGTAGCCTTGCGAGGGAGTCGAACACCGTTTTTCTGTCCATGCAGGTGTCCTCAGCGAGCGCCGAAATAGATGGCCAGCATGCCCACTTCCCGCCTACAAGATTGGCGTCATTACAGCGCATTGCCATCGCCACCAAGACGAACTTTGAGGACGATCTTTCGACCGTCTGCGAAAACGCCCAATTTATCGCCTCAATGCTCAATCTCGCCCCTCGACAATCGCAAACGCCGTTTCGACAGACCACGCCACGCCGGCCACCCCGCCGGAATCTCTGACCTCTGCGAGATACGCCAGTTGATCCGGTGTAGCCCCGTTTTTATTCGACGGCCGCTTGACCTCGATAGCCAACTCTCGACCATCTGTCATGCGCCCGCAGATGTCTGACTGGCCCCTCATTCCGTACCTCACGAAGCGCCCTGCGCTGCCGTCCTTGCGCAGAAATCGGCCAGCCCCGACGTTGATGCGGTCAGCTCGCTTGACGAGCGGATGCAGCCGCAGAGCGTCCAGGATGACGCGCTGAATAGCCGTCTCTGGCGGATCTGGCCGGCGCACTGTGCCTGGCCTGCGGCGCTTCGGCTGCGCCTCTGGTTGGAATAGAGCGGGCTGCACGGAAGGGGTCGCAGCGTAGTCAGAAATGGCTGGCCGGCGCTTCATTGGTCAGAACAATTCACCATTAACCCTGATCGCGTTCTTGAGATTCGCAGCCGCCTGGCGGTAATACGACTCCTTGAGTTCCACCCCGATAAACCGGCGCCCCATCTGCACGCTGACGTATCCCTCGCTGCCAATCCCGGCGAATGGCGACAAAACAATGTCTCCCGGATTGGTCCAAAGCTCAACGCCTCGCCGGATTACCTCAAGCTGTAGCGGGCAGATGTGCTTTTCGTCGTCGCTCTCTCGTGCCGACTGGTATTGCAGGGTGTCCGATGGGTTGATGTCCATCCAGACCGGGCTGGCGACCTTCTGCCAGCGATCTACGGGATAGTCCTCTCTGGTGTGCGTCACGCGGTCAAGCTGCTCACCTGGGGCGCGCATCGTAACGAGGTAGTCAGGTATCCCCATGCGACACATTGCCGAATTCTCACGCACCGACTTGTGGAGCAACCCGAGCGCTTTTGTCCGCTGCATCTGAGTAACCGGGTCTTTCCAAATTACCGTTTCGGCATGAAAAATGAACCCTTGCGCCTGGAATGCACGAATCAGGTCCCCACGAAAGTCTTTCAGGCCGATGAACCCGTCACGCTCCTTGCTGGCCGGGAAAAGCATGCAGTGAAACGACACGTTTCGACCTGGGCGCATGACGCGTTTCAACTCTTCGACGAGGAAGGCGAAGTGCTCGAAGAATTCCTCATTCGTGCGGCAGTTGCCCATGTCTCTCGGGCTATTGCTGTACGTGTAGAGGCTCGCAAATGGAGGCGAAAAAATACTGTAGTGAATCGAGTTATCCGGCAGGCCGCGAAGAACTTCGACGCAATCCCCGTTGTAAATAGTAAAGCTCTCTCCAGAATCTTGCGCAATGCAGTTCATGCCGCCCCCGTCAAAAATGATGGCAGCTTTATCTGCCGGGTTGGTGTGTAGATGTTCGTGTCCTTTCTCGCTCCGACAACAGATGACCGCACTGCGTCAAGAGTTTCGGCGGCCATCGCATCGGCCATTGCTTTCGCGTCAATCTCTTTTCGCCGAAGGTTGGCCACTACGGCGCCCTCAATATTGCTGGCGAAAACATGCACGTTGACCTCGTTCTTTTGCCCGAATCGCCAAGATCGCCTAACGGCCTGGTAATACTTCTCGAACGAGTCGGTAACTCCGACGAATGCCTGATTGGTGGCCGCCTGAAAATTAAGCCCGAACCCGCAGATGCTTGGTTTGCTGACCAGAACACGGATCTTGCCATGCGCAAACTCGAGCATCGTTTTCTCCTTGAATTCTTCGGTATCGCATCCAGCAACCTGCACAGAATCTGGAATAGCCGACTCAAGAGCGTTTCCCTCGTCGTTCAAGTCGCACCATACAATCCACGTGCCGGCAGAAGAATTTACGATTTCAGCGCACGCCCGAACACGATCGACAAGACTCTCCCGTCGAGCATTTCTTCTCTCGGTCAGCGTCTGCGCCTCCATAGGAATCAGGCCGTTCTCTGGCTTGTGAGCAATCTCAATGATGTGCTGATGGACGTGCAGTTTCGGCAGTACGTATGCTGACGCGTCGTGACCTAGATCAGCAGGGCTGCGCAACATTGCGCCCCATGACGATACCCATTGCCAAAAAATATGGCGAGCATGCCCCTTTAGACGCCAGGTTTGTGTGTCTCCTCCGTCGTGAATAAAAAACTCAGCGAGCATTTCTGCTCTCGACCGGACGCCAAGGAATTCTGCGTGGTTCCCTAGCTCCGTCCAGTCATTCGGCGAAGGGGTGGCAGTGCATGCCAGCTTGAATGGCGTATATCGAAACATTTCAAGCAGCGTTTGCAGTGTCTTTGCCGCGTGATGTTTGATTATGCTGCTCTCATCGAGAACCACGGCGCCGAACCGCGACGGGTCGAACTTGTGAACTCGGTCGTAGTTCGTAATGTTGACTCCCGGATGCACGTCTGACGATTCCCTCGCATGAGTCACAGACACGCCTATTTTCGCGCCCTCTTCGACGGTCTGCTGTGCCACTGCAAGAGGGGCCAGAATCAGAACATCGCGGCCGGTTACTCTTCGTACCGTATCTGCCCACGCCAACTGCATGCGGCTTTTGCCGAGTCCGGTGTCGGCAAAAATGGCTGCGCGTCCGCGACGAAGCGCCCACTTTGCAAGATCCACCTGGTGCGGGAACATGCCATAGTCGAGCATTGGATCGTCGATACCTGCCGACTCGACAATCCCGAGTTTTCGAGACACGAATTCAGAGTAATTCACGGCCGCAGTCCAGTTGGCCGCATCACTTCAGCGAACGTCTCGCCGTACTCGCACAGCCAGTCGCACACGACCAGCAGCGGTCCGATGGCGATCGCTCCTGCCGTGAGAACGACTTGTGCGGCGGGGTGCTGGCGCGTCAGCGGGCGGATTAGGCGTTTCTGTTGGGGAGTCATGGCTTGTTCTCCAAGTCGTTACGACTGTGCCACGCACACCATCCGCCCTTCAAGACCTTGAATCCTCCGACGGCACACCTCATGCTTGTTTCAAGCGTGAATTTTTTCAGCCCGTCATACGAATTCTCAACGACGATCGCCGAATCAAAGTGATCACAATTTCCGCACGACGGACCGACCTTCTTATACCCTTGGGTCGCCTTGTTTTCATATTGTTTGCTCATTTGATGCCACTCAAATCTTTGAAGTCGACAATAAATGGCGCTGCTCCTGAACGTCGGACCATCGCATATCCTCCAGCGACGGCCATCAATTCAACATCGAAAGTCTCCTTCGAAACGACAACGCCACCCCTCCAATCCACCTTTCGATTAGCCACCGAAAGCGTCGCCGTCATCTTCTTCACGGCTGATGCGCCCGATAGATCGCGATCGTTCCACTGATCGCTTCGAGCGCGCCATGCACCGACTTGAGCGCAGACTGCAGTGCTTCGTTCTGCTCGCGAAGCGCCTCGATTTCATTGGCCATGTCGATCCAGGTCCCCGTCGAAAGCTTTCGCCTTGCCACGTCCAACTCCCCCTGCAGGCGTAAGTTTTCAGCGACGATCGACGACACGTTGCCGCTGGTCTCGATGTGCGACGCGAGGCCGTTTATGAAGCGTTCCGAAACTTCAAGAGTGCAGCTCATTCATCTACCCCGCCTATTGACTGAAGAAAAGCCAAGGCCAGCTTTGATCCGGCCATGAGCAAAACGCCGGCCGTGAAAATCACGGCGATCGGCACAGAAAGCACGCAGCGCAGTACGAGCGCAACGAACCGAACCAGGTCGGCCCATGTGCTGCGCGGCGCAGTTTTCGATACGGTCATTTCCCATCCCCTGCGCAAATGGCGCACTTCCATCCTTCACCAGCCAGCCTCTTTCTGCCGGATGTTCCGTGCCGCCGCTGTCCGCATACTCGGCACGTCCAGGAATAAGCTGTGACGCTAGGCATGGTGTCGGTGGCCGTCGCTGCGCGATATTTGCCGGCGCGCAGCGGGTGCATGTGCATTACGTTGCTGCTCATTCCGATACCCCCGGATCTGCGTTCCTCCGCCTATCCGGAGCGGCCGGATTTACGCCTGCCACTCGACAGAGCAAAATTGCCTCGCTCATTTCGACAGGCACGCCAACTACAGGAATAAAAAAGCCAGCCCCGAAGGGCCGGCAACCGCGCGTCGGACCAAGAAGCACGCGGACAGATACATCATGCGGGTACCGCCTTGCGGTCGGCTGGACGCGAGGCGCGAAGCGCTCCGTTCGTCGCCAGCTCTACCTGGTATTGTCTGCCTTCTGGCACCCCAACAGATTCCCACTCGAAAATGGTTTGAGGCGAAACACCCAGGCGCCGCGCGGCCTCTGCCTGCGATCCGAAGTGTTCAATGATGTCTTTTCGTGTCATGGTCGATATTGTGCGGAATCCCGAACCGCATGTCAACACGAACATGCCGGACGAAAGTTCGGATTTCCGCACGCACAATTGTTGACACACGATTCGGACTTCCGTACATTACACCCATGCCGCAACGCAACGCGGCCAATCAGCAGAGCCAAGACGCTGCATGCGTGCAGATTAGGCGACAGCGATACCACCAGCGGGATCTTTAATAGACCAACAGGGAGTGAAAGATGATCGAAATCAAGAACAGGATAGGCGATGTTATTTTTACGGTTGATGCCGCCAACCTGACCGACGCCTACCTGCGCGGCGCCAATCTGTACCGCGCCTACCTGCGCGGCGCCAATCTGTACCGCGCCGACCTGCGCGACGCCGACCTGCGCGACGCCAATCTGTACCGCGCCGACCTGCGCGACGCCGACCTGTGCGGCGCCAATCTGTACGGCGCCGACCTGTACGGCGCCGACCTGTGCGGCGCCAATCTGTACGGCGCCGACCTGCGCGACGCCGACCTGCGCGACGCCGACCTGTGCGGCGCCAATCTGTACGGCGCCAATCTGTTGGGCGCCAACCTGCGCGGCGCCAACCTGCGCGGCGAAAAATTGAAATCGACGCCGGTTTTTATTTATGGGCTGCCATGGTTCGTAACCATCACGAACGAGTTTTTGACCATCGGTTGCAAAACCCACAAGCACAACGATTGGCATGAATTTGACGACGAGAAAATAAATTCAATGCACATTAATGGGCTCGAATTCTGGCATCAATGGAAAGGAGTTTTGCTTTCCGCGTGCGCTGTTCAGTCGTCCATCAAATAAGGAGAGCCGCAATGGCACACATCCAGCACCTGGCGCGAAAGCGCCCAACCGTTCGGTTCTTCGGGACTGAATGCAAGATCGCCGATATGGCGCACGACACGTTGGAGCGTCAGCGCGTCGAAGACGAGAACGGCATGCTGCGCGCCGAAATCGCCGACCTGAAGCGCTCGCTGTCCGAGTCCATCCAGGGCCAGCACGCCACCGCGCTGCGCCTGGCGGAGCTGATGGAGCGCGAGCCGGCCTTGGTCGCCGCAATTGAACGGTCAGAAAGCGCTCATCGGTACACGCTCAAAACAATGCGGATGGCACAGAGCCGCATCAACTACCTGCATGGCGTCATCAAGGCGCACGGCGACGAAGCACAACGCAGGCTAGCGGAGGTGGAAGCGCGGTCGGCCCGCTCGATCGAATCGCTTGCCGAGGTCGACTCCGAATGAACCACGCCGCCGCTTCGCTGGACACCTCCAGCACCCGCAGCGCCGGGGATTCCGCTCGGTTCTGCTTGGATCTCGGCCTGCACACAGCCGCCAAGGCGTGGCTGGAAACGGCCATCGACCTGCTGCGCGAACAGCAGATCACCGCGGAGTGCGATTTAGTAGCGCCGAAGGACGGGCCTACGTGGGGCGACGCAGCAGTCGTCGCAGTGTCTGCCCTGGTTATTGCGTGGCTTCTCGTCGATAGCGCGTGGAGCCTCCTGTAATGGGCCGCCGCGATTGCCAGATCGGCACCGGCGATTTCGAGGCGCCGGAACTGTTCGATCACGATCTCTACGTCGAACAGTTGATGGCCCCAGGCGGGGAATTCGACCCTCACGACGGCGACAACGTTGCCGCCGCGATCGGGGCGCTTACCGAAGGCCAGTTCCAGCACGCCGGAGCGCTTCTTTTTCTCGGCCATGAGCACGAATTCTGTGTGCTCGCCCGCGCCGAGACCGATGCGTACTGCCGGCGCATGGCGTATGCGGAAGCCGAACGGAGGGCAAAGGAATGAACGCACCAGAAGTCATCCCACTAGACCGGTCGACATACATCGGCGGCAGCGATGTCGCCGCCATCCTGGGCGTCAGCCCATGGAAATCCGCTTTCAAGCTCTATCAGGAAAAGATCGGGGCCTTTGCCGAAGAAGTGGCGCCAGCAAAGCAGAGGCTTTTCGACCGTGGCCACCGGTGGGAGCCGATCGTCGTCGAAATGCTGCTCGACGAGCTGACTGACCGCGGCCACGACGTTGAACTGGTCGCGCAGAACAGGCGCTACCAAGACCCTGAGTATCCATTTCTGGCGGCCGAAATTGACCTTGAGCTGATCATCGACGGGGAGCCGGTTAACTGCGAAGCCAAGACCGTCAGCCCGTTCGCGGCCAAGCTTTGGGGCGAAGAAGAGACGGACGACGTGCCGATCTATTACGCCGCCCAAGTGATGCACGGGCTGATGCTGCGCCCGCGTCGCCGAGCCGTCATCGCTGCGTTGACGGGATTCGACGACAGGCCGCGCGTGCACTGGATCGAGCGCGACGACGAAACGATTGCCGCAATCCGGGCACGCGAAATCGAGTTCTGGCAGCGCGTCCAAGACCGCAACCCGCCGCCGCCGGAAACCGCCGACGACGTGCGATGGCTGTACGCCAAGGACGACGGTGAGACGATCGAGGCCGACGACGAACTGTTCGCCATGTGTCGATCGCTGAAAGACGCCAAGGCAGCCAACAAGGATGGCGAGGAACGCGCCGAACTGCTCGCAACGCAGATCAAGCTGCGCATCGGAAGCGCCGCCACCGTGATCTACAACGGCCAGAGAATTGCGACATGGAAGAACAACAAGCCAAGCCAGAAAACCGACTGGCAGGCTGCATACCTCGACATGCAGCCTCTCGCCGGCCACATCAACGAGTTCACCAAGACAGTAGCAGGCTCCCGCCCGCTGCTCATTGAATAGGAGTCCAGCATGACCACAGCAGACCTAAAGTCAGTCGTTACCGGAGAAAAACGCCAATCCCCGGTTGCGGCATTCAGCAGCTTCATGGACAAACTGAAGCCGCAAATGGCTTTGGCGCTGCCGAAGCATCTGACCGCCGACCGCATGACGCGCCTTGCGCTGACTGCGTTCAGCACCAGCGAGGCGCTGCAGCGATGCACCACCAAGAGCATTGCAGCCAGCATCATGACCGCCGGCCAGCTTGGCCTTGAGCCCGGAGTAAACGGCGCCGGGTTTCTGGTCCCCTACGGAACGACATGCACATTTGTTCCGGGCTGGAAGGGGTTGGTCGATCTTGTGTCGCGCAGCGGACGCGGAACGGTATTCACCGGCGTGATATTCAAGGACCAGGAATACACCTTCATCGACGGCGCCAAGCGCGACCTGATCATCCACAACGAAACCGACCTGGATGACCCGGCCGACATTACCCACGCCTACGCGATCGGATGGGTAAAGGACGCGACGATGCCGATCATCGAGCTTTGGCGAGTCAGCAAAATCAAGAAACATCGCGACAAGTACAACAAGCAAGGCCAAAAGCATTACAGCTTCCGCGATTGGGAAATGTACGCCCGCAAGGTGCCACTGCTGCAGGTGATCAAATACATGCCGTGCAGCATCGAAGTAGCCAACGCGGTTGCGCTGTCGGATGCCGCAGACCGAGGTCGAGGAGCTGTAATCGAAGGCGGGTTCGTGGTTGAGGAAAACGAGCCACAGACCGTCGACCAGGACCCCGGCGAAATCCACGACGCGCCGCAGCTCGATCAGAAGCAACCGCAGACCGTGCCGCAGGAAATCAAGAAAGCCGCGCCGGCCGGCGACTGGCGCCCAGACCCCGAAGAAGAAGCCGCGATCCGCGCCGCTGAAAGGCAGGAAGCGATGCAGAGCGCGACTCCCGCCCGACAGCGCCGCGAGCGCGGCGGCATGGGCATCGAGTAACCGCCATGAACCCCATTCTGTTCTACGACACCGAGACGACCGGCCTGCCGGATTTCAAAGCTCCATCGGAAGCGGCGCACCAGCCGCACATCGTGCAGATCGCCGCAGCTGTCGTCGACGCTGAAACGCGCCAGGTGCTGTCGAGCCTGGACCTGATGATTCGCCCGAACGGCTGGACGATCCCCGATGAGGTATCTGCCATCCACGGCATCACCACCGAGATGGCCGGCGATATCGGAATACCGGAAGACATCGCCCTGAGCGCGTTCCTGGAAATGTGGCGCGGCGTCAACCTGCGCGTGGGCCACAACGAGAGCTTCGACGCCCGAATTGTCCGCATCGCCATGATGCGCTACGGCGACCTGGCGGCTGACGAGTGGAAAGCCGGGAAAGCCGAATGCACAGCCAGGCTCGCAACTCCGATCTGCAAGCTTCCTCCGACTGAACGCATGCTGGCGGTCGGCAGAACGCACCACAAGACGGCCAACCTGACCGAAGCCTACAGCCACTTCACTGGCCTTGAACTGGAAAACGCGCACAGCGCCATGGCTGATGTGAAGGCGTGCATGGCCGTCTATTTCGCCATCAAGGACATGACGCCATGAAAATCACCGCCATCCAAGCCAAGAATTTCATCGGCGCCGTCGACGTCGACATCCGCCTGACGCGACCTGTCACGCTCATCTGTGGGCGCAACCACAGCGGCAAGAGCAGTATCGCCGAAGCGGTTCGCATGGCGCTCACCGGCGATGCGTCGCGCGTCAGCATGAAGAAGGATTACCCGGCCCTCATCACCGAAGGCCAGACCGTTGGCTATGTCGTGGTCGATCACGACAGGGGCCGCAGCGCTATCACCGTGCCGAACGGCGCCCACGAACACACCGACGAGCGACCGCCGGCCATCCTGCCCTACGTCCTCGACGCACAGCGCTTTAGCAGCCTTCCGGCCAACGAGCGCCGCACGTTCCTCTTCGGCCTGATGGGCCTGCGCACAGACGGAGACGCCGTCACGCAACGCCTGCTCGACAAGGGCTGCGACCATGAGATGGTCAAGATGATCTCCCCGCACCTGCGGGCCGGCTTCGACGCCGCGCACAAGGAGGCGCAGGCCAAGGCACGTGACAACAAGGCCTCATGGCGCACTGTCACCGGAGAAACCTACGGCAGCGTCAAGGCCTCGTCATGGGTGGCGCCGAAGCCAGGATTCAATCCCGAGAATCTGAAGGCCCGCCGAGCCGAGGTTGATACGCTGGCGCAGAAGATCGAAGACGGCGTGCGCCAGATCGGCGACATGCAGGGCCGGGCCAAGGCGCAGGCAGATCAAGGCGCGCGGCTGTCAGGGCTTCGCGAGAGCGCCGGCAAGTTCGCCCGCATCGAGGCCAAGCTGCGCCATGACGAGTCGGCACTGAAGGAGTTGCAGGACAAAGTCGACGCCGAGATGAGCAAGGGAGGCAAGCAGCTTCCGACCGAGCCAACCTACAAATGCCCGGCATGCTCCGCTCTGCTGCGGCACGACCACGCCAACGGCGCGCTGATCGAATTCACGCCGCCGCCAGTCGTCGACTCCCCGGCCGATCCCGGAAAGCTCGCCGAGTATCAGAGTGCTCGCGACTTGCTCGCCAGATCGGTCGCGAACGACAAGCGCGACCTGGCAGACGCCGACGCAGCAGCAAAAGCCCTGGCCGAGATCGACGACCAGAAATCCGCCCCGGCGCCAACGACCGAGGAAATCGCCGCCGCCCGGGCGAAGGTCGACGAGGCGAAGAAGTCGCGCGTGGCGCTGAAGGAAGCCATCAAGACGCTTGAAGACGACGAGCGAACAGCGCTGCTTGCCGACAGCCGCACTGACACCGCCCGCGCCTATCACGTCGACGTCACCAAGTGGGAGGCGGTAGCCGATGCCCTGGCGCCGAATGGGATACCTGGCGAGATGCTCGCCGATGCGCTTGGACCGATCAACCAGCGACTGGCGTCGTCGTCGCACATGACCGAGTGGCTGCGCGTCGACATCGATGCTGACATGACCATAACCGGAGGCGGCCGGCCCTACAACCTACTGTCAGAGTCAGAGAAGTGGCGCGCAGACGCGATGATTGCCGAAGCGATCAGCCACATATCAGGCGTCAAGCTGCTGGTCCTTGACCGCATGGATGTGCTCGACGTGACCGGCCGCGAAGACATCCTGTTCTGGCTTGATGGCCTTGCCGAAGATGGCGAGATCGAAACCGCACTGCTGTTCGCCACCCTCAAGGCGGTGCCGACCAAGTTGCCGGATACCGTCGGTGCGTTCTGGATCGAAAACGGCGTGATACGGAACCACCAGGCATGACCTACTCCAAGTTCATCCGAAACAAGATCGGCGTCGTCGCGTCCGCTGGCATTGACACGCCATTGCGCGGTTACGATTTGTTCCCGCACCAGCGGGACCTAACCGCATGGGCTCTGCGCCGCGGTCGAGCCGCAATTTTTGCCGACACCGGGCTGGGCAAGATGCGCATGGCCATCGCGTGGGCAGATGCCGTCACGGCGCACTCAGGTAGGCCGGTCATCATCCTGTGTCCGCTGGCCGTCGCTCAGCAGTTCGTTTCAGAGGCCCGGATTATGGGAACCAAAGTAACGCACTGCCGCGAAGCTCAAGACGTGGTGGCCGGCATCAACATTACCAACTACGACCGCATGCACAGGTTCAATATGTCGCAGTTCTCAGGCGTTGCTCTTGACGAGTCGAGCATCATCAAATCGCACGCCAGCCGCACGCTGGCGCTGCTCATAGCCGCATTCCGACACACGCCGTACAAGCTCTGCTGCACGGCGACGCCGAGCCCGAACGACTGGACGGAGTTGGGAACGCATGCGGAATTCCTCGGGGTGCGCAGCCGTGCTGAAATGCTGGCCGAATTCTTCGTCCACGACGGCGGGGATACAAGCGTTTGGCGGCTGAAGGGCCATGCCAGGCAAGTGTTCTGGCGGTGGGTTGCATCGTGGGGAGCCATGATTCGCAGCCCGGCGGATCTTGGCTACGACGCCAGAGCCTACGACCTCCCGCCGCTCAATATCCATCAGCACACGGTCGAAATCGAGCACAACTCTGCGCATGGCTTGTTCGCCATGGAAGCACAGACGCTCACCGAGCGCCGGCAGGCAAGGCGCGACAGCATGGCGCAGCGTGTCAAGGCGTGCGCAGATCTGGTCAATTCAGACAGCGCCCCGTGGATCGTCTGGTGTGACCTTAACGACGAAGGCGACATGCTCGAAAAAGCAATTCCAGGGTCTGTGCAAGTAGCCGGCTCCGACGATAACGACATCAAGGAGGCGAGAATGGTCGGGTTCTCGGCTGGACAACATCGCGTCCTCATCAGCAAGCAGAAGATCTGCGGATGGGGGCTGAATTTCCAGCACTGCGCCAATCAAGCATTCGTCGGCGTCAACGACAGCTACGAGGGCTTCTACCAGGCCATCCGCCGATCATGGCGATTCGGCCAAAAGCGCCCGGTTCATATCCATGTATTCGCCAGCAACCAGGATGGATCCGTCGTCGCCAACATCAAGCGCAAGCAGGATGCGGCGCAGGACATGGCAGCCAAGATGGCTTCTGAAACACTTGCCGCCGTCCGTGATTCGGTTCTTGGAGCGCGCAAGAACACAAACGAGTACGCCGCCGGCAATCGCGTATCCATCCCTGCATTCTTGGCGACATCAGCATGAGCCAGACCAGAACACAGAGCGCCGTTGAGTCGGCGGCAAATGTGGCGATCGGTTAGTATCGCTTATTGCCAACGCGGCGATAATGCCGGCCTTCGGCATCGCCATAAGCCTGTCCGACAACATGGCGATTGGCGCAATTTACACGGCAATCAGCATCGCCCGCAGCTATTGCGTGCGGCGCGCCTTCAACAGCATCCAATGGAGAAAATCGCATGAACTGCATTGACCAAGCATCCGGCGAAGGATGGACCATCATCAACGGCGATTGCGTCGAGACGCTCGCCGGGCTGCCGGCCAGATCGATTGATTACAGCATCTTCAGCCCGCCATTCGCCAGCCTGTACACGTACAGCAACAGCCCTAGAGACATGGGCAACTGCCGAACGACAGAAGAATTTTTCGAGCACTTCGGGTTCATGGTCCGTGAGCTGCTGCGCGTCATGAAACCCGGCCGGAACGTTTCGTTCCACTGCATGCAGTTCCCTGCGAGCAAGGAACGGGACGGCTACGTCGGTCTGAAAGATTTCCGAGGCGACATGATCCGAGCGTTTCAGGCACAAGGGTTTATCTTCCACTCCGAAGTGGTCATCTGGAAAGATCCTGTCACTCAGATGCAGCGCACCAAGGCCATCGGGCTGCTGCACAAGTCGGTGCGCGATAATGCGTCGATGTGCCGGCAAGGTCTGCCGGACTACCTGATCACCGTGCGCGCACCAGGCCAGCAAGATGAGCGCGTGACGCATACGCCAGACAACTACCCGGTGAGCTACTGGCAGAAGATCGCAAGCCCTGTATGGATGGACATCAACCCATCAGACACGCTGCAGTATCAGTCTGCTCGCGAGCATGCCGACGAGAGGCACATCTGCCCGCTGCAGCTTGAGGTCATCAGGCGCGGCATCGAGCTATGGACCAACCCTGGCGATGTCGTTCTGTCCCCGTTCGCAGGAATCGGGAGCGAAGGGCATGTGGCGGTGCAGATGGGGAGGAAGTTCGTCGGCATCGAGCTGAAGTCAAGCTACTACCAACAGGCAGTTCGAAATCTTGAGAACGCTCTCCGGATGACCGGCGACTTGTTAGCGGAGCTTGAAAATGCAAGCTGAACCTCGATTCCTGACGAAAGCAGAAGATGCCTTGCTTCGCCTGCGCTACCCGAACACCAGCACGAAAGTACTGGCAGCCGAAATGGGTCTGACCACAGACCAAGTCTCGAACTACGCCAAGGGGAGAAAGCTCTACAAGTCGGATACGTACAAAGAGGCTGAGAAGGCCAAGACAATGGCCAGACTATCTGCCGACAAGCGAGCCGCGGCGCAGCGCAGGCTGGCCATGTCGGCAAAGGACACGGCTATCGCCATGCGCATCCAGGCAACCCCTGCCGGAGAATCCAGAAAGACAGCACACGGCACCGCCTACAGCAATGGTGTAGTCACCGTGCACGTGATGCGATGAAAAAGACAAGGGTCACTACCGGCCGCCGCCAATGGACCGCCGACGAGCACGCAGATCTGTGGCGCCTGAAGTGCGAAGGCGTTCAGCTATCGGAGATAGCAAGGCGTCTAGGTAGGGATCTGTCATCGTGCTTTGGTCGTCTTAAGAAAACAGACGACAGCGGCTCAGTACATGAGCACTCACAGACCGGGCGCGATGCGATGGACTCCAGGAATGGACGCCAGGGTTCTTGAGTTGCGAGAGGCCGGCATGACAAACAATCAAGTCGGCGAGATGATTGGCCTGCGAGGCACGCAGGTGGCGTCGCGCGTCCGCGAGCTTCGCGCATTGTCGGCGGCATCGTCGACGGGCAACTTAGAGTCAAGGTCAGCGTCCGATATTGCTCGCGGCCCGGCTGTTCGACGGTGCCTGATGTGCGGCCATGAGTTCGGATCGTCGAGCGCCAACAACCGGCGATGCGTTCCGTGCAACAGACGTGCCGAGAGTTTTGACAGCCCGTTCAACCCTGGAATTGTGGGGGTGATTTGATGACCAGAAGGAAACCATTTAGGCGGCGCCAACAAAATGGTGTCGATTATTTCAACTACAAAAGGAAAAACGATGTTTGACGAATAACCAGACGGAGACCAGCACGGAGAGTGCGTGGCGGAGATTGTTCGGCTAAATGACGATCTGGATCTTGAGCGCCGCAAGCGCGAGGCGTTTGAACTGCTCCTGCGCGAGATCGAACCAGAACTGAACGAGTGGGACTTCCCGATCACGCTTCAATATCGTGTCCGGGCTGCGCACGCCTTATCGCGCAGATCCCTTCGAGCGCATGGTTCGGCCCCAGGAGGTGAATGATGACCGAGACGCAAGAAACCGACTGCCTCAAATGCAACCCTTTCGAGGGCGACTTTGGCCGCCCAGGCGACAAGGTGCTGAAGGACAAGATTGTCACGGCGCGAAAGGGTGGAACCTGCGGCATGTGCCTGCAAGAGATTCAGCCAGGCGAGCGCGTAAGAACACTGGCTGCGACCTTTGACGGTGCCATGCGGAACTATCGCTGGTGCGAGAAGTGCTGCGAGGCGATGGCCGCAAGCTGGACAGACAACGGCGACGCTTGGACGGCAAGAGTGGCCCTGGCAAGGATGGGGCCGAACGCTAGCTTGAACGGCCCGCAACAGCGGGCAGGAGACGACCATGAGTGAGACAACGGCGCCCGCTGTTGCGGGTCCGCTCGAAGCGATAGTTAGGGAACGTGCTCCAAGCGCGCATGTGGCTTGGTGCCGCTATGTGACGAAGCACGAGAGGCCGACTCGAATTGTCCTGTGCGACAGCGACGCAGAGGGCGCGTTTCCGGTGTTTCGCCAGCCGCACGACGCCGAGTGCCAGAACGACCACTATGCGCGCAGTGTGTGTGAAGGCATGTGGGCTGACAAGTGCGACGACGTAATTGCACTGGTGGAGGCGCTGCGCGCCGTGTATTCGCTGGCCGGTGAGATGCCAGAGGTATGCCGGATCGTGCACGAGGCGATTGCAAAGCACGGCGGGCCTCACGTTGCCTAACGTGGAGTTCAGCGGGGATGCGCCGCTTCATGGCGCAGCCTCCGCTGGAACGCAGGGTTATGCCGCTGCGGCGGCGAGAAAGGAGAAGAAATGAAACTTTGGATACTGCGCCCCGTGGAGGGGTTGGACAAGAAAGACAACCCGTGGGAACCGTGGTACGACAAATCGTTCGGCTTTGTGGTGCGCGCCGAAACGGAAGACGAGGCCCGCGCACTCGCACACGCTGAAGCTGGCGATGAAAACCTAGGCGAGTTCCTTTCAACCAAAACGGCGGACACAAACCAGCCGTGGAAGGACGCGAAGTATTCAACCTGCACCGAACTGCTGGCAGAAGGCGAGGCTGGCGTAGTGATGAGTAATTTTGCTGCGGCATAACGCACTAGCTCAGGGGCGCGGCGATTAGCCGCGTCCCGCTGGAGCGATGGGTTATACGTATTTTGGAGAGGAAATGATTCATTACCACGGACTACCAATAACGCCTGCGACAGCAGCTTGCGCGGCCGTTGGGGGTGGGCACGCCTTTGTTTCCTTCCGGTACGCCGACCAACTCGGCTTGGCCCTTGAGATTTGCCAGAGTTTTGCAGTGGACAACGGCGCTTTCTCGGCATGGAAAAGCGGACAACCAATAACGGATTGGGGCGGCTACTACGCATGGGTTGATGAGATTTGTCGCGCCCCATCGTTTGACTTTGCAGTAATACCGGACGTGATTGATGGCGATGAACAAGCAAATGATGCCCTCGTTTCCGAATGGCCTTGGAAGGCAAGACATGCCCACATTGGCGCACCCGTTTGGCACATGCACGAATCAATTGGACGCCTACAAAGGCTTGCACATGCTTGGCCTCGGATATGCCTCGGTAGCAGCGGAGAGTTTGCCACTGTTGGAACAGACAAATGGTGGAACCGAATGGCCGAAGCCATGAACGCTGTGACGGGAAAAGATGGACTGCCGATCACGAAACTGCATGGCCTTCGGATGCTTAATCCAGAGGTTTTTACGCGGTTGCCGCTGAGTAGCGCAGACAGCACGAATATTGCTCAGAACATAGGCATTGATTCGGCCTGGCGCGGAACATACCCCCCGAAGGGAAAAGACGTTCGTGCGTTGGTGATGCGCGAACGGATTGAAGCGCAACAGAGTTTGCAACATTGGGAGCGGCAGGCCGTGCAAATGGTACTGACCGCATGAAGACGTATAACGTGATGTAGCAATCCTATTTGACGCAGAGCTTTGCGTCATTATTCTGTATGCATGTGCCTACGCGGCTGGATTTCGAACAGAAACAGGAAGCTAGAGCATGTGCGCGTTCACTAAAAATTCTGACAACTGCGTCAATGCCAACGAGTCACGCACGCCAAGCCGCCTACGGGCGGCTTTTTTCGTCGGAGATCGCAGCCCCGATCAGACCAACCACCAGCAACCCAACGGTCACAATCGCATCCTGCTGTTCAGGAGACAGCACCGCGCCGCAGGCGGTGGCGATCAGAACAATCCCGCGCCAGGTAGACGCCTCCTTCGCTCTGGCGATAAGGTATTCGACTACCATTTGAAGTGATCCTTCGCCCACATCGCAGCGCCGAATGCGGCGGCAACAATCGGGATGATGACCTTGAACGCAGTCACCATCATCTTGCTGCCACGCCACAGAATTACCAGCTCAGCGATGGCCGCCTTGGTTTCGATCTCAGCCGCTAAGTGCCCGATTATCAAATCGTGCGTCTCTCTCGACAAGGTCTCGATATTCTCAAGCTTCCCGTGCAGCACGGCTGCCTCTGACTGCCACGACCGGCGCTCTTCGCCTCCATACGCGCGCTCTGTCATTACTCGGCGTCCAGCAGGAAAACTACCGGGGACGCCGCCTTGGTCCTGAAGAGGTAGCTGTCACCGGCCGTCATGCCGGTAGTGGTGATCGAAATTGCCGTAGCCTTGACGCCAACACTGCTCGCTGACACGGCTGTAATCGTCGACCCGAGAGGGTAGACCTCGAACGATCCAGCCGCGCCTGACAGAAGCGACACAGACGGAGCGGAAACCATCGCCGGGTATTCGATTGTCGCGAATGCGGCAACTGTTGAAGCGGCACAGGCCACGCCAACCGCATCGATTGAGTCGTATGGAATGGCTTGCACATACCTCTGGCAGCGCATCTTTTCGGCGCTCAAGTCGATAGGACGGAAACGCGACGGAGCGCTTGATAGCTCGTATTTGACGCCAACGATCGTTGCGTCCCAAGCCTCTGTCTCAGACGAATTCCCAAGCACAAATATCGTCTTCGGATCTGTCCCGATGGTTTTCCCTACCATCGTTGGAGCGCGAAGAACTGCGGTAGTTTTCCAAACGTTATCCGCGCTTTCGGCAAACTCCATGAGCGCGGCAGTTTGGGCAAGCGCGCTGCCGCCGCCGCCATAATCGAACTGGATGCCTGCGCGCAGCCCGGCGCTTGGCACGTCGCCTATTCCCCAAACCTGGATGGATACATAGGAGTCGGCAATCATGGTCATTTCCGACGTGCCGAACCACTGCTGAACAAGCGCTGATGAGTTGTCAGCCGTGGCTGATATTTCCATGCCGAACTGCGGATGAAAAGGAAATAGCAGAGATTCTGCGGGCGTCAGGGCGCGTTGCGTAACGGTGACAGTGGCCCCGGACGGCTGAAATTTCCATCCGTCTGCCGTGTTCGTGTTCGCCGTGAACCCTGTGAAACTGGTCCCCCTTGACCAGAAATCGAACGTCCCGTTTCGGACAATATTCGTGTTTGACGCCAGGGCATCGGCATATGTTTTCCCGACTCCAGGAGATCGCCTAGTCGATCCTGTAACGATTGATGTGGCCGCTGGAAATAGCGTCGATCCATCGTATTCGCCAGCGGTGTAAATCCAAACGTGATCATTGCCGACCGGCATGATTTTCAGGTACCCCAATGCGCGGTCGACGCCATCAACAACTACGCGATATGCCTTGCTTACAAGGTCGCTAGCGGCATAAACGGCAGCCGGATCGTCTTCGAACAGGATGATTTCATTCTCGACACCAAGCGCAGTTGGGGCGAAATCACGCAAGAAGACGTAGACGAAAAGCCGCCCGCCGGTTATATACGCGTAGACCGGGTTTGACAGGATCGCGATACCGGAGTCAACCGGAGTTGTCCATGTCGTCATGTTCACCGACGTGGAAACAAACAGGTTGGCTCCTGTGCGGATGAACATCAGCCACTTGTTCTCGTTGTTGACCCTGACAACGGACGCCTCGGTGTACGATGCAGACGAGGTAACTGCTGAAGACGACCATGTTGCCCCGTTGTTTATCGTGGTAAGGGCATAGATGATCCCGCCGGTGTAGCTGTAGACCACAAACCCCGTCGTATCGTGCCCGCCGACCGCCGCTGGATACGGAAGCATATCGCCGTAAACGAATGACCCGCTGCCATCGGCAATGACTCCGACAATCGCATCCCATGTGGCGCCGTCATCGTCGGAATAAACAAAATCGTTACGGTAGGTGCTGATGGCCCCGCCGCGCATGGACACCAGCGCGCCAATCCTGCCGCTGCCCATGACCCCAGCCTTTGCATCAGCCACATCGCATCCGTCGACGGAGTAAATCGTTTTTTCCCCAACCCATGATGCCCCGCGATCTTCCGAGAACATGATGTTCAGAGGTGAAGATTCCGACGTGTCATGCCTGTATCCGGCATCAAGGAACGCGATCATGACCCCGTCGGCTGGGTTGTAGACGGCGCTTGCGCTCCAATAATGCATGGCCCCGTCGCCGATAGCCACCCGAGATGACCCGTCCATCGGGTTGTCCAGTCGCTTGGCGCGCATCGCCGTCTTGACCGAACCGACGACGAAACTACCGTTGTGATACCTGGCGCCAGTCGGGATCGCCGCGACCGAATAGGCGAACCCATCAAGGTCGACATGGTGTCCAGGGTACGCCGCCTCAAGCAGCGCGAAGGCCGCGCTGTCGTCGGCAACGCCGTTGCCTTCGGCTCCGAAGTCCTTGACGCTGACACGCTCGCCCATCTTGCTCATGGCCGAACGCTCGACGGAGCCAGTCCCGGACTGCATGAACGTGCCAAGGTCGTAGACGGCGGCCGTCGCTTCGATTGCCGTGCCGGCAAGGTTCCATCGCAGGTATTCCCCGGCTCCTGGCGATTCGATTGTGATGCCAGACAGACCGGACCCGATCGACACCGCCGGGGATCGCCCGACGATCTCGGCAAGTTGCTGGATCTGGATTGTCGCCCGGTCCATGGCGTTGTTGATTACCGTCGGGTAAAACCCCCCTTGGTTGGTCAAGTCCATGGTTTGCGTGATCGGGATGTTGGTGCGGATCGTCAGCGAGTTCCCCACTGGCAGCGCATCTGGCAGCGTGATCGTTCCGCCTGGCGTTGCATTCTGGTCGGCATTCAGCGCGACCGTGTAATTCGTCGTCAGCGCCAGCGTTTCTTCGTTGTCATCGGAATCGATTTCTGTGACAAGCAGATCAGATGTCGAAAACACCTTGAACGAGAACGGGAAGGAAACCGTGACACCGTTCCCGGCATATGGCCCGGCCTTTCGGCTGGTGCTTGAAATGGTCATGCGCGGCCTCCTGATGAGTAGCCGACAGGGTATTGTTTTGCCATGGCGATACGCGCAGCGTTATCGCCCACGACTCTCCGGGCTCGCTGCGCCAGTGACAACGCCACGAGTGAAATCGATAGCCCCGGTGGGATCTGTTTTTCCTTGCGCAACACCGGACACGTATCCAACCGGGCGGGCCAAGGCATGCGCCGGCAGCCCGGTAGCGATGGAGATCAGCGTCGAAACGTCGCGCACCGCGCGCTGTGCATCGCCCTCCCCCTTCACCGCCTTGTAGAGATCGAACGGCACGCCTGCGCCGGCTTCCATAGCACCAACAGCCGGCGCAACGCTCATCCGGTCATCAACCGGGTTGCCGTTGAACCGGGCGATGGCACTGTTTGCGGCCGCCCCAACGACAGGGACCATGGCCGTAATGTTCCGCATCGGGCCATAGACGAACAGCGCCATCAGCCAGTCATCCAGGTATTCACCGTCCTTGTCGTCGTCGCCAGGGCCTCCCTTGAACATCTGCGCGACGGCCTCGGCAACCAAGGCCGGGGCGTAAAAGCCGAGCAGCAGGATATAAGCCATACGTCCAGCACCCTTCTTCAGCCCGGCCTCTTGCATTACCTTCCCGATCTCGCTGCCGAGCAGGTTCGCCTGCATGTTGAAATAGCCGGCGAACTGCGTGAACAGCCTGGCATAGGCCGGACCGGATTCGATTCTGCTGATGTCCTCCGGCAGCGAGCTTCCTTGTGTCTGCCGGATGACAGAATCTGCCAGCCTGGCTGCATCCTTCGGGTTGAACTTTTCCTCCATCGCCTCGTTGTATGCCCCCATCCAGATGATCGGCCCCATGACGTTATCAACCGCTTGCTGAAGGAAGAACGAATGCCGTTTCGTCCATTCCTGAGCCCGTTCGTACAGCGTCGGATCGATCATGATGCTTTCGATCTCGCCAAGCATCGCATGCACCTCGCCATCCATCCGGTGCGCCATGTAGGGCGACAGCCTAGACACTTCGGCGGCAGTTTCGCGCGGCGCATTGATGTAGCGCGCCGTGGCAGACGCAAGGCTTGACGGCCTGACCTTCAGCCCGGCCAGAAGCACTCCAGTGATCTGCTGCGCCGCGTTGCTGACGTTGGCGAACATATATGCCATGCTGGTACGGTTTCGAATCGTGTTGACCATTCCCGTCATGAATCCGGCGCCGGCTATTGGCGTCGTTACCTGTTGCCGTGCCGTGCGGTTCAGCCACGGGCGCAACATGCCAGTGATCGCCCCATGATCGCGTCGGTTAATCGCGTCGGCAACAGGTTCGAATCCGATCAGCCGGGCGGCGTCGCGTATCGGAACCTCAAGATGCGAGAAGAGCAGCACCCTGTCGATATGCTGCGGCAAGGATCGCATGTCGAGCAACAAAGGTCTGTTGTATTCGACGCGCGATTTCGTGAACCCCTTGCTGGTGCTCGGGAACACGTAGGACATGCCATCATTCCCTTCTTCGACCAGCTTTTTCAACTCCATGTCCTTGACGATTCGGCTGTCCACCATCGCAGGAACGTAGCCTCCACGGTAGGCGCCAAACGGAGTAACGAACGGAGTAGCTGTAACCTCTTCGAAGTACTTGCCTGTAGCGTCTCGGTGCGCCTGCTGCGCCGCAGGCTTCATCGCCTCCATCTGGTCCCAAACCTTCTGGGCAAAGTCGTAGTGCGCCTTTGTGAGCTTGCCTGAGTCGATCATGCGAGCGACGAACGCATCCCACCGGCCGGTGTCGATGGCCCCGCCGGGCAATACGGATGCCCATCCTCTGCCGACCAACAGCTTGCGCTTATTGCTTTCGTTTCCGGTGTGCAGGATCGCATGCAGGATCTCGTTCATGGCCACCCCGCCGGATTCTTTGCCGAAGGTGTAGCCAAGCTCTGGCGCAGCGACCAGACAACGAGTCATGGACGGAGCGATCGCCAAGAACGCATCCCGGAAAGCGCGCAGCCTTTCGGCCTTCGCTGCTCGGTAGGCGTCAGCGGCATCCTTGATCGGTGTCCAAAGGTATCGCCGGAACGGCCCGAACCTCTCCCCGCCGTCCTGCTGATCGACCCACGATTCGACGCGCCGCAGAATGGCCTTGATGGATGAGAAATTCATCGCGCGCATTTCGTCGTCAGTGATTGCGCTTGATTCTCCTGGGGCATGCTGCGTAATCCCAAGCTCTTGCATGCGCCTGAACAGCGCATCCGCAACGGTCTTTCGGTCCATCAGCACGCCGTCGATCTCCATCGTCCGGCTGCGCTCAGCCAAGTGCCATAGAGCATCAACATCTTCCTTCAGTGCCCGCAACTCATCGAGCGTCAGATCCTTGATCGGCTTGCCGTTGGCTTCCGCTTCTTCAACTGCTTTGCGGATCACGTCGGCCATCCATGTGGGATCATTCTTCTGAACGACCTCCACATACGCGACGGCGGACTTTGCCTTGCCGCCGTAGCCATACGCTGCCAGCACCGCCCGCGCGGCATTCACCAAATCCATGTCGCGAGACTTCCCTACCGTCGCATCCTTGCCGCCGATTACCCGGCGGAAGAACTCATCGATCTTCCTCGCTTCCTCGATGGCTTCATGCGCCGCACGGGTGGCATAGATGTTCAGCAGTTGAGTCCTCTTCTCCGATGCCGCCGTTTCGATGTCGCCGGACTTCTCAGCCTTTGCTGCCGCACGACCAGCACGCGCCGCAGATCCGGAGTATTGCGCAGGCTTGATGTCGCGGATTTTCAGGCGGCTGATCATCGCATTCGAAAACTCCCGAGCGGCCGCCGGCAGAACGGCGAACGTCCGCCTCCTGCCGTTCCGATCATTCCCGGCATCCCCGCGCACATTGAGCGCCTTTTCGAGCGTCGCAAGCTCGGTCGCAATGGCCCTGGCCCTGACTTCATTGTGGATCGCCATATCGGCGGCTTGCGCGATTGCTTCCGGCGAAGACAGTTCGCCGAATTGCTCAAGCATTCGCTGATCGGTCAGCGCATCTATCATTTCGAGCGGAGGAACTGCTGCGACGAGCGCCTGAACAAGCGCATCACCACTCCCGAACTCGGGGAACAGTTCGGCGACGACATCCGGGTGCAAGCCGCCGGCAGCGGTCATCCTGCGGGCCTTCAAGACCTCTATCTGGTCGCTCGATAGCGACGTGTCACGCAATCCGTCGAGGTTCAGACGGCCAGCACGCAGCCCGCCATGGTTGGCCATGTCTTCGCCAGCTTTCGGCGGCTGGTCCATCATCGACGACGCGTCGACGGCGTTGGAATACTGCGGGCTCCCTCTAAGCTCATCGGCGAACAACTGTTCCAGCTCGCGCACGTCGACCCTGCCGTTTTCGTCTTGCGTCAGGTATCCGTGCTGTGCAAGTGCCTCTGCCATGCCGTCGATAGATAGTCCGCCTTCGACGCGCCACACCGGCATACCGAACACGCCGCTGGTTGGCTTGTCGGCCGGATCGGTCCCCCACGTGCTGACGGCTTCAGCCTTGTTGATACCGCCGAGCTTGGCAATTGCCTTGAACAGCGAATCGGTTTCAGGATTCAGTTCGCGAGGATCGCTCTTTGGCTTCGCCGCCACGTCGACCACATCATCCGCACCGATCTTGGCCGTCAGGAACTGCCACGCGCGATATACAGGCTGGCTCATCACATCACGGCGGGCAGTCATCTTGACCTCTGCACGCTTGGCCTTCGACTCCTGTTGCAACTTCTTCAGCACGCGGACGCGAGCATTCTTTATCCATTGCATGTCGCGCATGCCTCGCGCCTGAAGTTCCTCGATTGCGACGTTCGTCGCATCCGTACCAAGCGCGTGATAGGCGGCGAAGTCTTCTTGGCTCATGCCCGCTTGTTCTGCCGTCGAAAACAGATTGATCATGCTTCGGGCCTGTTCCGCCTGCTTGATGTCTTCGGTTGTTGCCAGCATCCGGTCGAAAACGCCGCGCACTTCTGGTGTCAGGGAAACGTTCAGCGACTTGAGCGACGTGTAGACCTTCAGCAGCCAAGCGCGGAACCTCTGAAACACGCCATGCAGCTCGATCGATGGCGCCTTGCCCTCGGCCAAGTACAACTCGAACCCGCGCGCGAACTTCTCGTGATATGACCGACGCTCCTCGAATTCGAGATTCGCCCACGTTGGCATGTCAGCGACGCCGAACCAGTCGAGGATGGCATGCATGTCTTGCTGCACGGCGGCTGGCGCCATCGGCTGAGATGCGAGATCGGCCATAACCTCCAGGAAGAAATGCCCAGACTCGTGCAGGAAGGTCGATAGGTTCGCGTCCTTGAGAAGCGCTATGGTGTTCTTCGAAGGGCTGAATGTGCCGCGTGGCGACTGGTCGGATTGGCGCAGAATGTTCGCCTCTCGAATCGCGTCCAGTTTCTCCCCGTTGCGCTCCAACAGCGCAATGCGGTCGAGCGTCGGCTGGTCCCATATCACATAGTTGTAGGTTCCTTTGCCGTCGGCACGGCTGTTGCCATCGAGGTAGCGCAGGCCGGGGATGCCGAGAGCACGCAAGGCAGCGCTTGCAGCCTTCTGGTCGTTGTTCGTTATTTCACGGTAGAGCCATTCGCCGTTTCGCGACTTGCCGCCCATCGCGCGCTCCCATGCCCCGCTGGGGGCGCCGCGCCAGCCGATGGAGGACTTGCCCATTTGCGGGTCTGTTTCCAGGGCGGCAAGAACTTCAGGCTGCTCGCTCAGCGGACGGTCCCAGTCCAGTAAGTGCGGCAGCACATCGTCCGGGATGTCGAGTTTGTACAGCGTCCCTCCGTCGTAAACATCTACGTTGCCAAGCTCTTCCTTGACGTCTTGCGGGAGCCTTGCGAAGTCTGCCCTTGCTGAATCTCCTTGGTGGCCGTACTGCATTGCTCCGGACCGGCTTTCTATCCACTCCGCAAGCTGCTTCGCCCTTTCAGACACCTTCAAATCTTTCGCACGAACGCCGTTGAACAAGACGACAGGTTTTGCCAGTTTCGCGGCATATTCGTTCGCCACTCCATCCGCTTCCGCCGAGTACCACCCCCACCCGTAAGCCTGCGCTCCCTCGCCAGTTCCCATCTTGTCCAGCCGTGGCCTCCCGTGAGGGAAGCCAGGCTCTGGCTCCCACACGTGCGGCGTTCCATGCCAGGCCGTTTGGTCCAGACTACCATCATCTCCGCCAGCCTTTGCCACCACCCGGATAGCATACCGGTCAAACAAAGCCTTCGGCATTTCGCCAAGTTTGGCTGCCATGACGCTGAAGAAGTGCCGGTGCAGTATCGCATCCGTTCTATTCACCGATTCCGCATGCCGACCTGCGCTCTGCAACTCGGCGAAGACGGCGTCCTCAACTTCCTGCGAACTGGCTGCGAAGGAGTCGTCGCCATCCTTTTCGCCAAGTACGCGATCAATTTCTGCCTTCAGTTCTTCGGCCTTGCCGCTCTGCATGTACTCTTCGGCAGTGGTCGTAGTGAAGCCACCAGGCTCTGTTGCCACGTGCTGAAGGATCGATTGCGCAAGATCTGGCCCGGCCATTGTCGCCATGAGGTCTGCCACCGGGATACGGATGTCGTGACCAGTCTGCGAGGCGGATCCAAGCTGCTCGGCAACTGCCGGGATAGCCTGTGCCATTTGTTCGGCCATGCCGGACTGCGCCAGGGCGTCCGGCGTGATCCAGACAGAGTCGTTGCCGTCATCGAGGATGCTTTGGAAGAACTCGCGTGCCGTTTCAGGATCTCGCTCGCGGACCTTCGACGCCGCAGCAAGTTTGTTCATTTCGGCAAGTAGTTGGCCTGCTTTACCTGCTTCAACGGCTTGCTGCTCTTTCGCCTGCGCGGCCTGGATAGCCATATCAGCCAACTTGATCGTTCCGACCTGCCCGCCCGCTCCGACCATGGTTGCAACAAGAGTCTGGACAAATGCGCCTGGGCGTTCCTTGATGTAGTCAGCGAACGGCTTTTGAGGGTTGAGAACTGCCCACTCGTTCAGATCCTGTAATGCTGTTGCTGCCTGCTCGCCAGGCACTTCCGCCAGCATCTGCCTTCCAAGCATCTTGCCAAACCCAGCCCCGGCTTTGATGTCTTTCAACAACCACGCGACGGGCAGCTTCTCGGTAGCGTATTCAATTGCCGCCTGCGATGCGCCGAACGCCAAAGAAGAACCAACGCCTACTCCCTTGTCCCGCGCTTGCCCGTATGCCTGACCGCCAGTTGTTGCGGCCATCGGCACGAGTGACAGCACAGGATTCCCTGACATGAACGCAGCAGGAAGCGTCAGCATGTTCATCGTGAGAGACTGAAGGCCAGAGTACCACCCGGCTGAAATGTTTCCCTCTGGAACAGTCATGAGCGACTGCTTGATCGCCTGAGATATCTTTCGTTGATCGCCGAAGAACTGCGCTGCGCTGTCGCCGACATCAGGAAGCCCTATGCCGACAAGCGGCTTAGTCAGTTTCGATAGCACTTCGCCACCGGCCTGGCCGACACCCCAGAATCCTTCGTTGAATGCCGGGACGCCGGATGCCAGGGCCTTTCCACTGTTCTTCAGGAACTGCCCGGCAGACTCCCACGCTGACAGATTTTCAACATCGTCATGCGCCATCCTGGCCTTGTCTGGGTTGCGCAGAAAATCTTCGGTGCGCGGCGCGCGCTCAATCATCTTGGCGTAGTAGTCGACCTTGACGATCGATTCGACTTCGGGCAAGTGCGCCTCGACTGCGGCAGCCGGCGATCCAATCTGTCGGGCCAGCCGTGCTGCTCGCCCCGCCGCATCCGGGTTGGCATTCATGGCACTGACGAGGGCTCCGCGAACATCTGACGGATCGCGCAACGGGATCGCGTCGTAGGGGTTCCCGGAAGGCTTCGCTGCAGCCCCTGTCAGTGAAATGTCGTCGTATGGGTTGGCCATCAGTTGATCCCGTAGCGCCGCTTGAACAAGGCAAGTATTTTTTCTTCGGTCGGCTTCTCGCCCCTTCTCAAAAGGCTGTCGGCGATCATCGCGCGCTCATCGCTGGACATCTTCACCACGGCGGACTTTTCCTTCGCCGTCCCTGCAACCTCGTACAGTCGATCTGTCGATAACCACAATCCACCTGTCGGCAACATCATTCGCTTGATGATCTTGTCTCGTTCCTCGAACGTCAGCGCTCGCCCTTTGGTGCGCGTCTCGTCAGCAATGGCGGCCATGACTGCCGAATCGAACATCCCCTTCTGTTCATGGTTGTTCGCTTTGAATCCAAGCTGATTGTGCGCCGTGGCAAGCTGCTGTGCCAGCGTAGCCACTTCGGGCCGCTGCGCCGGATCGTTGACCTTTGCCTGCATGTCGATCAGTTGCTTGATCTGTGGCGGCGCCAATTGCCCACGATGTAGCATGAGGTTTGTGGAACTGAATTCTGCTGGGGCGACGGTGGCCATGCTTACCAGCCGTGAATAGGTGTTCCAGTTGGTTTCTATCGGCACGCCACTTGCCAGCTTCCCGGCGAATGTCAGCACGTCATCCATTCTGTCAGCCGGTATTGCCTCGCGCACGAAAGCAGAAAGCCCAGCGAAGTTTCCTCCGTTGCGCACAAGCGCATCTTGCGCAGCCAGGAAGTTGTCGTCGTTCCGCTGCTTCTTCTCGTCGGTGATCAGCTTGTACTGGTGCTCGGCACTGATTCGCGTCGATCTGATCTGCTCTGCGTCCGCGTCTGGACCAAGCCTTGACACCGAAGCCTGCACGAACTCAAGGGCCGTCGGTTCCTTGGCCCTGCCTGCGCCAGACTCGTATGCCTTGCTGTTCTTGGTGACGTACTCGCGAGTCTCTTTCGGGAGGAACTGCAGCCACGGAACGGCAGCGATGGACGGGTCATTCTGCGCCAACTTGGCGGACTTATCGGCCTTCTTGACCGCCTCCTTGAGCGCGCCAGGACCGGCGTTGTAGGCCGCCCACGCCTTTTGCAGATCGCCGGAATTCACCCGAACCTGCTCATTGAAGTAGGCCATTCCAATCGCCCGGTTGTAGCTCTCATCGGTCCGGTACCGGTGCTCATCCCACGGCATGCCAGCGAGTTTGGCTGCTTCCGGACCGGTGGCCGGCATGACTTGCGCGATGCCGATTGCCCCGGCCTTGCTGGTCAGCGGCGTGCCGTCGGCGGCAAACTGCTTCCCACCAGACTCGGCCATGATCGCAACGCTGAAAGCACGATCTATGTCGCTCCCGAAGAAGCGCGGCCGCATTTCCTTGGTTGCGCTGTCGACCGCTGCCATGGTCCGCTGCGCCTGAACCTGTTTATCCATGACCCCGCGCACACGCAGGAGGTCGCCGGCCTCCATCTGGCCCTTGTAGCGGTCGACGTAGGCCGCCGCGAACTGGATGTTCCCACTCTCGACCGCCCCCTGAATCGCCAGCACGTGCGCCCCGCTCAACACGCGCTGCGCTTGCACGTCCGCTTCTTCCTGAGAAAGCCCGACCATGCGTGCCTTCTCGCGGGTAACGGCGATGATGCGGTCGGCAGCGTCGTCGATCTGGCTGCGCCCAGTCTCTTGATCGACGGGTATCTTTCCGCTCGCTCCGACAAGCGCGATTTCCCGGCTCGCGGTAGCTGCCGTCGCGTCGAACGTGCTGACCTTGTACCGCTGAAATTCACTGCTCAGATGGCTGCGTGTCTGCCCGTACAGGCTTGTGCGCATGTTCGCCGCCTGCTGCGCGAAAACTTTTCGCTGCGCGTCGTTGCCGAGCCCGGCGGCAATCTTGTCAGTGACTTCCCGGAACCTCTCGGCGTATTCGGAGGCAAGGTCTTTCCCGCTTTCACGGCTCAGTGCAGACCATCCGCGCTGGTTGAGCGCGCCAGTTTCCTTGTGGTACAGAAGATCGAAAGACGCTTCCTTGGCCTGATTGGCAGCGTCGACAACGCGCAGATGGTTCGCCTCGGTCTGCATGTCGAGCGCGATCTGCCCGCCAACGGCGCCAGCCTGTTGCATGGCCTGGCCAGCCTGCTGCGCTTGCTCTGCCGCGAAGTTCGGGACGGTTGGCGATGTCACAGCGCCGAACTGAGACGCCGGCAATGCGCTCGCCGTAACCTGTTGGCTGTCGTATGTCGGAACGCGAGCCATCAGTAGCTCATCCCGATGTCTTCATCATCAACCTTCGGCGGCTTGTCGAACACCCCGGCCTTGTTCATCCCGTACCACGATGCCGCAACCTTGGTTGCGCTGCCGAGAAGCGAAGTTGCGCCGGCCATTCCGGGCGATATTCCGCTTGCCGCAGCCTGCTGCGCCAAGGCTGCGTTTCTGGCATTCACGCCTTGCGTCCGGGCATTTGTCGCTTGCGTTTGGTAGCCGAAGGCGTGCCGGATAGCGTTGGCGGTCAACGTGTTGGCGTCGATCTCTTTCATGATGTCGGTCGAAGCCTGCAACTCGGCAGCGCTGCCTTGCCCGATGTCGATTCCGTTAGCGGCCATCGTGGTGCGCTGCGACGCCTTGAGGTTTCCAGCCTGAAGCGTGAGCTTGGCAACCTGTGATTCGCCTTGCTGAAGCGCGGTCTGCGCGCCAAGCTCGGCGATTCGCGCATTCGTTTCAGCGATGCGCGCCGACGTGTTCGCCAGCCCTGCCTGAGCGTTCAGCGACGACTTCTTGCTGGCCGCTTCGAATTTGCTGCCGATGGCCGAGGTGATCGCGCCGCCGGCCTGGCCGATCAGCGACAGGCTGCCGATGTTTGACGCCGAAAATCCCATGCCGATCGCTCCGAATGTGTGCCCGAAGAATAGGCGTCCGCCTGCCTGTTACGCGCAGGCTATCCGCCCATCGCCACTTCAGCGGTCATCGACAGGACCGACAGCGGCAGCGGATCGGCTTGGCGCACGAAGACTTGCCCGCTGTCGCCCCATGCGTTGCTCGGCATGACCTGAATTTCCTGCGTCTTGAGGTCTGGTGGTGAACCTGGCGATTCAGTTGTCCGCTGCTTCGCTTCGACAAGTCGATCCTCGCTCGGCCCGACGAAGATCCCGGATGACCCATGGACGCGCATCCACACCTTGTTCACGTTCTTAAACCGTCCTTGCCCGAAGCTGCCGTCAACCTGCATTGCGACGGGCAGAGTCTTGATGTCGGCGGTAATCGGCAGCCCAACATGCACCTTGCTGGCTTCCTGGTCGAGCGTGATTGCACCGCCGTCAACGACGCGCCGAGGGTGCACGCAGGCATCGGCAAGGATGCTGACCTCTTCACCCTCAAGGTGATCCAGGCCGCTGATGACCGTTGCCGGAGAACCGGAATAGGTAAGCCCGCAATCGACGAAGAACGAGTCAGCAGGCGTTGCAAAATCACGCGACGACAGCCTCTCAACGTAGCGCACGCTGCCGCCGTTGATCGTGCGCCGAACGATGACGTACAGCACATCCTCGCCTCCCTCGGCAACGACGCAACAGGACTCGAACACGCCGCCAGCCGAGTCATGCCAGTGCCAAGCCCCTATCTGCTGCTCTGGCACGTAAGTCAAGCCGAGCAGGTTGCCAGACGACGACACGAACCACACGACAGGCTGCGGCGCCTTGCTGTACGCCATGTCGACGATGTCGAAGGTGTCGAACAAGTGCGCAGCGCGCAAGGACAGATCGCCGGTAACGAATCCGTTCGCTTGCCACGAGTACGCCAGCTCGCGAACATGCCCGCCGCGCGCGGCGCCGTATATCAGCGTGTTGTTGATGATCACCGGCTGCACGTTCGACGCACCAACGTATGACTGCGGGCGAACGCTGATCGTGCTTGGCGTGATGGCATCGGAATTTACCGACGTTACCCTCCATTCCGCAGCGCTTGTGAGCAGCAGCAGTTGCGTCAGCGGAACGATGTGGCGGATCGTGTTCGCTTCTCGGGCAGCAACCCTGAAAGCGATTCGGTCGTCATCGCGAATCGGCAGCGAGTACGAAACGTTCGACTCGGTGCCGCTCTTCGTCATCCAGATGTTCTGCGGCTGGGTGACGGTCCCGGCGAAGCATCTGCGCTGCTCGAAGTAGGACGCCGCCGCAGGATAGTTGCTGGTGGACGCAAAGACGGTGTCGTAAATCGGAGGCGTCTTGCTCAGATCGGCGGCGATGTTGTCGTCGACCAGTGCCAGCGTTGCTGTCTGCCCGATGTACCCGTACAGGCCGCCGGACATCTTGTATACGTTGTAGCGCGTCGCGCCTGTCGCCGCCGGCCACGTGACATCGATCTTGTTGCCGGTCGTGAACAGGTTCCCGGTGCATGTTCCCGCTGTCGACGCCGCCGACTCCGATATCCCGTCAGCAGCGATGGCTGTGACCACGTAGGCATAGGCGATGGTTCCTGCGCCAGTTGGCGTTGCCGTGACGCTAGCCGGCGGGGAGATTGCGGCGGCAAATGAAATGGTCGTCAGCGACCAACTGAGCGCGCCAAGCCTGCGCAGTTCCTGCGGCGGATAGCCAGGATGAACCAGCGTCAGCACGTCGGCAGACTGAACAAAATGGATGTCGAAAAGATCCGCTTCGGCAAATGTGTTCGCCACTTCGTATGGGACGCCAGCACTGAGCAGCGTTGCGCCTTGCGAGTGGAACCGGAAGTAGCCGGCGCCAACCTCGATCACCATCGTTTGCGTTGTCGAGTAGGTGAACGGGATCAGCCGAGACTTGACGCCGCTGTTCTTGGTGGCCCGGACGAAACCGAACCCGGCCCGGTTTTCTGCCGGCCCTTGTGGTTTCGTGATGAAGTTCCGGCAGCGCGCCAGGCCCGATTGGTACTTGGCGTCATCGATGCGCCCGAACAGTTCGGGCGATACCTCGCCGGCGGCAAATGAGCGCTGCAGCGTGCGGACGTTGCTCATTTCATCGGCCAGCGATCCACCCAACACTGTGCGCCGGGCGCGCCATGTGCTGCCGTGCGTCGGACGCCGCAGCCTTGGCCAGATAGGCTTGCATCATCGCGGCGCAGCGCTTTGCTTCGGCTGCGCCAGCATCGCCCTTGATGACTTGCCCGGCCAGCAGCCCGGCAAGATGCCAAGACAGCGCCAGCACGAACAGCGGGGAGAACCGGGCGGTGTCGGATACCAGCGCCGTGTAGCGCACGATGGCGTTTTCCTGATCTGTGTAGATAACCAGCGCGCCGTCGTCGTTTATCTCGACCGTGTACGGCTGCGGCACGCTCGACGTGACGAGTTCAGCCGATCCTGTCTGCGAGACAGCCACGTAGTCATCGTCGGCATCGGACGGCATGACCGCGATGACGCGCAGCAGATCGGCCGGGATGGCGTAGGCGTAATCCCACGCTTCCCAGTCGCACGTGAGTTGCGCCAGCTGCGCACGGCGGGTGGCGAACCGCCATGCGGCATCCGGCATTTCGAGAAGGGAATCCCGAGCGATCGGGAAGAACCGGGCGCAGTGCTCTGCTTGCGCGGAGCCTTCTGGCGGATCAATGCTGGCCACCGTGGCATCAGCGCCAAGGTGCGATAAGGCCATGTTGCAGATTTCAACGTCTGACGCCATCGCGCCCCCATGAAAGAAAGGGGCGCAAGGCCCCTTTGTTGATTTACTTGCGTGGCACTTCCGGAGGCGCCTTGTCCGACGGCTTGTCGCTGACGAGCGTCAGGCTATCCCCCAGCCGCATGTCTGCGCCGCCAGGCCCTTTGGGGAATTCGGTTTCGAACCGATCACCAGCCTTTGCCATCCGGCACTCGTGTGAGATCCACACGTCTGAGTTTGCGATGTACTCTGGCATGCGCCCCCCTTACGCGACGGCGAAGCCTGAACCGTAGTACTTGCCAACGCCAGGATCTTCAAGCGTCACGTGCGCCGTGAATTTCCCGGCGGTCAGAGGTCCGGTAGCGACGGTGTATTGAACGCCAAGGTATCTCTGCCCGACCGGCTGCGCCGCAAGGTTGGCCGACGGAATGCGGATCGAGATCGGCTTTCGACCAAGCGTCAGTTCTGCTTTCCCGATCGGGCTGGTGGACCCGATGATCGTCGGCGACGTGAGCGCTGCGGCGGCTGACGTGATGATCTGGAAATCAACAGTCGCGGCGCCTGATGCGGTCGCGGCCTCGTCGACGCCAATCGTGACGAACAGATCGGTTCCCTGACCGAGATCGCGGGCGACACCGAGATCGATGGTATTGGTGGACACGGCGGAAGCCGTGACGGCTTGCGCAGCGGAAAGCTGCAGCAGTGCATCTGTGATCATGTGATTCTCCTTGTGCCACCGGTTACGAAACGAGGGTTTCGGCGATGCCGAGCTGATCGACGCAGCGAACCGGGATGCCCATGAATTCAAGCTGGTTGATGTTGGAGCCGAACTGCGTCAGAGCAGCCTTGATGCCGAGCGCGCTGGACGATTTCTCAAGCGCCTGGATCATCAGTCCTTCCTTGATGCTGCGGTTGGCGTAGAACGCCGCCCTCCCCATCTGGAAATTCGGGATACGGGCGATCGCTTTCATCATCAGCTTGATGACGTTCGTTGCCGCCGTTGCCGCCTGCGTGCTGGTCACTCCGACCCAATCGGACACGTCGATATTGGCGATGCGAACCACGTAGCGCCAGTCTTTGACGACCAGACCAGCGTCCCACTGGAACAGCGACCTTGCTGCCTGATACCAGCCTCCTGCTCCGTCCGAGACAGACTCTTCGCCAAGGTCGCGGGACTGCAGGCCGGCCTTGCTTCCTTTCGGGAAGGGGCAGAATACAGACTGTTCGCCCCATACCACCAGGTACACCGATGCGTTGTCCGATCCGCTGCCTCCTGCGAGAATGACGTTTCCGCCGTTGCCCGCCGACGTGCTGGAATACCGAGTCGCCAGGCCGCTGAACGTCTTCATGTCGACGCCCACATTACCGTTGAACAGCTTGCCGCACATTTCCTGGCCCATGGCCTCAAGGAACGGTGATTCCTCGGACAGCCGGATGGACGCGGAATTGTTGTTGAGCAGCAGGATCTTCGAGTCGATATGGCTGCGGGCTTCGAGCATTGCGCATGGCTCTGTCACTTGCGCCGTGGTGCTCTTGCTCGGCGGCACGCCGGCATTCAGTTGCCGCCAATAGACTGCCGGAAGACCGGTTCGAACCGTCGTGACGTGGCTGGTGATCTGGTTTGCTTCGCAGTAGACGACATCTTCGAGGATCTCGTTTTGCTGCGACAGAAGCTCTGCGATCGGATCGATTTTGCCGTCCGGAGAGAGGCGCTTGCTGTAATCGGCCAGAGTGAGTTGGCCCGTACTGAGAGTTGGCATTGTGTTGTTCCTTTAAGGGTTCATGTTCGGGTACATGCGCTGCGCCATGGTTTGCGCAGGCGCCGCGCCGCTGTTCCTGCCGCTGATGTGCTTGTCTTCGCTGATCGCATTGCCGGCCCGGACCATGAACCTGACGATTTCAGGATGGTTCCCCAGCCCGGTAGCTTCAAAAAGCGATTTGAGTTCAGGAGTCGCGAACGCCTCCATGGCCTTCTGCGCCACCGCGAGTGACTGCGGCAGCTTGTCGCCACCGTATTCCTTGTCCGACTTCGCCGAATCAAGCCACCCGGCTTGCGCCGCAGCGAGTTGTTCAGACTGGCGCGCGGCGATTACCGGCGACATCTTCTCAAGCATCGCCTGCGCCTTGTCTTGCGGCAAGTCCAGCGACTTCGCGACCTCAGAATAGGACGCCAGAATTACAGCATCATATTCCTGCCCTTCGGGGGCGACGAAGGAATAGGACTCTGGCGCTCCGGCGGAAGCGGTTTCGGAAGCATCCGTAGCCGCCGTTTCTTGGCCAGCAGTCTCCGCAGCAGTAGCGGCCTCTGGTTCCGTTTCAGCAGTGCCGCCATCAGTGGTTTGGGTGGCGTCAGCAGTTGTTTCGCTTGTCATCAAGTGCCTCTTGAATCATGACTGAATAGGTGTCCGGGCAAAGCAAGTGGATTTGCCCAATGATGCGCAGCCCATCGTTCTTGCACCCCTCGGCAAACGCCATGGCCATTGAATTCGAATTGAACGACGACCGGAAAATCCCGGCCCGATCCAGAAGCCTCCAGACGATTCGACGACCGCGCCGGCTTCCCATCAGCCACTTGAAATCAGCGTCTTCAACATCTCGCGCAGATTTCGATCTGACGGCCTTTTCCGCTTGCGCGATCTCTTCGCCTTCAAAATCTGTCGGATCATGTTCCATGTCGCGACTGTATTGGATTCGCCATTGAATACGCGCACGCTACACGCGGCGCCGACGGCGGTAGCGGATCAGCCATTCCCTGAACAATCCTGACTCGCCAGACGGCGAGAACCACGCCCTGGCGAAGTACTGCGGAGCAAAGAATTGCTGGCTAAACACCGGAGATTACGATGTTCGTGCGATCCCCGACGACGCCTGGAAGTGGCACATCAGCTTCTACGGTAACGCCGCCGTCAGTAAATGCCATGTGCGCCGTGCCGGCGCCGGACGACTCCCCGACCAGCGTTGCAGAGATGACTTGAAGGTGAGCGCCGAGAGTGCGCGAACCGAGCAGGCGACCGACGACGGCTGCGGCGACAGCTTCGATGTCAGCCGGGGTTAGCGTCATCACTCCTGGCACAGTTCCGACCGCAGCAACCACGTCGCCGGATTCCGTTACTGATGCAGTGCCGGTGTGCGTCTTCTTCCCTACGCCAGCCGGAACATCGCCAGAATCGGTTACTGCCGCCGATCCTTTCTTGCCGACCGTACCTGCCGCCGCCGCAGAGTCGCCAGCTTCTACGACCGATGCTGAACCAGTCACCCCGTCGGTGCCGACTGACCCTGTAGCTGCCGCAATATCGGCGGCCTCTGTTGCCGCAGCCGCCCCTGTGGTCCCAACCTTCCCTGACGCTTCCGCTGCGTCTCCGGCTTCTGTAACCGCTGCTGCGCCAACGGTCCCAGCCTTGCCAGCAGCGGTTGCCGTGTCTGGCCCGTCGACTACTGATGCTGTTCCGCTTACACCACCCCCAGATATGGATGGGAGCCAAAACCGTGGCTGGTTGCTTGCGAAGACGGAGCCAGGACTTTTCAGTAGCGCAAGGTGCTCGGCGCGCGAGATAGCCCTGTTGTAGATCAGGACGTAGCCAAGCTCGCCTGTGAGGAACAGCGATGCGCCGTCATTGCGGGCGCCGAAGCAGATCGTCTCTGCCGCTTCAGCCGAAGCCGTGCCGACCGTCCTCGTACCGGTTATCGTCTCGTCACGGTGCAGATAGGCGGTCGTTCCGTCCCACGTCAGGGTTATCTGGTTGGGGTTGGTGCTCAGCGATCCGCCGCCGCTGGCGTAGCTGCCTCGGATGTTGGTCGAGACGCCGCCGCTCTCCAGATACATGTTCAGGTGCGTCGTCGCGCCAGATTCGCCTGACGTTTTCGCGACAATTGAACCTGTCGACCCAGCAGCATTCTGTCGAACCAGAGCGACAATTGACCACGTGTGCGACGAGTCGGCAAACAGATCGACGCCTGCGACGTCGACGCCAAGCTTGACGTATTCTGCTCCGTTGAGCTTCAGCGCCGGCCCGCGTGGCGTAGTGACTACCAGCCCGCCGACGCGCAGCCCGCCATTGTCGCCATCCGCTTGGTTAAACCGGAAGTCGCCGCCGGCCGCATACACCAGCCCGGCAGCCAGCGGCGATCCAGACAGGCCGACGAACTGCTGCGGAGCGTGCGCCCGGGTCGTCTTGAATGGGAAAGCCACGGCGGTTTAGACCGTCTGTGCCTGAATGCGCTCGTAGGTCAGAACGTGCTGGCCACCGGTTGCGTTCAACGCAACGGCGGTATCGTGCGCAACGAAAACACCCCAGAACTTCGGGAGTGACCCGCCGAACAACTGCGCGACGGAAACCGGACCGAAGAAGTAGTCTCGGTTCGACGTGCTGTCACTGATCATCGATGCGGCGAGCTTGACGATCCCATTCATGACATTGGCAGACGTGAATGTTTCAGCCGAATCTGTGCCGTCGAGAACATCAGGGTAGGTCGGCGTGCCGCTCGCGCTTGAGATGTTGGCGTAGACGTAGACGTTGATGTACCGGCTGGCGGTTGGAGACGTTCCGGCCCGGATTACCCCTGACAGCAAGTGATCTACATCTAGGTTGCTAGTGTTGTCGACCGCCGTCGACTCCTGGCCGGCGGTAAATACTCCTGCCGATCCACTCGCCAGCGACGCCAGGCTGATCGTCAGCGTAACGCTGGACGTCGATGGATACTTGGTCTTGATGTCTGACATGACTTACCACTCCATGGCGTCGGCTACGTCGCGGTAGTTGATAGCGCCTTCGAGCACCAGCAGGCCCGGATCATTTGTCGTACCTTTGCCCGTAGCGAAAAGCCTCTCGACACGTGTCGCCAGGCGCTTGCAGTGCGTGTAGACCGTTGCCCGCACCGCCAGATCGGCAGCCGTTCCGACCCATGTCGCGTCGATTCCAGCCCGGATATTGGCACGCGAGCAATCAAACGATCCGAGCCGGCTCATCCAGTCCCATACACGCGCCTTGCCGACGCTCAGGTTATCCACACGATCCCATGCGATTCCGTTGCGCATGATCTCGTCGATGTTCACCGAAGTTTTCCAGACCACGAACGACGCTGTCGGCAGGTTGTAGGCTTCTGCGATCGCGTAGGCGCCATTCTCGTTGTGCGGCACAGCAGCGAATTCCTGCGCGGCCGTGATGTCCGCGGCAAGCGCTGCGCGCTGCGCCGTGGTTAACCCTGACGCGCTGGCAATGCCGGCGAAAAACACCAACAGGCAGAAGATCAATGATGCCCACGTAGTGCCAGCCAGCTTAGTATTCATCATGGGTTCCCTTCGGTAATCGTGAATGCCGTAATCGTCACCGGCTCGGTAGCCACAATGGCCGTAGAGGTCAGTACGATGTTCGTTCCTGACGTGCCAACCGTCAGGCCGCTGACGATAATGTCCCCGCTGTTGTCCTTGATTCTTGCCTCCGCAGCAGTGCCGGTAGCATTTGCGCTTGAGTCCTCAAGGGCTGGCGTAACGTCCATCGTGAGCACCCCGCCGGATACCGTTCCGCACGGATCAGCCAGGGCGAGGACCGCCAGAACAGTTCCGAAACCAGACGTCCCGATTTCGAGCGATCCTGCTCCAACGTCCCCATCAATCGCGTCGGCAACCGCCTGCATGCGGGCCGTTCGTACTGCTGTTGCGTATGCCATTGCCATTTCTATCTCTCCTTTGCCGTAATCAACCAAGAACCCTTGCCGCCTGCTCGCGCAGAGCAGCAATCTTGCCGTCCAGTTCGTCAAACTCCCTGCGCTTCGCAACCAGGTCGATCTCAAGCGCCTGCACGCGATCCATCGCCGCCGCCACAGACGCATCAGAAACCCGGATCTGCTCAAGCGCAGCAGAGCAAATCTTCTCGGCTTCCGCGCGGGCTTCATCAACAATCTTCTTGGCCTCGAATTCCGCCGCGACCGTCAGTTCGTTCACGTAGGCCTCGGTACGCATCACATACGAGTTAGCCGAATCCTTGGCCAGCAGGATTTCTGCCTGTACTTCGGCGAACTGATTGCGCAGAACATCAAGCGCCGCTTCCGCTTCGCCCTTCGCTTGCTGAAGCTTGCCAACGTCTTCGAATGCATCTGCCACCGCGGCAATCCCCGCAAACCCCTTGAGCAGCCGGCGGGCATCGGCAGCGGCCTGGATCAGATTATTCATTTCATCATTCCTTCATCAGCACGACAACATTCAGGCTTGTGGTCACGTCGCCGCCAGACACCCGAGGACGGACATACCAAGTCGCCTCCGAGATCATTTCTATCTTGGCTGCAGGAATCGTCAGCGCGTTCCCCTGCGGATCGGTCAGCGTTGCCCAGTTCGTGCCGTCGTTGCTCCCTTCGAACACGACTGACGCACCACCGAACGTGCCGGAAACCTGAACCGACTTGTCTGTGTACTGCGCGCCCATCAGCGGCGCGCCGTCGTCGTTCTCTCCCATCGCCGACCAGACAGCCAGGAATGCCTTGGTTGTCTGCGTGCTGGAGCTTTGATGTGCGATTGTCGTCATCTGAAATCCTTGTTGGTTAGCTGTATCCGCTGAATGCCTTGGTGATGTCGGTGAGCGCGCTCTGCTTGCTGGTGTCGATCCCGCCGAGATTCGCGGCGGCCTGTGATGCGGCATGCATTTGCTCTGCCTGCGCCGCTGCTTGCTGCTGCTCTGCGCGGGCCTTCCGCACGAGAACAACCTGATCGCCTGGAACGATCAACTGCGGGTCGATACCGAGCATGTCGGAATAGGAGTCTGCCCAGTAGTCCGCGTCGAACTTGTCGAGCACGTCCGGCCTGAACTGCGCCACTGCGCCAAGGTTGCCGACGAATCGATCAATGCTGTTGGTTCCAATCGCACGCTGCGCCTGAGCCAGCATCGAAACGAACTCGACGCCTAGATCCATGCCTTGAATCTCTTCTGGCGCTTGCGGAACGATGCCCGCTTCGACCATGCGTGCGAAGGTCATTTCGATCTTCGGAGAAAGGATCTCGTTATGCAGCCGCTCAAGAACTGGACCGAGCATCAGCAGCTTTTCTTCGTGCCGCTCTGCGACTTCAGTTGCCGTCATCCGCGTGTCGGTCTGGTTCGCAAGCATCAGGAAGAGGTCGGCGTAAAAGCTCGCCCGAATCCGATCTCGAACATCCCGGATGTCCTCAAGCATGTGCGACAAGTCGATCTGAACATCGAAAGCCGTACGGATGCCGCCCCCTTGCGTTGCCGCATCGACGTAGCTGATACCGCCTGGCAGCAAGTCAGAGTCATGGCTCTTGAAGCTGGTCGGGGCTTGAAGCGGCGGGCGCGTCTTGTAGTCGATCCCCTGCGCCTTGCGCAATTGCTCGTGCTGCAACTGCTTGATGTCGCCGAGGGCTTCCATTGCCGGGGAGTTGCCGTAAATGTCCCCGCCCGCGACAGCCCACCTTGGGCAAAGCGCCACGAACTCTTTGAAGCCTGACTCGCGCAGCATTTCTCCGCCGCTGGCCCCAGGCTCGAAATAGCAGGACGCCCATGGCATGTTCTTCGCGTCCTTGCGCTTCAGATCGCGATCATGACGCGGCTCGATCGCCTGCACCACTGGCACCCATGCGTCGAGGTTTCCACGGTCATGCATTCCGCGCACGGTATGGCTGCACTTGTCCAGGCCGAATTCTCCGGCCATGGCCCCTACGGTCATTTCGTACTCGCGGAACAGGGTATTCACCACTCCGCGATGATCAGTCGCAATGGCGTATTCGCCAGCCGTCAGCGGGTAATGGTGAATGACGTTGCTGTAATCCGCGAGAACGATGGTGCTGGCCGTACCGAAAGCGCCAAGCTCCTCGTAGCAGCTATGCAGAGCACGATACGTGTTGCTCTTGGCAAACACCATCTGCATGAGCCTGGTTACATCGGACAGCCACAGCTTGACCGCCACGGACTCGTCAAGCTCAGGATCGGAGGTCGTCAGCCGAAACCATGGCCTGGCTGGCGAAGTCATCCCGGCCATCATGCCAGCAGCCAGTGTGCGCAGCGCGCGGGTGCCAGTGTTGTCGAGAATCTTGTTATGCCGGCGGTCGCCCTTGTTGCGGTCTGAGGTGAAGAACCTCCCGGACCTTGGCAAGATGTTGTCGCTGATCTCCTGCCAGTGCGGCACCCAGCTCGCACGCTCGGCGCGCAGCCCTGCCAGGCGCATGGCGAGAAGCTTGCGGTATGTCAGATCGGACACCTACTGCCCCAGGAGCGTGTTTTTGCCCAATGCCAAGGCATTCGGATCGACCCCCTGCGGCCCCGTCAGCATCGTGCCGGATGCGCCTGCACGCCCAGCCTGCTGCGCCGCTGCCAGGATTGCCGCCGTATCCGGGCGCTTCTGGTTCGCCGCGTTGATCTGCTGTTCCGCCTTCTTGGCTTGCTTGTCGGCTATGTCAGCCTGTCGGTTCGCGTTGGCCTGCGCCTGCTCTTGCGCCTCTTCCTGGCTCTCTTCCGCCTTCTTGGCGGACCGGTACTGCATGGCGGCGCCTGCGGCAGCAGCCACGCCCATGATGATTGACGATATTGCGGCCATCAGTTGATCCTCTTCATTTGGCAGCGCTCGACGACGGTATAGCCGAGCTTCTCGAAAAGATTTCCGGCCGGCCACGTTCCTCCTGCGGAAAGGTCAGACATGGAAACAGCAATGGCTCCAGCGTCCTTTGCTGTCGACTCGAAGGCGCGCAGCAGCCGCACCCCGGCCATGCTTCCGCGATAGTCTTCGTCAACCCACCAGCCAAGCTCTGCGGCAGTGGTGGAGTTCGGACTGAACCATACCGGGCAAAGGACGCCGATGATCCCGCCGATAATTCGCCCATCTTGTTCAGCAACAAAGGCGATACCGGAGTCGACACATGAGGCCACCGACGCGCGAGCACCCGCGGGATCAAACGGTACGAACTCGGCGAACCGCGAGAACCCGAAAAACGCCGCCCCAAGCGCCAGCATGGCGTCAATGTCTTCTTCGGCTGCTCGTCTGATTGTGCACATGGGCAAACGATAGTTCGCCGGCACGGCAATACGCGCAGATTTACTTGACGGCGTAGGGGTCGTAATCCATCGCAGCATTCCGCCGCACGGATGGCTTGAACATGCTCCTCTTTGGCGTGTCGATCAACGCCAGGATGTAGGCGCTTCCGTAGTCCGGCGATCGCCCGATACGCTTGACGATCTCATCCCTGCTCGCCACGTAGACCGTCGACCCTACAGGCTTCCACGTCGGCGCGCACAGATCAGCGAGCAGCATGGGGTCTGGCGGCAGGCATATGCCCGAGTTGTTCGCCGGGTCGAGAGCTTCGCGCATCGCCCACCAGAGTTGCGACCTAAGATTTTTGAACCGCAAACGCCCGCTTCGATCTGTGGCCGTCGCCGACTCGGACACGTTGACGCCAATCACCTGTAGGCCCATGTCCAGAAGGAAGTCGTATGGGCTTGAACCAACGCCTATCACGTCGACATGAATCACCGCCTCGTCGCGCATGGCTGCTACGGTCAGACCAGCGACCGACGGTCCATCTGGAGTCGCGCTCCCGGCATGCGCCAGCGGAACGTCGAACCACATGCCGTGACGCCTGGCGAGGATGGTCTTGTCACCGCCTCCCCTTGCCACATCGACGCCTACCGAATCCATCGGATCAAGCTTCGCTGGCCGAACCCACCGCGCTTGCGCCGCTTCAACCCACGCCGTAGGTATCACTTGCCACGGATCATCAGTCATGCCTGCTTGGAAGTCTCCGTAGAGCATTTGCGAGCGCAGTGGCTCAGGCAAGGCTTGCAACGTTGCCATGTACCCGGTCCCCATCAAGTGCGGATTGTCAGATATGCGCGACGGGATAAATGTCCTGGACATGGGAGTAACGAGGTCATCACCGTGCTGAAAAGGCGTCCCATCGTCCACTTCTATTTCCTTCCCATCTACCATCGCGAAATACCGAAGCTCACCGGCAGCCGCCGGCCGCGGGTGCTTCTTGTCCAGCCACGGCGCAAAAAAGCTGACCACCCAACGCCCCTCCGAGTCAGTAGGCGGGTTGAAGGTGAGAAGCGCCTGGCATCGCTGCGACTGGTCGACCGACCTCAGCCACCCGAGCAGCGCTCTTACTTGTGCCTCAAGGAAATTTGCCGCCTCGTCGAACACGAGGAAATCATGCGGCCGGCCTTGGTATTTGTTCCAGTCGTCGAGGTTCGGAGTCGAACCGAACTCTATTTGCCGCCCCCGCATCCGCCAGATTCTCTCTGCGCCGTTATACCCGTCGCGAGAACCAACCAGCTCGGTGAATCGGTCGATTATCCCTGTGAGCTGCGTCGCCTCTCGCCGCAGGATGAGAATACGCTTGTGGCTGGTAATCGCCTTCCCGCAGGCAAGGTCGGTCTTGCCGCCGCCTGCAGCACCGCCATACCCGATGATGTCAGCCTGCGACTCGTAGGCCATCTGCTGCGGGCCTGGCAGCGGGGACCATGGGTGCCGGCGGCGCAACTCACGCGCCAGAAGCAAAGCGCGCTCAAGCCGTTGCCGTTCAGGAAGCCTTGACGTTGAGCGCAGCAAGCTCTGCCCGGATGTCGTCATCTGAGAGGTCGCTGAACGAATGGTTAACATTCATGCGCTCGACATAGAAACCGGCTGCCCGTCCGCGCGACACTTCAGCCGCAACAGCAGCCGAAAACTTGCCCGATCTATCCGCCTTGTCCCTCAGTCTCTGGAGGTCCAAAAGATGCGTTTCGAGCGTCATTTTGGCAGATTCTGCCGAAGATGACCGTAATTCAGCAATCCTAACCACAACCAACCCGTGCTTGAGCATTTCGCTTGCGCGATTCCACACGACATTGTTTTTCCACGATTTTGATCGTGGGTACGCTCTACGGTACGCCTCGCTTGCGTTTCCGGTTTCGACGTATGCCAGGCAAAATGCCTCCTGCATCGGAGTTAGGTGTCTCATGTCTCCTTCACCACCTTTCGCCAACCCTCGACAGTCTGCGCCCGCCGTTCATATGAGCAGATGCAGCGCACTGTTCTGAGCGGGATACCAAGCTCTGCCGAAATGGCAGAGCACCCTACGCCGCGATCCTCGTGCATTTCCCGGATGAGGTCCACGTCCGCATCGGAGTACCGGGCGTTCTGATGCCCTTCGCCGATCCTCATTCCACGCGCATTTGTTGCCACAAGCACCGTAGTCAGCATGGCCGATCAACCCATTGACGATTACGAAACCACAATAAACAAATTTAGTTGTTGGCGACGAAGCATGGCATTCCACGGTCAGAGCATAAGGATTCTCTCATATTCGCACAATCGATCCGAGAGGCGCGATTTTTGTGTGTCCCTAACTCTGCCATGTCTTTTGCTTTATCTCGCCTCGTAGGTGGCACAGCGCAAGCCTGGCGTGCATTCCCTCCAATTCATCACGCCGCGTATCTGTCTTCAGCAGCCCATCCGCGCCCATCCCACCGCACGAGCAGCCTGCCAGCCGCATTGCACACCCCGCAGGCCAAGTGCTGACCGTGGATCTCTGCCAGCATCGCGTCTCCGTCTTTCGCTCCCTGCATCAGCAGCTCTAGCGCGCACTGCGACCGAGGGCGCTTAGCCCACCCAAGCGGGTCGAGTCCATCATTTTTCATGCCGCCTCCCCACCCTTCAGTTGCCGCAAAAGGTCGCCGATCCTGCGCCGAAACTCGGGGTCTTTCGGAAGCTCCACAGGATGCCCCGTCAGCAGCCCGGCGATGACCGCCCCGCTGGCACTGGCAGGAGGTGGCAGAAGCCCGGCGGCGTGGATCTCCGTCATCAGCCCGGACCGGACCGCCCGATCAAGCGCAGATGCGCGGCGCGCAACGTCGCTGCCCAAGCTCGGGAACCACCTCGGCGCATCTGGCCGCTCTCGCAAAATCCGCTCGTAGGCGTCTCGGAACGCCAACCTCGCACCGACCTCGTCTCCGGCATCAAGGATCGGCTGCGAAATGCCCGCCGCCTCGGCGATTTGCTCTGTCCAGACCACCGTATCCGACTCGTCGACTGAAGCCAGCACCAGCCCCCAGGCTTCGTTTGCCGTTGGGTGTCCGCCCGGAACTGCCGGAGGCTGTCGGCACAGCCGGAGAAATTCCGGCAGCGTCGGTGGCCAGTCCTTCGCCATGCATCCAGCGACGCCCGCTGCGAGTTCGTCACGGCTGTAGGTGCCGAGCGATTCAGCCCACACGACCTTAACGTTTTTCAGATCGCAGCCCTTCCACGCATCGGCAAACCGGGCGCCGTACATCGCCTCAAACCGAGCGAAAAGGCGCTCTATCCAGTGCTCAGGCAATGCGGATGACTTCGGCTGTGATGTCGCGAGGGTCTGATTTTTCTGGTCCACGGTTTCGTCCGGTGAGTTCGTCGAGGGTTCGTTTGCGCTGCTCGTGGAGCGTTTGCCGTGGTCCAGCGCGGGCATGGGAGCCTTCCGCCCACTCGGCCTTGAAACCAGCCCATCCTCGCTGGCAGCAGGTTTCCAGCGCCTGCTGAACCGTCCATCCGGACTTTTTCGACTCGCTGACAATCGCCTGCAGCGCGGTTTTCGTCGCCGCCGCCCGCTTTCCATTCCTCAGCGTCAGGTAGTCGGCTGCGGTTTCCGGTTCCGCCCCCTGCTCGATCAAAAATCCAGCCGGATCGAAACGGACAGCGCCGTCAGGCGCCGGCTTTTCGGGTCGCGCGGCTACGGTTGAGCTGCCTGCGGCGCTATTGTTTTTGATCTTTATCCTTTCCTTTCCTTTCCCTTCCTTTCCCTTCCCTTCCTGTAGTGAGTCCTCAGTGAGCGCTCCGTGAGTCCTCAGTGAGTCCTCAGTGAGCGCTCCGTGATCGGCTGCTGCTTTTGGCGTTTCGGAGGAATCATCAAGACCTTTTCCTGAGAGCCCGTCCTGTCCTGATGCCAAGGGTAGCGGCGCGTTGCGCGGCGGCTTGGGGTAGCGGGATGGTGTAGGACGGTTTATCAGTTGATGCTTCCAGCCGGTGACATGCCACCAGCGTCGACCTTCGTGCTCGAATTCAATGAGCAGACCTTGAGCGATGATCTCGTCGACCATCGTTTGAATCTCAGCTGAGGTGATGTCGTCGCCGGGGAAAACTTCTGCCTTCAGCGTTTTGAGCGCCGCAGGATGAACGCCTGCGTCGTCACAGAAATTCCACATGCCGACGAACAGCAAGCGAGCGTCTCGGGACAACTCCATGACCTGCTCTGCGGTCCAGAACTCCGGCTTGATAGTGCGTATTCTGGCCATCAGATACGCCCCTCCACGATCGCTGCCGCCTCTTCGTAGCACGTCGCCACGCCGGCAAGCCCGCCGGCGCTCTTCACCTGGTCGAGATACGCGCGCTGCTCTGGCGTCACCGTGTGGCGAGTCGACGGCCGCTTGACCTCGATCGCGATGATTCGTCCGTCGACGGTGAACCCGTCGAGATCGACGCGCCCCTTGCGGCACGAGCGCATGAACCTGCTGGCGCTGACGCCATCCTTGCCGAGCAGCCGTCCAGCCATGACGTTGATGCGTTCGATCCGGGCTACGATGGGGTGCAGGGCGAGCGCTTGCATGATGACGCGCTGAATGTCTCGCTCAGGGATCACGGGTCTCTTTACCGTTCCAGGCTTGCGCCTCTTGGGCTGCGCCGCCGCCATCTGATCAGGATCAAAAAGCGGCGGCTGCACCGCTGACGCAGCGACGAAATCAGACCACTGCCGCCGCGACTTCACTTGCCAGGTCCCAGGTAAATGGCTGGCGCATCGAGCATGCGCCGCAGCTCGGATCGGTAGCCGGAGATGGCCGCGGACAGGATCGACAACGGCCAGAAAAATGAGATCGCCGGGCATGCCTCCCGTGCCGCATTCGCTGTCAGGTAGAGCAGGTATTGCGGCTGCGGCGTCGACTCGATCAGGTACGGCCCGTTCGGGCGCCTCGTCATGGATTGCGCTGTGGCGTCAGATGGCTTCATACCGTGTGAGTACCTTCGACTCCCCGACGCATACGATCTAGCGTCCGCTGCTGTAGCCAGTGCTGCGCCTCCTCGATGTGCGTAAGTGCACAGGCGTTCGCTTTGCACGAATACGGACCAGCTTGAAAGCTCCGCAGGCGATCAGCGACGATGGCCAACAGGGCTTCGTGCGTGATGCCATTGACGCCGTTGCCGTCGACGCCGATTGGGCCATTCTGAAAAATGATCAGCGACCGAGAAAATGACGCGCCGTATCCGTTGGCGTCATATTGGCTCGGATTCGTTCCCGTATCGAACCCCGTAATTTCGTACCTGTGATTTGCACCGCCGTGCCCAGGATCGTCTGTCACGCTGACGAAAAGGCGGTCGTTTGCCGGATTGACTACGTGTTCAGTGATTTGACGCATGATTTTTACCTCAATGTGATTGGTCTGATTCAGGGTTGGTGCGCTCGATAGATTGCAAGCGTGCCGGAGATCGCATCAAGCGCGCCCTGCGCCGATTTCAGAGCGATCTGCAGCGCCTCTTGCTGCTCGCGCAGCGCCTCGATCTCGTTCGCCAGCTTGATCCATGATCCGGTCGACAGGCGACTGGTAAGCGTCTCGACCTCCCCCTGCAGGCGCAGGTTCTCGGCGACGATCGATTCGACGTTTCCGGACTGATCCAGGTGTGCGGCAAGCGCGGCGATCATGGCATCAGCCCCAGTTGCGCCGCCGCCCGAAGCGCGACGCTCGCCTTGATGCGGATCTCTTGCATGTTCTGCGTCGGGGTCGTCGCTCGCGGGTCGGCAAGCTCGTAAATATCGGCCAGCGTCTTACGCATCGCCTGCGCAGCGCTCTGCATCACAGCGGCGCCAGAGCGCGCCTGGCACTCATCATTTTGACAGTCCATCATGGTCCTTTCGCGGAAAGAAAAAGCCAGCCCAGAAGGGCTGGCGCATCAGGTACAGCGGCCTCTTGGGAAAATAGACGCGGATGGGCTCGGTCATGCCGATGATCGCTCCATGCGCCGCCGGCACTTGCGGTGCAGAGCCCTCAGACGTTCCCCGAGCGCCCACCCTGGCTGCAAGCGAGCGCCACGGTAAAGGTCTGAGATGTGGCCTTGGCTGGTAAGGCACGCGTCGGCGATCTCGGCTTGAGTCATGCCGCTGTCCATCAGATCAGCAATAAGATTTTTCCAGTTCATAGCGCGCATGCTACGCCGAGCGCTGTAACTGCGCAACAAAAAATATCGCAGTAGCTATTGACTGTGCAGCCATTTCATATATAATTAAAACATCGCAACCGACCAAGGAGATCAAGATGAGATACGCCACCAGCACCGGGAGGTTCGTATCCGCCACCAACAAAGCTGCGGCGGCAGCGATGGCTGCCGAGTATGGTCTCGGCGAAATCGTCGGTGCAGCGGCAGAGGCGCCGGCCAAGCGGAAGCCTTCGATGAGCGTCTCGAAGGCGGTGGCGCTCTTCGCGCAAGCGCAAGAATGGCCGCAGTGCGGCCAAGACTGGCCGGCTGACGCCCAGCAACGTGCGGCGCAAGCCGTGATCGCAGCCAATCCTGGCTGCACAGACAACCTGTGGTAGGAGAAAAGCATGGGCAATGAATATTTTTCGTCGTCTCCGCGCGATGCAATGATCGAACGCGAAATCGTCGATCGAGTCATGGTCCTGCTCCGCGAGGAGTGGGAGTACGGCAACTCAGGCATGCCTGGGTTCCACCACCAACCGGCAGCGACGACCGCTGCCGAGATCGCCGCGAGGATCTTCAAATGATCCTCATTAACTCATTTTCGGCCAACATGGTCGCCGAGTTCCCGGCGTCCGTGGGATTCACGGAGATCGGGACCGCCGTGGCCCGCCGGGAGCTTTCCGGCGAACTGCATTCGGCCGTCGGCCACGCCGACACGGCCGCCGTGTTCGCGAAAGTGCTCGGCATCCCCGTTCCGTGCAACCGCGAGACGGTCACGCTGCACGCCGGGCAACTCGCCATCCTCGGCCAGTACTCAGGCCCGAGATTGCCGGAAGGCGCGACGACGCTACCTGAAGGTGCACGCATCAAGTGGCTGCTCGTGGAGGTCTGGTGAAAAATTCAGTCGCCATCCTGTTCGCCCGCGCAGACAGCGTGTACAAGAGTCAAATAAAGGATCAGTCATGAGAAACATGGTTCTGACCAGAGCAATCGCAAACATGCGAGCTGCCGGACTGGAGCTTGCCGACGCCAACAACCCGGAGCGCGAGGAAGACTTCCTGCGAGCACCAGGCATCGGCCGGAAGATGCTCTCCAGGCTTCGCGAGCACGCGCTTGATCTCCCACAGCACGGAGGGGTTCGCCTCGGCGCAGGCCGCAAGGCCGCCGACGGAGCAACTGGCGTCGTTCAGATCTGCATCACGATCAGGCCAGAACAGCGGCCGCTGCTGGCCAAGCTCGGCGGCAGCCCGTGGGTGCGCAGCGCGATCGACGCGGCGTCGAAAGACGTTGACAAATAAAATCGCATTTGCGATGATCGCTAATCGGTTCCACAGTGCACCACCCTGATCTTTCCAGGCCCGGCGGATAAAGTCATCGACCTTCTCCCCGACCGGTCACAAGGAAGGCGCTGCATGGCCTTCCTGCTGGGGAACCGAGTTTGTTGAGTGGCTTGCCAGGCCCTGCCTGCCGATTCAGACGGACGCGCCTGAATCGCCCAGGGGAGCAGGCCACTCAACAAATTGGCGAATGCGCAGGCTGATGCGCGCCGTTACTGCCCAGTCGATTTAACCATCATTCGACGCGGACTGCGGGAGGAACAGATGCCGGAGATCAGCACCGGCCGCCAATGCAGGAATGGAGATGCGTACCGATGCACGGCCGGGCGCAGCGTGGTGTGGCATTGACCGGCGAGGCAATGAACGGGACCAGCGCCGTGGGTCTGCTGGCGTAACGGACACAAACGAAAGAACCGTGACAGCCGGAGAGACGGCAACCGACAAACAGTGTGAGGACATGAGATGGAAAAGCTACAAAAATTTGTAAATGAAAACCTGCCGCTGCCGGCTGGGCTGACGACGACCGGAGACCTCTACGGCCTCTCCGGCTACGCCCACCCGCTGCCGGCTGGGCTGACGACGACCGGTAACCTCTACG
>ERZ761595.17-NODE-17-length-67315-cov-41.041704_pt1 | contig 67315 bp, 61 predicted proteins | sample MGYA00511035_ERZ761595 | MGnify/ENA primary metagenome ERZ761595 (study PRJEB28899, sample SAMN03785553) | bioreactor sludge metagenome | biome: EBPR Sludge; feature: EBPR Bioreactor; material: 0.22µm filtered reactor supernatant | place: Saint Lucia: Queensland...
GAATCAGCTATCAATCTCATCAAAAACACTCGCGGCCTTGATATCGATATTGATAATATTGATCTAAATAACACCAAGGCTTTTGAACTCTTTCAACGTGGTGAAACAACCGGCGTCTTTCAATTTGAATCATCAGGCATGAAGCGTTATTTGCGTGAGCTCAAGCCGACAGAGCTAGAAGATATCATTGCTATGGTCGCTCTCTATCGTCCGGGTCCGATGGAGTGGATCCCGGAGTATATTAATGGTAAGCATGGTCGCAAAAAACTAGAGTATCTCCATCCCAAGCTCGAACCAATTCTCCAGAAAACCTACGGCGTCGCTATCTACCAAGAACAAGTTATGCAAATGGCTCGTGACCTTGCTGGCTTTACCATGGGTCAAGCGGATGTTTTGCGTAAGGCCATGGGTAAAAAGATCGTTAAGCTACTCGAAGAACAAAAACAAAAATTCATCGAAGGCTGTGTAGCAAATGATATCAAGGCTGATCTGGCGGCCACTATCTTCTCCTTTATTGAACCTTTTGCTGGCTACGGCTTCAATCGCAGTCACGCTGCTTGTTATGCCATGGTCGCTTATCAAACCGCCTATCTCAAAGCTCTCTGGCCAGCTGAGTTTATGGCCGCTCTACTAACTAGCGATCAAGCTGATACTGACCGCGTTACCATCGAAATCGAAGAGTGTCGTGCTATGGGCTTGACCGTTTTGCCACCAGATATCAATCAGTCTTTTGAAACTTTTACAGTTGTTACTAGTGGCACAATCACCGGCGAGCAGGCTCAGCCTAATGAAGAAGTCAAAACTATCCGTTTTGGTATCAAGGCCATTAAAAATGTCGGCGCTCACATCGCTGAGGTCATTATCGCTGAGCGCAAAAAGCACGGCCCTTACAAAGATATCAATGATTTCTTGGTTCGTTTACCGGATCGTGATCTCAACAAAAAGTCGCTTGAAAGTTTAATCAAATGTGGAGCGATGGAATGCTTTGGCGAACGTGGTCAGATGCTCGCTAACCTAGAAAATTACTTAAACTTTCACAAGGAATCAGCTAGACCTGTCGATACTAACCAAGTCAGCCTCTTTGGCGCTGGCGACCCAGCTCTCAAACCCAAACTCCGAGAAGTAACTGCCAAGCCAGTTGATAGTCTAGCCAAGTTAACTTGGGAAAAAGAGCTCCTTGGCTTGTATGTCAGTGAGCATCCTTTTAATCTCTATCGCAAGACTATCGCTCCCTTTATCACTTCGCTGACCAAGATCAAAGACATCAAAACCGAAGCCGACATCAAAACCGCTGGTATCATCACTGGTCTCAAAAAGATTTTGACTAAAAAAAACGAAACCATGCTCTTTGTCAAAATCAGTGATGGTCTAGAAAATGTCGAGTTACTAGTCTTTCCCAAGCTCTACAAAGAAACCATCAATCTCTGGCAAGAAGGCCAAGCCATTTTCTGCCTCGGGACCGTCTCTGAAAAAGATGCTGATACCAAGATCTTAGCCAATAAAATCCAAACCTTTAGCTTGGCAAGTATCAATCAAGACCTCACTAGTTTCCGTAAGCTTTGTGATGAGCATGTCCCTAGAGCTAATTTTAAGAAATTTCCTTCCAAGTCCAAGTCTGGCGTCGATCTAAGTGTTAAGCCTGTTGCTAGTCCAGCTGCTCCTACTCAGAAAAGCTTTGTTAAATTAATGATTAAGCAAGTTGATTTAACTCAAGAACTGCTCGATGGTCTCAAGCAGGTTTTACTAGCGAGTCCGGGTGAATTGCCAGTCTTCTTGGTCATTATCAATGGCGCTGAGCCCAAGGTCGTGCCTACTGACTACCGAGTGGCTGCAAGTCCTATGCTATCAGAGCAGTTGAATCTAGCTTTGGCTGGTAAAGTTGTTACTAGTTAAATTTGCTATTTTTTGCTTGTTTATTTTTGTTCTCAATGATGATAAACTAAGGCTATTAAACTAAGTCTATGCCTCTCACTCCAGAAGAATTCAATCAGCTAGCCCATAAAGAAGATATTCAAAGACTTGAGTCAAAAATTGATGATCTTGCCGATGCTTTTACGCAAATGTTAACAATTATGGATAATTCTGCTAAAAAATCTAAGGATATAGAGGTAGAATTAGTTTCCAATCAGGCTGCTCATGATCGTTTTGAGACTAGAATTACTGACTTAGAAAAAGCTAACCTTTAAAACCAGTCACTGCCTCCACCAAACAGCTAAGTGCTGTTTTTTTTGACCAAAATTACTAAAATATAGTGTCTTTGTGGACAAATTAACTTTTTGTGTTTAGAATAATTCTATATGACTATCAATACTAATCCTGAAGACATTCAAACTCTGCTCAGTAGGGGAGTAGAAAAGATCTATCCTTCTGCCGAGCTACTAGCCAAAGAACTAGCGACTGGTCGTCGTCTGCGTATTTATGCCGGCTTTGATCCTAGCGGTAATTCTTTGCATATCGGTCACGCTGTGCAGATCAATAAGCTGGCTCAATTCCAAGCCCTCGGTCACGAGGTGATCTTTTTAATCGGTGATTTCACCGGCATGATCGGTGATCCAACTGACAAAAAAGCTACTCGCAAACAGCTGACTCGTGAAGAGGTCTTAGCTAATGCTAGCAGCTACCAAGCTCAAGCCAGCTCCTATCTAGACTTTACTGGCGCCAACAAAGTTGAGACTAAGTATAATAGCGAGTGGCAAGACCAGCTTAATTTTGCTGATCTGATCAGGCTCTCGGCCAATTTCACAGTCGGACAAATGATGGTCCGTGACATGTTCCGTGTCCGGGTCGAAGAAGACAAGCCAATTTATCTCCATGAGTTCCTCTATCCGCTTGCTCAAGCCTACGATAGCGTCATGCTCGATGTTGATGTCGAGGTCGGTGGTAATGACCAGATGTTTAATATGATGTGTGGTCGTGACCTGATGAAAGTTCTCAAAGGCAAAGAGAAATTTGTCGTTACCATGAAGCTCCTCGCCGACGAAAACGGGGTCAAGATGGGCAAGACCGATGGCAATGCCGTCTTCCTCAATGCCGAACCCAAAGAAATGTTTGGCCAGATTATGTCTTGGCCAGACAGCTTCATCGCTCCTAGCTTTGAAATCTGCACTAAGCGTCCCTTAGCTGAGGTGCTAGAGATTAAAGAAAAATTAGCTAGCGGCGCTAACCCTATGGAGTACAAGCTTGAGCTCGCCAAAGAGCTAGTGACTACTTTTCATAGCGCTGAAGCTGCTACTGAGGCTCGTGAATACTTTCGTGCCACAGTCCAAGAGCGTGGCATCCCAACCGATATCAAAGAGGTGAGTGGTGCTACAGTGCTAGAATCAGCCGTTAACTACTTTGGCAGCTCCAAGTCCAAGGCTGATATCAAGCGACTCGTTGAGCAGGGTGCAGTCAGCGTCAATGATACCAAAGTCACTAGTTTTGACACTCCAGTCAAAGCTGGTGATCAAGTCCAGATGGGTAAACGGGATTGGTTCCGGATCATGTAACATGTAACACGCAACATGAAACAGGGTGGTTAACTCCACTCTGTTTTTGTAAGCAATCAGTAATGGACCACCCCTCAGTCCTGACGGACAGCTCCCCTTAGTAAGGGGAGCAAATTAACTAAGAGCTCTTCGATTAGTTCCCCTCCTTAACAAGGAGGGGTGCTCTCGTCCTGAGCAAAGCCGAAGGAAACGAAGCTCGGGGTGGCCTTTGTCTAACAAGCCAAGTATGTGTCATTCCGAACGGAGTGTAACGAAGAGAGGAATTCCTTAAACTATTCAATTCTAAATCAGTCTGAATTAAAGAGTAATACAAAGCTTAATATTTAAGCGATTCCTCACTGCGTTCGGAATGACACAAAGAAAGACATCAATAAAAAGGCTAATTATAGCCAAAATAACCCTAATATCTTGACAAAATAAGATAAGTATGATATAATATAGATATTAAAAGTTCATTACATTTATCTCCAGTAACTCGGAAGAGAAACCACAGGCTTAGTATTATATAGTTATTTCAATTGGTTACGACTGATTATTAACTAGGACTAAGATTCTGATCGACATTTAGAGCTTAGGTACTTGTACCAGCATCATTTGTCACTATTCTTTTCCGGATTACTGTAGAAAAATTCTACCGTTTGTTATTTTAAAATTTTATATAGGAGTTTATCATGTCAAAGTTTAATGATATTTGCAAAGCAACTTTTGTAGGATTCGCAGCTTCTCTTGTACTTGGATTCTTAAGTTCATTATTCATGATTATAATAGGAGAAGGTCAGACACCATTAAATAGCCCTCCTTGGTATATAATCGGTATCTGCATCTTGATCATATGGCTCAGTGTTAGCATTGCTTTCTATAAAAATGAACAGTATAAAAGAATGTATTTCTAAAAATACAGCTAAGCTCAAAAAAACTAAAAAGCCCTGAATAAAATATTCAGGGCTTTTTCACATCCATTTGCAAAATTAAATGTCCAAATTCTTCACCGTCTTCGCCCTAGTCTGAATAAAATGCTTACGTGGCGCCACTTCGCTACCCATCAACATCTCAAAAGTTTCATTAGCCTTCGCCACATCATCAATGTTAACCCGCTTCATGACACGCTGAGCTGGGTTCATGGTCGTTTCCCAGAGCTGTTCTGGATTCATTTCACCGAGACCCTTGTAGCGCTGAATGATCATGCGAGGACTCTTGGCTGCTTTCTTCTCATCCTGTTCTTCTTCCTCTTCGCCGTCTTCAGTTTGTTCTACGACCACGCCACCAAATTCTTTGACGACAGCGTTTTTCTCTTCGTCCGAATAGGCGTAGCGGACTTCTTTGTTCTTTTTGATCTGATAGAGTGGTGGCTGAGCTACAAAGAGGTGACCAGCATTAATCAAATCAGTAAAATGACGATAAAAGAGAGTTAATAAGAGAGTACGAATGTGCGCTCCGTCGACGTCGGCGTCGGTCATGATAATAATCTTGTGATAGCGGAGCTTATCAATAGCAAGCTGATCACCGATATTCATACCCATGGCAATGACAAGATTCTTGATTTCGTTATTAGCAAGCATCTTGTCTAGTCTCGAGCGTTCCACATTCAAAATCTTACCGCGAAGTGGTAATATGGCTTGGAATTTACGGTCGCGACCTTGTTTAGCGCTGCCTCCGGCGCTGTCTCCCTCGACGATATAGAGTTCGCATTCTTCAGCCTTGCGACTAGAGCAGTCAGCTAGCTTACCAGGTAAAGTCATGCCTTCTAGGGCGCTCTTACGTAGGATAGAGTTACGAGCGGTCCGAGCAGCTAGACGAGCTTGCGCTGTCAAAGCACATTTATCGACAATGGCCGCTGCTTCCTTTGGGTGCTCTTCTAGATAATTACTTAGGGCTTCAGCTAATACTTGATCGACATAGCCCTTCATCTCGGCATTACCGAGCTTACCCTTAGTCTGACCCTCAAACTGCGGATCAGGTAATTTGACGCTGATGATGGCAGTTAGACCTTCGCGAGTATCATCACCAGTCAGATTTTCATCTTTTTCTTTGAGTATTCCTTTGGCCCGAGCGTAGGCATTGAGCGTCCTAGTGAGAGCGCTGCGGAAACCAGCTGTGTGCGTACCACCCTCAGGGTTGATGATGTTGTTGGCAAAAGACAAAATCGTTTCGTTGTAGCCGTCATTGTACTGCATCGCCACCTCTACCTTACAGTCATTAACATCCTTATCTACATAAAAAATCGTTTCGTTTTTGAGATTATTATTACGATTGAGCGCCTTGATATAGGTCTTGATACCGCCATCAAAATAAAACTGAAAATGTTTTTTCTTGTGACCATCACGAGTATCAATGATAATCATCTTGATACCCTTGGTCAGATAAGCTTGTTGGCGCAAACGATCGAGGATCTTGCCCCAGTCGTATTCTAGAGTTTCAAAAATCTGATGATCAGCCTTAAAGGAAATGATTGTGCCAGTGCCCTTACTGGTGCCAACTGCCTTGATCTTGGTCATTGGCTTGCCACGTTCAAATTCTTGACGCCAGAGCTTGCCGTCACGAGCCACTTCTGCGATGACTGTCTCACTGAGAGCATTAACTACGCTGATACCGACACCGTGCAAACCGCCAGATACTTTGTAACCACCGCCACCAAATTTACCACCAGCGTGGAGCTTGGTCATAACTGTTTCCAGGGCCGATAGACCAGTGCCTTTGTGAATATCTACTGGAATACCACGACCATTGTCAGTGACTCGGACAAAACCATCTGGTAGAAGTTCTACTTTGATCTCATTGGCGTAACCCGCCATCGCTTCGTCAATGCTGTTGTCTACAATTTCCCAAATCAAGTGATGTAAGCCACTAGCTGAAGTTGAGCCGATGTACATACCAGGCCTCTTACGGACTGGATCAAGACCTTCTAAAACTGTGATTGCTTCTGCGCCGTAGTCGCTGTTTTGTTTATTTTTATCTGCCATATGTAATTTAAAATTTACTTTTGCGGAACTGAATTAAGCTGTCTATGGGCTCATATTAGCAACTTAGCTAGCAAATTACAAGTTTAATCAGCTTGGCCTCTGCTAGTAAAAATGCTATAATTAGCCCTGTTAGTGTTTGAGCTTTTTATCTTGGCGAGACGCTAGCTTTTGCTTATTATTCATGGCCAAAGACAACGACAACAGTCAGTTTTTGTTTAATTCTACGCAACCAAGTCTAGCTCATTTGGATTGGCGTAGACTACTACCTTGGCTCATTGCTGCGCTCAGCCTATGCTTAGCTCTCGGGCTAGCTTTTTGGTTATGGAGCAAATTTGGCAGCACTCCCCAGCTTAGCACCGTTGAAACTAGTCCTAACAACACTAGCTCTTCTATCGGTGGGCTGAATAACAAACTCGGCAGCTCTACAGTACCAGTTGTCAACGCTCCTGATCAAAACGAAACTCTAGCTTTTGGTGATTTTTATATTAGACCTAGCGGCGCTCCAAGTATTCTTGCTAAGGGCGTCACTTTGCCAACCAATATCAAAGAACAAAGTGCTAACTACTACGCCCTCAATCGTGAGATTGCACTTAGCGCTGATCAGGTCAAGGATTTTAATAACAATGGTTTTGTAGTCATTGATAATCCTTTTGGCAAGGAAGCCAAAGACTTTTTCTCCGTTTACAAACTTTTAAACCAAAAAAACTTGCCTTTCTTAGTTACCAACGACTTTCTCTTTTATTATTACCAAAACACTCTCAAGAGCATTTTTAAACAATTAGAATCCGACACTTTTTACCAAGAAACTTGGGCTTTTAACAAGGCTATGTTCGAGATCGCCAATCAACGCTATCTCGATCGCTACGCCAAGCTAGGCTTGGTCAATGACACTGTTCTGGAGGCTATGCGCCTAGAAGCGGCCTACTTTGCAGTCAGTCTCGAATTACTCAAGGTCAAGCCCAATCAAATCATTCCTGATAGTCAAGCCTCGGTTACGACCAAAGAATGGTTTAAACTACAATTCACTCAGCGAGAGGCGGCGACTTATAAGTTCACGGTACCTAGTTACCTAGCTCTCGACGTCGGTAAAGAGCTTGCTTTGATTAATAAAGCCAAGGCTCTGACCAAGCCAACTCTATCACCAGTTTTGCTTTATCCACGAGATTACCAAGACTTTGTTCTAGCGGCTAGTTATGAAAAAAATCATCGTCTAACTAATTTTTATCAAGCTCTCACTTGGTCTTCTAGTCTTTTGCCACTTTATTACCAGTCACCAGCTTGTCCTGATTGTCCGCTTGATCAAAGCGACTGGATGATTCATCAGGCTGCCGCTCAGTTAATAGCTCGTGACCTACATGTCCATCAAGAACTCAAAAATCAATGGGCCAAAATCTACAAGGCTTATTCTTATTTCTCCGGTCTGCGTAGCGAGTTGACTTATCTAGATTATAGCGAGGCTTTTATCAAGCTCTTTGGTGATGCACTGGAGAAAAAAGAGGGGAGTCAATCAGCTAAAACCATCGAACAAATCTTTGATACTGCTAATCCCGAGCGCGATCAGCAGTTAGCCGCTTTGCAAAGCGAACTCGGTTCTCGCAGTTTTGATCCGGCTAAGGGTGGTCTAGATCGCTCTACAGCACTCGGACGTTTGTCCTCTGGTTTGCGCATGGTTCAAACTGCCTATTGGCCAACGGAATACATCTACGACAAGCTTACTTTTGGAGCGGTTGGTGCTTATCTCGATGATCCCAAGCAAATTAACAAAACTACTGACAAGGCCTTGTGCGAAGATGTTAATCGTCAAGTTATCCGTTGTCGTGGCATTGGTCTCGATATTATTAATCCTATTTTTAACGAAACTATTAATAACAATTATTTTGTCCGCAATACCCGTTTTCAGAACTACTTCAATCAAACACCAGCTCTTAGACAGCATTTCAATGGTTTTGATAATCGCGCTTGGCATCAAAGTTTCTTCTGGTCTAATCTTCACAGCGCCCAGCAATTCTTGAATAATCGCAAATTAGAGCAGTTTAATTACAGTTCTACACCTGCTTGGTCTAATGCTGTTTTAAACACCGCCCTAGGTGCTGTGGTCAATGCTAATTTACCTTATGATCAATGGCGATACGCCTACCAGCAAGAATCAGGTCTCGCTGGTCAAGAATTAATTAAATATAATTATCTCGAACCCAATCTCACTCTCGTTGATGAGCTTTTGGCTAATGGCAAAATGGTTTTTGCTGCCTTTGTAAAACTAGGTTTGGTTAAGGAAAACAACCAAGAGTTTAGTGAGCTCTTTGCCGATCTCTCCGCTGCCAGAGCTCTAATCCTCAAGGAGCAAGCTGGCGAGGAGTCTGATTTTACTGACTGGAACTTTATGAATAATCTGGTTAATAAATACTATGTCGTTGATGCTGGTGACAAGACCACCAGCGTCAATTTCCGTAGTGACAACAGCTCTAATCCCAATAAAATCTACGCTATGGATCAATCTTTGGAGGGCGTGAAACTTTTGCTGAGTATGCAATTCCATCAAGGTCGCAATCTGATTGTCGCCGGTCCGGTCTTTAATTTTAATGAACGCGCTCGTTAGATTATGCCTAAAAAAATCACCAATCCAGATTTAAGTAGCACTGAGTTGTTAGAAAAAAAACTCAATGACTTTACTGATGTAGACGGTATCAGTACTAGACGTCTATCTTTTGGACTCTGGTACATGAAACATCGTCATCATTTTTTCTTGACAGCGGTCTGGCTTTTAACCATTGTTGCCACTGTGCTCTGGGCTTATTCGCTCTATTATTTTAGCCACTATCTCTTGGTAGGGTCCAAGATTGATCGAGTTAACGAGGCTAGTCTTGGCGATAATCCACGTGCTGTCGAGCAGCGCAAACTGCTTTCCAGTCTCTCATATGGCTTTGTTCAAGCCGTCGACCTCGGTCGAGGTAGTTATAGCCTGATCGGTAAATTGGCTAGTGCCAATCAGAGTAATTGGGCGGTTATTGATTATTATTTCTTGGTTGACGGTCAGCCCTTTGGTACTAGCACTAGCTATATTCTGCCTAGCTCTGAGAAATATTTAACTAGTGTTATTGATAATCAAAGCCTGCCACCACAATCAGTACAACTAATTATTAGTAATTTCCGTTGGAGTAAAGTTGACTATCATCAGATCAAAAATTGGTCTGAATACAAAGCTGATCGACTATCCTTTGTGGTTTTGGATAAAAAATTTGTTGGCTCAGTTCAGTCACAGATCAGTGATCGGCTGCCGGTTAATACTCTTAGTTTCAATATCAATAATCGCAGTGCTTATAGTTTTCGTGAAGCACCGCTACAAATTATTCTTTACAGCGGTTCTGATGTTGTTTATGTCAAAGAGTATGTGATTAATAATTTTTATTCCAAGGAGCGCAAAGACATTACTATCAGTCTCATCGGCTCCATGCCCAACATCACTCGTATCGATATTTTGCCAGAAATAAATATTCTCGATCAGGATCTTTATCTCAAAAATTAAAAGACAGTCTGATTAATTAGTCATTTTTTTGATTTGGTCTTTTTGCTGATCTGTGGTAATAATAAGCTCATGTTGCATTCACTATTGATCAAAATACGCTCCTTTGATTGGTTGCTTTTTTTACCAGTAATTTTTTTGGTCTTACTGAGTCTAGCTGAATTATACAGCGTCGGCCTTGGTCAGGCTGCTGGTGACCTATCTTTTTTTAAGCGTCAATTAATTTTTAGCATCATCGGTCTAGTTTTGCTCTGCTTACTTGCTGCCAGAGATTATTATTTCCTTTATAGTTACAGCAATCTCATCTATCTGCTCGGCGTCCTATCTCTAGTGGCGGTGCTGTTTTTTGGCTCTACTATCAACGGTACCAAGGGTTGGTTTAATTTTTTTGGCTTTGGTATTCAGCCGGTTGAGGCCGTTAAATATGTTTTAATTGTATTTTTGTCTCGTTATCTGGCTGGCACCTCTACTCTTATCAATCCTTTGCGTAACCTGCTGGTCACTGGTTCCGCCACCGCTCTGTTAGCCTTCTTGGTTATGTTACAGCCTGACTTTGGTTCAGCTTCTTTGTTGATTTTTATTTGGCTCTTTGCCCTATTTGTCTCTGGTCTACCCAAAAAGTTTTTTCTGATTATTTTGTCATTAATGATCATTAGCGCTATGCTAGCTTGGCAATTTTTCTTGGCCGATTACCAAAAAGATCGTGTCTTAAACTTTGTTCGTCCTAGTGCTGAGTTAAACTCCAATTATAACGTCAATCAGGCTATGATTGCCATTGGCGCCGGTGGACTCTTTGGTCGGGGCTTGGGTTTTGGCTCTCAATCCCAGCTTAAGTTCTTGCCAGAAGCCAAGACTGACTTTATTTTTGCCGTTATTGCTGAAGAATTAGGCTTAATTGGAGTCCTCTTAGTCATCTCCTTATTTAGCCTATTTTTCTGGCGTCTTTTCAAAAATTTGGCTAATATTAAGAATGATTTCTCTAGTTTCCTAGTTATTTGCTCTGGTGGCTTGATTTTTATTGAAATGTTTATTAATATTGGAATGAACCTGGGGCTGGTACCTGTGGTAGGTATTGCTTTACCATTTTTAAGTTACGGTGGCAGTTCCCTAATTATTAATTTGGCTATGGTTGGCGCTTTACAGAGTGTGGTAGCTAGATCAAAATTGAAACAATACTAATAATTATTAATACTCTATATGTCAAATCTTCAGCTAAAAGCTACTCTGCGTGGCGCCACTGCTCGGCTAGCTACCGAGATCGAAGCCGAGCTTTACGGTCCGGGGCTTGCTAATCAGCATTTGCTTGTTAGCCGTCATGATTTGGAAAAAGTCTTTGCTCAGTCTGGCAGTTCTCTTTTGATCGATCTAGAGATTGCTGGCGGCTCTAGCGTTTCCGTCATTGTCCGTGAACTACAACGTGACCCTATCAAAAATCAAATCATCCACGCTGACTTTATGCAGGTGGATATGAAAAAGCCAGTTACTGTGACTGTCGGCTTTACTACCGAAGGTAAGTCTCATGCCATCAGCAATATGGGTGGTATGTTAGAAAAAAACTTGGCTCAAGTTAAAATTGTTTGTTTGCCACAGTACTTAGTTAAATCTCTTGCTGTTGATTTGGGCAAGCTCTCTGATCTCAAATCCGTCATCCGTGTCGCCGATTTGATTGTTCCAGAAGGTGTTACTGTCAAAAACAATCCTCGTGATGTTATTTATAGTATCGCTGCTAGTCGCCGCGCTGTTTCTACCGAAGCTAAGGGTGATGCTGCCCCAGCTGCCGGCGCTAAAGCTACTGATGCTAAGGCTCCAGCTGCTCCTGCTAAGAAGAAATAATCATTTCTCTCTATCTAAAAAATCTCCCCAAATTTGGGGAGATTTTTTATTAAGTAGCTTGTCAACTACAGGAATATTTGTTAGGATTTTGACATTGTTAAGCAAATTTTATGGCTATAGAACTAGATAAAGTTTATCAGAGTGACAAATACGAAGACGAGATTTATCAGTCTTGGGAACAAGGCGGTTTTTTTAATCCTGATAAGCAGTCTTTGTCTGACAGCGCCGAGTCCTATACCATTATTTTGCCTCCTCCCAATATCACCGACAAGCTTCACCTTGGCCATGCCGCTATGCTCGCCATCGAAGATCTCTTCATCCGCTTTCACCGCATGAATGGTTATCGTACACTCTGGTTGCCGGGTACTGATCATGCTGCCATCGCTACTCAGACTGCTGTCGAGAAGAAGCTTAAAAAAGAACAGGGTGTCAGTCGTCATGAGCTCGGTCGTGATGCCTTTTTGACTGAAGTGAATAGCTTTGTCGCTGTCACTCAGAGTACTATCATTGGTCAAATGAAAAAAATGGGCGCTTCCCTTGATTGGTCCCGTCTAGCTTTTACTCTTGATGATGATCGCCAAGCTGCAGTGCGTGAAATGTTTTGTCAGATGTATGAGGCTGGTCTAATCTACCGTGGTGAACGAGTGGTTAATTGGTGTCCACGTTGTGCTTCGACTCTCGCTGATGATGAGGTCGAGTACAAAGAACAAAAGGCCATGCTCTATACTTTTTACTATTCCCAGGATTGCCCCATTGCCATTTCTACTACCCGACCAGAAACCAAGTTGGGCGATGTGGCTATTGCTGTTAATCCCAGGGATGATCGCTACAAGCAGTATATCAATAAAGATTTTGTCGTAGATTTTTGTGGCGTAGAGTTGAAACTCAAAGTCATTGCTGATCGCAATGTTGAAGCGGAGTTTGGTACCGGTGCTCTCGGTGTTACGCCCGCTCACTCGATGGTTGATTGGCAAATGGCCGAGGCTCACGGCTTGGCAGTTATCAAGGTGATTGATGAGTCCGCTCAGATTCACCAAGGTTTTGGTGACTATTCTGGTCTATCAACTCTAGAAGCTCGTGAGAAAATAGTAAGTCAGTTGACTGCAGCTGGACTAATGATCAAAGCAGAAGAAATTGATAACAAGCTCTCGGTTTGTTATCGCTGTGATACAGCTATTGAACCGCTACCATCCAAACAGTGGTTTGTAGCTGTTGATAAAGCTACTGAGCGTCTAGCTGGTAAGTCTCTCAAGCAAGCCGCAGCAGAAGTCGCGAGACTTGGCGAGATCCAATTTATGCCTGAGCGCTTTACTAAGCGCTATCTAGACTGGATGGATAATTTGCGTGATTGGTGTGTCAGTCGTCAGATTTGGTTTGGTCATCGTTTGCCGGTTTGGTATAAGGGTAAAGAAGTCTTTGTTGGTCGGACAGCGCCAGCAGGGGAGGGCTGGCTCCAAGATAGCGATACTCTGGACACTTGGTTTTCATCCGGCATGTGGACTTTTTCGACTCTCGGTTGGCCTGCTGCTTTTGCTAACGGTCAAAAGTCTGGTGACTTGCTGAACTTTCATCCGACGCAAGTCCTCGAAACTGGCTATGAAATTATTACGCTCTGGGTTAGTCGTATGATTATGATGAGCCTCTTTGCTCTGGGTGAAGCTCCTTTTAATAAAGTCTATTTGCACGGCATGATCCTAGATCAGCACGGCAAGAAAATGAGCAAATCCAAAGGTAATGGCATTGATCCCTTGGATATGATCAAGCTCTATGGCACCGATGCTGTCCGTCTCTCTCTACTGACTGGCACTACCGCGGGCAATGATTCTCGCATTAGCGAAGATCGTATCGCTACTGAGCGCAACTTTGTTAACAAGTTCTGGAATATCGCTCGCTACATCAGTTCTAGTCCTAATTTCAATTTCCTTGTAGCTGATTCCGATATTAATTATTCGCAGTTAACCCTAGCTGATGAATGGATTTTGAATAAATTAAATATTTTAATTACTTCTACAACTGAACAAATCAAGGCTTACAATTTTTCAGTGGCTGGTGAAGCTCTCAAAGAATTTACTTGGAATGATTTGGCTGACTGGTATTTGGAAGCAACTAAATTTTCTCGTGGTTCAGAGACTGATAAAGTCTTGTCCTTTGTTCTGCGGACTATTTTGAAACTCTGGCATCCCTTTATACCATTTGTCACTGAAGCTATCTGGCGTGAGCTCAGTGCTAAGGCTGATTTGATTATCACTGCTTGGCCAGTTGCTACTAGTCATAATTTTGCTCAAGCCGCTAATTTTGAACTCATCAAAGAGTTAATTGTTGCTATTCGTACTGCTCGTAGTGAAAATACTATTGAGCCAGCCAAGAAGCTAAATGTTATTATTTGTAAAAACTCTAACATTTGGTTAAATGAGCAAGTTTCTTTAATCAAGAGTCTACGCACCGGTATTGGCGAATTAACTATCACTGACAATGATGATCTACCTGCAGATGCTATTGTTATCACTGCTGCCGGTCTAACCATTTACTTGCTCGGCGCCATTGATAAAGACAAAGAAAAAAATCGTCTCAGCAAAGAACAAGAACAACTCATCAAACAAATCAGTGGTCTAGAAGCTCGTCTAGCTAGCGAAGAGTTTCGTTCTAAAGCTCCAGCTGATTTGGTTGCGAAGCAAAACGATCAGCTCAGTGCTGCCAAAGATCAGTTAGCTAAAAATCAAGCCGCTCTCGCTAAGCTCTAATCCGCTTTGGTTTATTGCTTTAGTTTAATTTGTAATTATTATTTAGACTTGTTACAATTAAAAAACAGGCTGTGCTTATTATTTCGCTCAGTTTTTAGCTTTAAAAACATGCTGAAAGTCAAAAAGGAAGGTGTTATTTTATCTCCAACCGGCCGCGCTTTTGAGAAGCGGGCTGTTTTAAATCCTGGTATTTTACAAATTGGCGACACTGTTCATGTGGTCTATCGAGCTGTTGCCAAAGACCATATTTCTACACTCGGTTATGCTCGTCTCGACGGCCCCTTAACTGTCGTTGAGCGTGCCAAAGAACCGATTTATGTCCCCAAGTATCAATACGAAAAGAAAGGTCTAGAAGATCCACGTCTCACCATGATTGATGGTGTGATTTATCTCACCTATGTTGCTCATGACGGCAAGCATGCTCTGATTGCCTATATGAGTGGCACTGACCTGTTTCATCTCAAGCGTGGTGGTATTATTAGTGCCAAAATTCGCTACGCTCGTGCTGGACGCTTCTTTAATGCTGTCAAACTCAAAGACGATTATTTCTTCTTTGAAGCTTATTACAAAAATTTCTCCGGCAAAGATGTCATGGTTTGGGAGAAAGACGGTGTGCTCTTCCCCGAAAAAATCAATGGTAAATTTGTCTTGACTCACCGTGTCCTGCCAGATATTCAGATTGCTGAGTTTCATAATTTTGATCAGCTCAAAAAAAATTCTTTCTGGTTAGAATACTTCCAAAATATGCACAAACAGGTTATTTTGGAAAATAAATATTCTTTTGAGGAGCGTCACATCGGTGGGGGAGCACCACCTATCAAAACCAAAGACGGTTGGCTAATGATCTATCACGGTACCGAAGAAAACAATCACGGTCGCACCTATCATGCCTGTGCAGCTTTGTTTGACCTCAAGGATCCACGTCGCCTGATCGCTCGTTTGCCTGAGCCACTCTTTTCACCGACTGAGGACTATGAGTTATCTGGTTATGTTGATAATGTCGTTTTCCCAACTGGCACTGCGCTTTTTAACGATCGTCTCTATATCTACTACGGGGCTGCCGACAACCATATTGCCGCCGCTAGTATTGATCTCAACTACTTACTAACTGAATTGAAAAAGCATAAGCTTTAGTATGAATCAGCCCAAATCGCCTAGCATCTTGTATGTCAGCACTTTCCCGCCTCGTGAATGTGGTATTGCTACTTTCACTCAAGATCTAATCAATGCTATTGATCGAGAGTTTGCTCCAGCTGTCAAATCCAAGGTCCTGGCCATGAATCCTGATGGCATTTCGCTCTACAATTATTCTCGTAAAGTCAGCTCTCAGATCCGAGATTCTGATATCGAAGACTACATTCAAGCTGCCAACGAAATCAACCGCTCTTCAGATATCAAACTAGTTAATATTCAGCATGAGTACGGCATTTATGGCGGTGACTGGGGTAATTATATTTTGCCCTTTTTAGAGCTGATCAATAAACCTATCGTCGTCACTTTTCATACTATTTTGCCTCGCCCTGATAAGCATCTCAAAAAAATTACTCAGGATATCGTGGCTAAGGCCTCCGGTATTGTGGTTATGACCAAGCACGCTGCCAAGCAGTTGCGTACGACCTACAAAATCAATAGCAAAAAACCTATTGCCATCATCCCTCATGGTGTCCATCATGTCCCGTACCCATCCAAGAGTCGTGCTAAGACCAAATTACAGCTCTCTGGCCACACCATTCTCTCGACTTTTGGTATGCTTAACCCTGACAAAGGCATTGAGTACGCTATCGAAGCTCTGCCTAAGCTAGTTGAGAAACACCCTGACCTGCTCTATCTTGTGCTTGGCGCTACTCATCCTAATGTTGTCAAAGAATGCGGTGAAGTTTATCGCAATAAACTAGTCCGGCTAGTCAAGAAACTGGGTCTAGATAACCATGTTAAGTTTTATAATAAGTATCTTGATCTTTCCGAGTTGATCGACTTCCTCAAGGCAACTGACATTTATATCTCTCCAACTCTCAATCCTCGCCAAGCGGTCAGTGGCACTATTTCTTACGCTTTTTCCTGTGCTTGTCCGATTGTCGCAACTGCCAATCAATATGCCAAAGACACCATCGGTCCTACCCGTGGCTCGCTAGTTGATTTTGCTGACGCCGAAGCCATTGAACAGGCGACTATGAGCATTCTAGATGATCCTAAGATGGCTTCAGAGATGAAAAAGGACGCTTATTACTACTCTCGTCACATGACTTGGCAAAACGTCGCTCTAGCTTATTTCAAGTTCTTCAATGACTTTGCCAAAATCACTCCTCGTGAACAAGATAAATTGCCAGCCATCAACCTCAGCCATCTGCGTACTCTGACTGATGATTTTGGCATGATTCAATTTGCTAGCCACACCAAGCCGGATAACCACAGTGGCTACTGTCTAGATGACAATGTCCGCGCCCTGCTTGGCTGCGTTAAATTATACAATACCCGACCTAGTGCTAGTCTCTTGCGACTAATCAATATCTACTTTGCCTATCTCAAATTATCACAAAGATCTGACGGTCACTTCAATGACTTTATTAACCACAATAAAACCATTAATAAAGAATTGCCTGAATCTCAAGACTCCTTTGGTCGTGCCATCTGGTCACTTGGTGTCACTATCAATAGTCGTAAATTACCAAGCGAGTTAATCACTAGCGCTATCAAGGTCTTTAATAAGTCTTTGCCGACCATCAAAAATCTGGATTTCTCTCGTGCGATTGCCTTTTCTCTCCTTGGCCTCGCTGCTAGTTATCACTATTTCCATAAGCAAAGCGACTTGAAAAAATCCGCTCAAATCTTTGATCTCATGAAAAATCTAGCGGATAAATTGCTAGCTAAGTATGCAGAGCAAGCTGCAGCTAACACTGACGCTAAAAATATCTGGCGTTGGTTTGATGATAGTTTGACTTATTCTAACTACAAGATCCCTGAAGCGCTCTTTGCGGTCAGCGGTATCTTAAATGACAAGAAATATTTGCAAGTCGCCGAAGAATCAATTGATTTCCTAGCCAAAGTCTCTTTTGACAAAGAATATTACAACGCCATTGGTCAAGATGGCTGGTATTTCCGTAATGGCAAACGAGCTTATTTTGATCAGCAGCCAGAGGACGCTGCTTCAGCTGTCGAGGCCTTAGTCGAAGCTTACAAAGTAACTAATAGCAAAAAGTATGCTTCTGAAGCTAAGCTCGCTTTTGGTTGGTTCCTCGGCAAAAACCACCTCAATCAAATGATTTATGACGAGGCAACTGGCGGCTGTTATGATGGTCTCGGTAAGCACTCGATCAATTTCAATCAAGGTGCCGAATCAACCATTTCCTATTTCCTTGCTCGTCTCGCTATTGAACAAGTCTATACCAGCATTGAGCAACCTCTAGTTACTATTTTTCACGATCCAGCTGAAGAAATAGAGCTTGGTACTAAAGTTTAATTTTTTCTCCAGCTTTGTGCTATAATAGTCCTGACTTACTATGGCTACTAAATCTAGTTCTGACATTATCGAATCAGCTTACCAAGAGGCTCTCAAAGTCTTGGACGCCTGTGCTAAAAACACTGGTTTTTATGCTTCTGGTCTCAAGGGTGGCTATGAAGCGACTTGGGCTCGTGACAGCATGACTATGACTCTTGGTGCTGTCCTAGAGGGTGACCGTTATAAAACTGTTATTAAAAAAAGCCTTGATCTACTAGCTAAGAACCAATCCTATCTCGGTCAAATCCCCAATTGTGTCGGCTCTTACAATCTCGATCGTCGCAGTGATGTTACTTTCAACACTGTTGACTCCAATCTCTGGTATATTCTCGGACTCTTGATTTATTGCTCAGTCTTTGATGACAAAGATTTCTACCACAAGCACCAGCGTCAATTAACTTTAGCGCTGATTTGGCTCGCTTACCAAGATCCAGACGAGGTTCGTCTGATTGCTCAGCAGCCAACTATGGACTGGATGGATGCTTTTCCGCATAAATACGGCTATGCTATCCATGCTAATGCTATGTACTACGGCGTACTATCGATGGTCGGCAAAGATCGCCAAGCCAAACACATCAAGCGCGTAATTAATGGTGAAATTGAAAAATATATCTCTCTTTATGACCCCAAGCTCGGCTACTACTATCCTTGGGGCTGGAAAAATCACGAGGACAAACGTGAGCATGAAGAATGGTTTGACACTACTGGCAATTTGCTGGCCATTCTGACCGGTCTTGCTACTCCCAAAATCGCTAAAAATATTTTGAATTATATCTCTGAGCACCAAGTGGCGCGTCCCTATCCTTGTCGTGCTATCGATCCACCACTGAAGAAGGGTGACAAAGCTTGGCATGATTATTTTGAAAATTGTGATGCTCGTGAGCCTTATCATTATCTCAATGGCGGCGTCTGGCCCTTTATCGGTGGCTTCTATGTCGCTGCTCTAGTCAAAGTCAAAGACTATGCTGGCGCCGAAAGAGAGCTTACTAAGCTAGCCGAAGCCAATTTGCGTCAGTTAAATGGTCATGGCTTCAATGAATGGCTCGATGGTAAAAAAGGCAAACCAGTTGGTGAGCCATATCAAGGCTGGAGTGCTGGCACTTATATCTACGCCTATCACTGTTTAAACAAGAAAAAAGCCTTATTTTTCTAAAATAAAACCCGCTTGTTAGCGGGTTTTTTTTAAACTTCAAAACAAAGTGAAGGGTATCGCCATGATTCTTGAGCTGCTATCATTCCTAGTCTAATTTCTAAGCCCTTAAATCCTCTGTGTAGATAAACGGTCGGATGATATACTCTACCATCACTGTAGGCAATTGTGTCATTACGACAAACTGCGATTTTACAAGCTCTCAATACTTTCTTTAGCTGTCCAAATTTACGCAAGGCATCGTACAAGCTCAAGTAATGCAAAGAGCTTTGTTTAGGCTCTGTTTGCTTGACTGTCACTATTAGATCTCTAACTGAATGCCGAACTTTTCTTGTCTCTATTTTCGTCTCTAGGGCGGAAGGTAAATCAGGATTGCCGGCAAGCTTAATTTTTAAGCGATTAAGTCGCTTTGCGATTATTTCCCTGTAGTCAAGTCTGACTAGTCTAGTTTTCATGACTAACTCCTTGTAGATTATAAAAAAACGAACGATTATGCCTACATAATACGCCCGTCTTTTTATCTGTCAAGACTGATTTTTATTCAATATGACTCAAGTCAATTTTTTCACGGATCATCTTGATTGCCTCGCGAGCAACGGTGTGATAATGAAAGCGTTCTTTGGTGTGTTCACGAGCTGCCTGACCCATTTCCGCTCGCAGAGCGTCATCAGTCAGTAATTGCTTGGTGTATTTAATCAAATCAGGGATGCTGGCTCGATAAGCAAAGACCTTGGGCTTATCAAAGACAATCTTGTGATCGGCATCAAAACCCATATGTTCGTAGGCCCATTCTTCTTTGAGTTCGATAGTTTCGCCCACTTCAGCGAGGAACCCAGTCTTGCCATGGATGATGGTGTCAGCTGGACCGCCGACATTGATGGAAATAACTGGCTTACCACAGATTTGCGCTTCCATTTGTGGCATCCCAAAGCCCTCTAGTCGGCTGGGAGCGGCGTAGATATCACAAGCCGCCATCAATTGACTCATGAAGCCGTGACTATACATGCCATGCAAATAAATAATCCGACCACGGTCTAGTTCTAGCTGATCAATCACTCTGTTTTCTTCGTCGTTATGATCAGCGGCGCATTCCGAAGCGCTATCTTTGAGGACATATTTCCAATCATGAAAATCTTGATCAATTTCTTTGAGTGCCTTAAACATTTCTTGAGCGCCTTTGGAGGTTACATCGCCACCGACAGTCAAAATCATTTTTTCATGTGGTTGAATGCCGAGCATAGCTCGCAGCTTTTTAATCTCTGGCGCGTCAGCGGCGATCGGGTGAATTTCATCAGGGTGATAGCCAATGCCCAGAGTGTGATAATTGGTTACATCGACGCCATCACGTTTAAAAGTTTCTTTAACCCACTCGCTAGTCGTGAAGACCAGTGGTAAAGCTGATAATTCTTTGTGATAATTAGCTACCCAGCCATTGGCCACAAACCACGGAATAGCAATCACGTCTTTGCGTTGCGGGCTAAACACAATATCAGGGGAGTAGGACCAAGAGCCAATACCAATGGCAATGTCCGGCTTCCACGCCTCTAGTACCCACTGTTTTTCAAAGCTAGGTCGATAGTGACAGGGCATTACCTCGACACCTAATTCTGGTCCGAGTTCACGTAGGGCGTGATAAAGTAAGTTACCTTGAATACTTAGTCCATCTGGTTCTGGTGGATAAGCGTGCAGTACTGCAATTTTCAAATTCCTCATATATTGATATTAATAATTTCAAATTCCTCCTTAAAGTATTCTTTGGTAAGCCTCGGGATTGGTGCAGTAACCAGCATCAATTCCATTGGGATCAAAGCCATAGATCTTAGTCATCAAATCTAATTTTTGTTTGAATAACTTGTTATTAAGCTTGAGTATATGGTCAGCGCCGGCTCTAGCAACTAACTTGTACTTGCTTAGCTTTTTGTAGTGAAAGCACCACAACTGATCGGTCTTAATTTTCTTAGCTTTGACTAAGTCTAATATGGCGAGGTGGGTGCTGATATGACGTTCATGACCATATTCACCACTTGCTCCATGACTAAAGACATAATCAAAATGTTTTGTGCCTATAATCTCGGTCACAATTTTTTTGATTGGTCTGATGCTAGCCTTTAAACTTAGTCGACCTTCATCTTCTAAGTCTTGGATGATGCCATACGCTCCCAAGGCCTTGGCGACCTTAGCAAACTTGGGCGCACGATCATTGTCGCTCGCTCGACACAGACAGAGTATAGTCCAGTGGACTTGCGGATTATTCAAAATTAATCCACCTGCCCAAATTGTTTCGTCGTCTGGATGAGCGACCACCATCAAGGCTTCGCTGCCAGCTGCTAAAAATTTTTTCTGCATAGCTTAGATTAAGCTTAACAATTTATAATTTGCCTTGCAAGGCTAAGTAGCTCTTTGCTATACTAAAAACACTAATACTTCTCAAGTAGCTACTAGCTCTCTACTATGGAAATCATCGTGGTCAAAGATTATCTAGCAGTTTCCAGGCTCGCTGCTACTTTGCTAGCTCGTCAAATCAAAGCCAAGCCTGATTCAGTGCTCGGCTTGCCTACTGGCCGCACGCCAGAAGCTATGTACAAGAAACTAGTCGAGCTTTTTAGTAAAGGCGTTTTAACTTTTGATCAAGTTTGCACTTTTAATCTCGATGATTATGTCGGTCTCGATCAGAGTCATCCTGATAGCTACTATAGCTACATGAAAAAAAATCTTTTCAGTCTGGTGAATCTCAGAGCTGAAAATATTTATTTCCCCAATGGTGATAGCGCTGATCTGGCTGATGAATGCGCTGACTACGAAAGGAGTATTGATAGCGTTGGTGGCATTGATTTGCTAATTCTCGGCATTGGTCACAACGGTCATTTGGGTTTTTGTGAGCCGGGTACTAGTTTTGCTAGTAAAACTCATCTCGTTGATCTCTCCGAAGATACTCGTACTATCAATAAAGAGCTCATGTCTGAGTTGAATGAAGTTCCCGAGCGGGCGATTAGCATGGGTATTGGCACTATGCTCAAGGCTCGTTCCATTATCTTGCTTGCTAGCGGCAGCTCCAAACGAGACGCTCTTAAGGCCGCTCTCTCTGGTCCGGTCACCGAAAGCGTGCCCGCCTCAGTTCTCCAGACTCATCCTGATGTAATCGTTATTATGGATGATGCTGCTAGCCTTGACTAAAATATCTTTTATTTGACTGATAATCAGGGCTGTATTCGGCCCTTTTTTAATTTTTTTGATGTGTTAGGATAAATAATAATTATGCCCATTACTACATTAATCAAAACTCTAGCGGAGAAGTCCACGCTAGTTTTGCCAATCCGTGTTCGTGTCAATGCCGAGACTAGCTCTCTAGGGGCTTTGCTTAGTGACGGTAGTTTAAAGGTCAATCTAGCTGCTCCCGCAACGGATAACCGTGCCAACACCGCCTTAGTCGCTTTGCTTGCTACGGCTTTTTGTGTGCCGACTAGCAATGTCCAGATTATTTCCGGTCAGTCTAGTCGATTTAAGCTAGTTAAAATTAACGCTCATCATTAATTATTATGCCAAGTTCCACACCACTCGCTGATCGTCGCCGGCCTCGCAATCTAGGTGAGTACTTTGGTCAGTCACAAATCCTCGGTCAAGGTAAGTTTTTGACTAGGGCTCTCGAGCAAAAATCTTTGCCGTCGCTAATCCTCTGGGGTCCGCCGGGCACTGGTAAAACTACACTTGCACTCATTTTGGCTCAAACCATTGAGGCTGAATTTGTTCGTTTCAGCGCTGTGACAGAAGGAGTCAAAGATTTACGACTAGTGATTGATAAGGCTCGTAACAATCAGCTTCTAGACAAACGCACCATTCTCTTTATCGACGAAATTCATCGTTGGAACAAAGCGCAACAAGACGCTCTACTGCCGCATCTAGAAAACGGCACCATCATCTTAATCGGTGCTACTACCGAAAATCCTAGTTTTGAAATTCGTAATGCCTTACTTTCACGCTGTCGAGTTTTGGTTTTAACTAGTCTAACTCAGGCCGATCTCATCGCTATTCTTGAGCATACTCTTGCCGACACTGAGCGTGGACTTGGCGATCTCAAACTTGATTTTGATGCTGAAGCACTTGGCCTGATCGCCGATCTCTCTGGCGGTGATGCTCGCTCGGCTCTCAATATCCTCGAAGCAGTCAGCTTGATGGGTGAGACTAGTCGTGAAGCTATTCTCGAAGCCGCTCACAAAGCTGCTTATCACGACAAGGCAGGGGAGAGTCATTACAATCTCATCTCTGCTCTACACAAGTCATTACGTGGTTCGGACGCCGACGCTGCGCTCTACTGGCTAGCCAGGCTCCTGGCTGGCGGTGAAGACCCGCTTTATATCGTCCGCCGTCTCGTGCGCTTCGCTAGTGAGGATATTGGTCTCGCTAACTCCAAGGCACTTGAGCAAGCCATTGCCGTCTATCAAGCCGTTCATCTGCTCGGCCTCCCTGAGTGTAATGTCCATCTAGCCCAGCTCGTCGTCTACCTAGCTAAGTGTCAAAAGTCTAACGCCCTCTACACAGCTATGAGCTCAGCTCTAGAACTAGCACAAAACACTAGTCATCTGCCAGTGCCACTTCATCTCCGCAATTCTCCAACGAGCCTGATGAAGGATCTCGGTTATGGTGCTGGTTATCAATACAGTCCAGATCATGATTATCAAGAATCACAAAACTACCTACCACAAGAGTTGCTGGGTAAAAAATTTATTAATTCTTAAAGGCTACTTCTAGAGTTTTTGCTTTGAGTTTAATTTTAAAATTGTTTCATGACGCCAATCCTGATGCGACCGTTTAGATCTCTTTCTAGTTTAACTGCGCCTAATTCAGCAAAATCATGGCTAAAGAGGTTAGCTTGTGTCGGTGCAATTTCTGCGTAGAGTCTGACCTTTAAATCAAATTTTTTAATCAAGCTTTTTAAGTCACTAGCGAGTTGTCGGTACAAGTCAAAGCCGTCTTCTCCGGCTAGAAGTGCTAGGCTTGGTTCATATTTTAATTCTTTAATCTGCTCTGCTGTGAGCGCTTTTTGCCAGTCACTCTCGACATAAGGTAGATTTGCTACTATCACTAGATTTTTGCTAGCGAGCCACTTTCTTTGTCTGAGTAACTTTTTTAACAAATCGCTTTTGACAAACTCAATTCTTGTTTCTTGGCCATTGCTTTTGGCATTGTCTCTAGCTACTCTCAGGGCTTTGCTCGAGATATCAGTGGCGATAAATTGATGAGCCTCTCCTAGGTTACTGGCTAGGGTGATGATAATCGCTCCGCTACCGGTGCCGAGATCCAAAATAGTTGCGTCCTTACTTGGTCTATCCTTTAAGACTAATTCCACTAGCTTTTCAGTTTCTGGTCGAGGTATCAAAACTCTTTTATCAACTCTCAGTTTAATATTAAAAAAACTCTGCTCACCGAGTATATAAGCCATTGGTTCATGAGCTAGTCTTCTTTTGACCAATTTATTAAGCAGTCTTTTTTGTTTTGAGTTTAAGGCTAGTTCTGGATAGCTGAGTAAAAACTCTCGCTCTTTTTGGATGGCGCAGGCTAGTAATAACTCAGCCTCTAGTCCGGCTTGTTCAAAACCAGCTTGGCTTAATCTCTGGCTCAGTGCTACTAAACTCTGTTTGATATTCATGATTATAATTTAATCACTGTCTTCGTCAGCTCCACCAGTCATCGTGCCAGCTTTTTCAGCTTGCTTCAAAGTCTCGACGATCAGGCTGATCTCACCATCCATGATGCGATCGATTGAGTGCCAGCTTTGCTTGAGACGGTGGTCAGTGATACGGTCCTGAGGGAAATTATAAGTTCTGATCTTTTCACTACGATCACCACTGCCGACCATTTCTCGACGTTCGCTCATTTCTTTGGCTCTTTGTTCGTCTTCCATTTTTTGGAGTAGGCGAGAACGTAATACCATCATCGCTTTTTCTTTGTTTTGATGTTGTGATTTTTGATCTTGGCACGAAACGATCAATCCGGTTGGTAAGTGAGTGATACGAATAGCGCTATAAGTTGTATTGACGCTTTGACCACCTGGTCCGGACGAACAAAAAGTATCGATTCTTAATTCGTTTGGCTTAATTTCTAGGTCAATTTCTTCGGCCTCTGGTAAGACTGCCACTGTTACAGCACTAGTATGGATGCGGCCAGCCTTTTCTGTCTCTGGCACTCTTTGGACGCGGTGGGTGCCAGCCTCATATTTAAAATTGCCATAGGCACCAGACCCGTGGACGACAAAAATAATTTCTTTGTAACCTCCCAGACCATTTTGACTAGAAGTCGCAATTTCAATTTTTAGACCCATGTTTTCTGCCCAGCGAGCATACATACGAAAGAGTTCAGCGGCAAAGAGCGCTGACTCATCACCGCCAGTGCCGGCTCTGATTTCAACGATAGCGTCTTTCTTGTCATTCGGATTAGCTGGGTGGAGTTCATCAGCAATCAAAGTCATTAATTTTTCAGCAGCTGGTTTTAATTCTTTGAGTTCTTCAGCAGACATTTCGACTAACTCTTTGTCTTCGTTGGCAGCACAGATTGCTTCATTGGCTTTGATTTGAGCGCTTAGTTTCTCCCATTTTTCAATCATGGCTACGGCTAGCTTTAATTCTGCGTAGGCTTTGCTAGTTTTTTGTAAGTTTTTTTGATCATTAATAATCTCGGGCCTAGCTAAGTCCGCTTCCAATTGGGCAAATTTATTTTTGATTTCTTCAAACATACTGTTTGATTATTGTTAATTTGTTTTTTCAAAGCAAAAAGCTACCCGAAAGTAGCTTTAAGCAAGACAGATTGGTTATTGTTTGGTTATCGAGGGCTGAGCTTTTTTAGCTTTGCGAGCTACTTCCTTAGCCTTTTTACTAGCTACTTTATCCTTCATTTCGGATCCAACAGCTTGTTTGGCTTGGAATTTCTCTACACGACGAGCTGTATCTACCAATTTCTGTTTACCGGTATAAAAAGGATGGCAGGCGGAACAGAGTTCAACCTTAATCTCGGTTACAGTTGAACCGGTCACAAAACTATGACCACAAGCGCAGCTAACCTTAGTATCGGTAATATAATTCGGATGAATAGCGTCTTTCATAAAATAGTTTAAAATTAATACCGACTATATCACGGACTTCTTAGTTTGTCTAGCACTTTTTAATTATTTGTCTAATTTTAGCCAATTTAAAGCAAAAATTAGTTAGTAGTTCACGAGTACCAATCCAAAAGTCCTTTATATTGGAGGCTTTTGTGTTTTTTTGAGGTTTGACAAATTTCGGCCAACATTATAGTATTTACAGGCATGACCAACGGATCATGCTTTTATTATTAATCTCTCATGTCTCATTTTTAGCCATTCCTTGCTTCTACGATTAGTAGAAGAAATAGCTTGAGACAGAGGAATAAAGGAAAATTATGAATCTACCTTCTGTAGAAGATATGCTTCAGGCAGGTATGCACTTTGGACATCGCAGTTCCAAGTGGCATCCTAAGATGAAGCCTTATATTTTTAGCGCTCGTAAAGGCGTTCACATCATTGACTTGGTCAAGACTCGTGAACAACTAGCTCTCGCTATGAATTTTATCAGTGAACTGACTGCCGCTGGCAAGACTGTACTCTTTGTTGGTACTAAGCCTCAAGTCAAGGGTCTGATGAAAAAAGTCGCCCAAGAAATGAATATGCCCTACGTCTCTGAGCACTGGCTCGGCGGCACTATGACCAACTTTGCCATTATCAAAAAGTCTATCCGCAAGTACAAGGATTTGGTTGAGAAGCGTGAAGCTGGCAAATTAACTAAATATACTAAAAAAGAACAACTTCAATTTGATCGTCAAATCGCTAAGCTTGATTTAGCTGTCGGTGGTTTGGTTGATTTAAACAAGTTGCCTGATGCTATTTTTATCTGGGATCTCAAAGTCGAAAAGACTGCTCTCGCTGAAGCCAAAAAGAAACAAGTTCCAATCATTGCTATCTGTGATACCAACGTCAATCCTGATGGCATCCAGTATGTTATCCCAGCCAACGATGATGCTAGCAAGGCTATCGCTCTCGTTCTCAATGTCGCTAAAGACGCTGTTGCTGAAGGTCGCTCCAAAGCTCCTAAGGCTCCAGTTGCTAGTACTAAAAATCAAGACTAATTAACCAACATTAACATTCAAATATATGGAGGAAATTAAACTGCTCAGAGAAAAAACTGGTGCTGGTATGATCGAGTGTAAAAAAGCTCTCGACGAAGCTGCTGGTGATTTGGAAAAAGCTGTTGAAATCTTGCGTAAGAAAGGTATCGCCAAGGCTGCTAAGCGTATTGATAACGATACCAGTGAAGGTGTCATCAAAACTCTCGTTAGTGCTGATGCTAAGTCCGCTTACATCTTGCAATTAAATTGTGAAACTGACTTTGTGGCTCGCAATGACCAATTCCAAAAATTTGCTGACGACTTACTTGCTTTGATTGCTGATAAGGAACCAGCTGATTTGGAAGCTCTCCACAATTTACCAATGGCCAGTGGTGATACTATCAAAACTAGTCTCGACCACATGTCTGGCACCATCGGTGAAAAGATGGAAGTCAAAAACTTTTCGATTTTGAAGTCTGCTGGTACTGTCGCTGCTTATTTGCATGCCGGCGGTACAATCGGTGCTTTGGTGGCGCTCGACGCTGCTGATCAAAGTGACTTGGCTCGTGATATTGCTATGCAAGTTGCTGCCGCTAATCCTCGCTACATCGCTCCAGAAAACGTCGATCAAACTGAGATTGCCAAGGAGCAAGACGTCTACCGTGAACTTTTAGTCCGTGAAGGTAAGCCTAGCGAAATGATCGACAAGATTATGCCTGGTAAGATCAACAAGTACTACGAAGATGTTTGTTTGATTAAACAAGAGTACATTAAGGATGACAAGAAAAAAGTTCAGGACCTGCTCGGAACTATCAAAGTTACTGGCTTTGTTCGCTTTAGTCTTTAATTGACATCCTAGACTAATCAACTATAATAACTTGTATAAAGAAAGCCAGTGTGGCTGTTTAACAAATTAAAGTCTTGTCTAAATCCGAGTTCGGAGTTAGACAACAAAACCTATGGAAGTATTCAAAGATAAAGAATTTCTCGAAACCCTAGTCAAAGCTATTGTTGGTAATCCGGAAAAGGTTTCCGTAGATAGAACTGTTGATGAAATGGGTGTGCTACTCACTCTCAAGATCGATCAAGCTGATATGGGTTATGTCATTGGTCGCAAGGGTCAGACCGCTCAAGCTATCCGCACTCTTTTGAAGATTGTGGGTGCCAAAAACAATGCTCGTGTAAACTTGAAGATCTACGAACCAAACGGTTCTATGAAAGGCGCTATGCGCAGACAAGAAGACAATAGCTTGGATCAAGAAATCGACACTTCTAGTCTCGATGACCTAACTATCTAATCTTTTTCTCTTATTGATAAAAGCCACAGCCCGACTGTGGCTTTTATTTTAGACTATGCTCATCAATATCATCACAATTTTCCCAGACATTTTTAATAGTTACTTCGGCGAAAGTATTATTCAGCGTGCTCAGGACAAAAAGCTTTTGCGCCTTGAGGCTCATGACTTACGCTCTTTTACTCACGACAAGCATCATACTGTTGATGATACGCCTTATGGCGGGGGAGCAGGTATGCTACTCAAGGTCGAGCCAATTTATGAAGCTGTGCAAAGCTTAACCAAGACTAGCGCCTTACAAACTATCAAAAATATTATCAAGCCCAAGCGTCGCAAAGTCGTCTTGCTATCAGCCAAGGGCAAAACCTGGACTCAAGCACTAGCTCGCGAATATAGCAAGCTCGATGAACTCATTCTTATCTGCGGTCGCTACGAAGGTGTTGATGAACGAGTTTTGTCTTTTGTGGATGAGGAGATCTCGATCGGTGATTATGTCCTGACAGGCGGGGAGCTCGGCGCCATGGTGATGGTTGATAGCATCGCTCGCTTATTACCGGGAGTGCTAGGTAATGAAGCTAGCTACGAGGATGAGTCACATAGTGAACTTGGCGTCCTCGAATATCCTCACTACACCAAGCCGCCAGTTTTTAAAATGGGCAATAAAGAATTAACAGTGCCAGAGGTCTTGGTCTCTGGTAATCACCAAGCTATTGCTGATTGGCGACAGCAACATAAAAACTTCAAATTTTAAATTTTGGAGTAGTCTTTTTTTTATCCCATTTTACTCAAAGCTTCATTGATATCCTTGGCTCTTATGGTTTTAAGTGAGATTTTGCCAGCTAGTTTCTGATCGGGAATAATCGCCGTCGTAAAACCTAGCTTCTCGGCTTCTCGGAGTTTATCATCCAGTCTTGGCACTGGCCTGATTTCTCCACCCAAGCCAACTTCTCCCAATATCAACCAATCTCTTTTGATAGCTTTGTTGAGCATCGATGAACTAATTGCTAGACAGACTGCTAGATCTAGTCCTGGATCATTGATCTTGAGACCTCCAACCATATTCAAAATAATATCCTGCGTCATTAGATTGATCTTGCTGCGTTTAGCCATTACTGCTGACAGCACTTGCAAGCGATTAGCGTCAAAGCCCGAGCTCTTGCGCTGGGGATAACCAAAGATAGTCTTGGTTACCAGAGCCTGAATCTCTACGAGGAATGGTCGTGTCCCTTCGGTCACCGCACTGATCACTGACCCAGGTAACTCCGTCTCAGATTGCTCCAGAAATATCGCCGACGAGTTGCTAACCGCCTCAAAGCCCGCGCCTGTCATCGCAAAGATCCCAATTTCATTGATCGATCCAAAGCGATTCTTGGTCGCGCGCAGTAGCCGATAATTCTGACTAGAGTCAGTTTCTAAATAAATAACCGTGTCCACGATATGTTCCAAAGACTTTGGCCCAGCTAGCTGACCGTCCTTGGTAATATGCCCGATCAAAATGATCGTGATATTGTGTTGTTTAGCAAGCCCCAAAAACTTGGCCGCCGACGCTCTGATCTGAGTCAGGCTCCCAGCTTCACCAGCTGCCTCACTGGTATAAATAGTTTGAATTGAGTCAACGATCAGTAGTCTGGGTCTCGCTTCCACTGCCGCTGCAATAATCTTGTCAGCATTGGTTTCGCTGGTAAATTTAATATTATCTAATTTACAAGCGAGACGATTGAAACGTGCGCTTACTTGCGCAGTTGATTCTTCGCCACTGGCATAGACTACCAAGTGCTGCTTGCCAATAGCATTGGCAATTTGCGCCACAATAGTCGACTTACCAATACCTGGTTCGCCACCGATCAAGACAAAAGACCCATCAACTAGACCACCACCAAAGACGCGATCAATTTCTTCGACACCGGTTTGCAAACGCTGTTCTTTTTTACTAGTTTCTAGTTTATTTAAATCAATCAAAGTCGCTGGCTTAATTATCTCTGTGCCAGCTTTTTTATTTGCTCCCATCATGGGGAAATCGACTGGGGTTGACTGGATTACACTACCCCAAGTGCCACATTCCAAACAACGCCCACTCCATTTAGGGAATTGGGCGTCGCAGTGACTACAGTGATATAGATTAACTTGTGCCATTTAATTATTCAAAGCCAGTTTATAAAGGCCGCCAGTAATATTGTCAGTAAAATACAAGGTACTGCCGTCTTTGGTAATAATCAAGTCGGACATGTTATAAGTGCCTTCTGAACTGATCAAAGTCTTGGCCCCACTAGCCAGATCAATTGAATAAACATCGTCAGGTGTGTCTAGACTGGAATAGGGGAGCCAGCCCGCTCCCGCTGACATGCTTCTCGGTACGGCACAGTAGATAGTTTTATCATCAACAAAGCTACATTTCTCCGCCCAAGTTTCAATTTCCAAAGGTCGATTATTCTGGCCAATGCTGTCACCGCTAGCGTTACTAATCCACAAGCTAGGTTTGTATTCATTGACATCAGTATAGACGCTATAAAGTAGTTGATTGCCATCAGCTGACCATTTTGATTGGAAGCCACGACCCTGGACGACTAGTGATTTGAAGTTCTCATGGTTGAGACCGATAAAATAGATTTGTTGACGATTATAATCACTGGCATCTTGAAAAGTCGCGACAATCTGACGATTTGGCGACCAATTAACCACTGCCTTATCAGCATTAGCCCCCAACTTCTCTAGATTTTGAGCGCCACTACCATCGGCGTTCATGATTGATAGCCAACGGTTATCGGTCTCATAACCAATTGATTTAAAAGCAATCTGTTCACCGCTAGGTGAGAATTGAAACTCCTGCCAGTGTTTCGGTAGGCTAACTTGGCTCTGATCATTAAAATTATAAATATTCTTACTGCCATCAGGATATTCTATGATGGCTCGGCTCTTATCCGGTGACCATGATAGCTTATCGACATTATAAAAGAGTTTATCAGTTAGTGGCTTCGGATTTCCATTTTGATCTAATTGATAAAATCTATTCTCGAGCGGATCGTAGTATTGAACAGTGTTACCACTTGCGTCCAGAGTCGCTGCTAGGATCGGGAAATTATTAGGGCTGGTAATTTTATTATCTCGACCAGTACTTGGTGTACTTGGCCGATCTTGACTAGCAGTCCCAGTATCAGTCGGTAAATTGTTATTAGTATTTGGTCTAACCGGAATCACTTGTCCGCTGGGACTAGAACTCGGCAGACTAGCATTATTAATCTGTTCAATCTCATTATTTTTATTCAGCAAGGGTTGACCGGTAAAGATCCGCCACAAAAAATAAGCAGCTAGTGCTGTTATCACTAAGAAGATGCTGATAAAAATAATTTTTCTGGACTGGTTGTTCATCTGACAACTTTTTATTTTCAAGTCTCTATGTTATACTAAGCTGGTATAATGTTTCGCTTTGTTAGTTCAGATTTTTGTTGTATAATAATCTCATTATACTTTATTAGGAAAAAAACTGCAAAAAGATATGGGTCTCTTTGGTGAATCAAATAATAGTTTTTTGGGTATCGACATTGGCAGTTCTAGTATCAAAGTTGTTGAATTAAAAAAGAAAAAAGACAAAGTAGCTCTAGTGACCTATGGTTTTAGTGATCGACTGGCTGAAAACTATACCGACATCAATAAATTAGATATTAAGGCTATCACTAGCACTATCGAGAGCATTGTTCGCAAGGCTGGTTTTTCTTCTAGTCACAATGTTGTTTCTTCTCTACCTACCTACACCGTCTTTTCCTCGATCATCAATCTCAGTGGCAATCTTAATCCTAAGGATTTAGAATCAGCTATCCAGTGGGAAGCTAAAAAAGTTGTGCCTTTACCACTCAAAGACATTTATCTCGGTTGGCAAAAAATCAGCGGTGAAGGTTTGCAGAAAAAAACCTCTTTTTGGTCTGATAATTTGTCCAAAATGAAACTAACCAAAGAAACTGCTCCTACTACTCAAGTCTCTGCTGCGAACAAAGCCAAAAGCACTAATAAGATCCTCTTGATCGGTGCTCCCAAAAACTTAATCAAGAGTTATGCCTATACTTTTAAAACTCTCAAATTTAATTTAGTCAGCCTAGAAACTGAAGTCTTTGGTTTGATTCGCTCACTCGTCGGTAATGACAAAGCCACTTCCATGATTGTTCAAATCGGTGCTAATTCCACCAATATCTTTATCGTGGACAAAGGTGTGCCAGTTCTCAGTCGCAGTATTGATGTCGGCGGTCTGTCCATTACCAAGGCTATTAGTCGCAACCTCAACATCAGTCTAGAAAAAGCCGAGCAGTTCAAATATGACCTAGCTGCCAGCTCTCAGGGCCTTGCTATGCCCAAGATGCTGAGCGATATTGTTGCCCCAATCTTTAATGAAGTGAAATATGTCATGGAAGTTTTTGCTAGTAAAGAAGGCTATGTAGTCGAAAAAATTATTCTTACTGGTGGTAGTGCTATGCTTCACGGCTTGCCTGATTATCTTGCTAATATGCTGAATGTCAATGTCGTCATCGGTGATCCTTGGTTCCGTATTGCTTATCCAGTTGAGATTAAGCCAGTCTTGGAACAAATCGGGCCTCGTCTAGCTGTCGCCATTGGCCTCGCTATGAGTGAGTTTGATAAAGAAAATACTTAGTATGATTGCTGATCAAGATTTAAACAAAGCGCCTGATCAAGGCCAGTCAAAAACTACTCCACCAAAGAACAAGGTGTCTGTTTTTCGTCTTTTTTCTGATCTTGGCTCCTATCTGTTTAATCGTCACAGTGATGCCTCATCTCTAACTCGTGATATTTCTGAGCTAGAGGCAGAGCGAGCTGCCGCTCGCTCCAAGGCTAAGCAAGCTAAGTCAGCTAGTCCAATCACAAGCAGTCCCTCAGTGTCACTAAAAAATCAAAACCCAGCTCCAGAGCATGTCTCTCGTATCAAGCATCTCGAAGAACAAAACAAAGCTACTCAATTTTCTGCCGAGAGTACCAAGATTACTATCGCGCCAACCGCTCTTAAGACTGCGGCTGATGCGGATTTTTCTACTCATCACGAGTCTCTAAGTCCTACTCCTAGCAAGTCACCAGCTCCAGTACTAGTAGCTGAGTCAAAACCTATGCCTACTGCTAGCAGCTCGCCAGTCGCTTCTAGTCTCTCTGCTAGCACCAAGTCAAGCTCTGAACCTGTTATCAATGCTACTAAAATAACTAGCTCACCAGTCGCGCAAGCTCCTGAAAAACATCAGGATTTGCTCGACAAAAAAATCCGTTCAGCTCAAAACCTGTCCGAAGAAAGAGTTGAGCATACTAAGCAATTACTCAAGTCCAAAATCGAAAATCGGGCCTGGAATCCTTATGGCTCCGCTCAAGTCAACCTCATCAAAGAGCATCGTAGCATGTTCTTTAACTGGCAAAGTAAGATGTTATCCATGATTTTCTTTGTTCTGCTGACTTGTTTGATTTGTGTTCTGGCTTATGGCTATCTGCTCATCTTAGAAAAAGAAAAGCAAAATGCTAACATGGATATTTTTGCCAATCTCGACAGCATTAATCAGCAAATAGCCGTCATCCAAAGAGAATTAGATGACAAAATCGTCCCTTTTAATGACAAATTAATGTATACTGGTTACATGCTCGACAACCATATTTATTGGACCAATTTCTTTCAATTCTTAGAGCAAGAAACTCTATCCGATGTCTACTACAGTACCGGTATTGATACTAGTATCAACGGTAACGTCAAAGGCACTAACGGCATCTTTGAAATCTGGTCAGTTGCTAAAAACTTTAACACTATCAGTAACCAAACTAAAGTTTTTGCCAAGTCTAAATCCGGTTATATCTTATCAGTTGATGCTACTGACACTGATACTTTATCCAAATCAAGTTCTACCCCTGGTCAAATTGGTATTTATCCAGCTGATGCTAGTCAAGCCGTTCGATTTAAACTAAAATTAACTATAGATCCTCGCATCTTCTTGAGAGATAAATAATTATGCCAGAGCAGCCAGTCATCACTACCAAAAAATCTCTACTCAATCGGGAGTTGACCGATCAAGTAGCGACTGTTATTTATAATTTTTTTGGTGTCTTAATTTTTATCACGGTTATTTTGATCGCTTCTTTATCATGGATCACTATTCTCAAGCCCAAGTTCAAGGCGATCAATAGTGGCGAAGAGTTTATTCGCAAGACCGAAGAATACCAGTCACAGTCACGGTACTACGCAATGCTTAATTCTATTAAAGATAGCTACCAAAAGATTTCGGCTGAGGATAAAAAGAAAATCGAATCCTTTGTTAATGTCAGTGACAATGTGCTGGATTTGTACAGTGAAATAGAATATTTGGCTCGTATCAATAATTGGTCGGCTGATAAGATTGATAACAAACCAATGGATGATAATTTTGAAATTATCAATTTGTCAGCCAGTACTAAGCGTAATAGTTTACTAGAAAAGACCAAAGTTTGGCGAACGACTCTGACTTTGGTCGGTGATAAATCCAAAGATCCAAAAGTTAACTACAGCAATCTCAAACGTCTGGTTTTAGCTATGGAGTCCAACTTGCGACTAATGGATATTCAGCGTATTGCCTTTGATCCGGTTGCTAACAGTGCTACCATCGAAGTCTTAACTTATACTCGTAAATAATATGGCCTTAAACAGTGAACAGCAACTAAGATTTTCAGTTTATGGTTTTTTAGCCTTCATTATTTTTATTGCTGGCTACTTTTATTTCCAAATCCTCAATCAAACCAATATTCTCTCTACTGAAGTTAGCAAAGACCGTTTGGACCATCGTCCTGACTACATAGAAGGCGATAGCTCAGTGCTCGAAACCAAAAAATTCAAAGATCTTAGAGCGGTGGTCGTGCCGGTGACCGCCAGTACCAGTCTGCCAGCTAGCCAGTTAACTGATTCCGAATTAGCCAAGTTGCCTAGAAATGCTAATCCCTTTAGTCCTAGTTTCTAAATTATGCCTAGTAACAGCTCTGAAGATCTATTTGTCTCTAAGCAAAAAGCCTTGCTTGATTTTTTGGTCACCAAGGGTCTGATTAAGGCTGAGTCGGTTAATAGTCTGCTAGAAACTGTTACCAAAGATAATAAGACTATTGATGAAGTTGTTATCTCAGCCAATTTACTCAAGTCCGAAGATCTAGTTAAGCTCAAGGCTGAGTTTTTGGGGCTAGCTTACGCTAACCTGACTTTTACTGATGTCCCCGAGGATGTTCTTAATTCTATTCCAGCTGAAATTGCTGAAAACTATCGTGTCGTTTGCTTCGCTAAAGAGGCGAGTAAGATTTCAGTTGGTCTTACTGATCCTGACAATTTCCGGGCCATGGAAGCTCTGTCATTTCTTGCCAAGAAAAATAATTGGCAAGTCGAGTACTCTCTGATTTCTGATGGTAGTTTTACCAACGCTTTCCGTCAGTACAAGCAGTTTGGCAAAGAAATTTCCAGTGCCTTAAAGATCAAAGAGCAAGAAGATATTAGTTCAGCCAAAGAAACTGTTGATTCTGACGAAGAGTCCTTTGAGATCATGATCAAAAATGCTCCAGTAGCCAAGATTGTTCATGAGATTATTAAGCATGCTGTCGAGGCAGGTGCTAGCGACATCCACGTCGAGCCATTAGAAAACGAAAGCCGCGTTCGCTATCGTATTGACGGTATCTTGCACAGCTCTTTGTCACTCCCCAAAAACATTCATGACAGTATCGTAGCTCGTATCAAGGTTTTGGCTCGTCTCAAGCTAGACGAAACCCGTATCCCACAAGGTGGTCGTATCCGTTTAACTATCGAAGACAAAGATATTGATTTTCGTGTTTCTTGTCTGCCTTTGATGGGTCAAGAAAAAGTCGTTATGAGAGTCCTAGACACCACTAAGGGTGTTTTGACTTTAGAGCAACTAGGTTTCTTTGGTACTAACATGGACTTAGTTAAACGCAATATTGATAAAACCGTTGGTATTATCTTGGTTACTGGTCCGACTGGTTCTGGTAAGTCTACTACTCTCTACTCCATCATGCACATGCTTAACAACGAGGGTGTTAACATTGTTACTCTCGAGGATCCGGTCGAATACTTCATTCATGGCATCAATCAATCACAAATTCGTCCTGACATTGGCTTTACTTTTGCCGCTGGCTTGAGGTCACTCTTGCGTCAAGATCCAGACGTGATGATGGTCGGTGAAATTCGTGACAACGAAACAGCTGAGCTCGCTATCCATGCTGCGCTGACTGGTCACTTGGTTATGTCCACTCTGCACACCAACGATGCTATTGGTGCTATTCCACGTCTGATTGATATGAAAATTGAGCCCTTTTTGCTTAGCTCAGTCATGGACTTGATTATTGCTCAGCGCCTAGCTCGTCGCCTCTGCCAGTATTGCAAAAAAGAAAAAGTCGTTCCTGAGACTGTCGTTGCCGATGTTAAGGCTAAATTATCCAAAATTAAACCAGAGATCCTAGCTCGCTACTTACCAGACTATGGTCAAAAGCCCATGAGCTTCTATGAGCCAGTTGGCTGTGACCGTTGTAATAAGACTGGTTACAAGGGGCGAGTGGCTATTATCGAAGTACTTGATGTCAATGACTTTATTCGTGAATCCATCCTCAAAGATAATGGTCATATCACTATTGAAATGGCTCGTGAAAACCAAGACTTCATTACCATTAACGAAGATGGCTTGATCAAGGGTTTGCAGGGTCTAACCAGTCTCGAGGAAGTTATGAGAGTTATGAATGAATAAATATGACACTCTTTAAATACAAAGTCATCAATCGTAATTTTGATAAGGAATCTGGTACTATTGAGGCTAATAGCGAAAAGCAAGTCGAGAGCATTTTAACCAACAAGGGTTATCAAATCATTAGCATCAGTCAATCGGCTAGTTCCGAAGGTTTAGCCAAAATCTTTCATGGTTTTAGTAGTCGGGTCAGTATTAAGCATCTGGTTGTTTTTATGCGCCAGTTCTCGGTTTTGATCAGTGCCAGCGTCCCTCTGTCACAGGCTCTACACATCCTCTCTGAGCAAGTTGAGCAACCAGGACTACGTTCGGTCATTATGGAAATTTCCAACAATGTCGACGCTGGTGAACGACTCTCTGAGTCAATGGCTAAACATCGCAATGTCTTTAGTGAGTTTCATATCAGTGTAGTTCGTTCCGGTGAAACTTCTGGTAAATTAGACGAATCCCTAATCTACCTAGCTGATGAAGAAGAAAAGAACTACGAAATGATGCGTAAGCTCAAGGGCGCTATGACCTATCCGGTGATCATCGTGATCACTATGATCGGCGTCGGTATTGCTATGATGATTTTTGTTGTGCCAAAATTAGTTACTATTTTTAATGAAGTTGGTGGTGAATTGCCATTGATGACTAAATTACTTATTTCTATCTCTGACGCCGTAGTTAATTATTGGTGGGTGATGATTGTTGTGCTACTTGGCTTTGCTATTTTTATCAAATTTTTAACCAACAAACCTTTTGGTAAAAGATATATCGACATGGCCTTTTTTCATGTGCCAATTTTTGGCAATATTATCAAAAAAATGGCTATTGTTCGCTTTTGTCGCACCATGAGCACTTTATTAATCGGTGGTATTACAATCACTAATAGTCTCAAGATTTCTAGAGGTATTGTGTCCAATGCTATTTTCCAAGATTTAGTGACTGATACTATTGCTGAGGTTGAAGAAGGCAACTCAGTCTCCACTGCCTTTTTGCGCTCTAAGGAGATCCCAGTGATGGTACCAAAGATGATGATGATTGGTGAAAAGACCGGTAAACTAGATTTTGTTTTAACTAAAATAGCTGATTTTTATGCCAAGGAGTTAGACGCCATCTTGGATAATTTGATGGTTATACTTGAGCCGGTCATCATGGTCTTTATGGGTATCGCTGTACTCTTTATGGCCATGGCTATCATTATGCCAATGTATAATCTAACTAGCCAATTTTAATTTGTTAGTTTGATCAAAAAATGTTACAATTAGCGCGTTTATAAATTAAAATTATGTCCAACAAATTTTTTTCACTCCCAAGCTCTAGCTTATTAAACACTAGTCTAAACTCTAAAAAAGCTTTCACACTTATCGAACTCTTAGTCGTTATCGTCATCATTGGTATCTTGGCTACCCTCGCGACTGTCGCTTTGAGCTCTGCTCGAGTCAAGGCTCGTGATGCTCGCCGTGTTTCCGATGTTCGTCAGATTCAAACCGCTTTGGAATTATTCTTTAATGACCAAGGCTCTTATCCAAGCACAGCAGCAGTTATGCCAAGCAATGCTATTACCACCTCTGGCGGTACTTACATGGCTAAGATTCCAGGTAACCCAACGCCTTTCGCCGAATCTGGCTGTCCAGCTGCCCAAAACGTTTCTCAATACATCTACGCTCAGGTCAATAGCGGTCTGTCATATTCTTTGACTTACTGCTTAGGCGGCTCGACCGGTTCTATCCCAGCTGGTGTTAACACTGCTACTCCTTCTGGTGTTACCAATCGTTAATTTTGTAAAAGCCTATTAACAAAAATTAGTTTGTATCTTTTTTTGAGAACTGGTATAATACAAACATAGTGAAGCGTGTCTAGTGAATATTGACATGCCAATTAATTTACTTATGTTGCACAACAAAGCGAGAAGGGGGGTGAAACTATGAATAAAAAAGGTTTCACACTTATCGAACTCTTAGTCGTTATCGTCATCATTGGTATCTTGGCTACCCTCGCGACTGTCGCTTTGAGCTCTGCTCGAGTCAAGGCTCGTGATGCTCGCCGTGTTTCCGATGTTCGTCAGATTCAAACCGCTTTGGAATTATTCTTTAATGACCAAGGCTCTTATCCAAGCACAGCAGCAGTTATGCCAAGCAATGCTATTACCACCTCTGGCGGTACTTACATGGCTAAGATTCCAGGTAACCCAACGCCTTTCGCCGAATCTGGCTGTCCAGCTGCCCAAAACGTTTCTCAATACATCTACGCTCAGGTCAATAGCGGTCTGTCATATTCTTTGACTTACTGCTTAGGCGGCTCGACCGGTTCTATCCCAGCTGGTGTTAACACTGCTACTCCTTCTGGTATTACCGCTAACTAGTTAGTTAGATGCTCTAAAAAAACTCAGCTTGGCTGAGTTTTTTTATTTAGTGCTATAATTAAAGTTATGTTCAAAGTATCAACTGACAAGCTAATCTCTATCTGTCGGCGGCTCACTAGTTATTGTATTTATCTAGTTCTGTTTTTGGTGCCAATTGTTTTTGCTTGGCAACAGGGTAATTTTAATATTTTTGAACTCAATAAATTGCTAGTTTTTAAAGTTTTGCTGTTTTTGGCTTGTCTATTTACCACTACGTCAATAATGATTAAAGGTACTTGGCGTCCAATTATTGATCGTCGCCTTCTTTTGATTATTAGCTCCTTAGTAGTTTATGCTCTGGTTAATATCTTTTTATCACTCAATCCTTGGCAAAGCTTCTTTGGTGACTATATGCGTCAGCAGGGGATTTACAGTTTATTTTACTACTGGTTGTGGTTTATTGTTTTGCTTCATCATTGGCGATCTAGTCTTAACATCAAATCTGTCTTACTAGTCACCGCTCTAGCTTCTATTCCGGTTGTCGTTTATGGCTTTGTACAAAAACTTGGCTTTGATTGGCTATTATGGTCAGAGCCGGGGACCGGTCGAACTTTTGCTAGCCTCGGTCAACCAAATTTTCTAGGCTATTATCTGGTTTTGGTAATTTTTTTGAGCTTAGCTTATAGCAAGTTGCTAGTTAAATTATGGCACAAATTGCTAGTCTGGTTATTGCTAGTCTTACAGCTGACAGTGCTAATTTTTACGGGTAGCCGAGGTGCTTTTTTTGGTCTATTAGCCGGTTTAGCACTCCTAGTTATGCTGCATTTTTGGCGAGCTACTTCTCGTCTGCGAATTATCTCTTTGACTACTTTGACTATCATCCTAGCCCTTGGTTCTTATCTATTGGTCAATAATCTGATTGATCGTGGTCTTATCACTAATCCCACGATCGTTCATTACAGTTCGGCTTTTAGCTCTGTGCAGGGCTCTAGTAAAGCCCGTCTTTTTTATTGGCAAGCTGCTTGGCAAGACTTCCAGTCGACTTCTTGGTCTCGTCGTCTGCTTGGTTATGGCAAAGATAGTCAGCGAGCTATTTTTGTTAAATACTATCAGCCGCAGTGGGGTCTGCACGAACGTCTTAATTCTTATCCGGATCGAGCTCACAATCTCATCATTGACCTGTGGCTGGACTTTGGTTTAATCGGCTTATTACTTTTTGCCATTTTTAATCTCTATATTATCAGTAGAGCTTTTATTTTTTGGCGCCAGTCTCGCAGTGATCAGTTAGGCTTTCTCATACCATATTTGCTCGCCGCAGTTTGTGCTTATTTTGTTAGTAATCTCTTTGGCTTCTCACTCACTACTCATTATATTTATTATTATCTCTTGCTCGCTTTGCTCTATTTGCTTAGTTCTACAAGTAAGTCTTCAGAAGCCTTGCTGCCTTTTTCTAAAGCCTTTGCTTGTCTAAGCTTCTCAGCTATTCTGATTTTTAATCTGTTTTGCCTCTGGCAATTTGATTACAAATATTTAATTGCTGATCGTTATTTTATGCAGGCCAAAGTGGCCGAGGCCAATATGGACTGTGCTAGCACTATCGAAGCCATTAACCTCACTAGTGATTGGCAGCCACTCAATCAGTATTACCAAGAAAAATCATTGTTCATGTATAGTAACTGCTTGCCACTAGTTGATGAGCCTACTCGTCAAGCTATGATGAGCTCGCTGCTTAATCAAATACAGTCCATTGGCCAAAATCACTTAAATTATGATCTAACTCTCAATCTGGCTCGTGTCTATTCGCTACTTGGCTTTTATTTTGATCGCGCTTATTACGCATTAGCTCAGCTCGAGTACCAAAAACTACTAGCCATTAACCCTAGTATCTTATCGGCTTATCAAGACTACGGACGTATGTTAATCTGGTCAGGGGAGTATCAACAGGCTGAAAATATTTTGCGTCGGGGCATTGCGCTTAGTCCTATGCAATTAAGTGATTATTCATCAGGCGGCTATCATGAACTGACTGCTAGTCATACTTATGGTCTCTGGAAATTAATCGCTGATTGTGCTTATAATCAAAAGCGCTTCAAAGAGGCTCTAGACATCTATCAGGACATTGAACAGCACAACCTAATTAGTCTCGAGCTTTATAAAAATATCGCTGATAGCTATTATCAGATCAAGCAATACCATCAAGTTGAAGTCTATCTACTAAAAGGCTTTGCCTTGGCTCCTGACGATCTAAATAATAATCTGGCCATTGCTCGCTTTTATTTATCTCAAAAAAATCTCGCTGAGGCTCGCAAATTCGCTCAGTTAGTCTTGCAAAGCAGTCCCTTGCAACCAGAAGCTTTAAAAATAATTGACCTTTAGCTAATTGATATGTTTAATCGAAGACTTGCTTTACTTACTAGGGTATTAGAAGGGCGAGCTGATCTTGCCGATCTCTCTGTCCTAGATATTTTGTATAATATTTTTGGACCAGTCAGTAGATTTAAAGCTCGGCCATTTTTGCGTTCAATTACCGAGCCGGTTGATGGTTTACGAGCGGTTTATTTCTATGGTTACGAAGCGCCTCTGTATTTGCCGGCCGACCTAGATCCGAGCTTTATCTATCAGATCATTTCTGAGCTCTTTCGTCCCGAGGAATGGCACTACTACGAAACGCCAGAAACTAGAGTGACTGCCGATGACTATGTGCTAGACGCTGGTGCTGCTGAGGGTTTATTTACTTATCTGACTGCAAGCAGAGCTCGTCAGCTTTATGCTGTTGAGCCGCTACCGGCATTTATCCACTCAATGACCAAGAGTTTTTCATCTCTGGATAATGTAGAGATCATCGCTGCGGCACTGGGTGCTGAGACTGGTCAAGCCTCTTTATCTGGTTCGGGTATCGGTACTGTCATTGTGCCTGACCAAACTGGGTCAGTTATTATCACTACTGTTGATGAGTTGATCATTCATCAAGAGAGGCCGCTTAGTTATCTCAAGGCTGATTTGGAGGGCTACGAAAGAGCTATGTTAGCCGGAGCTCGTGAGTCTATTATTCGCTATCGTCCCAAAATAGCTATTACCACTTATCATCGACAGGATGATCATAAGTTCTTTATGAGCTTTTTGGAGTCGCTCAATCTCGGCTATCAGTTCCGCTGTCGAGGTATTGAGGAGCGTTGGGGTCAGCCAGTTATGCTGCACGCTTGGGTTAGCTCTGATTAATTACATATTAGACCGAAAAACTGGCTATAAGTAAAGATTGTATTTATCTTGCTAGCGATTTATGATTGCTATCAGTAACTATGAACGAAAATCTGATTGTCATTAAGGCACAAGATAAGTTTCACTGGCATGATCTGCTGGACCTTTTGAAATATCGAGAGCTATTATATTTTCTAACTTGGCGCGATCTCAAGGTTCGATATAAACAAACCATTGTTGGTGTCGCTTGGGTGCTCTTCCAGCCCCTTATTTCTATGGTTATTTTTACCATCTTTTTTGGTAATTTTGCCAAACTACCAACTGATGGTGCTCCTTATCCAATTTTTGTTTTTATTGGTTTATTATTTTGGCAATTTTTCTCATCGTCTTTGGCAGACATCTCTAATTGTCTAATTAACAATCAGCATATTATCACCAAGGTTTATTTCCCGAGGATTATTTTGCCATTATCTCTGATCCTAACTCGTTTTGTAGATTTTTTGGTCGCTTTGGTGATTCTGCTTGTCTTGATGATTTACTATGGCATTGTGCCTAGTTTAACCGGAGTGTTGGTTTTTCCATTTTTATGTTTTGTATCAGCTCTTGCTTCACTAGGTTTAGGTTTATTTTTTGCTAGTTTGAATGTCCGCTATCGAGACGTGCGTTTTATTTTGCCGTTCTTTATCCAAATGCTTATGTTTGTTACTCCGGTTGTTTATTCTTCTAGTATTATTGGTCGTCACAGCTGGTTACTGGCTATCAATCCTTTGGCTGGAGTCATCAAGACTGCTCGTAGCGAGTTTTTGCATAGTTACAGCACTAATTGGCTCCAGTTTAGCCTCTCAGCTCTAGCCTGCGTCTTGATTTGTCTGATTGGCTGGTGGCAATTTCGTAAGGCCGAACGTTACTGTGTAGATAATCTATAAAACCATGCCAGATTTTGCGATTGAGGTAATCAAAGTTTCCAAAGAATATAAAATTAGCCATATTGAGTTATCTGGCTTTTATACTCTACGTGATAAGATCGGGGCTTTTTTTAAGCAGCCTCTAGTCTTATTAAAACAATTAAGAACTAAGCCAGAAAATTTCTTAGCTCTCAGCGATGTCAGTTTTACTATTGGAGTCGGTGAGATAGTTGCTATCGTTGGTGGTAATGGAGCTGGTAAATCTACGCTGCTCAAGGTTTTGTCACGTATCACTCCGCCAAGTAGTGGTCAAATCACTGTTGTTGGTCGCGTGACTTCGCTGCTAGAAGTTGGTACTGGTTTTCACCCTGAGCTCACTGGTCGTGAAAATATTCTGCTCAATGGTGCTATTCTTGGTAAAACCAAGGCCGAAACTCTTGCTAAGTTTGATCAAATAGTCGATTTTTCTGGTGTTGGTCAATTTATAGATACTCCAGTCAAACGTTATTCTTCTGGCATGTATGCTCGTTTGGCCTTTTCTGTAGCCGCTCATATGGATGGTGATATTCTTTTGATCGATGAAGTTTTGGCGATTGGTGATGCCGAGTTTCAGCGTATGTGCCTTGGCAAGATGGATCAGCTAGTCAAAGATCAGAGTAAAACCATTATTTTTGTTAGTCACAATCTACCAGCGGTCAAGAGTCTGTGTCCTAGGTCTATCTTGCTCGACAAAGGTTCAATTATCGACGATGGTCCGACTAATGAAGTTTTGGATCGCTACTTACAGAGACAAGAATCCTTTAACTTGGTTAATTCTCAGCTATCACGATCGCTCGCCTCGGGTCTCTTGACCCTTGATACTGCTAGTCTTGTCAATGAGGCGGGGCAAGTGACTAATAGTTTTGACTGTGATCATAGTATTTTTGTTAATTTTACTTGTTCTACCGAGCGACCATCTACTGCTTTTTATGGCTGTCTCACTATCAAAACCGCTGACGGCACAATCGTTTGGGAATCCTTTAGTCATGATTATTCGGCCAATCCTTTGAATCACTTACGCTCAGGCGCGAATCATTTTAGTCTACAGATTCCTCCTCGTAGTTTGGCTGCTGGTCACTATCAAGTTTATTTATCTTTTTCGCAGGAAACTAGTCACGATATTGTGGACGATGTGCTAGTCGGCAATTTAGAGCTCACTGATCTCTCTACTAGCAAAGGCAATAATCGCAATGGCTTCTTTAGCTCGCTCATTAGCTGGAAAAATATTTAATACTATTATGCTTTCTCAACTTAAACGAGTCATCAAGCAAATTCCATGGCTTTATAAATCCTTAATCTTTGCTCACCAATTATTTTTGGCCTTGCTAGCCATCAGACTGGATTATCATGTTGTGCGGGAGTTTTTTTATCAACACCGAGGCTCGGTTAGCCTCGGTCAGGCTAACCATCGTTTGTACTCCCATGCTTTGCCAAGTTTGCTCAAGCTTTTTAGTGATCAAAAACTTGTAATTTTGGATGTTGGTGCCAATGATGGCTGGTTTGCCAAAGTAGTTTTTCGTTTTTGTGGTCCGACTGTACAGATGATTTCTTTTGAGCCACTCATTTCGGCTTGCGCTCAACTCGCTCAGATCAAGTCAGGTCATCCTAATTACCATTTTGAAAATCTGGCCCTAGGTGCCACCGAAGACCATCTGACCATCAACGAGTACTCGACTTCGGGCCTGAGTTCTATCAAGGGTTTTTCTCAGGACTATCAGTATTCTGATCAGTATTACGACACGACTGTTGTCAATCGTTATCCAGTACCGGTCTCCTCACTGGATAATTATTTGGCTCAGCATCAGTTAAAAGATGCTTTGATTCTCAAGATTGATACCCAAGGTTTTGAATACGAAGTTTTGTTAGGAGCTCGCCAAGCTCTCGCTAGTGGTCAGATCAAGGCTGTGATCATCGAAGTAATGACCATTGAGAAATATCATGATTCCAAGCTATATCCTGATATTTTTAACTTGCTTCATACTCACGGCTTTAGGCTTTTTGACCTCTCTCAATCATGTTATGAAGCGGATGGCTCTATGTCAGAGTTTGATTGTGTTTTTGTTAAGAAATAATAAAAATTATCCTTCTTTATCTTGACTAAATAGCCTTGATATATCAAAATCCAAGATTATTATGACAATTTTCTTTTTATAAAAAATAAGTCATGTTATTATTAAAGAAAAATTAGCTGATGATGATTGTCATGACTGATTGTATCTAATCAAGATAATTTGGCTAAGTGTAGTGATTTAATTAATTTTTCTTCTATGCAAATAGTTATACTCTGTGGAGGTTTGGGCACTAGACTCAAAGAAGAAACTGATTTTCGTCCCAAGCCTATGGTGCCAATCGGCAATCGGCCAATTTTGTGGCACATTATGAAGATTTATGCTCATTACGGTTTCAAAGATTTTGTTCTAGCTCTTGGCTACAAAGGTGAAATGATCAAGGAGTATTTTCAGCATTACGAGTTAATGAACAACGATGTCATCATGGAGTTGGGGCGCCCTGAAAATAACCTCATTCATCAGCATCATGACGAGCTGGGTTGGAAAGTCACTCTAGTGGATACTGGCCAAGAAACTCTCAAGGGTTCTCGTCTCAAAAGAGTCGAGAAATATATCACGGGTGATTATTTTATGGCTACCTATGGTGATGGCCTGAGTGATGTTGATATCCCAGCATTACTTGACTTTCACCGCAGTCATGGCAAGTTAGTGACCATTACTGGTGTAACTCCACCTTCTCAATTTGGTAAATTATCAGTCAGTGGTAATGATGTAGTTAGTTTTGTAGAGAAACCACAAGATGATTCTATAATCAATGGTGGTTTTTTTGTTTTTAGTAGAGCTATTTTTGATAGGCTACTCTATGATGATCAGTGTGATTTGGAATACGGTACTCTAGAGACCTTGGCTCGAGAAGGGGAGTTGAAGCTTTATCGTCATGATGGTTACTGGGCTAATATGGACACCTTTAGAGATATGGAGCATCTTAATAAAATCTGGGCCAGCGGTAAGGCTAAATGGAAGTTATGGAACTAAGCTTCAAGGATTTTTATCAAGGCAAAAAAGTTTTAGTCACTGGACACACTGGCTTCAAAGGCTCTTGGTTGAGTTTGTGGTTGCGAGAATTAGGAGCTGAGCTCAGTGGCTACTCTTTGCCGACGCCTACTGATCCTAGTCTTTATTCAATTTTAAATTTAGATTTTCCAGAGACTTTGGCTGATATCAATGATCAAGCTGCTTTGGTTAAACATTTACAAACTCACCAACCAGAAATAATTTTTCATCTCGCTGCTCAGCCGTTGGTTCGAGAATCCTATCGTAACCCTATCGGTACTTTCCAAACCAATATTGCTGGTATTTGGAACTTACTGGCTGCTGTGGAACAGGTGTCTAGTGTTAGAGCTATTATCGTTGTTACCACTGACAAGTGTTATCAAAACCATGATTTGGATCAATCTTTTTCTGAAACCGATCCTCTGGGTGGCCATGATCCTTATTCAGCGTCCAAGGCCTGTGTAGAAATTATCTGTGAGTCTTGGCGTTCTTCTTTTTTGTCATCACCGTCTAAACCGGTTTTAGCAACTGTTCGTGCTGGCAATGTCATTGGTGGTGGTGACTGGGCGGCTGACCGCTTGCTCTCTGACTGCATTCGTTCTTTTGTTGCTGGCAAGCAGATTGAATTGCGCTACCCTCAAGCTATCAGGCCTTGGCAACATGTTTTATCAGCTCTTTCTGGCTATCTACTACTGGCTGAAAAGCTTTATACTCTTGGTGGTCATTATGCTGAAGCGTGGAACTTTGGTCCGCGTCCTGATGATCGCATGACTGTGGAGGAGTTAGTCAAAATGTCTGCTGAGCTTTGGGGTGTTCCGGATTTGGTAACTACTTTCAACTCTAATAATCTGCATGAATCACGACTGCTTAGTTTAAATATTGATAAGGCTGTTACTCGGCTAAACTGGTCACCAAACTGGGATGTCCAGAGTTCCCTTATCGAAACAATTAATTGGTATAAGTCATGGCATCAAGGTGTCGATATGCTTAATTATTCTATTAAACAAATCAATAAGTACCAGTCTAGTTAATATGCTTTTTACTAAAACCAAGATTGATGGACTTTTAATTATTAACATAGAATCAAAAGCTGATCACCGCGGCTCGCTTGATAGATTTTTTTGTCAGCACGAATTAGCTGAACATGGTATAGATTTTACTTTAGCTCAAGCTTATCGATCGACTAGTTTACTAAAAAATACTTTACGAGGCTTGCATTATCAAACTAGTCCTAAGTCCGAAATCAAAATTATCCAGTGTTTGCGTGGCGCTATCTTTGATCTGGTCATTGACTTGCGACCTGATTCAGCTACTTATGGTCAGTGGCAAAGCGTTGAGTTAACAGCTGACAATCAAGCTCTTTTGCTGGTACCACAGCATTGCGCTCATGGCTATATGACTCTTACTGACAACTGTCTCGTCGAGTGTCTGGCTTCGGAGTTTTATGCTCCTGAGTATGAGGCTGGTGTGCGTTGGAATGATCCAGCTTTTCAAATCACTTGGCCAAATTCAAACCCTATCGTTTCTGACAAAGATCAAAGCTGGGCTCTGCGCTAAGCGCCCTTTTTATTGACAAATCACATTGCTAACCATAAGATAATTAAAAATCAAAGTTTTTTAACAATTTTAGATAAGGATTACTCATGAAACGCATTAGCGCTGAGAGAACAGCTCTCGAGACCGTTATTCCTCTGGCAACGCCTTTTATCATCTATATTGATCCTTCGGATCGTTGTAATTTTCAGTGCAGTTTCTGTCCCACTGGTGATAGAAATCTCATGAAAAATACTGCTGGTCGTAATCACGGCCTCTTGGATTTTGAGCTTTATCAAAAGATCATTGACGATCTTGGAGAGTTTGCTGAGCCAATTAAAGTCATCAGACTTTACAAAGATGGCGAACCACTCATTCATCCTAGGTTTGCCGACATGATTCGCTACGCTAAAGCCAGTGGCTTTGTAGGGCGAGTTGATACTACTACTAATGCCTCTTTGTTAACACCAGAAAAAAACCTAGCTTTAATTGAGGCTGGTCTCGATCGGATTAATATCTCGATCTATGGCGTTAATAGTCAGCATTATCTGGACTTTACCAAGTTTAAGATTGATATGGATAAATTGGTGGCCAATATCCGACATCTCTACGAACATCGCGCTCAGTGTGAAGTGGTGGTTAAAATTAGTGGTGACTTTATTTCGCCGGTCGAGCGTCAAACTTTTTTAGATATTTTTAAAGAAGGCATGAGTGGACTTGATCCATCAATTGAACATACTATGGCTTGTTGGTCCGGTTTTGATTTTGCCTCTCATGGCATAGAAATTAATCAAGATCAGGGCATCTACGGGCAACTCATCCAAGAGGTCAGTACTTGTCCATATGTCTTTTACTCTTTTGCTATTAACTCCAGCGGTATTGCTAGTCTGTGTTTTCTAGATTGGCAACGGAAATTAACTGTTGGCAATTTGCGAACTAGTAGTGTTAAATCCATCTGGAACGATCCGGCTTTTGTAGAGCATCGTAAAATGATGCTCAGAGGGGATCGTAAGAGTCATCCGGTTTGTGGTCCTTGTGGTCAAATGTCCCATGGTCAGCCAGATAACATTGATCCTTACGCAACGATGCTATTGGAAAAAATCCAAGGCTAGTGAGATAGCGGTTCCTATTACAGGATCCGCTTTTTATTGCTCAGATTGTATTTCTAAGTGATTATTGCTAGTCTAAAACCATGAAAAATAGCAAGATTCTTATCATTGGTAAAAACGGTCAACTGGCTCAAGCACTGCTCGCTGAGGCTAAGCTTTTAAATTTGACTAATATTTTTGCTTTTGATCGGACTGAGTTGAATGTCCTAGATTTAGCCAAGCTAGATCAAGTAATCACTAATCTTAAGCCCGATCTTGTTATTAATACTTCTGCGGCTCTAGTGATGGCCGAGTGCGAATCTAATCCTTATCAAGCTTTTGATGTTAATTTTTTAGCAGTCAGAAACTTGGCTAGACTCTGTCGTAATCGCCAAGCACTGTTTATAAGCTTTAGTAGTGACTATGTTTTTGCTGGTCGCAACAACTGCTTAAACTCTGAAGCAGATCGTCCACAACCACTACAAATCTACGGCCTGTCCAAATTAGCTGGTGAGGACGCGGCTCTAGCTGTCTATCCTGAAGGGGCTTATGTCATCAGGACTTGTGGTCTCTACGGCGGTCTAACTGGCAGTCCAGCTAAGGGTAATTTTGTATTAAATATTCTCAAAGAAAGCAGGGAAAACAAAGCTTTTATGGAAGTCAGTTCTGAGCAAATAGTCAGTCCTACTTACGCTCCAGATCTCGCCCGAGCCGTTTTTGCCTTATTGCAACTAGATGCTCCCAAAGGTCTTTATCATCTAGTTAACGAAGGCTCTTGTAGCTGGTATGAATTTACTAGAGAGATTTTTAATTTAACTAACACCAAGACCGACTTGCGACCAATTGATCGAGCTGGCTATAGCAGTAATTCTAATCGGCCACAATTTTCTGCTTTGTCTAACACCAAAGCCAAGGCTCTCGGTATTATTTTGCCAACTTGGCAAGAGGGATTAAAAAGCTATCTCGAATTCTTGAGAACTAATAAATAATTGGCTATGTCAAAAAGCATTAAAATCCTCCATCTTACCCCACACCTTGGCAGTGGCGTTGGTGCGGTGGTGCTTAACTATCTAGATAAGGCCAAAGATGATCAGCGATTTGAACACAGTGTAGTTTGTCTAGATGATGCCAATAACCTTGCCAAGTCCAGCGCTGCGCTTGCAGGCTATGTGCTGCTGGATAAAATGCATGCAGATATTAACGCTTTGCTGGAGTTGATTGCTGCTGCTGATATCGTTTTGGTTCACTGGTGGAATCATCCCTTGCTGTATGATTTTTTGGTTAGAAATCCCTTGCCACCAAGCCGTGTTATCTTCTGGAGTCACGTCACTGGTCTGCCAGCACCTAATAACTACACAGTCAAGCTTTTAAATTATCCTGACCAGATGGTTTTTACCACCCCTCTTAGTTTGAATCTGCCAATAGTTAAAACTATGTCACAACAACTACCTGGTCATTTTAGTGCTATCTGGTCGACTGGCGGTGTTGAGCGTCTTAATTGGCTTAAGCTCAAGTCACACACGGGCATTAATATTGGTTATGCTGGCAGTCTCGATCCAGCTAAATTACATCCTGATTTTCTCAAACTCTGCGCACAGGTCAATATTCCTGATCTGCATTTTATTATTGTTGGCGGTCCTGATGATCAGAGTCAGTCTCTAGCGAAAGAAGCTACTCGTCTCGGTTTGTCTGACAGATTTACCTTTACTGGTTTTGTATCAGAAGAAGAAAAATGGCGACTACTGTCTACTTTTGATCTTTTTGCTTACCCTTTAGCACCGCATCATTACGGTAGCTCTGATCAAATCTTACAAGAAGCTATGAGTATTGGCTTGGTACCGATAGTTTTTGCTAATCCCATGGAGAGTCTCATGGTTGATTATGGAGGCGCTGGTATCATTGCTAATAATTCAACTGACTACATAAAGGCTTTAGAGGATTTGGCTACTGATAATATCAAGCGTCAGCGACTTGGGGAGAGAGCTAAAAATTATGCCCAAGCTAATTATTCATTAGTCAAAATGGAGCAAGCGTGGGATGACTTGTTTGCCAAAACTCTCACACTGCCCAAAACCACAAAAAAATGGCCACTTAACACAGGTGCGAAACAGATCGCTGCTCATGATATTTTCTTGGAGTCTCTGGGCGATGATGGTCAGGTCTTTTTGGATTATTGTTTAGATGCTGATGATCTTTCTAAAGAAAAAGCAATTTCGGCTATTAAAAATCTATCTACTTCACCAAATTGGCGTTCTGCGAGCAAGGGGACGGCTCATCAATATCACGCCTTCTTCCCAGATGATGACTATCTAGCTTTGTGGAGTTCTTGGACGCATTAATTTTTTTGTTTTATGTCTAATTGCCCGATTTGTAGTGGTGAATTTTGTCAAAACTTACTTAGTCTAAAAACTGGTAATTTTGACCAATCAACTTTGTATGATGAGATTAAAATCAAAGCCTGCTCATCGTGTGGTCATGTTTTTAATCAATTAAATGCTAATGAGTTATCTGAGCTGCTTAATTATTATTTGTCTGAAAAAAAATTAACCAATCTCAATTCCCAAGACAAAAGAGGTGATTTGCCAGGTAGTAATAATCCGCTAACTATTAGTCGCTATGAAAAGCTCTTTGATTTCTTGCGAGACCATTTAAAGTCAGATGCCAAAATCTTGGATATCGGTTTTTGCCAAGGTGGTTTTATTAATTTTCTCCGCGCTCGTGGTTATCAAGACCTTACTGATCTCGATGTCGTTGACAGTTTTTTGGCTAAGGATCATTTGCTTAATTCTCTGCCATTCGCTGATCAATCTGTAGATTTTATTATCATGGATCAAGCTCTTGAACACTTGCATAATCCTCGTGAGGCTATTAGAGAGCTGGGTCGTATTTTAAAGCCCAGTGCTTTGCTCTATTTGGGCCTGCCTGACGCCAGTCGCTACGCTCAAAACAATTTCTTTGATTTTTTTTGGTTTTTGCTACGTGAGCATATTCAGCATTTTGATCTCAGTCATCTACGCTCACTACTCACCAAAGAAAATTTCGCTCTAGTTGATTATCTTGCTGATGATACCGTGATGATGAACGAACAAATGTTATTACCCAACTTACACTGTTTATTTCAGCTTACAGAGGATTTAGTTACCGATGACTCTAGTGATCAGTTTGATTTATTATCTAAAACCAAGTCTTATATTGCCACCAGTCAAGCCAAGCTCAGAGAGCGTCAAGAGTTTTTTCAGAACTTAAGTCAGGCAGGGCGGGCTATCTATGTTTGGGGCATGGGTCGAGAGTTTCTCTATCTCTACGAAGCTGCCGGACTCAAAGCCTGTAATATTCAGGGCTTGATCGATACCAATCCTTTTAAACAATCCGAATTGACCGTTGCTAATCTCTCGGTTAGCTCTAGTGAGTTAGTAAAAAATATAGGTCCTGACAGCTATCTGCTCATTACCGCTATCGCTCACATCCAGACCATTCAAGCCTCTTTAGAAAAGCAAAATTACCACTTGAACTATTTAGCTTTAACTTAACTCTATGCCCGACATCAATCATCAGCCCTTAGTTAGTGTTGGTATCATGGCTTACAATCGACCTGAGGGTCTGAGGCAAACTCTAGACTGCATCACTGGTCAAAGCTATCGCAATTTACAAATTACCGTTTCTAATAATTGTTCAACTGATCCGGCAGTTGCCGAAGTTCTAGCTGAATATGCTGCCAAAGATAGTCGTATCAAGGTTTTTACCCAATCCAAAAATATCGGTCCAGGGGCCAATTTTATGTTCGTGCTAGATCAGTCTATCGGCGAGTATTATATGTGGGCGGCTGATGATGATTATTGGGATAGTCGCTTTATCGAATCAGCGCTTGATTTATTTACAGCTAATCCAGATGCTGTGGCGTCTTTTTGTGCTGTCAAAGAAAAAGAAAGTGGTCAAGTTACTAATTATCTAAAGCGTTGCCCGGCTCTCAGCTCGACTGATCAAACTCAGCGTTTGCTAGCCTATCTAGCTTGGCCGGAAGGCGCTAATACCAAGGGGAGTGTTCTCTATAGTCTTCATAAACGAACTAATATCGCTTTTTGCCAAGACATTGTAGCTAAATATTGTAACACCAAATATCTTGGTCCGGATATTTTTATGCTGTACCATTTATTGATTAGAGGTCGCATAGTCTTTTCTGAAGCTGTTCTCTATGAGGTTACTATGCGTAATATTAAACATGTTGGCCATAGCTACAAGCAAGGACAATTTTTTGGCGCTCATCTTTTTTTGATTCTTAAAAAAAGCCTCGACCTGCTGTGGCGCAGAGAGGTTTTTTACTATCTGGTTGTGAAAATTATCTGGCAGAGTGATTCTCCTTTGCTTTGTGTTAGCTATGCTCTCTACACTATATTACTAAGACATTTACATGCTCTGTGGGCTATAATCACTTGGCCGTTTAAAAAAATCCATGTTTAAAGTTAAATTAAGTCTTCCTAATAATGCAAGTCATCTGGAGCGTCAAAGTCCAGACTTTTCTTGTCGTTGGGGTGATTATCAATTTTTTATCAATGATGATTTGGCTGATTGTGATGCTTGGGTAGTCTGTGAGAGTTTACCGTCAGCCACATTAACCGCTATCTGCCCCAAGGACGCAACTATTTTAATCACTGGTGAGCCTGAGTCTGTCTGGCGCTATGATCGGTCTTTTGTCAAGCAATTTGCCCATGTAATTACTTGTCAGCAGTCTCTTCAAGGTGCCGGTATCCATCATACTCTACAGGGTCATGGTTGGCATCTCGGGCTTTATCAAGCTCACGAGCGAGGATTAGGCTGTGCCAAAAATTATGACGAACTATCAGCGCTGAGTACTATTCCCAAAACCAAACTACTGTCTATCATTTGTTCTAACAAACAAGATAGTCGAGGTCACCGTCAGCGATATGAGTTTGCCTTAGCGCTCAAAAAAGCTCTGGGCGATAGAGCTGATTTATTTGGTCGAGGTATTCAGAGCTTTCAAGATAAATGGGATGTCATGGCTCCTTATAAGTATTCAGTAGCGATTGAAAATTGCGCAAACGATGACTATATTACTGAAAAGTTTTATGATTGCCTTTTGTCTCATAGCTTTCCTTTTTATCATGGCGCTCCTAATATCAAAAAATATTTCTCTTCAGATGCTTATCAAGTGATAGATATCAATGATTTTTCCGGATCACTAGACCTTATCCAAAAAACTATTAATAATCCTTTGCACTATGATGAGCACTTACCCTCTCTACTAGCGGCTAAATCAAAATATCTTAACCACTACAACATTTTCCCACTACTCGTAGATTTTTTAACGGCCAACAAAGCTAGCTTGCCAAAGACTCAAATCAGCTTAACTGGTCCTAAGAGTGGTTTGAGCTTTGCTAATCGCTTACGAATTATTAAAGATAAGCTAAACAGCTTTAATACTTCAATTAATTACTAACTTATGATCATTGTTTATATTGCCGGTGGGCTCGGCGATCAAATGTCTCGTTACGCCCTTGGTCGCTACCTGAACAAGCTTAATAATATTGAGTTGCTACTAGATAACAGTTTTTATAGCAGTAAAGATAATTATGCAGAGTCAGATACTCGTAGCTTTGGATTAAATAATTTTAACATCACCGCTGCTTTAGCAACCAAAAAACAGATTGATCACTTAAAAACTAATCGATATTCATTACGCTTTGGTTGCCGTAAATCAAGTCATCTCAGTTCAGGCTCTCTCGCTGATTTGGTTAATAGATCCGTCACATCTGATCTCTATATCGATACTCGTTGTGGTTCTTATCGAGACTGGTCTGCTGTCAGAGCGGAGTTGCTGGCTGAATTTGCTTTAAAACAAGCTTTACCTGTTCCGTCTAAACTACAAGACTATTTAAAATCAGGATCAATCGTTGGCTTGCATTGTCGTCGTGGTGATAAGGCTAATAACCCAGCAGTCAATAAAATCCATGGCGTGTGCTCAGTTGACTATTATCAAGAAGCTCTGGCTCTTTTAGAAACTCGTCTTGGTGATTTTAAACTCTTGATTTTTTCCGATGACCCTGATTGGGTCAAAGGCAATCTAAGCTTTAAGCAAGATTATCAATTCGCTAACGATTACCAGCTAAGCGATGCTCAAGAATTAACACTGCTTAGTCAGTGTCAACATCAAATTACCGCTAACAGTGCTTTTAGTCATTGGGCAGCTTGGCTCAATACAAATCCTGATAAAATTATCATTGCCCCTCGTCAGTTAACCGCCCAAGCATCAATTGAGAGTGATGAGCTGCCAGCGACTTGGCTGAGGCTTTGATCTAGTTGTCAGTCAAAGAGTGTTTGTAACTTTTATGAGACTATTTTATACTTCCACATCATGGCCTAAACCTGTATCTATGTCTAAGTTAAGTAAGAAAATTAGCAAAAGGCTCAAGTTGTTAATAACTAATCACTTCCCGCATACTTTTTTTGACTATTTGGAGTCTAGGTTTAATCCTTATCCACCAACCCTATCAACGTCTGCTCAGTCTGGTTACTCGATAGTTATTATTACTGGTGGCGAGGATTTGCCGATGCTCAGATCGGTGCTTGAGTCTATCGATCAAGAGTTATCTGGTCAAAGGGCAGAGATAATTTTGATCGCTCCTCCAAATTTTCAACTTGATTACTCTTTGCAAATTCCTATTCGAATCATTGCTTATCGAGATTTGCCATTCCTTATGCCCTTGATTACTAGAAAGAAAAATCTAGGCGTTCGCTTGGCAATCTATGACAAAGTAGTTGTTATGCATGATTATCTCATTTTTCAGGCTGGTTGGCATGATGCTTGGCAACGCTATGGTGACCAGTTTGATCTTGCTGTCAATTGTATCAAAGATCAAGATGACTCTCGTTTTCGTGATTGGTTAGTTTTGGATTATCCTGGTGTCGGGGCTGGTTTTTTGCCTTATCACGCTGAAGCTACTGCCTATCAATATATCAGCGGTACTTATTTTGTAGTGAAGCGTGATTTTTATTTAGCCAATCCTCTGGATGACTATCGACGCTGGGGCGAGGCTGAGGATATTGAGTGGTCAAAACGCATTCGCGCCAAAACAACTTTTAAGTTTAATGATCAAGCGGTAGTCCGGTGCGCTAAATTCAAAGGTCCAATGTTAGTTTGGGCTGATAATAATCTCGCTTTAGAGAAAATCTTTAATTCTAAATAATATGACCAGTTGGCCAGGTTTCAAAGACATGCTTCATAAACGTAACCCCTTTATTGATGTGGTCTATGGTCGCTCAGCTTGCGTCGGTCAAGATATCTTAAAGTTGCGCTTACAAAAAACTGGTGAAAATATTCGCTTTATCAATCTACAAAAGGGGAGGTTAGACTTATTTTTTGATTGGCTCAGTGGTAAGGCTTATCCCAAGCCTAGTATTATCAAACCTTATATCTTGAGGCATGACCTTTTTGGTCTCATCAAGCAACAAGAAAGGTTAAAATGGTTTAATTATCCGGCTCCCAAGTATCTATTTCTTGATCTGTATTCTGAGTTAACTGATCAAAAATTTACTCATCGTAAGGAGGGCTGGTCTTTTGCTTGTCACTACAGCGACATTGATCATAGTGGCGACTTTGATCAAGTTTTCTCTAGCGACGGCTTATTACCAAAAGAAAGTTTTAAATTTTTCTACGATAAATTATTTGCTTGGTTTAATGCTAGCTATCCCGATCGACCAATTATTGTCGTTCATTATTCGGCTCGCTATGACGAGCGTCCGGAGTTCAAGGACAGAGTTGAGTGTCAGCGTCGAGCGCTCAGAGAACTAGCTAGCAACTACTCAAATCTTATCAATTTAGAGTTGGCTGATGAAGATTTCCTAGTCTTTCCTTATCATTATACTGACAAAACTCTTGTCAAAAGTATCAATCTGTGGTCTCACTTGAGTGGTTTGACAAAAGGCCCTGATAAATTATAATTGATGGCAATTAATCTATGATTAAAGCAATTCTATTTGATTTGGATGGCGTTCTGATCGACGCCACTGACTGGCACTATGAAGCTCTGGATAGAGCTTTGTCTATTTTTGGCTACAAAATTAGTCGCGAAGATCACTTCAAGATTTATAATGGCCTACCTACTAATGAAAAATTAAAACTTCTTTCAGAGCGACAAGGGCTACCACTCGGCCTTCATCCAATCATCAAAGATTTAAAAAGAAAATATACTAATGAGATCGTTAACCAGCTTTGTCGCCCTAGTCATGCCAAGCAATTAATGCTCACTCATCTCAGGGCTAATGGTTATCGACTCGCTTGTTGTAGTAATGCTCAAAAACATTCTGTGCTACAGATGTTAACCAGCGCTCAGATCGACCATTTTTTTGATGAGATTATCGGCAATGACGAAGGTTGGTTGCCCAAGCCTAGTCCAGAGATTTATTTGGGGGCTTTTGCCAGGCTCTCAATCAGCCCAGACGAGGCGGTAATCGTTGAAGACGCTCCTCATGGGATTGAGGCGGCTAAGGCTAGTGGCGCTCAAGTTATCGCTGTCAGAGGTTACGAAGATGTTAATTTGTCATTGTTTTATAATTTAAATCTGCTCTAAGTCTATGAAAAAGTTTAATTTACAAAACTATACCAAGGGCTGGCTAGTCGGAGATTTCGAACCTAATCTTTTTGGTAGCAAGGACATCGAAGTAGCACTCAAGCGCTATGAACAAGGCGCCAAAGAACTTGCTCACGAACATCGCCTTGCCACCGAATACACCATCGTCATTAATGGTGTCTTTCGGATGAATGATCAGATTATTGGCAAAAACGACATTATCCAAGTCGAACCCAATGAAATGGTTGAGTTTGAGTGCCTGCACAGTGGTGAAACTTTAGTCATCAAATCTCCGTCAGTGATGGGTGATAAATATCTCGCCTCTGAAATTACTGCCCCTAAAAAAGTTCTCAAAATCGTTGTGCCGATGGCTGGTCTGGGCATGCGTTTCCAAGAAGCTGGCTACTCCTTCCCTAAGCCACTCATTGAAGTCAGTGGCAAGCCAATGATCGAGTTAGTTATCAAAAATCTTAAACCAACTTGTCCTCACAAATTTGTTTTCATCTGTCAAAAAGAACATTACGAAAAATATTCACTCAACGAAATATTTAATAATTTAGTTGGTCGTGAAAATTATGACTGCGTTCAGCTTACCGCCACTACTCAAGGAGCTGCTTGCACAGTCCTAACTGCCATTGATTATATCAATGGCGATGATGATATTATCATCGCTAACTCTGATCAGCTCATTGATATCAAGATTGATGACTATATTAATTATTCTCGCCAGTCGGGCGCCGATGGCACGATTATGACCTTTGAATCCAGTCACCCCAAGTGGAGTTACGCTCGACTGGACGCGAGTCAAAGTGTCTCTGAAGTAGCTGAGAAAAAAGTTATTTCTAATCAGGCGACAGTCGGTATTTATTATTTCAAAGAGGGGAGGGATTTTATCCAAGCTGCTGGCAAGATGATGGCCAAAGACATCAGGGTAAATAATGAATTCTACGTCTGTCCGACCTATAATGAGTTAATCATTGATGGTAAAACCATTAAAATCTGGAATATTAAGCCAGAGCAAATGCACGGCCTCGGCACTCCGGAGGATTTAAATAAATACCTCAGCTTATCATCAGAGAATAAAGTTTAAGGCCAAAATAGGCTGTTTAATAGTCTTATGAATATCATTACTCATCGAGGCTTACAGCCAAGCATTGCTAACTTTCCTGCTGAGAGTTCTCGTCAGGCTTTTGACAGTCAACTCAAGCAGGGTTTTGGTCTGGAGTTTGATTTCAATCTTACCAAAGACAATCAAATTTTTGTCTTTCACGATACTGATCTCAACCGTATCACAAGGGGTGATAATCTAGCTAAATTTTCTGATCTAACTCGATCAGAAGTAGAAACTATTCGTTTGGGCGATAACGACAGTTTGTATTTCCTAGATGAGCTCTTGGATACTATTGAAAAAAGCTCTGCTCCTATGAGCGCACTCCACCTCAAAGGCCGATTTCAAGTTGACAATAAGTATTTAGATATTCTCATTGCCTGTTTAAATCGTCACCGCTCTCTGCTGGACCGGCTGATAATTTTTGATGTCACGGTGAAAACTGCCAAGTATCTCAAAAGTCATTTGCCAGCTCTTAACCTCACTCCCTCAGTTGCACATAGCCATGACATCAAACGTTACAACGACTGCGTTGGTGGCACTTTGCTCAGTATTGAAGAAGTTCTAGCTAACAAAGAGCTCTTTACTTGGGTCTGGTTGGATGAGTGGGATTTGACTGATCAAGACGGATCTCAGAAAAAGTTTTATACTGCTGAAGTATTTAATATTTTTAAAACAGCTGGTCTCAAGATTGCTTTAGTCACGCCAGAGTTGCATGGCACTTCACCGGGACTACTCGGTGGCGAAGCTCATCCTGAAGCCTCATCAGAAAAATTATTTGCTCGCTTAACAGAAATAATCACATTGCAGCCCGATGCTCTCTGCACCGATCATCCTCAAGAGTTACAATCATTAATCGAACTATGCTAGCAAAGATTTACTACAAATTGACCTATCTCTTGGCAAATCGTTTGCCTAGATTATTAATTAATCCCTATGAAAGATTAATTAATTCCATTGCTCATGATTTAGTTCGACCCGCATCCAAGGGCTGGTCTGTTGTCATTATTAGTGGTGCTGATGATCTGATAATGCTTGAAAAAGTTCTTAGTTCTATTGATCAAGAACTAGCTAATACAAGTGCAGAAATTATTTTAATTGCTCCAGCTAGTCTACGGCTAAGTAAAAAATTTGTCTTACCAATTAAACATTGTCCTTATCGTGACATCAGCTTCTTGCCACCACTTATTACGCATAAAAAGAATTTGGGTGTAAGATTGGCTCAGTATGACAAAGTGGTGCTCTGTCATGATTATTTGCTTTTTCAAGCTGGTTGGAAAGCTGCTTGGGATAATTTTGGTGATGACTTTGATGTTGCTAGTAATCAAGTCCTCCGGCAAGACGGTACTCGCTTATTAGATTGGACTGTTTGTGATTATCCAGATTTGGGTTTTGCGCTCCTGCCATATTCCAAACATGCTAACGATTATCAATACCTTAGCGGTAGCTACTTTGTAGTGAAGCGTGACTTTTATTTGGCTAACCCTCTGGATGACTATCGACGCTGGGGTGAGGGCGAGGATATCGAATGGTCTAAGCGGGTGAGACAAAAAACTATTTTTCAATTCAATCCATCTGCGGTTGTCATCTCTGCCAAATTTAAAGCACCTGATCCAGAGGCTTGGTTAGCAAATAGTTTAAAATTATCGCAACAGCTCGAGTTGGTCTAATATTATTTCTTATGAGCTTCTCTACTCCCATCTTACTCATCGCTTTTAATCGCCCGGTCACTACTGCGCAAGTTTTTGCTGTCATTAAAAAATTGCAACCAGATCAGCTATTTATCGCTCTCGACGGGGCTAGAAATCAAGCTGATCAAGTGCTTTGTGCTGAGGTTCAAAAAATTATCCAAGCAGTTGATTGGGTTTGCGATCTTCACTATCTCGTGCAAGAACAGAATCTTGGCGTTAAGCAGGCTGGTCCAACAGCTATCAACTGGTTTTTTGATCAAGTAGAAGAGGGGATTATTCTTGAAGATGACTGTTTACCTGATTTATCATTTTTTGCTTATTGCGCTGAGTTATTAAAACACTATCGTCACGATGAACGTGTCTGGCATATCAGCGGTGATCATTTTCATCACCACCAGATCGGCTCGGCTACTTATTATTTTTCCCAAATCCCACACATCTGGGGTTGGGCGACTTGGCGTCGAGCTTGGCGACATTATGATATCGCCATGCCAGACTTTCCTAGCTTTGCCTCTAGTCAAATTCTAAATCAATTGTTTCCTACTTATTTATCAAGACTTTTTTGGTTAGATGTTTTTCACAAAAATTATCTTGGCTTGGATAATGGTTGGGATTTTCAATGGAGTTATGCTCTGATGCGTCACCAAGCTCTCGCTATCAATCCCAACACCAATCTAATTTCCAATATCGGCTTTGGCGCTGGCGCTGCTCACGCTTCGCAAGCTACTAGTCCTCATGCTAATTTGCCAACTCAATCAATCAGTCTGCCTATCCGTCATCCGCGCCTGATTATAGCCGACAAGCAGGCTGATGAGTTTATTATGCGTAACAACTTTGGCGTCACTTGGCATAATTTTTTCTTAAAACATTTACTGAGAAGACTTGGTCTCTTTGATCTAGTTAAAAAACTCTATCACCGCTTTAATCTAAACTCCAAATAGCTATGAAGATTCTCAGTATCAACAAAGCTGATCGTGTTGGTGGGGCGGCTGAACTAGCCTATGCTCTCGATCAACAATTAATTACACTTGGTCATCATGTTGATTTTTTTGTTGATACTAAAGTCGGTGACAGTAGTTTTGTTAAGCACATTGCTCAGCCACGAGCTCTTTTTTATCTCTCTCATCTGCTCGGCACAGATATCGATTTATTTTTAACTGACCGCATCATTGATACACCTGAGTTCAAAGCAGCTGACATTATCCATTGTCATAATCTCCACGGTCACTATTTCAATCTCGAGACGCTCGTCAAAATGTCCCGACTCAAGCCAGTGGTCTGGACCCTCCATGATCTCTGGGCTCTTACTCCTTATTGTTCTCATTCTTTTGCTGAGCCTGATGCTGATGGCTTTTATACTTGTCCAGCTAATGCTTCTCGATCATGGATGAAGTGTCACCGAGCTAAGTATTTACAATCTCGCAAAGCCAAGTTGTACGGCGAACTGGGGAGTATTACACTTGTCGCTCCTTCGCTTTGGTTGAAGTCTAAATTAGCAAACAGTTGTTTGAGTCATCACTCTAGTCATTTAATTCACAACGGCATTGATCTGACCAATCGGCCTGATCGCAGGCAGTCTCAGTCACTTAGATCAAAGCTCAGTCTACCAGCTGACAAAAAGATCATCCTCTTTGTGGCTAGTGGCGGTAAAGATAATATTTGGAAGGGCTGGCCTTATACTGAAGAGGTCATTCGTCAGCTCTCTAGCCGCTCTGATCTTTTGTTCTTATGTATTGGTGGTGCTCCTATGGATAATCCTCCTGCTAACTTGCGTTTTGTAAGTTATTTAGATCAATCTGCCTTGGCCGAGTACTATGCTTGTGCTGATGTTTTTTTACTCAGCTCTACCGCTGAGAGTTTTGCTCTAGTTTTGTTAGAGGCTATGTTTGCTGGTTTACCAGTCGTCAGCTTCTCTGTGGGAGCTGCTCCAGAATTGATCACTCATCGTCACAATGGTTATCTAGCTAAGTCTTATGAGTCTAGCGACTTAATCGCCGGCCTAGATCAAGTTCTTGCCTTTAATCAACATCAACTAGATGATATTTTGCTTAGTAATCAAAAGCTGATTACTAAGAGTTTTTCATTGACCGCTATGACCAGTGCTTATTTGGAGCTCTATCAGAGTATTTTGACTAGTAAACAAAAGTAAGTTGAGTCTATGGGCAAGTACTTGTCTTTGTGTTAGGCTAAAAAAACTCTTACCAATCATTTAAATATATGAGTCGGATCTTGCTTAAGTTATTTCAATTAATTTTTTGTCGTAGGTTTTTCTATCCGCTTAATCGTTTTTTGTACCTGCTATCACTTCACGGCTTAGGCTATCTCAATAGTCAGGATTTTAAAATTAGTGGTGAATTATGGCTGCTGAATATTTTTTTTCGTGATACTAGTAATAAAACCGTCTTTGATGTCGGCGCTAATACCGGCGCTTACTCAGCTTTAGTCAAGAAGCTAAATCCTAATGTTTCTTTGTATGCTTTTGAGCCACACCCAATTAGCTATCAAGCTTTAAAGGATTGTTCTGCTGCGCATAATTTTCAAGCCTATCATTTGGGTTTTAGTGATCAGCTAGGCCAAGCTCAACTACATGACTTAAAAGACGGTGTTAATTCTGAGCTAGCTAGCCTCCATGCGCAAGTTTTTTCTAAGATCCATCAGCAAGAATCAGTGGCTTATACAGTAGATTTGGATACTATTGATAATTTTTGCGCCAATCAAAATATTCACAACATAGACCTATTAAAAATTGATACCGAAGGTCATGAATACGCTGTGCTGCGTGGAGCAACTCAGCTCCTCCAAAATGGCCGTGTCAAAGTTATTCAGTTTGAGTTTAATGAAATGAATGTTGCTAGCAAAGTGTTCTTGAAGGATTTTATTGATCTGCTTGTTGGCTATAGATTTTTTATGCTTTTGTCAGATGGTCTCGAGCCTATCAAGTATTCTCCGGTTAAGTCAGAGATTTTTGCTTTTTGTAATATTGTCGCTGTCAGAGAAGATTATTTGCACAAGCTAAATAGCTAAAACTTATCATTATCTATCATCAATATCTGGTGTCATAATTCTATTGGCAGCCTCTAGCCTTTGTGCTAGGCTAAAATCACTAGTTAATCCATCTTAAAAGTCTCCCGATATGTTGAGTCAATTGGCCCAGCGGACTTTCTTCAACATTAATATCTTTACGCCTGAGTACTTGTTTGGTACTTATCCGGCTACTGTCGTGCTAGCTCTGCTTTTTGTCTCTCTGATCGTAGCTACCTACTTCATCGGTTTGGATCTCAAGCACAAAAATACTTTACTGACAATTTTTATGATGGTGAGCGCCCCTTTCTTGTGGGCTTTTTTCTTTCAGCTTAGCTCTACGCTGCCCGCTGATCTCAAGGCTAGCTCTGCACCAACCGACGAAAATCTGCGTGACTCCTTTTGTCAAATGGATAAAACTCAAAATCTAGGTGGTATTTATTGTGCGATGGGGCATTTTTTGATTGAAGTCACCGATCTCGTCCCTGCTGATGCGCCAACTAAGCTTTTGTTTGATCCTAGTCTCAGTAACTACTCTAACCACTATCTGTACGGCCGACTAAATTTGGTTAATGATATTAATCAAGCTAAGTATCTAGTGATTTTTTCTCCACGACGCAACTGGTCACTGTCTGAATCAGGAAATTTTTCTCTTGATCAAGATGGTCGGATGCAAGATTATGGTCGTTGGAAGCAAGTCGCTACTTACCATCCTCAGATTCTAATTTTAGAACGTTTATGATTATCTGCTTACTACTCTTTGCACTATTAATTATAATACTGGGTTACGGTGTTTTGTTGTTCTTGCCCGTCTCTAGTCGTCAACCAGCACTTGCTCTGTCCTTTGCTTTGGGTGGCGGACTTATTACTTTTCAGCTCTTTGTCGCACGCTTTTATCTCCATCTCAATCTAGGCTACTGGTCCCTCTATCTTATTATCGCTGAAGCAATTGCTTTGTTTGTCTGGCATTTTTATCGCCGCTCTTTAGTTTGGCCGGCTTTTTGGTCTCGGCCCAATAATCTTTTGGATTCTATCCTGACCGGAGCTTTATTTTTGGCTGGCGGATTATCTTTGCTCCGAGTTTTTGCTCGTCCGCTGATTGACTATGACGCCTTGGGAGTTTGGTCTCGCCGTGTTCAGATTCTTTATTATCATCAAAGTGATTTATTTAATTCAGCTAGTTCTGTTTTTTGGTCCATGCTCGCTAAGCCTAATTATCCTTGGCATCTATCGCTACTTGCTTGGTTGCAAACCCAAGTCACTGGTCAATTCAGCATTAGTTTGATTAATTTTTTACCTTGGTGTTATTATCTCGGGCTCATCAGTACTGTCTATGCTCTAGTCAAAGAAAAGCTCAGTCGTTCTTGGTCGCTCTTTCTAGCTCTGCTCATCGCGACTATGCCATTAGTTTTTCAGCATAGTTATAGTTTCTACGCTGATTTACCACTTGCTTTTTATCTCGGCGCTAGCTTACTAGTCTGGCGTCGTTGGTTAGTTAATTTAAATAAGGCTGATCTGTGTTTAGCTGCTGCGCTCGCTGGCTTCGCTTTAACAGTCAAATCTGAAGCCATTTTCTTCGTCGGTCCTTTTGTAGCTCTGACTCTGCTTTGGCTCTGGAAACAGTCTTTGCTCAAAGCTCAAGCTCGGTCCTTAGCGCTACTTGGACCTGGTCTATTGTGGCTGATTTGGTTGGCTCTGCAGCATCTTGGCGTCAGTAACGTCGCTGCTGGCCTTGGCTGGCATCCGGAAGTCTTGTCAAAAATCAGAGATGCCTTTTTTGTAGCTCAATCTTGGCAGCTCTGGTGGTATCTAGTGCTGGTTATGTTAGTCTTAACTTGGCGTAATTTGATCAATGATAAACTATTTATTTTTAGCGCCACGTGGTTTATTTTATCTTTTGGTTGTTTCCTGATTCTCTACTGCTTCACCGAGACCTATCTCTATGCTCTTGATGATACCGCTTTTTCTCGTAATTTGCTTTTGTTTTTACCGCTTAGCGCCAGTCTACTCAGTGATGCTTTATCCAGCTGGTTTAATAAATCCTAGTCTATGTCCAAATTAAGCATTGTCATTCCAGCTTATAACGAAGCCTCTACTATCGAAGCTATTATCGCCAAGGTCCGAGCGGTCGAACTTTCTGTCACCAAGGAGATTATTATCATTGATGATCTATCTACGGATGGCACTAGAGAGATCTTGCACGCTCTCCCGCTATCTGATGATCTCATCCTTATCAATCAGCTCAGTAACCAAGGTAAAGGCGCCGCTGTCCGAGCTGGTCTAGCGCAGGCGACCGGTGACATAATCTTGATTCAAGACGCTGACTTAGAATACAGTCCCAGTGACTATCCTCGCTTACTAGCGCCTATTCTCTCTGGTCAGGCTGATGTGGTCTACGGTTCTCGCTTCGTCGGTAGTGAGGCTAAGCGCGTGCTCTTTTATTGGCATTCTCTGGGTAATAAAATATTGACCACTCTTTCTAATATGTTCACTAATCTCAATTTGACCGACATGGAGACTTGCTATAAAGTTATGACTAGAGAGGTTTTGCAAGTAGTCTTGCCTCAGTTAACTGCTAATCGCTTTGGCATCGAGCCAGAGTTGACCGCCCGCTTCGCTCAAGGTAGCTGGCGTATCTATGAGGTCGGCATCAGTTACGATGGTCGCACTTATGCCGAAGGTAAAAAAATCAATTGGCGTGATGGTGTAGCAGCACTCTGGTATATTTTTAAATTCAATCTCCTTAAATAATTATGTTTATCTTTTGGCTCAGTTTTGCTTTTCTCTTTGGCTCTATGATGGGCTCCTTTCTCAATTGCCTAGTCTGGCGTCTCTATCACGATGAAAGTCTCTGGACTAGATCCCATTGTCCTAAGTGTCAGCATCAGATCGCTTGGTATGACAATATTCCTTTGTTTAGCTTCCTTGTCTTGCGCGCTCGTTGTCGCCATTGCCAAGTCCGCATCCACTGGCAGTATTTTGCTACCGAGCTAGCACTTGCTCTACTCTTTGCCTTTGCCTTTTGGTATCGCTTCCAAGGACTAAGTGACTTTATACTGATTGAGCAAATTAGCTCTTGGAATATTCACAGTTTGAGCTTGCTGCGCGACTGGCTGATCATCGCTTTTTTCTCGGCTATCTTTATCATGGATTATCAGTGGTATGTCGTGGCTGATGAAATCAGCCTACCAGGTATTATTTCCGTCTTTATCTTTAGCCTCGTATTAGGCTGGCTCTGGCCGGACTTGGCCGCTGCTTTTAGCTGGTCCAATCTAATCCTCGCTACTCTAGTCGGGGCTGGCTTTTTTTCTTTACAGTACTATTTCTCCGGCGGTCGCTGGGTGGGAGCAGGGGATATCCGGATTGGCGCACTGATGGGCGCTAGTCTCGGTTGGCCAGGTATTCTGGTCGGGCTCGCTCTAGCTT
>ERZ761595.18-NODE-18-length-66773-cov-6.509023_pt1 | contig 66773 bp, 63 predicted proteins | sample MGYA00511035_ERZ761595 | MGnify/ENA primary metagenome ERZ761595 (study PRJEB28899, sample SAMN03785553) | bioreactor sludge metagenome | biome: EBPR Sludge; feature: EBPR Bioreactor; material: 0.22µm filtered reactor supernatant | place: Saint Lucia: Queensland...
ATTTTTTGTTATTTTTTAGCATTTTGCCATAACAATTCAAAGACTGAACGGAAGATATCCACAAGTTGCCTTGATTCTACCACAATTGTTTCTAAATTTTCATCCCACGCAGTTAAAGATACATATGAACCCCAGATCATTATAGAAGCATTAGGATTATATAGTTTCTTTGGCAAATACCTAGTCTCTCTAAAACGCTGTTCATCACGTTTCTGTACATCGCGGCTCTTGTCCCCTTCCGGCATAATAAGCCTGGTTTTAATCTTTCTTTTAAATTTTTCTTTTGCATAATCACTGAAAAAATCTCTAAAAAATATAAATTTTTCAGCATCAACGTTTAAACGAAGAATCTCTTCTCCGCGTTTAAGCTGCAAAGTTCTATTATAAAGGTTTTTAAAATCTTCTTTCCCTTTTAGCATTTCAACCTTCATTCCTTGACTGGCAGCTAAAAAGTGCAGTTTACGAATATCAGGCAGTAGTTGTCCGAAATGTGCCTTACGGGCTTCTATCATTTTTTCATCCTCGATAACATATCGATCAATTGTATCAATAGAACTGACTGCGAAATTACGGCGCTTACCATAGGCATATTCGTCTATAGTGCCGGTACGGACTAGCTTCTGAATAGCAATAACCACCGTTGAACGAGGCAGTTTTGTATCATTAGTAATCTCCTGAATCGTCATTGATGGACGGGTCAAAAGAACGGCATACACAGTAGCTTCCGCTTCGCTCATGCCCGCATTCTTTAATTTTTTGATAATTTCTAAATTCATAACTACTTTTATATAACACCAGTCCCTTATTTTTGGCAAGTTGCCAAAATAAAAAGGCTCGCTTTGGTAGAAACACCAAAACGAGCCAACCCCCTCTTTCCGTATCGATTTTTATTATGTTGCCATCGCTTCTTTTAATCTATCCCATTCAGACTTTGGCCTTTGTACAAAATTGCCGTTTTTGATATGTTCAGCAACTTCCGGATCTTCCTGCTTATATTCCTTGGTCGGAATATGACAGGCGGCGATAACCGGAATACCTTCCCATTCGGTCAATTCGGAACGGTTAATCGCACAAACAATTGCGACTAAGGTTCCGCCGTGACGTTCTATTTCAGCTTTCATCTTTCCGGTCGTTGAAAAATTATTACAAACATCTTCAACGATAATCACTCTTTCACCAGCTATAATATCATAACGGCTGATTACCACATCATTAGCGGCTTTCTCAGTAAAGATTGAATCCAGTCCGGTTAAACGGCTTAATTCTCCGACTAACTGCAAACCGCCCATTGGAGCACCGAGCAATACGTCACCCAATAAATCTAACCTAGCCAAACGTTCCTTAGTATTAGAGGCTATTAATCGGGCAAAGTAGTCACGTAGCTTCGCTTTCCTGTCAGCCTTTGCGAAGTTAAAATACTTAAAACCAACATAATTCTTTAAGCCGTCTTCGGAGAGATACATATCCGCATATTTAACAACCGGGCCTAAGTAATTTCCGCCTTCATTTCTGGAGCTCTCATAAAAACCATTACATTTCTTTAACACTTCAATCGGATCGCCTGCTAAATAGCTTGCATTTATCTCCATTAAGGTTCGACGGCGGCTTTCTTCAACTGAAACGCCGTTAACCGGATTGCCCTTCATTATTTGAGCTCCCATAACAACCAAATCTGCTCCCATATCAAGTGCTTCACGGACTCCGATAATGCGCTCCTGATGATCTTTAGCCATCCAATCATCCCTAATACCCGGAACTATAAAACCGTATCTCTCCGGTAAATTCTTTTTCAAGAATTCAAGTTCATAAGCCGAGCAAACAATCAGGTCAAAGGGTTCATCATCAACTTTCTTCCTATATATCGATCTGATGTTCATCAGGTCGTTATATATCTTTACTGCGGGCGACATCCCGAAACGCGCCTGGCATTCTTCGGCTTTTATATCGGTCAAAGCACTGACCATTGCCAATTTTGTTGTCGGGAACATGGCCTGTATCTGTATTATGCTTTCAACGCTGCAGCATGAGCTGATTGTTATAATATCCGGCGGATAATCTTTATAATGCTTTAAAACATTAAGATTAGTTGCGGATACATCCGCCATTTTCAAATCGAGAAAAATTCCTATATGGGGAACTTTATGATTCTTAATCTGGCCTTTCACTGTTTTTATAAGATCAGCATCAACTGGATGGTCCAAATGAATTGCGTCATTAAATTTGAAATACGCAATCCCAGGAACCAGGGCCTCATCTTTTAAGATATTGGCAACATCTCTGATGATGGAATAGATGTCATCCTTTCCATCAAACGGAATAATAATTACAGGTTTCAATTTACCTCCTAGGTATTTATGTTATTAAAATAAAATGTACTTTTCGTTGCCTCTATATAACTATAAAATTACTTTATTGTCAATCAATCTATAAAGAGCTATAATTAGATAGAATAATTTAATAAAATATGAAACAATCTAAACTTTGGGTTTTATTTTATCTGACGATTGTAGGTTCTCTGTTCTCCGGTTATTTAAGCGCAACCAAACTGATAACTAAGACCTGCGCTTTTAACGAAAGCTGTCCATACTTTATAGGTTACCCGGCTTGTTGGTACGGTTTCGGCATGTTCTTCATTATGCTGATTGCCGTTGTTTTCGGTCTAAGAAGGGTCATTTCCGAATATGCGGTCCGAATGACGCTGACCATTGTTTCATCATTAGGCATTCTCTTTGCCGGCTATCTGCTGGTTCCTGAAATAAACCGTTTGCTAGAACCGGGCAACCTCGGCTACACGCTTGGTTTGCCGACCTGCGCCTATGGCCTTGTCTTTTTCATAATCATCTTTATTTTCTCAATCAAGAAAAACTAGAACTATGGCCAAAGGTTTTTTCGATCAACTTGAAGATAATGTCAGGGGCTTTTTAAGCCATTACCCGATTCCCTACGCGATTATCGGCGGTATCGGTATTGTCTTATTTTGGCGCGGCGTTTGGCACGGCGCCGATTACCTGATGCTTTTAGTTCGAGCTTCAGCGCCCAATTCAACTATCAGCTTAAGCGAAGAAATTTGGTGGGACGGCCCGCTCTCCCTTTTGGCCGGCACGGGCTTATTATTATTGGTCGGACTATTTGTTTCTAATTTTATCGGCAACGAAATAATAATTTCCGGTTTGCGTGGCGAAAAAAAATTATCTGAAAAAACCGAACGCGAAGTTGAAGAGGTTGTTAAAGCTCTTGACAAAAATCACAAAAAGCGGTAACGTTGGCTGATTAAGGAGGATTTAAATTGGAGACAAAAACAAACAAAGGTCTCTATTCCATTTTAGCAACGCTCTTTGCCATCAATACCGTCCCGCTAATTGCCGAAGTAATGACAACGTTGGCCGCCAGCACAGGCAGTGTCTGGTCCATCTGGTCGCTTTGCGCGCTTGCCTATATTTTGTGCATGACCGAAGTTGATATTTATATAATTTCGCGCCCTGTACCGATTACTGAAGGCTCGCATATCGATAGATGGCGCAAACAATTGGCCAATCGCCTCGGTTTCAACACCCCGGCATTTATAGCCATTATTTCTTTGATCAAACAAGCAATGGCCATGATTAAAGATTTGGTCGTTGTTAAAAGAATTCGAGAATTGAAAATTCTATTGCTTTCTTTCGGCTATGGCGGCATGATAATTTTCACAATGATTCCCGGCCTAGGCAGAATCGCCAATGCGATTTACGCCAGAAACAAGCAAAATCTAAAATACAGCCGCTTTATACTCTACTTCGGCTGTTTAGTAAGATTCTACTTGATTTACAATGGAATAGAATTAATTATTTTCTAAAAAAACCCGAAGACAAAGTCAACGGGTTTTTTAGCGTCAAATTTTCAATTTCTATTTGTTATCGTCGCGCAAGAAAATGGCCAAAGTCGCCAAGAGCAAACCGATATCTCGGACAAAGACCGGACCGAATTTGAGGATAGTCAAAGTATGAGCCAAGCTCAAAAAGAGAACGGCCGCTACCGGTCGGACCCAAAGGCCGGCAATCAACAAAAGTCCGCCAATCAATTCAACAGCGCCATGGATCAAGACCAAAGTCTTAGCCGGCGCAATGGCCGCGGTCCAAGCCGGAACCAAACCAATCCACATATCGGGGTTGGTTAAGCCGCTGTAACCGAACCAGGCAAAAACAAAACCGATGCCTAATCTTAAAACAAAGGGCGCGTATTTAGAATAATTATTGAAATTCATATTATTGAATTAAATCACCGATCAAGTAACCGGCGAGTGTATCTTTGGCTTGTTGGAATGAGCCATGTTGTTTAGTGAACTTTTCCGTTCCGTCAATGCCGCACAAACCCTTGATAGCTTCCGGACCTCCGGGATGTTTGGCAATCCACTCGGTCACATCATAAACGCCGGTTCCGACAACAACATAGCAGCTGGCCGCCGTATTATGTTCAGCAACCTGCGCCATTGTAAAGCCGGCCTGTTTCTTTTCGGTTTCAGCAGGCACGGTTTCGGTTGTAACCGAAATTCCGGAATTCTCAGTAGTAACAGAACTTTCCGGAGTGGTTTGAGTTTCGGTCATGGTTTCGGGCGCAGAGTTTTGATTCTGCCAAACCATATAACCGACAACGGCCACGACGACAACGCCGATTAGCCAAGCGGTGGTTTTGTTCATAGAAATAAATATATTTTTAAAAGCAGGCTTTTATGCCTGTTATAACAGTATACTAATATGCTACAATTAAGGCAAGATTATGAAACAAATGCTTGTTCTGCAGAGTTCTGCGGTAATTATCGGCACCGTTATCGGCGCCGGTATTTTAGGTCTGCCCTTTGCCTTTGTCCAAGCCGGTTTTTGGACCGGGATGATTGTTCTCGGCTTAATCGGAGCCTGTATCTTAATCCTCAGTCTTTTCTTCGGTGAAGTAACTTTGCGCACCAAAGAATTGCATCAGCTAACCGGTTATACGGAAAAATATCTCGGAACAATCTTTAAAAATATTCAGGGTTTTTTGCTTTTGTTCGGAATGTATAGCGCCTTATTGGCTTACACGATTGGCCTCGGAGAGATCTTCAGCACGGTATTGAGCGGTTCGGCCTTTGCTTGGTCGATTGGAGCTTACTTAGTACTCGCCTTTTTCGTTATTAGAGGTTTAAACATTATCAAGCGAGCCGAATTCGTTATCGGAATTTTAATTTTGGGACTTTTATTTACACTGGCATTGATTGCTACCCCGCACATGGATTTTAAGGCTTTAAGCGGTTTTGATTGGCGCGCCTTCTTTGTACCATACGGCGCTATTCTCTTTGCCTGTTCCGGCATCGTGGCCATTCCCGAAGCCCGCGAAGTTTTGCATGCCAAACGGGCGGAAAAATCCTTGAAGATGGCGATTCTAATCGGTAACAGCGTTCCGGTAATCGTCTACGCCATCTTTTCGCTTATCGTAGTTGCGGTTACCGGCACCGAGACAAGCGAAATCGCGACGGTCGGTTTAAGCTCAGCCATCGGCCCGGTTGCTTTAATTGTCGGAGGTTTGTTTTCAATCATGGCCATGTCTTCAAGCTTTATGACCCTGGGCGTCGCGATGAAAAGTATTTTTCAATATGATTACCATGCTCCGCAGGTCCTAGCAATCATTTTAACCTTAAGCCTGCCGCTTGTCTTATTCTTATTGGGCGTCAGAGACTTTTTTAGCGTAGTCAGCGTTGCCGGAGCCTTAAGCGTCGGTTTGACCGGCTTGATCAGCGTAGCGACATTTTGGCGCGCTCGCCACCACGGCGACCGTAAGCCCGAATACATAATTCCCGATTGGCTCGCCGTTCCGGCCAGTGTTGTCATAGTTTTGGTTTTTATCGCCGGCTTAGCTTATACTCTGTAATTCAAAAATATGATCAAACTTCAAAAAGACACCTTTCTCATGTATGTCCGTAATTTTATTTTCGGAGCCGAGGATAGTTTGGTTTCAACAGTCGGTCTCTTATCTGGTATTGCTTCGGCCGGCGCCGGACGCGGCGCTATTGTTATGACCGGCATAGTCCTGATGTGCGTTGAAGCTTTTTCTATGGCCGTCGGCTCTTTCTTGTCGCAAGAAGCGACCGAAGAATATCAAGCGCGCGGCAAAGTCCATATTAAAACAACCCTTATTTCGGGCGTTATAATGTTTATATCTTATTTTATTGCCGGACTGATTCCCCTCTTTCCCTATTTGCTCCCCGGCGTCGCCCAGCCTTTTTGGATTTCCATCGGCTTGGCATTAATCGCCTTGTTTTTCCTTGGCGTTATATCCGCCGAAGTTTTACATACCAAGGTTTGGCGCAATGCCTTGCGCATGCTTATCATCGGCGGTTTGGCCGTTGCTATCGGTGTAATTATAGGCCAGATTTTTGATTAAATTCCGGAAATAGCCAAGCCGTATTTTTCATGAATATAAGTTTCTATTTTATTGCGTGAAGATGCGTCAAGAACATTGTCGTAAAGAATAACTTCCGCATAATCTCCCTTGAACCAAGAACCGCCTCGATCGTTTCCCAATCGACCGGCATTGACGTTGCCGGTAGTTAAGAATTCAACGACTTGAAAACTTCCGGTATTTCTAGGCACTGCATTACCGGCCATGGCCGTACCGTTATTGTAAGCAGTTGCGCCTTGAACATAGGCGCTGGCATATGAAGTCCAAACGATATTGCCCCCTATCGGGGCGCCGTGCCAATCATATAAAGAGGCATGACCTAGAATCGGAGCGTAAATCAAATAACCGCTGGTATAACGAATAACGAAAACAGCGGTTCGAATATTGCTGAGTGCGGTGGTAAAATTCAAAACATCGTTACTGCCGTCGAATTGAACTGTGGGCCAACTGTTAAGTTCTGCGGTCTGATAGGTTGGGCGGCCTGTGCCGCTGCCGGTAGCGTGGTTATTATTACCGCTTGAATCACTCCAAGTCGTTACTAGATCGCCGTCAACCAAAGAAGAGAAAAGCGAATCGGCTTTGAGCCAAAGAAGCAATCCCGGAAGTTCGGTCGGGCTCCATGACGGCGAAGGCGGCAAAGAGGCGGCGCAAATAGAACCGTTGGCGCACTGCGAATAGCCGGAGGCAAGGTTACCACTGCTTTGGCCAAGACAGAAGGTTAATGTATAGCTGCTGGCTCCCGGCCGAGAATAAGAAAAATCCTGATTGGCGCAAATCCCGTCGTTGCGCGGAGAAGGATTTGTCGGCACGGGATTTAAATAAACCGTGTCGCCGACCTTCAAAACTTGCCCTGGAGTTATAGCGGTCGGATAATAACCGTTTTGCAAATAATAAATTTCCAAAGCGTCGTTTATTTGTTTTACAAAGGCGACTCTTTTTGAATCACGGCTGCGCATGCGCGCGCTCGACAAAGAAACAACGGTAAAGGCGGCTAAAATTCCAATCATGCCGACAACCACCAAAACCTCGATTAAACTGAAACCTGATTTTCTTTGCTCTAAATCAATAAACATAAAAATTGAATATTATAAACCGCTGACCGTTATGCCGTACTTATTGGATAAATAAGCTTCGATGTTTTTCCTATCAGCCTCGCTGATAACATTATTGTAAATAATCACCTCGGCATAATCTCCCTTAAACCAAGAACCGCCTCGATCGTTTCCCAATCGACCGGCATTGACGTTGCCGGTTGTTAAGAATTCAACAACCTGAAAATTAGTAATATCTCTGGGTATGCTTGTCGCTACGGTTAAAGTGCCGTTATTGTAAGCCGTAGCGGCTTGCACATAGGCATTAGAATATGCCGTCCAGACTATATTGCCGTCGATTGGCGCGCCGTGCCAATCATACAGCGAAGCATGCCCCAAAATCGGCGCATAATTCAGATAGCCCGTAGTATATTTAATGACAAAAATAGCCGTACGAATCGTGCTTAAAGCGCTGGTGAAATTCATAACGTCATTCGAACCGTCGAAACGAACCACCGGTTTGGAGTTCACAACATTGGTTTTAAAAAGCGGCCGTGCGGTTGATAATCCAATGGCGTGATTGGCGTTGCCGCTTGAATCATACCAGACAGAAATCGCATCATCGTTATTAAGAGTAATACTGTCGGCTTTGAGCCAAAGCAACATGCCCGCGACCTGATTAGGCAGCCAATCCTTGCAGGTGGCTGAACCGTTGCAGGTTGATAAACCCTTGTTGAAATTTCCCGCGGCATTACTCAAACAAAAAGTCAAAGAATAGGTTGTATTATTGGCGGCCGGAGTATAGACAAAATCTCGGTTGGGACAGTTTCCGTCATTCTTGGGCGATGGATTATAGGGCACGGGGTCAAGATACTTGACTCCGTTATAAGACAAAGCTTGCCCCGCCGTAATGGCGGTAGGATAAAAACCGTTTTTTAGAAAATACAATTCCAAAGCGGTATTAATTTGATTGATATAGGCAACGCGTTGAACATCGCGGGATTTTAAACGCGAACTTTTCAAAGTAACAGTTGCGAAAGTTGCCAAAATACCGACTATGACAACAACAATCAGAACCTCAACTAAAGTGAACCCGCTTTGTCGCTTAAGAAAATGTTGCATATAACATTTCTTATTATACCAATATTTAAGAATGCGGTATATATTTTCTCTTTTTAAACAGATAAATCGTCCAACGCCAAGCTATTTTCAACCTATTTCCAAGGCCGGGAGTTTTAAACAAATAAACCGTACGCCAAATATACCAAGCAAGTCGCCCGTAAATCGGCCAGCCGAAAATTCTGCCGACCGCGTCCCAAGTACCGAGGGAAATCAAAAGTCCGATCACCTTGGGCGTATAAGGAAGTAATTTTTTACCCGCGCAATAAGCGGAAATATTTTTAGCGACCATAGACGCTTGCTGGGTTGCCAATTGAGCGAGCATAGCCGGCTTACCCTGATCTTTAATAGAGATAATATCTCCCAAGGCGAAAATTTCTGAGTGGGCCGATAAATTTAAAAAGGGAGTGACAATAATATTTTTTCGATCATCAAGATAGGCGGCGTCGATAAAGTCGGTATTGGGAATTACGCCTGCGGCCAAAACCGTCATATCGGAATAAAAAGATTGCGGACCGCAAATAACCGCCGACTCGTCAATGCGATCAACCAAGGCATGCGCATGCAAATCTATTTCTGAACGCTTTAATCGACGCTCGACGTAAGCGGCTAATTTCGGATCCGCCTCCGACAGCGGCGCGGCGCCGCGTTCGAATATACGCACCTTTGAAGAAACGCCGGAGCGATCAAGCATTTGGTCGATTTCGCAAACCAGCTCCAAACCGGTAAAACCGCCGCCGACAACATTGATTTCAAAATGTTTTTTGCCATTCTTTATTAAAGCCGAGATATTATCGCGAATGACTTTGGCGTCTTCAATGGTTTTCAGACAGATTGAATTTTCCGAACCCGAAACCAAATCAAGCCTCGGACGGGCCCCGCTCGCAATAACAACTAACTCATAATTCAAATTTCGGCCGTCATCAAGCTCGATCAATTTCAAGGCCGGGTCAAGACGTCGCGCTCTACTTTTAATAATTTCAAAACGCTTTGAGCTTATAAAACTGCTCAATGGAAAGCGTACATCACTTTCACATAACATACCGGTCGCGACTTCATGCAATAAAGGCATGAAGGTGAAATAATCATCCGGCGCAATCATCCGAACGCTAAATCCCCGGCGCAATAAAGCGCGCGCCGTATATACGCCGCCGAAACCATTGCCGATAATTGTAATAAGAGGTAATGTCATGAGCTTAAAAAGACAAGCTGCCCCGGTGAGAGTTGGCAGCTTGTCTTATTTAAGAGTAGTAGAGAGCTCTTAGAGCACCGCGTCTTTGGCCGCTTTAGCCAAGCGGAACTTCACGACCGTCTTAGCGGCGATCTGAATCTGCTCACCGGTGGCCGGGTTGCGGCCCATGCGCGCGGCGCGCTTCACCTTAACCATTTTACCAAAGCCCGGCAAAACGAATTCTCCGGTCTTTTTAACTTCCGAATAGGCGAAATCCGCCAATTCAGTCATCAGGTTGGCAACGTCCTTTTTGGACATGCCCGTCTTGGAAGCCATAGCTTCCATGAGTTGGGACTTTGTCATAGTGACTCTTAATAATTACTAAAAGGCGAGCGCCTCTTATATATCTTAATTATATAGCAAATAATAAAAAACAGCAATAAAAATAAGGGGTTTTTCCAAAAGCCTGTCAAGATGCTATAATATTAGAGAAAAAAAGACCCATGACCCATAAAATTCAAGATAAATCAGGCTTTACCTTTGTCGAAGTAATGGTTGTTGTCGCTATTATAGGCGTCTTGGCGGCTTTGGTAACAAGTGCCATTCAATATGTCCGAGTCAGCGGTCGCGACGCCCGTCGAGTCAGCGATATAAGCCAAATCCGCAGCGCCCTTAATCTTTACTATTCCAGATACAGCCAATATCCTACGGAAATAACTCCCGGACAACAATTTGCAGTCAATAATACCACCTACCTGGATATTGTACCTTCAAATCCCCAGCCTTACGGAGATCATGTTGAATGTTCTGACAGCGCAATAGATAACTATGATTACACACAAAGAAACGGAGGCTTATCTTATACTCTGACTTTTTGTCTTGGCTATAAACAAGATGATATTCAAGCCGGACTCAATGTTGCCGTACCCGAGGCAATCATTCCCCAATAATATGAAATTTAAAAAAGGCTTTACTCTAATTGAATTATTAATAGTCCTGGGTACTCTTTCTATTATTGCGACCTTCGTAGTAGTAAGTTTTAACGGCTCCCGTATAAAAGCACGGGACGCTCAACGAGTAAGAAATATTCAAGAGATTCGCAGCGCTCTTGAACTCTATTACAATCGAAACAATTCATATCCGAGTTATATAGCGCCCGGCTTAACTTTTTCCAACAACGGCACCGTATATATGGACCCGGTTCCGGAAAATCCAACGCCGCGCACCGACGGCACATGTTTTAATGAAAACTATGTTTATTCGCGCAGTTCCGATGGCGGAAATTACACTCTTGCCTTTTGTTTAGGAGGACCGACCGGACGTTTTGCCGCCGGACAACAATTTTGCAATAACAGCAGCTGCAATGCTACCTTTGCCTATGACAGCAGTGCCACCGCTCTTTTCGCCCGTTTTAGCGGTACGCCCAGCGACGCGGACAAACATTACATGAATAATTTGATCGTTTCCGGGAAAACCCATGGCTGGTGGAATAAAATGGATATTTTTTATGTCTTTGCCATAGGAACCAATGCGACAGATTCGCGGCTTAATTGGAAATCAAGCAGTTATAACGCAACGGCCGGCGTAGCGCCCACTTGGACCGCCTATCAAGGCATAACCGGGAATGGTACGACTCAATATCTAACAACCAACTATAATCCTACAACCCACGGAACCAATTATGTTTCCGGTTCGCAAAGCATGGGCTTTTATTCACGCACTCAATCAAGCGGCAGTTTTATTGAAGTCGGAGGCTATGACGGCGGTTGTCACGCCGCCTTTGTCAATTCCGGCGGTGACAACTATAACTACATGGCCAGCTGTTCAGCCAATGTTTTCAGAAATTCGAGCAGCCAAGGATTTTTTATAGCGCAAAGAAACAGTACGACCAGCACGCAGTTCTTTTATAATGGAAATTTAATTCAAACCGACAATATCAGTTCTTCAACCGTCTTAAATACCGCCATCTTCATCGGGGCTCGCAATAACGGCGGCAGTCCGGCTCTATTCAGTGCTCGTCAAATCGCAGTTGCTTTTGCCGGCGGAGCTTTAACCAGCACCGAGGCAATGTATATGTCGCTTGATGTCAATCAGTACATGAAATCAATCGGCGCCAATGTTTATTAAATAAAAAAATAGGGGCGGGGTTTAAACCCGTCCCTATTTTTTTATTTAGCGTTGAGCGATTAACTTTTCCAAATCGTAAACCTTGCCGGCCTTATCCCATTTCTTAAGAGTTTTAATGGCCGTAGTACTCAAAGTCAGCTTCATCATTCTTCCGGTTTTCGGATTTTTGACGCGCTTGGTTTGCAAATTAGGCTTAAAGGTTCGCTTGGTGCGGCGATTGGAATGGCTCTTATTAAAGCCGCTTTGGGCGCTTTTTCCGGTTAATTGGCAGGAAGTGGACATATATTCAAAAATAAGATAATAGAGCCATTATGACGCAAAATAAAAGGGCTGTCAAGTCTTACTTGTCGAGGAAATAGCGACGAACAACCCGTCCGCCCGCAATGTCATAACAAAGCGGCACGCCGGTAGGTAATTCGAAATTGGGGATATCTTTATCGGAGATGCCGTCCAGATATTTGACTAAAGCTCGCAGGCTGTTGCCATGAGCCACAATCAAAACTTTTTCTCCGCGCCTGATGGCAGGGCGTATGGTCGACATCCAATAAGGTATGACTCTTTTAACAGTATCTTTCAAAGATTCGGCCGCAGGCATGGCCTCGGCTTTAAGGCCGCAGGCCAGCGCCTTGATTTCGCCTTTGCGGCTTTCGGCCGTGGCGACCGGCGGACGCTGGGCATAACCGCGCCGCCAAGCAATGAATTGATCATAACCGAATTTCTTTTCAATCATCGCCTTGTTCTTGCCTTGCAAGGCTCCGTAGTGCCGTTCATTCAAACGCCAAGAATATTCAACCGGCAGATACATTGTGTCCATCTTCTCTAGAATAATCCACAGGGTTTTAATGGCTCTTTTCAGAACCGAGGTATAAACACGATCAAATACAAAGCCGTGCTTGGCGAGCAGAGCGCCGGCTTTAAGCGATTCTCTCTCCCCTTTCTTGGATAAGCCGACATCAACCCAGCCAGTAAAAATGTTCTTCTGGTTCCAAACGCTTTCGCCGTGCCTAACTAAAACAAGGTTAGCCTGTTTCATGACTATTTTTGATAATTCTTGGTCCAAAACTCAATTGAACGCATGGCCTTATAGCCGTCTGCCGGATTGCCCAAGAAATAACGCTTACCGTCGGTCGGACTGACATACCAAGCTTCTTTATTGGCTTCAATATTTATAACGATACGGCCTTTCTGTTGATTGGCATAAGTCTGGTCAATCGGCATGCGGGCGTTGGCGGCCAAAGGATCAAAGCCGCTCAATATTTCATCCTTGTCTTTGAAGGTATCGCCGTCGCTGTCGTCGCTATCGGTTTTGGTTCCCAGGGCGGTTTCAACCTGATCGGACAATCCATCCTGATCGGCATCCGGGCCGGTATTAAGGTTGGCATCGGCGATTGAAATCTTGCGCAAATCATTGGCGGCGATTCCAGTGCCCAATTCCAAAATCAAATTATAGACATTGGCATCAGCCGAAGTGAGCTCGATTTTACACTGTTCCAAATCCTTAACGGCTGTGGCCGATCCCTCGACTTCGGTTTTAAACTGTTCGGTTTTGGCGTTAAGTTCGTCTTGCGCCTTTTTCAAACTCTCATTAATCTGCGTCACCTCAGCCTCTTTCTTTGATAAATTTTCGGTTGCTTTGGCAAGCTCTTCTTTAGTGCTGGTAACGGCTAAAAGCAAGTTGGTGTTGTCATTATAAATCTTCAAAATCAAACCGACCGCTCCTAAAAATAAAGCGATTATCAAGCCGTAAAAAACCCAGCGCTGCCAATGGCGCTTAGATACTTCTCGAGCAAGAGCTTCATGGTGCTCTACGGGCGGAATTCCCGCCGGCGCAGGCATGGGATTATTTGCAAACATAGGTTTAGAAAATTGATTAGTAGATGAAGGCGCGGCCGAAGTCGCCTGCCCGCAATAAGGGCAGCGCGGCGTATTGTTCAAGATCAATTTTTGACAATTGGGGCAGCGCATAACAACTATAGTATACCATATTTTCAAATAAACGGCATAAACGTTGACATTTCAATAAAAGCATGATGTAATCCGAGAAGCTATTTGAAAAATAAATATAGAAATAAAAAAAATGAACGAAAAAAGAAAAAATGATTTTCAAAGAGATTGCAATCGGCTCGACCTGCGTTCGGCAATCGAAATACACTGCTATTCAATAGATATAGAATTTTTAAGGACTCTTCCCCTGCCACAAATACAGCCCCTTATTAAAGATTTGACGGGCAGTAAGTTTTTAAAATTAAGACAGGATATATTTTCGGTTTATTTGGAGAATATCGCTGATAAGAAATTAAAAACTTTAGCCGAAGAATATAACTCTTTCCGGCTTTTTATCCCTCAGCATAATTTTGACGGCAATGCCATGTTCTTCAAAGCGCTCGAGAAAAAACTCGGCGATGACAAGGCCGAGTGGCTTAAGGCACGGGAATTGTTTGTTGATTCAAGCGCAATCAGCGAGCTCGTAAGAAACAAATTGGAAAAATTGGGTTAGAAAACCCGAAACCATAAAGGCACCGAAAAAACGGTGCTTTTTTATTGGGAATTTATATCGGAAAACAGTTCGGGGAAAGTTTCTTGAGAAAAGTGTCCATAGGCGGGAAAGATTCGCAAAACCGCCTTCGGCAAGGCCTGTTGATATTTTTGCGCGTTGGCCGGCGCTACGACTTCATCGTCTTGACTTTGATATATATAAATCTTTTCCGCCGAACTGCCGAGTCGGCTCAAATCTTTGGGCAAAGCAAAGGAGGCCATAGAGTAATCTTCGCCTTCGGCATCAAAGGGAGCGGCCAATAAAAATAACTTGCTGATTTTTTTAGGAAAATCATTCTCGGCCAAATACTTGGCTAAAAAATTACCGCCAAGAGAATGGCCGATCAAAATAACTCCCTCGTTTAAAAAAGGAATTATTTTTTCAAACCATAATTTCCATTCATCATACAAAGCGTTCCATTTGTTGGGCATATCGGGCGTCAAGCATTCGTAATCGTCGCCGAGCTCGGCGATTAGCCAATCACGCCATCGACGCCGGGGCTTGAAACGCTCTATATCAATAGGAAAGCTCTTTAAAAAGGCGATATATTCTTCGTAGCTATTGAAGGTGTCGCCACCGTGGATAAAAACGATTTGTTTCTTCATATAAGTTAAGATTACAACAGCTCGGCTTGCTTGACTAGGGCCTTTTCTATAATTTGACTTAAACTGGCAAAAAAGCTAATTTTATATATTAACCCTTATAAAAACAGAGGTTAATAAGACAAGAACATTAATAATAAATCATAAAAACAGGAGGAAAAATAAATTGCTAATAAAAGAGTATTTCCGACTTTTGGCTTCCGGGCTGGAAGCCTGCTTCAGGGTTCAGATAACAGAAGATTTAACGCCGGAAGAAGAGAAAAATTTGGTTTGGTTTTTATCTGAAACTTTTGATCCCGAGGGGTTCGGGACCAAATCATTTCTCAGGGCGCAAAAAGAAGCGACCGTAGAGATCGGTCCGCAACTTAATTTTGCTACCGCGGCTAATACCAACGCCGTAGCAATGTGTCATGCCTGCGGCTTAACAAAAGTAAACAGGATTGAGCAATCCAGAATACTGTTGGCCAAAAGCACCGGCAAATTACGTTATCCTGATGACATGACTGAACAATATTATGACAGTAATAATTTCAGTTTTGACATCAATAAAAAACGCGAAGCAGTATATCAAATACCTTTAATGGAAGAGGGTCCGGATGTTTTGAAAAAAATTCCGGGCATTTCCATGGATGAAGCTGACCGCATGCTCTATTACAATTATTTTGTAAAAGAATGCGGACGTAATCCAACCAATGTTGAGATTATGGATTTGAACAATGCCAACAGCGAACATTGTCGTCACGCCTATTTCAAAGGAAAAATGAACATAGACGGCCAGACGATGAATGAAACGCTGATGGAAATAGTTAAATCAACTTTAAAGGCCAATCCTAACAACAGTTTAGTGGCTTTTAAAGACAACTCCAGCGTTATCAAGGGCTATTTGGTCAAAACCATTATCCCGGAATTTCCCGGAAGAGTTTCCCGTTTTAAAGAAGTGAAGGTTACTTACCATTTTCTTTTAACCGTAGAAACTCACAACTTCCCCACGGGAGTTGCCCCTTTCCCCGGCGCTGAAACCGGCACGGGCGGAAGAATCAGGGATGTTCAGGCAACCGGCAGAGGCGGATTGGTTGTTGCGGGCGGCATAGTCTATTGCGTAGGCAATCTTTTTATTCCTGGCTATGACTTGCCATGGGAAAATAAATCGCTTACTTATCCGACCAACTTGGCCTCACCCTTAAAAATCTTAATTGACGCTTCTAACGGAGCCTCTGATTACGGTAACAAGTTCGGTGAACCGGTGATAATCGGCGCAACGCGCAGTGTCTGTCTTTTTCAGGGCAATGAGCGGCGGGAATTTCTTAAGCCCGTCTTAGCTACTGCCGGTATTGGGCAAATCGACACCCGTCATACTGAAAAGAATGAGGCGGAAAAAGATATGCTCATTATTGAAATAGGCGGACCGGGTTACCGAATTGGAGTTGGCGGAGGCGCGGCTTCTTCAAAATTGCAGGGTGAAAATGAAGCTAAGCTTGATTTCAACGCCGTGCAACGCGGAGATGCCGAGATGGAGCAAAAGATGAACCGGGTTATTAGAGCCTGTATTGAAATGGGCGAAAATAATCCTTTAGATCTTATTCATGATTCCGGTGCAGGCGGATCTGCTAATGTCTTGAAAGAATCAGTAGGCAAAGCCGGCGGTTTGGTTAATATCCGTAAGATTAAGTTGGGTGATTCGACTATGTCAGTCCTCGAAATTTGGATAGCCGAATATCAGGAACGCAACGGTTTATTATTGCGCTCCGAAAGACTTGAAGAATTTCAGGAAATCTGCGAACGGGAACAGGTCAACTGTGAATTATTAGGTTATGTTACCGGAGACGGACACTTTGTAGTCTATGATGAGGAAGACGACTCAACGCCGGTCAATCTTGATTTGGAAAAAGTCTTAGGCAATATTCCGCAAAAGACTTTTAACGATGAAACGATTGAACCCGAGCTGAGCCGCCTTGATCTTCCTTCTGAAGAAAATTTTGCTGAAGCCTTGGAAAGAGTATTAAAGCTTCTTTCCGTAGGCTCCAAAAGATTCTTAATTAACAAAGTGGACCGCTCTGTTACCGGCTTAATTGCCGCGCAGCAGGGTTGCGGCCCGCTTCACCTTCCGGTGGGCGATTACGGCATTATTGCCCAAAGCCATTTTCCAAATGAATCCGGAATCTATACCGGCGCAGCCATTGCAATGGGTGAACAGCCTGTAAAAATGCTCGTTGATATAGAAGCGGGAGCCCACTTGTCAGTAATTGAAGCTTTGACTAATATTGCTTTTGCCAATATCAGTTGTCTGGAAGATATAAAATTTTCAGGTAACTGGATGTGGGCCGCCAAGCTCAAAGGCGAAGGCTCTAAATTATACAGAGCGGCAGTTGCTATTCGTGACTTAATGGTTAAGTTGGGTGTAGCCATAGACGGTGGGAAAGATTCTCTGACCATGGGAGCCAATGTTCCTTGTTCTGACGGCTCAGTGGAAATAGTTAAATCTCCCAGCCAATTTCTGGCTACGGGTTATTGTTCAGTCCCTGACATCACCAAAAAAGTAACGCCCGATATCAAACATCCCGGCAAAAGTTGCTTAATGCGCATAGACCTAGGCAATCGCAAACGTCGTTTAGGCGGCTCTGCGTTAGCGCAAGTCTATAAACAAATCGGCAATGATTGTCCGGATGTAGAACAGCCCGAACTGGTTGTTGCAGCTTTTAAGGCAATCAATGAATTAATTGATAAAAAACTTGTCTTAGCGGCTCATGATATCAGTGATGGCGGTTTTGTCTGCACGGCTTTGGAAATGGCCTTTGCCGGTAACTGCGGCTTGGTGCTAAATATTGATTGCGATGACGAGGATATTATGAAAGAATTATTTGCTGAAGAGGCTGGCTGGATTATTGAATATGATTCAAACAACCAGAACTTGGTAAATGACATTCTGAAGGACATACCGCAACATTGCCTCATCTTTGCAGGCGAAACCATGCCGGAAAAAAATATTATCATCTTTGATGAGGAAGGAGAATTCTATTTCAAGGAAGAAATGGTAAAACTCCGGCAGATATGGGAAGAAACAAGCTTCCAGCTTGAAAAATTACAGTCCAACCCCGTAACTGCCGAAGCTGAGAAAGAAAATATTTATAACCGGCCCGGACCGAACTATACTTTATCCTTCAGTCCTCAACCGACTTTGGATATTTTCTTAAACCGAAGCAATAAACCAAAAGTCGCCATTATCAGAGAGGAGGGTTCCAACGGCGACCGCGAAATGACTTCGGCCTTTCATCATGCAGGATTTGAATGCTATGACATATTGATGGATGACTTGCTTAAGGGAAAAATTTCTCTCGAAATTTTCAGAGGAATTGCCTTTGTCGGAGGCTTTAGTTATGCCGACATCTTGGGTGCAGCAAAAGGCTGGGCAGGGAAAATTCTTTTCCATCCCACATTGAAAAAGATGTTTGACGATTTTTACAATCGTAGCGACACTTTCTCATTGGGAGTTTGCAATGGCTGTCAATTAATGGCTTTGTTGGGCTGGGTGCCATGGAAAGGAACAGAAACAAAACAACAGCCTCGCTTCATTAAAAACATTTCAGGACGCTTTGAATCCCGTTTCTCAACAGTTAAAATCCTGCCGAGTCCTGCAATTATGCTAGAAGGCATGGAAGAATCAACTTTGGGTATTTGGGTAGCGCATGGCGAAGGCAATCTGCATGTTCCTGACAATGATATGCTAGGAAATATTATAGACCAGAGTCTGGCGCCGCTTCGTTATGTTAATGATGATAATCAAATTACAAATGATTATCCATTCAACCCGAACGGTTCACCCCTGGGAATTGCCGCTTTATGCGATCCGACCGGAAGACATCTTGCTATGATGCCGCATCCGGAAAGATGTTTTATTAAATGGCAGTCACCTTGGTTACCTGAATCATGGGAAAATTTACACGCTGCGCCTTGGCTGAAGATGTTCCAAAACGCCAGGGAGTGGTGCGACAAAGAATCAAAGTAACAATAATAAAACCCGTAAATAAATTTACGGGTTTTAATTTATATTCAATTGATATCTACTTGATAAAAACCGTGGCCAGCACTCCCGCAGTCACTAGAATTCCGCCCGTAACATTGCCGAGCGTCGGTTTCTCGCCCAAAAACACAAAGGCAAGAATGATAGTCAAGGCCAGACTTAATTTATCAATCGGTGCGACGCGCGATGCTTCGCCGAGTTGCAGAGCCTTGTAATAGAATAACCATGACAAACCGGTGGCAATCGCGGAAAGAATAATAAAGGTATAAGAATACTTCGAAATCTTAAAAATATCCGCGGCGTTGCCCTGGATAAAAACAATCACCCAAGCAAAACCGACGATAACGACGGTGCGGATAGCGACCGCCAAATTCGAATCGACTCCCTTGATGCCTATCTTTCCAAAAATCGCGACGAGCGAAGCGAAGAAAGCGGAGAGGATGGCGTAAATAACCCAAGTCATATTATTCGCTGGTTACGCCGTCGAAGTCAGCTTCATTATCCATAGCTTCCTGCCTAGTTGCGCGAACAATGCCGTCTTTATGATGCGCCGGGCAATAAATCGTATAGAGCTTTAAATCTTCGCTGGCTGAGGTATTGATAACATTGTGTTCTGCACCGGCCGGAACAATAACCGCAAAACCGTCGCTGACCTCATATTCATTGTCGTCTATGACAACCTTCCCCTGCCCGGCGTCGAAACGGAAAAATTGATCGTTATCCGGATGAACTTCCGAGCCGATTTCTTCGCCCGGCTTCAAGGACATTAAAACGAGCTGGCTGTGCTTGCCCGTATAAACAACTTTGCGGAAATTTGAATTTTCCTTGGTGTCCCGCTCGATATTTTCACAGAATCCTTTCATATGTTTATTGATATATAGTTAATCAACCTAGTGCCATTATAAGGGACTTTCGCCTTTTTGGCCAGCGGTTGACTTCCCTTCATTTTTAAGATAAGTTGCATGCATTGGTACATTTAAAAAACATCCGGAGGAAAAACTATGGTTAATAAAGAATTTAACGGAGATTCATATAAACTTATCTACAGCGCTGAAGAAGTAAATAGCGCTGTCAAAGCTTTGGCTAAAAAAATTGTTAAGGATTTCCGTCACGTACAAACACCGCCAACCTTGCTTATTGTGCTTAATGGCGCTATGTATTTTGGATCAGATTTGTCAAAAGCGCTGGGAGAATTAAACTTCATTCATCATATCGACACAATTAAATTGAAACGCTACAAAGAAGACGGGCACGGCGGATCGGTTGAATTGCTCAGCCGGCCGGAATCGATCGATTTGGAAAATAAAGATATTATAGTTGTTGAAGATATAGCGGACAACGGGGACACGCTGAATTGGTTGAATAATTTTTTATCACTGAGAGAAGGCACTCCGCGTTCAGTGAAGTATGCGCTTTTATGTTTGCGGCGCCGACACCCAACCTACCATTTCAAGGTTCATTATCATTGCTTTACAGTTGGCAATGATTGGCTGGTCGGTTATGGTTTTGACTCTGAAGGCCTTTGCCGCGAATGGCCGGAAATCTGGGGAAAACAAGTAACTTAATTCAAGCTTCAAGTACTTAAAAGCATCAAATCAATTTTGATGCTTTTTTATTTATCATAAGCAATATTTTATGCTCTCTGTAACTTTATGCAATAAATAACGTCTATTTTAAGCCGGCGAGGACTATAAGAAAGGGGGTGAATATATGAATACATCATTACATGTGATTAAGAATCGTGACGACGACGATGATAAGAAAGGCGGCGACGGTGGCCGCACGGGCGAAGATAATTAATATATGAGGGAAATAGCACTGGAGTTTTTATCTTACTTAGTCCTCGCCGGTATCACAAATTTTCATATCAAAGATACGGAGTTATTTTTCTTATAGTTGATTAATTATTTTTTATATTCTAAAACATCACCCGGCTGACAATCGAGCGCCTTGCAAATCGCGGCCAAGGTTGAAAAACGAACCGCCCGCGCTTTGCCGTTTTTCAAGATAGAAAGATTGGCCATCGTAATACCAACTTTTTTTGTCAATTCGGTAACGCTCATCTTGCGTTTGGCTAGCATAACATCAATATTGATAATAATTGGCATACAATAAACTTAAATTGTTAAATCGTTTTCCGCTTTGATGGTAATAGCATCTTTCAAGAGACGTTCTAAGATTGCTGCGAAAACCGCTACTACAATCGGCGCACAGGCCGAAATTAATCCGAAAAGCACAAGTCCAGGAGCATCATCTGCCTGAGCAATTGGCAATAAGTAAGGCACATTAACCAAATATAAAACCATAATAACAATGGCACAGTATTTTATATTCTTCAGTGCTTTGACCGATAAATCAGAAAAGGCCTTTTTATGATCAATGTAATTTAAAAGTTTAAAGGCCTGCCACGCAGCGATAAAAAATGGAATGGTAGTGGCGTATAGTACCGTAATAATAACCAGAAAAGAACGGGCCGCCATCGGATATTCTTCCACGCCCCCAGAGTAAATAGAGGGCAAGGCAAATATACACAAAGCCAGAACCCCGACAGCAAGTAGCAAAATCACTGCTCGCAAAAATAAAGTTGAACCTCGTTTCATAAATGTTTTATTATGATAATTAAACGGTTAAATCATTCTCTGATTTCAAATCAACGGCTTTTTGTAAAAGTCTTTCAAAGACTGTTGCGGCGGTTATAACGATAATCGAGCCCAAGGTAACAAGCACACCTATAAAAATTCCTCCCGCGGCATCATCTTCTCCATGAGTCAACATAATAAATATTTCTTCTATAATGACAAAGCCGATAATGCTTAATGCGCAATATTTTATCACCCGCAACGCTTTCACGGCCTTTTGTGAAAAAACCTTATTTTGTCCGACAAAGCTTAGAATCTTAAAGGTTTGATACAGTCCGATAAAAAAAGGAATGGATCCGATATACATCAACGCCAAAAAAGGGTCATCAAAATATATCTCGCGCAATGTTGTCGCCTGAGCGTTTACGCCTTCGATATGAGGCTCCCAAAGCAACAGCGCAAGTACGCCTAGGCCGATAAACACGACGGCCGTTTGCAGAAATATCGTTGAGCTTTTTTTCATAAAATACTATAAGAGTTAGTAGTATTTACATGATAAAGCATTATTTATCGTTTGTCAATATATTATTATCGTTAATAAAAAGGTCTATTTCGACCTTTTTTTAAGTATTCCTTGAACCGAAGGACTTATTGTCTTGTCTTTTCTATGAATACAACCAATCCAGCAACAGGGACGGCGCTTGCCGTTTTTAACTTCCCTAACCAACCGTTTAATATGTTCCCGCCTAGTCTCCTCTTTTTTAACAAAGGTTGTCCAGCAAATCCATTCATTGCGCGCGAGCGGCGTTAATCCTTCCCAAATCCTTACAGCAGCTTTATCAGAGCTGAGAGCTTTTTGCAGATCAGATGGCACAGTGTGCACCGTACCTTTTGAAATTTGCTGTTTCATTAAATTAATTATAACACAAAACCGTTTTTAAACGGTTTTGTTAGAGAATTTTAGATGGATTTCTATTTTTTCTTTTGAGATTTAATTGTTTCCAATTTATTTTGTCCTCCGCAGTTACCGATATTGGTTGTTGCCGGAGCATTGTCAGCTCCCGGACCGAAAAATTTTCCTTGAGAAGTTGCCTGCGCATAAGGGAAACCGGTGCCGCAATTACCCCAACCGTTACCCGGCTTGGAATCAATAACTTCTACTGAGCCGGACAATACATTTGGCCAGTAATTGCCCTGACGTACACGTGATCCTTCCCCAGTATCCCAAATATTACCCGAAGATTCATCTCGTACATAAATGCCCGCAGTTTCGGTAAAATGATTTCTTACAAAAGTATTGCCGCCGGCGGCATTACCATAAATATAAGCCTGAATATTAGGACCAGACAAAGTATTGTCAGCCATGATATTACCGCTACTAGCGCCGTTTGTGCCGTCACCGTAGATACTCAAGGACGCGCCGCCGTTCGATTGAATTTGGTTGTTCGCGAGATAATTATTTGAAGACCAAATAAGGTCGCAGCCCGCTACCCCAATATAGGTTGCAGAAGCCGTAGCACTGCAAATATTAGAATCAAGTGTGTTACTGTTGGACGCAACCAAATAAATACCGCGTCCCGGATTACCTGTACCCGTACCGGTGTTGCTTACTAACCTGTTGTTATGACTACGCCAAACAATTATGCCGTCTGCGCCACCAATGCCAGTGTTGCCGGTAAGCACATTATTATTAGCGCCTATGCCGCCCAGGTCCCATAAAGTAATTCCAATCCACTTGTCAGATTCTGCATAGTTATTTAATAGTGTGTTGTTAGATGATCCCTCAAGATTAATGGCAGCGCCGCCGTAAGATGGTCTAGTAATTGCCGTATTGTCTTGCAGAGTATTACCTGTTCCGCCGGAGAGATGGATTCCGAAAGCCTGCGTTACATCGGAACGAACATCATTTTTGATAACACTTCCGCCACTGACATTCTCAAAGTGGATGCCCTTCCAAAAATCATTGATAGTACAATTACTTACGCTCGTATTAGCCTGATTTGAATAAATTGCCGTGCTCGGATAAGCTGCCGGTCCGGTAATTGAAAAATTCAAACAATTCAAATTCACATTCGGCGCTGTTATAGTAAGACAGGTGCCACTGGCCGAGGAAAGATTATTAGCCAACTCGTAATTTCCAGAAGAGCTGATAGTGCCGCAGGAAGTTATCGGAGCGAAGGATGCTGCCTCGCCCGATTTAAAGGCTATAGCCGAAAAAGCTAAGGCCATAAGGCCCAGTGAAATGGAGGAAATCTTGACTAATTTAGAGATTTTCATAGTAATTTGATTATATCAATTTATAGCTTAACTATAACACAAGCCTATAGCAAAGCAAATTGGGGTTATATCTCTATAATAACGGAAACCGGCAAATGATCGGAGCCTTTTGATTGCAGTACTGAAAAATCTTTGGAAATAATATCCTTGGTGACAAAAATATAATCCAATTTATATTTTATTTCATCAATCTGACAAACCGAGCAGCCACCGATATATTGGCACCAAGTCGGCGTTTGCTCACCCGGCTCGGTATTATTTAAAACCTTAGAAATTGTTTGAATCGGATAACTGTCTGGCAAACAATTATAATCACCCATGACGATTGAGCTATCCTCGGGGATTAAAGCCAATAATTTATCAGCTTGAATATTTTGCATTTCCAGAGGCTGTTGATGAGAATGTTTGAGATGGAGGCTGAATACGTGAAACGTTTTATCGCCAATTTGAATGTCGGCTTGAATGGCCGGGCGGGGGTTTTCTCCCTGCGGCAAATCATGAGTCTTAGTGCCGACTATCTTATGTTTGCTTAGAATTGCGTTGCCGAAAGTAACTTGAGTATCGCCCGGTACTTGAGGATTATTTAAAAATCGGGCCGGCATTTTCATTCCCAAAGCATAGACGCATTCATAGCCCAATTCCTTGGCAATCGTCAAAGCAATATTGCCGTTTTCTTCTTCCAAAACCTCTTGCAGGGCGATAATATCGGGCTGTTCTTTTTTAAGACAAGCAATCACCTCTTCCAAATATGTCCCGCACCAAATATTCCAAGATAAGACTTTGAGTTGCATAAAAATGATCAATAAAAAATTTAAATAAAATCTTCTGGCTTAAAAATTTCTTTTAGCTTATTGGTTTGCTTACACAGCTCTATTTCTCTAAGTTCGTCTTGTGAAAAAAATCTTACTTCTTCGCACTCTTCTGATTTTATAAAATCCAAATCTTCAAATTCTATTTGATATGCCAATACTAATGAATAATACCAATCCATATCTCTTGCCTTTTCAAAACGCCAAGTCCAAATATATACTGGCTTGTCGGAAATGCTTTTAACCTTTAAGCCCGACTCTTCCTCTATCTCTCTTTTTAATCCATTCTGAATTTCCTCTCCGAAATCAAGTCCTCCGCCCGGCAGCTCCCATTGATCGCTAAGCTCTTTGCTTTCTTTAAATAATAAAATTTTACCGTCACGAACGCATAGGCCCTTAACGGTTACTCGGAAAAAAGAGTCGGGGAAATAGCTGGATTGAGAGTTCTCCATATTAAAAGGCTCTTTAAGTATATAGGCTTAACAAAAATTATTTACCCTCGGACACCAAATAGTCATAAGCCTGTTGCCAGCCTAATTCAAAATTCTCGGAAACATCAAAATACTTGATGTTATTTTCTTTACATTCTTTCTCAAGATAATGGCTATATTCAATCATTCTACCAATCATCGGCATCATCGCTTCGTCACTTTGCTCGTTTGTCCAATCAATATCTCCGCGATTATACTTTCTAACAAATGACAATTTCGTATTAACATCAATATTGCCATAACCCAGAAAACAAGCCCGTACCCCGGTAGTATGCTTCTTAATAAAAGCGGCAACGTGTTCAGGCAGAATACAGTCACCCTCAACTAAATATGATTCTTCTTCGGATAGAAAATGCGTAAACAAATGTTCAATAAATTTCCAAACACGGCGCGCTTTTTCAATAAAAGCGACGTCGTGGTTTATTTGATGCTCCGGCGCTACGCGTCCCAGTGTCCCAATAAGGGCGTCTGTTGGAAAATACGGCACGCCCCTTTCTTTAACCATTCTCAAAGCTAATAATGATTTTCCGGAACGCGGTGCACCGCCAATTATATAAAACATAAATATCTGTATTTCGATTACTTAGCTCATTGGTTCAGAGTCGATTGTATAAGGGTATTATAAAGGACTTTGAGTGACTTGGCGAATAATTTTTTTGACCCGTCTCTTATAGTCTCATTTGTGGAATACCTTTGTTTCGTATTCACGCAAGAATACCGTCTCTAATTCTGGTTTAATATTTTCAAGCGGATTGGGCATTCCATCTTCATAATGAACTAAAATTTTAAACGGTAGAATCTTAAGTCCTTCGCCGACCTCTTGCGATCCTTTACTATAAAAATATTGCGCTAAAAAATTAGCTCCCGCAGAATCGCCGCCTATTGTTTTATCTTTAAATACTTCTTCAAGATTTGTATATTTTTGTATTGCCTCCATTAATCTCATGGTACGGCCACCGGAAAAATAAACAAGATCTGCCCACCGGCATTCTTCTATAAAAGAAGCGGGCGAGGCTATTTTTATTTCAATATGTTTTGAACCTTTATTTTTCTCAAACTGATTTTTACCCTGTTCTATTCGCAATGGTTTCATCTCATCACTTTCAGCAAAATAAACCAGGAGCACCTTTGTATTGTCTGGCGCGTCTTTAAACATTTCGAGAAAGAATTCATCCTTGATAAATCCAATCTCTTTATTAAACCCTCCGTGTAAAACAAATTTGGTCATATAAAACAGTATTTCAAATTTTTCTTTGCTGAAGCTACTTAATGGTGTTGGAACTTATTTAACTCCTACTTAGCCCTACTTCTTTCTTTTAAGAATATACTATAACTTAACTCAAATTCTTTTTTTAGTTCATCATTAACTGTTTTAGGATATCCAAAATTCCACCAATCATCTTCTCTATTTTCAACATAACCCCAAATTCTCATCTCGTTACATATCAACAGTGGTCGAAATATGTCATCTGCTACTTTTACTCTCGGATCATTATCAAAACCAACTTCATTTAATGTTAATCTTGTATCCAGATCATTATAGTACTCATCAATTGTCCCGTCGTATGCTCCATTTGCAATTTCATGAACAAAGCGATTCCAATTATTTACATCTCGGACAATACCGTCCTGCCAATTAGAGTGAGGATATTTTTCTTTCAGATAATTATTTGCCTCTTCTTCTGTCATAATGTTATTTGGTTCTAACATTCTTCTTTGCTGCGGGACTAGGATTCGAACCTAGATAGCTGGTGCCAGAAACCAGAGTCCTACCATTAGACGATCCCGCATCGTAACACGCCGAAGTCCTTAAGGACGAAGGCGGTTTATTAACCTACTACCTTCCCTCCAAAAGTCTTTAAAAGATTATCAATGACCGAGGAATCAATGCTCGCGGCGCTCACCGCGGCATCCGCGACGCTGGCCGCAGCCGGCGCAGTCGCTTCAACGCTCGGAGTCGTATTTTCCACCAAAACCAGATTTGGGTCAAGTAGGGTCGCCAAGGCAACACGCCGACCCATAATCTCCTCTAATAGGCCTTCTACTAGCTGGCGGATAGCCGGTTCATTGAGCCTATCATGGTGAAATTTATGTTTAAAAGCCAAGCGAATCAAGGAGCCATCCGCTCCGATGATTTGGCAAGAGCGCAAAACAAAGGACAAGGAGTGATTATGCTGTTTAACGCGCACTAATAGCTCCTGCCAGGCATTAGACAGTTCTGACGGCTCAATGGCCGGGCCCTTGGTTATTTCAGCGGCCTGGGGCGCTGAGGCAGGAACTGCGCGAGTACGGGCAACGGATGAACGAAGCGGGGCGGCCGCGGGACGCGGCGCCACCGGCGTAACAAGAGGTTCAGAGCTTGTGAACTTTGAAAAACAAGAGTCGATAATCGCAAGCTCTAAAGGCAGCTGCGGCAAAGGCGCGTCCTTGATTTCACGCCCGGCGCGAATAAAGCGGCTGATAATGGATGACAAAGTATCAGCTTCAAACTTGGCGATAACCGGATCAAGTCTAGCTTCCAGCGCCTCGCCCAATTCTTGGCGCAACAAGGCTCCTAACTCCGGACTGACGCGCGCCAACAATAAACGACGGGCCATATCAACAACCTCGGAAGAAAAAACTTTTAAATCAGCGCCGTTCTCGGCTAAACGATTGATAAAACCAACCGCCTGCGAAGCATCTTTATCCGCCAATTCTTCCAAAAGTTCGGCGGCTTCATTGCGGTAACTGCGCGGAATAATAAGTTCGGCTTCATCAAGCGTAATTTCTTTACCTTTGGCCGAGCTTTCTTTTCCGCCCATAGCAATAACTTGGCCGAGTAAACTTTCCGCGTCGCGCATATGACCGCTGGCATGGCGCGCAATCGCTTCTAAGACGCCCGGTCCGACTTTGATATTTTCTTCACGAACAATGCGGGAGAGTTTGCCGATGATTTCCGTGACGCCGATTTTTTTAAAATCAAAACGTTGACAGCGCGAAATAATGGTCGGCGGAACCTTATGCGCTTCGGTCGTGCAGAGAATAAAAATAACGTGCGCCGGCGGTTCTTCCATGGTCTTTAACAAAGCGTTCCAAGCGCTTGAAGACAACATATGAGCTTCGTCGATAATGAAAAGCTTATAGCGTCCGCCTGAGGGCGCAATGCGCGAAGAAGCGATAATTGCTTCGCGGACATGATCAACGCTGGTATGGCTGGCGGCGTCGATTTCAGCAACATCCATAGAACGGCTCTCGGTAATCTCGGAGCAAGAAGTGCAATTGTTGCATGGATCGGCTTTATCCTTTTTGCGGTTGGGACAATTCAAAGCTTTGGCCATCAAGCGAGCAACGGTAGTTTTACCAATGGCGCGCGGACCGCAAAACAAATAAGCGTGGGCGGTTTGCCCCGCTTGAATTTCATAAGCGAGAGTTAATTTGATATGTTCCTGCCCCGCAATTTCAGCAAAGGTTTGCGGGCGGTATTTGCGATATAGTGTGGCCATGAAGCAAAGTTATTTCTGCTTCATTGTACTGGTTTAGAGGAGAGAAAGCAAGCCTAGCTTTTCTTAAAAATATGTTCAACAGCGGCCCAGCGGGATTGGCCGGTTTTGGGGATTAAAACAATGATTTCGTCGCCCGCTTCGCCCTTAAAATAGGTCACCGAAGCGTCCAGCAAACGGAATCGGCGTCCCCCGGCCGAGGCGGTCCATTCGCCGGTGGCGGATTGTTCAAGAATACCGGTTAAACGCAGACGTTCGATCGGTTGAATTTGTTTATAAATCATAGTACCCTGATCGGTGACGGACAATTTCAGCAAATCGCCTTCGACAAGCTTGGACTTGGAAGCATAATTAACGGGCACGGCATATTGTTTGCCGTCGGAGCCAATCATTTTTTCACCATCGAAAACGCCCTCAACCATTTTCTCAATTTGCGCCGGTGGAATCACCGCGCCGGGGGCAAAGGGTCCGTCAAAGCCGGCAAAGCCGGATAGAAAATCAGACAGCGCCTCAGAGGCCTGTCTTAAGTTAGCAACGAGTGAACGCAGCGCCATTAATTTCTGGCGAGAGATCACTATTCCTTCTTCTAAATTATTTTGGTCTTTGTTTTCGTTTTCCATATTTGTTTTTTCTGTTTTCAGCCTTTGTTTTTGTTTTCGTTTTTAGGTTTGATTTTTGTTTTATACTTTTGGCGCTATTTTGCTGCGCTCTAAAATTTCCGCTTCAACTTTGGCCCGATCCTGTCCGTATTTGGTTCGGGATAAATGTTTTAAACGAGGGGGCATTTCTTCATTCTCTTCGCCCGTCAACGGCCAGGGAGTTTTCATTGAGAAAGGCCGGCTGGTCGTATTATCTATTAACAGTTTAACATACGCCGTATATTTTTCAACATTAATAAGATCATACTCGTTAAAAACGGGCATAAACTCCTTTTTCAAGAATTCCGCGTCTTCCGAACCGACTTTGAAAGTTACCATAGTGCCGACGTTGCCAAAGACCGCGTCTTTGATTGTCGTATCACCGCGTTTTGACAATTGTCCGATGTATTGATGCGCGATAACGAGTCCGAGTCCGTACTTGCGAGCTTCGGAAAGAATCTGCGCGATTGAATCAGTGGTGAAGTTTTGGAACTCATCGATATACAAAAAGAAATCTTTGCGCTCGGCTTGCGAAAGATCGGCGCGCGATAAAGCCGCCATCAAGATTTTTCCGACGATAATCATACCGAGCAAGTAGGCGTTCAATTCTCCGACAATACCCTTGGGCAAACTGACCAATAAAATCTTATTTGAATCCATGATATCTCTGAGATTAAAAGAACTTTTTTGCTGGCCTATAATCGGACGCATCATGTCATTGGAAATGAAAGATGTCAATTTAGAAGTTATATAGGGTACGACATTGGCCAAGGCGGCGTCGCCGCCGGCTTTTTCGGCTTCTTTTCGCCAAAAATCAACCACGGTCGGGTCGGAGCAGCGGGATAACTTGAGATTTCTAAAAGCCGCATCAGACAAAACTTTGGGGATTTCCATTAAAGTCGAGCCCGAAGCCGGATCGCTCATAATCAGGAGCATGGCATTGCGCATATACTGTTCGAAAATCGGTCCGCCGGTCGCTTTAAGGTCGTAAAGTTTGTCAAAGATACCGATCATCTCATTGATAACAAAGGTTTTCTGTTCGGGATATCGCTCGTCGTATTCCAAGAGGTTAATCGACATCGGACGTTCAATATCGGAAGGCGCAAAAATAATAACATCATCAGCGCGTTCCGGAGGAACATGTTTCAAAACATCGTCAATCAAATCGCCGTGCGGATCAATCAAACAAAGACCGCGGCCGGCAATGACATCCTGAATCGCCATATTGGCCATCAAAACGGACTTACCTGTTCCGGACTTACCGATGATATAGGTATGACGCATTCGATCCGCGCCTTTGATTTTAACTTCCCGGCGTTCCCCGCGGAATTCATTGGTTCCGAGAATAAGTCCTTCACTCGGCAAATTAACCGGCGCCGAAGCTTGTCGAGCGGTCAGCCATAAAATATTCGGAGTTTCCGCGCTCTTTAAAGGCAGATGGAATAGACTGGTCATTTCCTCGGTATTCAAAACAAAGGAACGCTCGGTTTTGAAACGGCGGAAAATAAAATCACGCACGACCGTTGCATTGCGTCCGCTAGCCACCAACTTCAAACTATTGCCATGTTCGTAATAATTATATTGGCTGAAACTCGAAGCGATATGATTTAACATTGTCCGCGCCCGATGGCTTTCTTTGGCGCTGGCAACCAAACGCAAATTGACTTCAAGCCCGGCCTTCGAACTTTTTTCTTCTATGCCTTTAACGATTTCTTCTTCTTTGGCGCTCAATCTTTTTTGCGGCACTGAGGGGTCGGTTGGCTTTTTCGGGGGCATAATCGTTTTGAAAATATCTCCGCCCAAAGCCTCTTTCAGAGATCCGCTGCGATGAGCTTTTTCAACAACGCGACGCGCGCTCGAATGCCAATCGCCGCGCGCACTGCGCACGAGATATTGAACGGCCACGCCTTCATCGGGTCCGACTTTGGACATCGCGTTAATGATGACATTAAGCGGATCGGCATCATCGCTAACATAGGTTTTCAAAGGCAGGACATCGGACAATTTGGTTTTAAGCATGGCAACTTCAATCGCGCCCTGCGGCGTAAACATATTATAATCGCTGACCGGCTCAATAACGGCTTCGGGATAAACGGCGTGCAATTGCTGTTCCAAATAGGTTTCATACTGGCGCGGGGCCACCATATAAAAGGCAATAACGCCGGCATGAGCGACGATTTCAAAGCCGAAGTGGTCATCACGACCCGAAAACCAGGCCTTAATTCCCTTTTGGGCTTTTAGCCCGCCAATGGCGGTAAATAAGCCTTCGCCTTTGGCGATTTCTTCTCTGAATTGTTGAATCGTCGCGGTCTGAGAAGCGTCTTCCGGACGTTCCTTGGGCAATTTAACAAGAAAAACAACATGATCGACCAAGGCGCGGTTGGCGCGGCGACGGCGGATAATTAAAACAGCGGCGAACAATAAAACAAGCAAAGCGAAAATAATAAAATAAACCGGACCAATGACCGGCGCGCTGACTGACGCTGACAATGGCACATCGGGCTGATATTCGTTCAATTGGCTTTGACCGAAGTCCATATTAGAATTTGTCGTTAATCTTCAAAATTTGATCGGCCTTCAGTTTGGCTTCCTGTTCAAGAAAAAATTTATTAACCCCCGGAATAAGCATAAGCCAAGATCGAATCAGTTTGACGATTTTATCTACCTTGATTTTGGTGGCTGATAAAAGCCGATTAATTTCAAGCGTGGTCGCCTCGCCTTTAATGCGGAATTGTTCGCGCTTGTCTTCAGGCAAGTTAAAATAAACATCGGACAAATCTTCTTCCAAAATTTTTTCAATCGCTTTGGCGCGTTCAACTTCCGGCGGAATCGGTCCGTCGGGCAAGCGCGGTGTCGCGGCCGGAATGGTCGGAGCCGTAGCCGGCGCGCTTTCGCCTTCCGGATGTTCATGCACCGGCTCGGGCGACGCCGGAACTTCCGGGCTGGCCGGTCCGGTTGAAACCGGCTGTTCAATAGCCGGGACTAGCATTTTTTCTTGTTCGCTCATAGGTAAAATTAACCGTATTATACGGCTGGTAGATACTTATATTATAGCGAAAAATCAAGTTTATGTCATTGCTCTACCCCCATCCCCTCCTCGCGCAAGCGCAAGGAGGGGTGACTTGTATTCACAAGAAAACTAATTTCCCCTCCTTATTCGCTTGCGAATGAGGAGGGGTTAGGGGTGGAGCAAAATAAAAAACACCCTACCATTTTAATAATGATAGGGCGAAACTTGTTTGAGATTCTGCTCCCTCTTGGCTCTCCATTTTTTAAAACGGGGACAAAACTTATTATCTAAAAACCACAGTATGATGGATAGAGAAACTTAATTCCTCTATCTCCTAATAAACCTTTATCATACGGAAAATCGTTGAATAAAAGCCTACGAGCTTTAATTGCTGATGACTCGTCGCTAAGTGCTGATTTAGAAATAACATCTACTTCAAGATAGTTAAAGAACTCATCCTTTGGATATTCTTTAGCTAACTTATCAGCAATCTTCGAAACTGCCTTCTTAAGATTAAAAAAGAATCTCTGTTCGACTCTAATAATAAGACCATCATTAGGCCTTATCCTAACTACTATTTGTTTCATTAAAAGACCTCCTATTTATTGAAAATACTATATCATAATATGATATAACTGTCAAGATATAATAAAAAGAGCCGTCTCGGCTCCTTTTATCTATAGTATATGCGGTTATTTTTTCAAAACATGAGTCTTGCCCTCGGCGCCGTCTTCGACTTTATAACCCTTGGCTTCGATTTCATCACGCAATTTGTCCGAAGTATCAAAATCTTTGACGGCTCGCGCGCCGTCTCGAGCGCTCATTAATTCTTTAATATCTTCCGGCAAATCTTCGGCTACGAGATTCAAACCCAGAACTTTATCAAAATCTTTAATGGTCGCGAGCTTAATCGCCGAGCTTAAATCGGATTTCATTAGATTTTGAAGAATTGCAATAGCCTGCGGCATATTCAAGTCGTCGTTAATGGCCTCAGAAAATTCTTTTTTTATTGTTTCATCAACAGCACCCGTCTCATTGCCCAGCGCGGCAACGGCGCGCCGCAAGTTAATTAGAGCTGCGCTTGCCTGCTCTAAACTTTCCGCTTTATAGTTGATGGCTTTTCGATAATGGGTCAAGAAGCATAAATATCTAAAGGCCAAAGGATCAATGTTTTTATTAATTGTTTCCGCTTCAAGGGTTAAAATATTACCTGTGCTTTTGGCCATCTTTTCTCCGTCGCCTAGATTAAGAAACTCGCCGTGTATCCAATAATTAAAAAATGGCTTTCCGGTAGCGGCTTCGGATTGGGCTATCTCATTAGTGTGGTGGATATTGATATGGTCAACGGCGCCGCAATGAATATCGAGCTGATCTTTCAAAAAATGCAAACTCATAGCCGAACATTCGATATGCCAACCAGGAAAACCCGTGCCCCAAGGCGAATCCCATTCCATTTGCCGTTGCGCGCCTTCGGGAGAAAATTTCCAGAGCGCAAAGTCGGTCGGATTTTTCTTTTCATTATTTATTTCAATTCGCGCGCCTTCTTTTAATTCATCTAATTTCAGATGGCTTAATTTATTATATTCGGGAAATTTGGCAGTATCAAAATAAACGCCGTCGGAAGTTATATAAGTAAAACCCTTGGCCTCCAAGGTTTTTATCAAATCAATTTGTTCTTGAATAAAATCGCTGGCCTTGCACCAAATATCGGGCGATAAAATATTTAAAAAAACCAAATCTTGCTCAAAGGCTTTAAGATAAAATTCGGCGATTTCAGCGGCGCTTTTATGCTCTCGTTCAGCCTGCGCTGTCAATTTATCATCGCCCATATCCCGATCGCCGGTTAAATGGCCGACATCGGTAATGTTCATAACGTGTTTTATTTTATAACCATCGTAAATCAAAACGCGTTTTAGAATATCCTCAAAAACATAGGTACGCAGATTGCCGATATGGGCAAAATTGTATACAGTCGGACCGCAAGTATACAAACCAACCGTTTCGCCAATCGGCTGAAACGGTTCTTTTTCGCGATGCAATGTATTATAAAGAGAAAGACTCATGACTTCAGTATAACATGCTTGAGCCACCTCAGGGATTCGGACCCTGGACCTACGGTTTACAAAACCGTTGCTCTACCAGCTGAGCTAAGGTGGCAATAGGCTGCAGAATAGCTTATTATGCGAATTACTTCAAGTCGCCCTCGGGAATCTTATCCAAATTTTGATCACTAATACCCAAAGCCAAACGACGGAAAATATCGACGATATTGTCTTTGGTAATCTGATGTCTTTGACCGGAAGCGTCAATATACCAGATTTTGCCTCGATCTTGAACGGCTAATAATAAGCGTCCCCGCAAGCGGCTGGGCAAACGGCGTAAATCAGCGTTATTAATACCAAGCGATAAACGACGGAAGATCTCCATAGCCTTATCCTTGCTTATTTCATAACGCAAATTAGTCATCGGATCAACATACCAAACTCTACCTCGATCTTGAACAGCCAAAAGCAATCGGCCGGATAAGCGCTGAGTCAAGCGACGATCGATATTGGGGCTAGCTGATGGGCCGGGAGTCGGATTTTGCTGCTCGGGACTTGGCGTCGGACTGGCCGGGCTGTCATCTCGAGTCGGGCTGTTTGTTTGTTCGGATGAACGATTCGGCGTGCTGATTATCGGACCGCCGCCTCCGCCGCCGGAGCTAACACTAACCTGTGGCCATGAAGTTCGAGCTGTATTGGTGGCAACATTAATCAAACCGATTAATCCGTCCTGCCAGCGGCCGACATACAAATTTCCGTCATTAAAAGTAATACCGGAAGGCGTGTGGCCGATGGTAATAATTGATGTTTCCATGTTCGTCGCCGGATTAATCGACCAAACAGTACCACTATCAAACATGACGGCATAAACCATTCCTTGACCGGAGGCAATTGCTCTCGGTCCGCCCGGAGCGCTGATTGTCGCCTCAGCCGCGCCGCTACCTATGTCTATTACCGCGATTGTGCCGGAGCGATAATTCGAGACATATAAATTGCCGTTATAATCGGTAACATCATAGGTTCCGAAATTTCCTGTCGGCATCAATATTGTGTTGCTTATAGTGTCGCTCGCCGAATCGATGACTGAAAGAGAATTTCCGCCCCCTCGATTGCTGTCTCCGAAGTTCGCAACATAAACATAGCTTCCATAGACATGCAATCCTCTTGGTTCAAGTCCAACGGCAATCGTGGTTGTTAGCGTGTTAGAGGCAGCGTCAATAACCGAAACGCTATTGGACAAAGAATTGGAAACATATATTTTACCGCCGCTTTGTGCCAAATACAGCGGACGAACGCCAACGGCAACCGTCGTTCCTACCGTATTAGTTGCGGTATTAATAACAGAAACCGTATTAGATCCGGAATTGGCAACATATAAATAAACAGTGCCGCCAACTCGAGCCGAACTCAAACCGACGGGTTCCGTACCGACTGCAATCGTCTCGAACAAACTGCCATCGCTTTTTTTAATCACTGAAACCGTATTAGCACCTCGATTGCTTACATATATGTACTCGACGCCATTGACAGTAATCGGTTCGGAGATTTCTTCGGGGTTGGTACCGACTGCGGCGCTCGCAAAAGATGTGATGGCAATATTTTTCGTATCGCCAAGATTGCGCTTTATTAACAATAACTCGGCATTTAATGAAGCCAAGGAAGACGATGTTGAATAAGCCGTTTTATCATTATTAAATATATCGCCCACCGAAGCGCTGGTTATCGCCGTGATAGATAAATCGGGGCTGGTTTCTCCCCTCTCAATAGTATAAGTGCCGCTCAAAGTAGCTCCGCTGACCGTTGACAGAGTCGCGCTGCCGCCGGAATTAAGGCTAACGGTCATTGTCGATCCGTTTTCCAAAGCGCGGGAAAAGGTGGCGGTTAAGGCAATGGTTTGCCCCGCAGTATAAGTACCGTTAGCGCTGGAAGAGGAAAAAGAAACAAGATTAGGCAAACGACTAGATAAAGTTTCCGTGTCCACAAAAACAATGCTTTGGTCATTTTGACAGGCGACAAATAATTTATTGCCACGAGAAGTCATGGCGCGTGGTCCAGCCGCAGCGGTTACGGTATCGACTACGCTATCGGTTTCCATATTAATTGCTGAAATAGATCCGCCGCTGTTATTGGCAACATATAAACGATTATCAATCGTATAAGTATCAATCGGAGCATCGCCAACATTAATTGTCGTGCTAACCGAATCGGTCGATGTATTAATAACTAATATTCTGTCATTTTGGCTATCAGCCACATAAAGTTTTGATCCAAAAGAAGCAGTATCACGAAGAATACCTCCTCCGACCGGCGAGATTGTCGAGCTGACCGTATTAGTTGTCGTGTCGATTGCCTTTATTTGAGATGAACCGTTAGGAACATATAATTTTGTTCCAACCAACAAACTATAGCTAGGTGTCGGTCCGACCGAAATTGTCGATAAAACTGTATTGGTTTTCGTGTCAATGACTGAAATACTTTGTCCGTTATAATTATTAACATACAACTTGTCTCCGACAGCCGTTGCACTACGAGGTTGAGCGCCAACTGAAATTGTGGCCGTTACCGTATCGGAGTTAGTGTCGATTACCGAAATAGAGTTGGAAACTCCATTAGCAACATAAACTTTATTGCCTAAAACGGTGGCACTAAAAGGAGAGGTGCCGACGGAAATCGTCGAACTCACGGTATCGTTTAAGAGGTTAACAACCGAAACATTGTTTGAGCTAAAATTTGGAATATATAATTTATTGCCGACGCGGACAATATTTTGCGGCGACGTGCCGAGATTTATGGTAGCGACAACGGCTTCAGTTTCTAAATTAATTTTCTTAAGAGTATTGCCTGACAAAGCGTAAACAAAGCTACCGATGTTTATTAGATCAAGGGAATTGCCTTGCACATTAACTATAGTCGAAACGGTGGCCGTTTGATCATTTAAGGTAGCCGCCGAACCAATCGGCGGAATCCGAAGCGGATTTAAGCCCGACGTATAATCAATACTTACAATATCGCTAGACAACAAGTTAGATGACAGATTCAAAGTTAATGTAACAGTTGTACCCGAAACCGTAACCTGCGTTACAGACACCGGCAAGCCGTTTACGGCAACGCTATAATCACCGCTAGAGGGAACCGAAGAAGCATCCAGCGTTTTATTATATGTCAAAGTTATGGTTTTAATTCGTCCGCTGGCCGTAGTCAGCGTCGGCACGGCATAAATAAAAGAACCGCCGTTCTCTTCCGTAAAACTGGTGGTTGCGTCATAGGTCGCGCCGCTTAGATCAACCTGTACGCCGTTCGCTACAATTGTCCACGGAAAGCGGCCTGAAGTAAAATTTCTTGAGGTTGAAATTGCTTGATTATAGCGCCGTATTGCCGTACCGTTAATTGTTCCATCGCCGCGATCGCCATTCTCGCTAAGATCACCAACAAAGGTTGCGTCGCCCCCGACGGTTCCGTTATTATTTGAAGAATCATTAAAAGTTGCGTTGCCAACTATTTCTCCCGCGTTAACGGAATCATGGTTGAAAGTCGCATTGCCGTTAACCGTCCCGGTACCGGCACATTGAATGCATGAACCGTTGAAATAATTTTCCGAACTATCGTTAAAAGTCGCATCGCCGGTAACTATGCCTTGATTGGTCGCTGTAAGGTTAAAAATAGCGTCGCCGTTAAACGTTGCATCAGCGCCGATATTCACCAAATCAATACTGAAATTAGGCAGCTGCATTGATTGGTTTAAATAGGAGGAATCATCCCAATAATTTCCCAAATCCATCGGACTCGTGCTCGAAGCATTATTGAAATAATAAGTATTGGTCAGCAGTCCGGTGAAGGTGCCGTTATTGATCCTTTGAAATGTCGTTGTATTATCATAAGTGGCGTTAGTGACATCAACAGCTCCGCCATCAGAAACCACGGTCCAGGCCGAATCAATAAATGAACGGTTAATAGAAATAATAGTCGTATAGCGACGGGTTTTGGTTCCGCTGACAATTCCGTTATTTTCACTTAGATCACCGTTGAAAGTCGCATTACCGGTCACTTCTCCGTTGTTTTCGGCAACGCCGTTAAAGGTAGCATGGCCGTCAAAAACAGCGCCGGCCGTAACATGAACTATATCAACTGAAAAATCAGGTAATTCTAAAGCCGGATCTGAAAAAGAATTATCATACCAATAATTTCCCAACTCGCTGGGATCGTAATTAACCGCGTTATTAAAATAATAAACCACCGGATCGGCTTGAACCGGATAACGGGCGAACAAAACTAAACCCAAAATTATAAAAAGACTGATAAGAAAACTTCGTTTCATACTATCTCTTAGCGCCTGAGTAAGCTATGGCCCTGACAATATTCCAAGCATTGGCTGTACGCGGAGAAGCGCCATATAACCAACGATAAGCTAAAATAGCTCTTTTCTCACTGATTAAATTTCGCTGGCTGGGCAATAAGCCATAAGCCATAACCATTAAGGCGTTTTGATCAACCGAGGAACTGCCGGGCGCACGTCCATATATTTTCTTAAATTGTCCGGCGGCGGCAGTTTCGGCGCTACTGCTTCTCTGACTTGGCCAACGACCATGAGCGATTTTCAAAAGATCCGAACAATCAGCTTCGGAGTCGGGCATTTTTTTGTATGCTTGAAAATATGAGTTGACCAGGCCGGCTCTTTCTCCCTCGCCCAATCCCTTCGTACTGTCCGTACCCTGAGAAATAAAGTTTAAAATTTTATTTTTATCTTCAATCGAAAGCGACTTGTCAGAATTAATAATTGAGGAATATTTTTTTTCAATATTTTTAAGTTCGCCTTCACTGGTCTGATTGAATTCATCAACCGCCACAACCCTAGATTCGGCGGAAATTATATCCAACAGCGTCAGCACCGGACTGATTACAATCGGCGTATTTTGAGTATTGGTATTCTGATTATTAACCGGCGTTTGATTTTGAGTATTGGTTGAGCCGCCGCTACTGCCGCCTCCGCCGCCTCCTCCTCCGCCGCCTCCGCCAGCAGGCGCAGGAGAAATAGTGAAATTCAATTTTGAACCGCTTATTAAATCCGAGTAATTGAAAGAAGTGTCTTGAGCAAAGGCCGCATAATGATAATTAACATTATTTGATAGACCAACATCCAAAAAAGAAATGTTAGTACCGCTATAAACCTGCGTACCGTCATTGACATCTGTCGGATAGGAACCGACTTTGCGGACTAAATAAGTTTTGAGAAAATCAGCGTCCGACGGATTTGTCCAATGCAAATTAGCTAAACCAAGAGACGTTACTGCTTGTAAATTCCTTACCTCTCCTGGCGCGATATTGTCGCGCGGATAGGTTGAAGCCTGAGCGACGCTTGAATAATTATAAGTTGTGTCATAAGCATAGACGGAATAATAATAGGTTGTTCCGTTTGCTAAGCCGGTGTCGGCATAACTCGTATCGGCTCCTTGATAAACCAGCGTGCCGTCGCTTGGGCTGCTTGGGTAAGAGTCGGTCTTGCGACGAACTATCGTACCTTGATAATCAACGTCCACCGGGTTTGTCCAAGTGAATTGAATTTGTTCGCTTGAAGGAACGGCCGCCAATCCGGTAACCGGTCCGGGATGAACATTATCCGCGATAACCATTAAGGGATCGCCGAGAACAGTCTGGGCAAAGCCCATTTTAGGCATGCTCATATAAGCCGCTTCAACCCAAGGATAACCAATGGCGTAAGCGGTCATCCAAATTTCTTCACGCGCCAAAGAACTGGTGTAGGGTTCATAAACATTGCCGATTCCGCCGCTACCGCCGATTGAAATCCATTCACCGATTTGCCCATGATAATGCTGATCGGCATTCTGCAAACCCCAGAGGTTAAAAGATTCCCAAGTCGACATTACGGCACCGTTCAACAAATCAAAATCCAAGTGGTTGGCGTTTACCGGATTATTGGAAACATAACCGTCACCCAAGTTATCTAGGTAACCAAAGGAAGAATAACCCATGATTGGATTAGCGCTCGTCGTAATATAAATTGATCCCGGATATGGATCATATATAACATTTTTATTAAAACTCAACAGTCTTGTTCTGGCTGAAATATAGTTGGCAAAATTCATGGTTGCCGAGGAATCAAGTACCCAATATCCGGAACTGCTCGTATTGGGCGCCGCGCCGCGGTCAATCATTGCCAAAGCGTCGCTAAGAGTATAGGCATCAAGTCTAGATACCAGATATTTCAAAGTAAAACCTTCGGTAGTAAAATGATCTAATTTAAAATGTGAATTTTCAGCAAAGGTCGGGTCGGCATTATAGTAAGCGTTGGTATGTCGAGTGGTTGATTTTATATTTTGAAACAACATGCTGATAGCCGCATCAACCGATACATAATTAACCGGACAGCTCGGCGCGCATCCAGGGTCTCCCCAAGGATCATGGAATCCCGGGTCGCCCATAACCTTCAAGGGCACGCCCTTAACCGTTACAATGATTTTAATAACATCATCGAGGTTGTTAGTGGTTAAATATGTTTCCAGCGGAGTTTTAATATTCGTATTAAACTGGTCCCAAGTGATTTCTTCGCTGGTCGGCATAGCCAAAGACGTCACGGTGACTCCGGGACGCTTTGATTGATAATATTGGGCGATTTGCTGACTGTCTTGTACCGTGTTGCTGTCGCTGTCGGTAACATAAGAAGAATTATAGACAACGAGCACTTCGGCCTCGGTCGGCATTGGCTGGTCAGTGGCCGCCTGCAGAAAAGTTTCAGAAGGCAAAACAAGACCTGTTAAAATAGCGGCGGTAAAAACCAAAAATCGGCCTACTTGAGGGGCGTATTTCATATTTTTAGTATAGCAATTCTACCGGTAGCTTCAACCCCTTTACTAAGAATTGACAAAAAGCATTAAAGATACTAATTTATAGGCATCAGAACATTGAAAAAGAGGTTTAAGAAATTGGTTAGTTTTCCTTGACCGAAACGGTAGTCAGGGAAAACTAACTAATTTTACTAATTAAACAAAAATAAAAAATGAGGAAAATATCACTTGTTTTATTTGCCTGCTTGTTGTTTATTATCTCCGGTAATGTAAATGGACAAACTACATACAAAGAAACAATGGGAACCGTGCCGGGGACGACATCGATAGCGAGCCACACTGGCTGGACTTATTATGGAATATTGAACTATTCAGGTACCGGTGACGTTAGATCCACAACACCATCTAACACTACCGATTATGCTGAAGCTTCTGGGGGAGCAAACGTTTTTCTGACCAACACGATTGGAAGAAACTTTGTTATTGCGGGAATTAATACGAATACTTTTACTGATTTTGATAAAATTTCATTTGGTGTTCATAAATCAACCACCGCAAGCAACGGCTCCGAACTAATTATTGAGTATTCTAACGATAATGGTTCATCATGGACAGTTATTACTAAACCAGATTTACCGACCGGTACGGGAACTTCAAAATGGTACTATATAACAACCTCCACTGTTACTTTCCCTACTGACACCAACTTAATTTTAAGATTCAGACAGAACGGTTCTACACCACAGTTTAGAATTGACGATGTAACTTTGGTGGGGAATGGTCCACTTCCAGTCACTCTATCTTTCTTCAACTCAACCGTAAGCAAGAATCAGGTTACGCTGAGATGGGAAACAACAATGGAATTGAACAATAAAGGATTTGAAGTTCTGCGCAAAAAAGCCGGACAGGAAGCTGAAGAAAGAGCCGCATTCATCAATGGAAAAAATACGGCGTCGGTATACAGTTTCACTGATGTCGGGCTTGTAAGCGGAAACTACGAATACAGGCTCAAGCAAATTGATTTCAACGGAAATTATGAATATTTCAATTTACCGCAGGTAATAATCGGCACTCCAAAGGAATTTGATATGCCGCAAAATTATCCGAACCCTTTTAACCCGGTAACAAAGATAAGCTTTGCTCTGCCTGAAACCAGCCCGGTTATACTCAAGGTGTATGACATGCTCGGAAGACTTGTTAAAACATTAATCAACGAAACGGTTGAAGCCGGATATCACTCGGTTGATTTCCATGTTGACGGACTGGCCAGCGGAATATATTTTTACGCCCTTTCAACACCAAAACAAAAAATGGTCAAAAAGATGACCATTGTAAAATAGAAAATAGCTCTTATTAATGCTTCCACAGTCGGTCAATTAGATCGACTGTTTTTTTATTTAATAAGTCCGGAGTAGACTAAGACGCGAATAATATTCCAATGACGACTTATGGTGGGATAAAAACCGAAAGTAGAACGGAAGCGAGCTATGGCCCGGCGCTCCCCTGCCAAATCTCTATTAGCCAAACTGCGCACTCCATAATCCATCATCTTCAAAGCATTAACATCGGTGGAATTGCGCATATTGGCCGAGCGGCCGTAAATGATTCTGAAGTTGATAAAGGCCCGAGCTTCAGCCGGTTTGCTTATACCGAGCGGCCAACGTCCGTTCGAAATTAACAAAATATCTTCCCAATCTTTTAAGCTTGATGGTTCTCGCCCAAAAGCTTCCTTAAATGAATTGACAATGGCGGAACGTTCTCCGGAACCGTGGCGCATTGTTGACTCAGAACCGTTTTGTGTAAAATAAGCAATCGGATTTGACTGTTCAAAAATCAATTCGGCTTCGGATTTTTGCTGTTCTGGCGGCGACTGAGGTGATTGAGGATCATTGGGTAGACTGGGCGGAGTGATTACCGGCGGGACTATTTGCTGAGGAATAAGCCAGATCGGGGTTGATCCGCCGGAGGAAGGAACGGACAAAACAATCAACAACTGCTGTTGGGGATTAGTGCCGATCGTTCTATCAGTATACGAACCAGAAGCAGAGGTATAACCCGTTAACGAGGCGTTAACCGTTGTACTGGTGTGAGCTAAAGGAACAGCGCAATAATATGCAGTGCCGGATTCCGAACATGTCACCGATCCGGAATCGCCTGCCGTCACAGTTGCGCCGGATAAATGACTACTGCCGTTCGTTACCAAAGTTTTGACCCCGAAATCAAGCCCGTTGGAGGAAGTCATTGTGATAATATCAGGAGGAGCGGTTTGGTCATTACCATTAATAAAACCAAAATTCACTTCTGCGGTAACATAGCCATCCTTTACAACAGTAAAGCCGTTTGAAACAAAGTTACCTTCTTCTACATAAGATAAGTTACAATAACCGGTATTGCCTGAAATTTGACAGACTTTATCAGCTATGCCGCCCGTGACCGAATCGGGAGTCAAAGCATTACCCAATTCATCTTTAACAACTATTTTATGGTTAAATTCTACCCCATTATCTGCGGTCATCGTAACAACTTTTTGCGAATCCGTATGAGCAGTACGATTTTGACTGCCGCCTCCAAAAAATACCAAACGAGAAGCGTTGATATCTAAATCGGGATCTGGGTATGTATAACCCAGTATAAAAACATAATAAGCCGTTGAAATGTCTTGAACATTATCATTAGCTAATAAAATAGGACAATAAAAAGATGAACTGGAACGAACACATTCACTCTCGGCCCAGCCGCCATATCGGACATAAGAATCATTGTCTAGGCTGGGAACTTGTCCGAGTTCATTAGCAATATTGAGTTTATGGCTGAAATCCAAACCATTGGCACCGGTCATTGTTGTAACTGCCTGAGGGGCTGCTAAGGTCGCGCGGTTTGCGGCCAAAGGAACGTCAGCGGCGACGCTGGTTACATAACCGTCTAAAGTAATTACAAAACCGTTGGTCAGAGTATTATCTTCAGTTACCAATACCGGACAATAGGCAGAAGATCCGCTGATTGTACAAACTGTTGAGCTGGCACCTGCTGTTACGCTTGTCGGCGTTAAAGCAGAATTTAATTCGTCTTTAATAACAACCTTATGCGCAAATTGCATTAATGCGTTCAAAGCACCCAAATCTATTTGGGGATCAGTGTAAACAACTCGACTTTCAATCCCCACTCCGCCGACTACAGTCTTGCTTACATAACCATCTTTCGAGGCGCTAAAGCCAGTTGGTGCTATATCCATAGTAGAAATCGGACAATACCATGAACCCGAAGACTCCGAGCAGGCAACATTGGACGCTCCGGCGTTTAAAGAAACGCTGGATAAAGCACCACCTAATTCATTAGTGATACTAGTATATTTATAAGCGTATTGTAATCCAAGACAACTAATTTCTTCATCTCCGATAGTGTTTGTGCAAGCTCCGACGCCACCGGTCAAAATTACTAAAGTTTGACCGTTAAATTCCGATGGTCTAATTGCAGAGGTACCTCCGCTATTTGTTGTTTGCGTATCAACATAACCGTCTTTTTCAATCGACAAAACGGCGCTGACAGCGGTCGTATCTTCCCAATAAAATTTATTGGAGTTTACAGGATCCTGCAGTGTATAATCAAGATCACGGAATCTTATTCTGTCAAAAGAATCAACCGGTTGACCGATTTCTGTTTCAACTAAAACCGCCAGTCCGAATTTAACGGCTCCCATGGTTACTTCATTAGGATCGCTTAAACTTGACCAACCCTGTATAATCCCGCCTTCATTATTTGTGGTTTCATAACCAGCTTTACTCACTTTGACATTTAGAGTTTCATCATCAACATCGCAATTAGCCGCCAAGGGCGGTTGCGCTTGGATAACGCCGCTTCCGTCGGTCAAGGGACTGCCGTTAAAAGGAGTATATACTCCATCGGTGCATTTAACTTCAACCAAAACACTCTCCATTGGCGCATCGTCGCCTTCACGAGTAACTGTCACTCTAATATCGCCTGGGTCTGCTTGGGCGACAGGCGTACCTATAAATGCAAAACAAAGCAAGGCCAAAGAAAGACTTGCCAAAATAAAAACTAACTGCTTTGAGCGTGTCTCCAGCATAAATGTATACTTGTATAGTATATCACAGCCTGAAGATATGAAAAAATGTGCGCCGTACAGGATTCGAACCTGTGACCATCTCCTTAAAAGGGAGCTGCTCTACCAGCTGAGCTAACAGCGCCTATAAAAATAAAAAGTCTTGCGACTTCTTATTTTATACTACATTTATGATAAAAAATCAAGTCGCCGTATTAATAATGAAATTAACCAGGGCGTAAGATACGAAAATAATAACCAAACCCAGGGTCGCCCAAATCAAGATGTTTTTGCCTTTCTCAACCGCCGAACTATTGCCTCCGGAAAGCATCCAAGTAAAGCCGCCGTATACGAACATCAGTAATGCCAAAGAGCCGACAATGCCTAGCGCGGCGTTGATAACTCGGCCGATTAAACTCGGGACAGTCGTCCCCTTGCCCAAAGGATTAGTAAGCTCAACGGTTGAGGGAGCGGTCTTAGGATCCGTTGTGCCAGGAGCTTTGGGGTCAGTTTGAGCAGAAACAAAAAGGGCTGGCCCAGCTAAGGCCGTGATAATTAATAAACTTAATAGAAGTTGCTTCATATATTTGTATATATCTATATAATATCATTAAATAAAATAAAAAAACAGGCGAATACCGGTTTTGGTATTCGCCTTGAAACAAATGAATTAAATAAACTATAATTAACCTTTTTTTGTTACTCGAACCAATACCTTGCCGCTTTTACCACAGCCCTTTATAGTAGCTGGGTTACTACCGGTGCAATCATGGATAGCATAACCATTGATTGTGTGCCATTGTTTTGAGCCCAAGGTCTGGAACTTAGCTGTCGGGGCGATATATTCAACTTCATCGCCAACCTCCATTTTGATAGGAACGGTAACTTGATCGTTAGCTGGAAATTCAACCCATTGTTCAGTAACTCTAGGTCTTGTCTCCTGATTATTTACTACCTGAAGATTGACTACAGGAGCTTCTTCTCTTTTCTCCTGCACCTCTTTTGTCACTCTAGCTTCAACCAGGACTCTTTCACCTCCGAAGTAACCTTTATTTTTATTGGGCAGTATAACCTCATAAAATTTTTCGTTACTTTCTTTATCAAGATGGGTGTCAACTTCTTTCACAAGAAGAACCGAGTCTGTTGTACGGATAACATCAAAATCATCACTGTACAAGTTGGTTCCGGCCGGAATTTCATAATAATTGTCACTTCCGCGAACAAATTCAGCTACACCGAAAGTAATTTTATTGATGCGATATGGGAATATCAAGAATAGGCCCTGATATACTAAGCCGACAACAACAATTATTACCATAACGCCGCGCCACGGGAATGTTACATTACCACCCCGCCAAGCATAAGCAACAAAGAAAACAACTGCTGCCAACGCAATAATCAACATTACTGTATTATAGCCTGTCATGTTATAGATAGTACCGAAAAGTCCGATAAAACTAATAACAAAAGCTATATCCAATAATGGCTTAATAACGCTCCTTAATCCTTCTGCTAAAGCATTTATTGGTTTGCCCAGCAAAGGAATAGATTTGGTTACATTGCCTGTGGTTGATAATACGAAGTCGGGAATTTTCCACATGATCAAATATAGTATTCCCGCAATTGCACCCAACAATGTGCCAAGCACCGGAATATTAACCAAGAAGCTTAATATCATTACAGGGAAAATTATTATTTCAGCCAATACAAGTACCTTTGTATATAAGATTACTTTGGGCTTAATATCTACATATGCCTTCCCTATGGCGGTTGAACCTTTTGTATAGCCACTTTCTATTTTGTCGTAAACCTTATCAAAAGCAGCTATTAATTTTTGTTCTAACTGTACCATTATTAATTTGTCTCCTCTTTCGCTTTTAAGTTAAAAATTCTGTTTAATATATGTCCGCCAATCCGATCATCAGCAAATATAACATCAATTTTTTCTAGCGTAGAATCTATTGATTCTCTTGTATCTTTGAACCACTGTTTTAATTCGTCAATCTTATTTGGTTCTTCTTTCTTCTCGGGTATCTTTGTAAAGAGATGAGAGAAGAAGCGTTTTTTCTGCTCAGTGGTACATGTCATGAAGTCAATCAACTGTTTTTTATCAAAGCTTGATAAAGCTTCAATTAATTCATTTTGATTTTCTTCCGGCAACTCCGCCATTAAATCATTAAATTCTAAGAGTAAATCTTCAGCGTTGTAATCCCTTGCATATCTTCCTGCATTGATGAAAACTTTAGCTATATACATAAGCTTGGTTTTTCTCTGCTGAAAATCTGCTTTTGCTTTAACAGGATCAGTGCCGTCTTCTTTATACTCTTCCATAATCTGATCTGCGACTTCCTGAGCTAAATCGGTAATAAGGTTATCACCAAAGGGACCAAAGGAAGTTATCTGTCTCATAAGCAGACCGGTAAATATTGCTACAAAACTTACAAGCCTTGCACGGTTTTTTGACATGCCTTTGAAATATTTCTTCGGAAGAAGCTCTACTATTTCTTTGACTATGGCAGAAACGGCGGCACGGGCAGTTGTATCAAGTACATCTCCGGTGCTTTTTGCTTGCGCAGTTTTCAATCCTGAAAATAAACTTTTCAGTTTTTTGATGTCAATCATTATAACCCTCTCTTTTTATTTATATTTTTATTGATTTATTTACTTTTCAAGTTGCATTTCCGCAAGGGAAATTATGGCTATATTATATCATACTAACCCATTTTTGTCAATATATAACAAAAAGCCCCAGAATGGGGCTAAAATGAGGTTTTTATTGGATTTTACTCAAGATGGGCTCTTTCTTCCCAATCCCCTAGCTCTTTAAGCAGTTGGGGGTAAATTGCCAATTTCGGGTCAATATCCAATAGATCCTTGGCCGCTTCACGGGCTTTTTTAATCATCCCAGTATCATAAAAGTTGGCCATCCTCAATTCCGGAAAGCCTTTTTGCGCCAAGCCGTAAACTTCGCCCGGACCGCGGAATTTCAAATCTATATCAGCCAATTCAAAGCCGCTGTCATGATTAACCATAGCTTCAAGACGATGATTCGGCGCCGCTGACCCTTTGGCGGACATTAAAAAGCAAAATGCCTGTTGTTGTCTGCGCCCGACGCGACCGCGATATTGATGCAGTTGAGCCAATCCGAATCGTTCGGCGTCTTCTATGATCATGACACTTGCATTAGGTACATCGACGCCGATTTCAATAATTGAAGTTGTCACGACGGCTTTCAATTTATTCTCCATAAAATCTTTCATCACTGCGTCGCGTTCGGTATTTTTTAATTTTCCGTGCAGCAAGCCGATTTTATAATCTTTAAAAACCGATTTATCAAGACGTTCAAATTCGGCTTTAACCGATTTGAAACCGAGTGTGTCGGATTCATTAATCAATGGACAAACTATGAAAGCCTGATTGCCGGCGTCAAATTCATTAACCACAAATTGATACATCTCCTCCCGTTTATCCTCGCTAACCAGCTTGGTTAGAATCTTCTTGCGTCCCAATGGCATTTCTTTAATAAGAGAAATATCAAGGTCTCCGTAAATAGCTAGAGCCAAACTGCGCGGAATCGGAGTGGCTGTCATAGACAGAAGATGCGGCGCCGTTCCCGCTTCAACTTTTTGCGCTAGCAGTTTGCGCTGTTCAACTCCGAAGCGATGCTGTTCATCAACAACCGCCAAGGCTAAGTTTTTAAAAATTACGTTTTTCTGTATTAAAGCGTGCGTACCGATAATAATCTGCGCTTCGCCCGAAGCTATTTTTTTAAGCAGTTTTTTCTTATCAGTTTGACTGCCGGTCAAAAGCAAGAGCTCTATCCCCTCTGCCTTAAAGAAGGCTTTGAGCGTTTCATAATGCTGGGCGGCCAGAATCTCAGTTGGCGCCATTAAGGCGGCTTGAAAACCGGCGCGGACGGTATTTAATAAAGCTAGACAAGCGACGGCCGTTTTACCTGACCCGACATCACCCTGCAAAAGGCGCAACATAGGCGCTTCTTTTTTTAAATCGTTGATAATCTCCCAAGCCGCCTTCTTCTGATCGGCTGTCAATTCAAAGGGCAGGCGCTCAACAAATTTTTTTGTGGCTGTTTCGTCAAAACCGATTACCGGCGCCTTGAGCTTGGCAAAACTCTGGCGTTGGCGCTGGGCCCTTAATTGCATAAGCAAGAGTTCGTTAAAACCGAGCCTTTGCTTGGAGAGCGAAAGCAATTCAGGATTTTCAGGAAAATGAATCTGCCGCACGGCATCAGCCAAAGAAAGATAACCGTAACGCTTTATCGTTTCATAAGGCAGCCAATCTTCAATCGAGGACGAGTAGTTAATAACTTTCGCAATAGCGGAGCGCAGACTCTTTTGCGTCAGACTGCCGGTCAAATGATAAACCGGCACTATTCCTTGAGTGTGTATGGCCCGTCCGCTCGTCTTCTCATATTGAGGCGATGTCATAATCAAACCGCCGTAATCTTCGGTCACGCGTCCCGCCAAAGAAATTTCGTCGCCGGCTTTAAGATTGCGAGTTAGAAAAGGTTGATTAAACCAAATAACTCGCAAACTGTCCGAACCGTCATTAACCAGACATTCGGTAATATACATGCGCCGACGCGGACTCTTCTTGTTATGAATCAATTCTATACGGGCCCTGATGTTGGCCGTTTCGCCCGGCTGTAAATCGGCGATGCGTTTGCTGGCGCTGAAATCGTCATAACGAAAGGGAAAATACAACAAAAGATCTTGGACATTGTTAATTTCCAAGTTTTTCAGGTTTCGCGCCGTGACTGTGCCAATGCCCGGGATTTCGGCAACCGGCGTAGAAAGAAGCATAAGAATAATGTGTGCTCTCGATAGGAATCGAACCTATATTACAAGATCCGCAATCTTGCGTCCTATCCATTGAACGACGAGAGCGCTAAAAGCGCCGTAAGTACAAAGATACGGCAAAAACTATAAAAAAGCAAGTCTAGGCTATAATCACCCGACGTAGGTGAGCCGGGACATGAACCAGTATCTCGTAAGCGATAGTTTCACATAGCCAAGCCATATACTCGACAGAATTGGACATTTTAGAGTCGCGGCTGATTACCAAAACTTCGTCGTCCAATTCGACTTCTGGTAAGGCCGAAACATCGATTGAGCTGATGTTCATACTGACTCGTCCGACAATCGGACATTGCCTGCCTCTAATGGTGACAAAACCCTTATTGGACAAGCGGCGGTCCAAACCTTCGGTATAGCCGACCGGAATGGTCGCGATGGTCATACCCTGCTCTGCCGTAAAGGTCGTATTATAACCGATTGAATCGCCGCTCTTTATTTTACGCAAGGAAGTGATTTTAGTGCGCATCTCCAGGGCCGGTTTAAGATCCAATTTTTTAGATCCGACCTGAATGCCGTACAAACCGCGTCCGACCCGCATTGTTGTCGCGATTATCTTATCGCTGTAAATAGCTCCCGCCGTTGCGGCGCAATGCAAGTGCACCAAGGAAGGAAATTCATCCATCAAGCGTTGAGCCGTTTTGTTCCAATCTTTTATTTGGCGTTCGGTAAATTCCGGTGATTCGGAATCAGCATCGGCCAAATGAGTATAAGCTCCTTCAAGACGAAGATTAGAATTGCTTCTTATCAAAGCTATCGCCTCCTCAATGTCCTCTAGATTGACTCCGTGTCGGTGCATGCCCGTATCAATTTTAATATGAATACAAAGAGGCTTTGTTATCATTTTGTTTAATCGCTTGAGTTCGTTCAAACTCAAAACCGAAAACGAAAGATCTTTGAGGCGCGATGCGGCAATGTTACTGAGCGGAGTATAACCGATAATAAGAATCGGCGTCTTAATGTTTTCATTGCGTAAGATCAGGGCCTCGAAAAATGAATCAACGCAATAAAAAGGCGGCTTTTGCGACTCAAGAATTTTGGCCACCTGCACCAAGCCATGACCGTAAGCATTGCTTTTCAAAACCGGTGCTATTTCTAATTTAGAAAATCGGGATTTAAAAAACAGGAAATTATCAATAATCGCCTGTTTGTAGACAAGGACTTCAATCAGATTATCATAAGCAAAACGGCTGGAGCGGATTTGACGGAAAAAATTTCTGATGAATTGAAATAAATTCATAAAAAGCAAATTGGCGGAGAGGGAGGGATTCGAACCCTCGACCCGACTTGCGCCGAGTAACACCTTAGCAGGGTGCCCCTTTCAACCACTCAGGCACCTCTCCAATTTCTCTATTTTAAGGGGCGGAGGGGGCGAGATTCGAACTCGCGAACCGCTTTCACGGTTGACAGTTTTCAAGACTGTTCCATTCAACCACTCTGGCACCCCTCCCAAAAATCACTAAAATAGTGTACAATAAAGATACAATAAATAACGCTACCTGTCAATTATGAACACTGAAGCGGACAACAATTTAGAAAGCGAAAATTCTGAAATCATCTCTTGGGAAGTGCCCGAATACGAAAAGCACGAACGCAGTAAGCGTTGGTATCTTGTCTTTGCTTTGGTTGCCATCGGTTTATTGATTTATGCCGCGCTGACCGCCAATTTTCTCTTCGCTATCATAGTTATCATAGCCGGCTTTGTCTTAATCCTTAATGATGCGCGCAATCCTCAAGGAGTTATTATCAGCATAACAAGCGACGGCGTCATTATCGGTCGAAAATTCTATGACTACGATGAACTGCAAAGCTTTGCCATTGTCTACAAGCCGAATGTCGGCATCAAGCAACTCTATTTCGAATTCAAAAGCCGCACCAAGCATCGCTTGTCCCTGCCGCTTATTGACGTCAATCCTCTGTTTATCAGAGAAAATTTATTAAAATACTTATTTGAAGACGCCGAAAGAACCGATCCTCCCGTTTCTGAAACTTTGGGGAAAATATTAAAATTGTAGAACCTCTCCCCTAACCTTTGGCCAAAACACAAACTGTTATTTGCTTCGCGCCCGCCTGCTTCAAAATTCTGGCGCATTCATTAACCGTAGTCCCGGTAGTCACAACATCATCAATTAAAATAACCGTTTCGGGAACTTCTCCTCTTATCTCGAAACAACCCAGAACATTTTTCTGTCTTGCCCGCTCGCTCAACTTGGCTTGAGCTTTTTTGTGTTTGATTCTTTTCAAACAGTCGCGATATTCAAGCTTCAGTTCACCGGCCAAACATCGACCGATTTCTGCCGATTGATTAAAACCGCGCCAACGCTCACGTCGTTTGCTTAAAGGCACGGCGACGACAACCCCGATATATTTTTTATCGACGATTGCCTTTGCTAAAAGCTTTGCCAAATCATCAGTCAATTCTTTAACAAAGCGATATTTGCAAGTTTTAATAAGCTTCCCCAATAATTCATCCTCATAGTCGCCCAAACAATACAGCTCATCAAAATGTTTTTCAGCCGCGATTTCCAGCGTTCCGTTCCATGCTTTGAAATTTTTAGTTTTGCATGTTGAACAAAGATATTGTCCCTCGTCGTTGCAGGACAAACAATATTTAGGAAATATATAATCGAATATTTTAAACATATAAATAAAAACCCCTCGCCCGCTAAGCGGGAGAGGGGTTAAAGTTTATAAAATTACTTCCAATCGGCGCGATCAACCTTCCACTCGCCGTCAACTTTCTTAAGACCTATGGATAAATCTTGATCATAGGAAGTAACCTGACCATCGGCTTTGGTTTCCTGACGCTTAGTTTTAACCGTGCCTTCGGCCGTACCGGCGGTTTCGCTGAAGGTAACGAATTCGGCGACTGCCGCCTTGGTTATAATACCGCTGTATTCGCTATCGCTGGCCGTTTTGGCTCTTTCAGCGGCGATATAAGCCCTGGTTCTGGATTTGAGCGAGTCCGTCATAAAAACTTCCAAGTCGGTCAAATTGCTAAAATCAGACTGGTTGGATGAACTGCCGAAGCGTTCGGCAAAATAGATGGCCAATTTTTCCGCTTGGTCGCGGCTTTGCTCTAAGGGACTGACGGTTCCTCCGGACTGATTCTCTGGCTCGCTTTTTGAAATAACCGGCTCGGCGGTTTGGCTTTGTCGCGGCGTTTGCGGAGTTTCAGTTTGCGAAGAATAATCGTAAATGAAAATAAAGTAGATTATCGCCGCCAAAATTACAAGGCCGCCAATAATAAGTGCTAGGGCTTTTTTGTTCATATGATTATGGTTTTAAATTAACCGGCGGCTTCTCGGCCAACTGGTTAGCAAGTTCTTTTTTAGCTTCTTCGATTTCCAAAAGCTGCCGCGGGTCCGAAGTAATCAGTTGATCTTCAATGTAAGATGCGACTACTTTTATGGCGGCGTGCTTATTGCCAGCAAAGAAAATACCTTCACCGACGCCGCATTCAAGCAAAAGATATTTCTCGCTTTCCGTCAAAATGAAAGTTTTTTGGATCAGGTCGATTGAGGCCGGAGATTGCTTCAAAAGAATCTGCAAGGAAGAGTTGGTAACTATGGCTTGTCCGTATTGGCTGCGCAAAAAGTCGTTGACGTCTTGGGTGATCGTCGTTACGCCGAGATAGTATTTGCGGCAACGTTTGACCAGAGAATAAATGAATTTGGCGCTGTCTTCCTGTTGCATCATCCACCAAGCTTCGTCTATGACAAGGACGCGCTTGCGAACCTGGCTGCGTACCTCGTTCCAAATATAATTGATAATCGTATAGATTGCCATCGGGCGCAGTTCGTCTTCAAGATCGCGCACCGAGAAACAAATCAGCTGATTATCCATCTCAACGTTGGTCGGAGAATTAAACAAACCCGAGAAAGTTCCTTCGGTATATTTTTTTAAGCGAGTCGCGAGATCGGCGCCGCCTTGCATACCTTCGAGAATTTCTTCAAAATCCTGCATAATCGGCGGTTCAACTGTAGCCAAATCGGCATCGGGCGTAATGTCTTTGCGCGCGTAAGTTTCAAGCAAGGCGCGGTCAACTATCGAATCTTCTTCGTATGACAAATTGCCGATCATCAATCGGATCAAGCCCTTTAAAGTAATGACGGCCGAACGGATAATATCTTCAATTTTAGTTTGATCGCCGACCGCCTTAGGCAAATCAAAGGGGTTAATCTTACTTTGCGAAGCCAAAGAAATATTAATATAAGTTCCGCCGACAGCTTCGGCCAAGTGCTTGTATTCATATTCCGGGTCGATAACTATGATTTCCGTGCCCATCATCAAAGACCGTAAAATTTCCAATTTAATGGCATAACTCTTTCCGGCACCGGAAGTAGCAAAGACAACTGAATTGGCGTTTTGCAAACTGAAACGGTCAAAGAGAATCAAACTGTTATTATGGCGGTTGATGCCGTAAAGAATTCCGTTATCAGAAGTCAGCTCGCTCGAAACAAAGGGAAAGGACGAAGCAACCGGCGAGGAGTTCATATTGAAAGCAATATACAATTCGTCGTTATTAAGCGGCAAGGTTGAGTTAAAGCCCTGTTCGGATTGGTAATAAACCCGTTTTGAATAAACAAGCCGTGCGCCGAACATGTCTTCAACAACATCGGACATGCGGTCAAGTTCTTCAATCGTATCCGAATATAAGGTTACATAGAGGGCGAATTGGAAGAATTTCTCTGTGCCCTGCGTCAAGGCGTCGCGCAAAGCTTCGATATCGCGCAAAGCGGTTTCTCTAATAGGATCACGCGGCGAGCCCTTCTCCGCATCGGCGATAATTTGAGCTTCAAGGGCGCCGACTTTCTTTTTAAGCTGTTTTAAGATAATGCCGCTTTTAACCGGATAAAAATACATTGCGATATCAAAGGTAGAATTGAGGTTAATAACCGGAGCAAACCAACCGACGCTGATATAACGGGGATAAGAAATAACAAAAATAGTTCGCAAAAATTTGCCGCCCAATTTTAGGTAATGGGGCGTCACCTCCATGCTTTCCGGAGCAATCAACTCGTTAATCGACAATAAACCGCGTCGGAAAACCTTTTCTTCAGACACGAGTTCTTCGGCCGTACGAGCTTCCGCTTCAAAACGCTGAATTTCCTGCAGACCGGGCGTCAAAACCTTCGACTCATCAGCCGAATTTTCTAAGGGCATGTCAGCCTCGTCTTTTTTCTTTTTGGAAAACAATTCAAGGAATTTGACCATACTAGGCGCTTTCTTCAAGTCTTAATTTATCAACTTCGGCCAGGTGCTCATTTGAGGCCGTCACCGGATTATATGTATTATAATACAATTCAATTAAGCTCTGAGTATCCAATTCAATAGTGTTAAGTCCGATTGAGCTTAGTCCGGAAATAACCGTATCAACGCGGCGATTCAATTCCTTGCGTAAGCGCATAAATTTATCTTCCTTCATCTTAATCAAGGAGGTTGGTGAAAATGTTTCCGTCAAACGGGCCAAGAAGCCTTTCTTCTTATCGGACATCGGATCATAAGGCACCACCACGTAAAAACGCTTGTTCATAATCTTCGACAATGAAACCAATTCCTTGATATAGCTTAAATACTCGGTAATCTGCATTTTCAGCAATTCATTAGTCTGCTCTTTTTCTTTTTGTTTAAGCTGAGACAAATAGCCTTCAATATTCAATTCGCGCGATTGAATAACGATTTGCAGAGGAAAATTCACATTGTTTAAAAAACTAACATAGGCGGCGATGATGGCGTTTTGCTCATCTTCGTTCTTCAAAGCGAAGTTAATGCTGGAGACCATGATAACCGAACGCAAATTGCCGTCCTTCATGATAACGGTATCTTGCCTGATACCGGCGATATCAAGATGGCGCAAAGTTGAGGGATGAGTTGGAGCTTTGTGTTTCGGCATAAACAATTAAAAATCGGAGGGAATTTTTTTGTGCAATTCAATGACGACGTCATCAGTGGCCTCGCCTTGATATGATCCTTGGGTGTCGACAATCAAAGACAATTCGTTCAAACGGCTCTGCGAATACTGTCTGCCCGAAGGTACGGCCGCAGCCGGCGTCGGCATAGTATCGAATTCCAGTCCTATGCTCAGTGTATCATCTTTGCGCCAAACGCGTAACCGCGGTTTCTTCAATGTCTGTATGAGATTCAGCAAGAAAAAATGAAAGGCCGCACCGTTGATTTTTACAAAAGCAAAAGTCGTTCCAATGGTAAACAATACCAAGGCGGCAACGATAAAAAGGGCGAAGTCAAAGACCCGATAACAAACCGCGATTAACAAAGCCGTTATCAATTCGATGACGAATTGCCGAACGGTTATCGGTCCGAAAATCTTGTCTTCAACATCAATGAATTGTGGTACGGTAAATTGCATCATACTAGAACTTCAAACTTCGATTCAAGGCAATAATCGCCGAAAGCTCCTCGGGCTTTAATGATTCTGGCTGAGACTTCAATTCGGCTTTAAGTATGTCAACAACCGGCTTGCCTTCTTCGAGGGCGCGTCGGCAAAGGGACAAATACAGCTTGCTTAAAGGGCTTTCCTGCCAAGCGACAATGCCTTCAATTTTTTTGCCGTATTCGCTTTGGCCGAGAAATTCCAATTTCTCTTTAATCTTCTCTGTCGCCTTGGTCGGATCGGGATGTAAACGGCGGAAGGTTTTGATTGTCATGTAACGCAACTCGTCAATCGGGCTTAGCACTTGGGGCGTGAAACGTATATCATCCATGCGGACTTTGCCCGAAGCAGAAGTTTTAAAATTGACAATCGTTTTTAGCGCCGCCTTATCCATTGCCTTAGCCGCCACGGCTTGTTTGATTATCTTTCTTGCCGGTTCAGGCGCTTTTATATCATTGACTACTTTGGGGACGAGCGGGGCCAATTCGTGCGCCGGATCGGTAATTGGCTCTTGCTTGACCGGCGTTTCTAGCTTCGGCTTGTCTTTCAAAGCCGAAGCTAAATCATAATCACTTTCATTAACTATTTTTTTAAAAGGCGAAGCTGAAATTGCCGAATCTTCAGGCACGGGAATTTTCACGCTTGGTCGCGGCGCCGGTTTACCGAAGAGCCGCATTTCAGCTTCGGCAACGCCGAGCGCGCGTTCGGCCGCATCTCGGCTCAAAGCGACTCCACCCAATTCAAGCGCCTTGGTCAAAGCTTCAAGGGTCATTGCTTTATCGCGCGTTCCGCGCAGGAAAGTTTTAATAACCTGCCTGAATTTTCCTCCGGTCAAAGGATCAAAATCAATATGTGATTTGGCAACTACGCGGCTTAGGGCGGCTTCAATCATTGCGTCATAATCTAGGGTGGAAGCCGGGACTGTCGTTTGTTTAACTTCTTTTTCATCAGTTTCGGAAAAAACCAATTTGGGACCGGCTGAAGCGCCCAATAAATAATCAATAACCGGACTGAAAATCGATTTGCGCAAATCTTTTTCCAGCTTAGAAGCCTGCTCAGCCGGCAAATTATATTGGTTGACTATAAATGCGCTCAAACCATCAAGCGGAACTTCTTTGACCATGACCTTCATAACCAAAGCGGCCAAATCTATCTTATAAGTAGTTCCGATTTGAACAATACGCGCCGCCGCCTCAGGCGAAGCGACCGCGTCTTTAATATCTTTGGGCAGGCTATTAAATTTTTGCAAATAAGACAGCATGGGCAATAAGAAAACTAATTCTTTTCAAAATTCCTAATTTCTTCTTCAATGGCCGAACGTTCTAAGCTCCCGGCCGGATATTGCAAGAGCATATTTTTCAATTCAAGCAGTCCGGGATTAGTCGGCCCCGGTTTTTCGCTTGATTTTGGGGCTTCAATTTTAATTTTTTCGGCCGGAGCCTTAATGGTCTCAACCGGAACTTCATAAGGAATCATTTGCCAATCTTTAGGATTGTCCGACGGCATACTGTCGGGGAAAAATTTAATGTTAACATACATGCGAAGAACTCGAGCCACTTTTTTACGCTCCTCTTCGGAAAGTCCTTTTCCGTTCTCCGAATTGATTAAAAACGCGGATAGACTGACACTGTCATAAGATTGGCTGCCGTGCTTGGCGATAAAATCCTTAATCCAATTACCGATTGTCCCCTTTTGTTTCTGTCCGTCAATTACCAGCATCTGTTCGGTCACGACTTCATCATTCTCGTACAAGAGCTGTTCCATTCTTTTTTGAAATGATAAATCGCGCCCTAAAATAGAAAATAAACGGCGATTCGTCGCATCAATTAGAACCAAATCCTCATTAAGCTCCGCATTTAAATTCTTTTTAAAAATATTTTCTACAAAAACCTTTTCCTGATCAAGAGTCATCGTCTTATCGGGATGTTCATTAATGAAATCAACTCTCTCGTTTAAAGGTTTAAGCAAAGATGTTTCAATATCCTGCGCCGCTGTTTTTGCGGTCGCTTCATCCAAATTGTATTCATTCTCAAGAAAATCGGAAACTTCTTCCAAAGCAATGTCGCCGACTGCAAAAAAGATAATCAGCGGCGATAGCTCTAAACCATAACGCTCTTCCAGCTCTTTTTTAACCGTCATAATCCTCTCGCTTTCACAAATCAAGCGAATTTCTTCCGGTAAATCATTCTGATATTTATCAATGGCTTGTTCTATAATGGGCATAGGTTAAATTATGACTTTGTCTTAGGAGCGAAATCATCTATCTTGATACGTCCTTTGTCATCACCCGTATCTATTTTTTCCAGTTCGGCAATCAAATCTTTGAACGGCGCTCTCTTCTCCGGATTCTTGCTAAAGAAGTGAGCCAAACCTTTCTTAACGGAAGCTACGACGAGAGATTCCTTCTTATTCTCCGGTCCGCCCTTAGCAACAATATCTTTCATATGTTTAGTTAGATTGCCCAAAGCATCCTTGGCGTCGACGCTGGTTGGAGAAGCGAGTTCGGAATAGAGTTTTTCATGAGTACCATTGATGCCCTTGGCTGTACTGAAGTCATTGGCATCAAAGCGGATAACACCTTCAACTTTAAGGGCTTGAACGGTAGCCTTAGCATCGGCGTATTCTTTGGTTCCTTTTTTAAGTGCTTCGCCGGTCAAACGACCCGGTTCAACCTTATTCATCAAATTACCCGCTCCGCCAACGGCCTTGGTGCCAAAATGGCGAAGTTCGGTTTTCTCAGGAATATCTTTATAATCATCCTTAATAACCCTGAGGCGTTGCGCATGATCATCTTGGGCTTTTTTCTCTTCGGCGTTGAAGCGTTGATTGATCTTATCAATCTCCATATCACGCGCCATAGGCGAAGCCGAGAATTTCTTTTTAGCTTCGGCAATCTCACTCTTTCGTTGATTATCAATACGATACAAATCATCATCTTTAAGACGATCATTTTCTTTAAGTCTTGTATCTCGATCAATGGTTTTCTGAGCAACTTCATGATATTCTGCCGCGGCAGTAGCCCTTCCCTTATATTTATCATCAATTTCATTATCCTTTGCCTTCGAATCAGTATAATATTGAGCCGAGGCCTGATTTCGCAAGTCATTATACTTCTTCGCAATATCATCCATCGATTGTTTATGAACATTCTTGAGATTATCAAGCTCAGGTTGAGACATACCAGCGCTCTCGGCGTTAAGATATTCTTTATCATTACGATTCTTCTGCGCCTCTGATTCTTTCTTTTCCTGTTGATTGTAGTCTTCAAACTTATTGTTCCTTTCATTGCGTAATTTCGTTCTGGCCGCATCTCTTTCAGCAACCTTCTGTTTATCAACATCAGTCATCATCCTTTCCGTATCCTTAAGATTCTTCTTCTTTTCCCGATTAACCGCGAAATTCTTCAGCTTGCCGCCCATCCATTTAACCGTAGCCTTGGTTCCCATAGTCGCCAATTCTCCCGGTGAAGCGGTTAAGCCACTGGCTACAATCTTTCCGGTCATTGATTTATCGCGCCATTCAGACAAGGCTGCCTGACCGCCGGATTTAATACCCAATTTCTCGAGTCGCTTTTTCTTTTTCTCGGCTTGCGCATCATCACGCGCTGACTTCAAATCAGCTTGCCAACCCAAAGCGAATTTACCGGCTGACTGCAAGCCGCTTCCCAAACGGCCGCCGGTTTTATTGCTGATAGCCGTACCAAGTTTATCCATAGTTTTACCGCCGGCCAGTAATGCGCCACGACCTGCCATCTTGGCCGTATCAAGAGTAGTGCGCCCGGCCATTTTCGCTCCGCCCTTAGCGAGATTGATTCCGCCTTTTTGAATCTTGTCGCTGAGCCGACCGGCCATTTGTCCAACCGCTCCACCGGCCTGCTTGGTAATAATAATTCCACCCATCAATAAACCGATGGAAATAACAAACTTTAACATACCGTCCGCCGAGCCGGCCTTAGTCAAACCCGCTGAAGTATTCAATGACTCTAAATATTTCTTTTCATTTTCGCTTGAAGAATTGGGCGCGACGCCGATCACGTCTTGTCCGCTAGATCCGACTGTCGCGCTCGCAAAGGACAGCCAAATAAAGAAAGCCAAAATCGGACCGGTTGCCACCGCTTCGATAAATTGTTTCCACCATTGATCGGCATATTTTTGCGTCGCCGGCAAAATCATCATAAGATAAGGCAAGGGCGACAAAACAACATACATCCAAATCATGACGATTCTCATGATCAAAAGAAAGAGCATAACAACTAAAACCGCGCCGGCTACCAAAACATAAAGCAAAGCCAGCAGATAAGACCCCAGTATTGCAAAAGTGTTAACCGCTTCGGCATTGGACAAATCAGCCGACAAAAGCTCGGTAATACCCAGCATGTCAGCCAGGTTACCGCCGCCGATATCTCTAAATCCGTTAACAAAGGTCAACATGATGACCTGCGCAAAATCGATAATAACGCCGCAGATGAGTTTGGAAAAATTAATTAGAATGGCAGCAATGATGAATTTCGGCAATAAGCGTTTCATCGAATAACTCTCGCGGTTCAGGGTCGTAGCAAAGGCAATAACTAATAAAATCAAAATAAAGAACATGTTGCACAAATCGCGCAAAATTCCCCAGCCGTTGCTAATAGCCTTGGCATTGATAAAATCATTATATTGAGCTACCCAAATCAAGACGTTGATAACGACGATCAACATCTTGCCCAAAGCGCTTACTATGCCGCCAATGATTCCGCCCATTATTTGATTGACGGTATCGCTGACGCTAGCCGAAACTATGCCCGGATAAAGAAAGAAAACTGCCAGGACAAAAACAGGAAAAATAAACGCCAAGTAGCGCAATTTATTCTTCTTTAAATAATATAATATTTTCATCATAACCCTACGCCAGCTTTAACAAATTCATAAAAAGCTCCCAAGTTACTAAAGATTGCATCGCTCGGAGAAATCATTATCCAAGCCATTAAGATATAGGGGGTCAAGGCGATTAAAATAATTAATATCACCAGCAAGTCCAGAAGCCCCAACAAAGCGGCTTCGCCAATGCCGACGGCGTCCAAGGGCAAGCCAAGAATTCCGCTCATGGCTCCAGCGCTTTTTGCTCCGCCTTTGCCGCCGCCCTTGCCTTCAAGCCATTCGTGACCCAATTTACAAAATAATTTTTCTCCGAAAACAAAACGGCAAACAACATGAAAATTAATGTACAGAAGAGTCAAACCCCAGCTATCGATAATATTTAGCCATGACTGTTTTAAAAATTCGCTGGTCGCCGCACTGATCGGCGCACTGACAGCTTCTTCGGCCGCGCCTTTCAGTTTATCTACCGCACTGGCCTTAGCCTGCTTCGCTTGTCCGCGCAAATTTCCAATAGTACTTTTTATTCCGGCAAAACTAGAGCCGAATTTTTCCTTGGGCATTGCCGAAGTTCCGGATTTAAGCTCCGGTAAACTCGTATTTTCGCGCGCGTTAAGCTTGCGAGCTTGTCTAAGTTGGTCTCCTAGGGAAAGCGAGCTTGACTGGCTTGAAATCGGGGCTTGGGTCGCTCCTAAGGGGCGTTCTCGTAAGCGAGAAGCCGCCAAACGTTGCTCGTCAAGACCGGACAAAGTCGGCTTAAACGCTAAAGTATCAACGCCCTGGGCGACGGCCATAATTCATAATTAGTTATGTCCATAGTATACCATAATTCCTTATTCTATACCAAAAAATCAGCCCTTTATTAGACTGATTTTTGATATATATAGCAATAGCTACTCTATTCCGGACGCATGATGGGGAAAAACATCACCTCGCGGATCGAAGCCTGGTTTGTATAAAGCATAACCAAGCGATCAATGCCGATGCCAATACCACCCAAGGGTGGCAAGGCGTATTCCAGCGCTTCCAAAAAGTCTTCATCCATCGGATGCGATTCTTCATTGCCGGCGCGCATCGACGCTTGTTCGTTTTCAAAGCGGGCGCGCTGTACGCGAGGGTCTATAATCTCCGACCAACCGTCGCCGATTTCTTTACCGTTGACATAACATTCAAAACGCTCAACCAAATCGGGATTAACCCGATGAGTGCGCGACAAAGGCGAAACTTCTTTCGGATAATCGATAATCCAAGTCGGTTCAATCAATTTCTCAGTAACCAACTTTTCAAAAATATCCATAATCATTTGACCGCGCGTTGCCGCTCCCCTGTTTTCAATTTCGTTTTGCTGGCAGATTTCCAATAATTCCTTATCCGAAGCTTTTACGACATCTATTTTGGCAAATTTTTTAATAGCATCATACATTGTTAAGCGCGGCCAAGCATAATCGATATTCAGTTCACACTGATCGGTCGGCAAAATTTGTTTGCCGAATAATTTTTCAGCGATAAATTTATACATCGCTTCGGCTCGGTCCATCATTGTTTGATAGTCAACATAAGCTTCATACCATTCAATCATCGTAAATTCCGGATTATGAGTTTGATCAGCGCCTTCGTTGCGGAAATTTTTGCCGATTTCATAAATTTTCTCATAACCGCCAACCACCAAACGCTTTAGATAAAGTTCCGGAGCAACGCGCAAATACATATCCATATCATAGGCATTGATATGAGTCGTAAATGGACGAGCGTTGGTTCCGCCGTATAAAGTTTGCAAAACAGGGGTTTCTACTTCAAGGAAACCTTGATTGTTTAAAAATTCCCGTACATAAGAGATAATGCGGGAACGCAATTTAAATCGTTCGAAAACTTCCCGATCACTGATCAATTCAAGATATCTTTTGCGATACCTGGTTTCCTTATCTTTAAGACCATGGAATTTATCGGGCATTGGACGAATCGACTTACTGAGAAGTTTCCATTGTTTGACTAAAACGGATTCCTCTTCGCGCTGAGTTTTAAAACGTTCGCCCGAAACTTCAATAAAATCTCCGGTGTCAACCATTTTTAAAAACAGCTTAAAAGAATCGCCCAGTTCATCGCTTTTGAATATGACTTGTATTTTATCGGTCAAATCTTGAAGCGCGGCAAAAATAATCTTGCCGACAACGCGCTTCGAAACAATGCGTCCGGCAATAGCCACTGTTTGGCCAATCGGTTCGGACAAAGCGGCGCCGATGGCGTGACTGCGCTCGGACGCCGGTTGATACGGCAAAACGCCCTGTTCTTCAAGAATGGAAAGTTTTTGCAAACGAATAGCTCTTTCGTCGGCGATATTGTCGTATTGCGGTGCTTCTGGCATGGAAATAGTTTAATTGATATGCCCTTAAAATATAGCTTAATCAAGGGGATTTTTCAAGCTATTCTATTGGTTTAATAACCAAGGAGTGGTTGGTTTTCCGATATATAATTTCGGGCCTCCGAATTGATCTGCGGTAATATCAATGACCTCTTCATCGACCATCAAAAAAGTATGATTATGGCCCTCATACCTACCTTGTATAATCCGACCGACGCCTAGGATATGCCGCAAATAAAGCGAGGCAAGCCCGCAATTGCCTTGCGGAAACAGCTCTATGGCTCGTTCGATAAATAAATCGATATCAGGCACTGCCTGATATTCAGAATAAAGTTTTTTTAATAATTCAAAATCGACAGACTTAGATTCAAAGTCTTTACGGGTTTTTTCGACTATTCTTCTTAAATCATTATGTGACCCTGATATCATAGAAATGAATTAATTATATTAACAATACCATCAAATATATAAAAATAAAAGGCAAAATATTATTTTGCCTTTTAAATGTTAATTTTTAATAATGAACAAATCTTCTAACACTAGCCCGTCCAAATCCATAGCACAAAAAGTTGATAGTGCATTGCTCGGTGTTTCAACAATGGGCTCATTCTTGCCATTAAAAGATGTGTTAATCAAAACCGGAACCCCAGCAACTTTTTCAAATGAATCAAGCAGTTTATACAATAATGGTTCTTGTTGTTCGCTTAGCGTCTGAAGTCTAGCGGTTTGATCAACATGGGCCGCAGATGGAATCAACTGCAATGCTTCGCTTTTTACATTAACCGCGAAAGACATAAAAGGACTTTTTAATGAAGTTGAGAAATAATCTCTTGTACGGTCTGCTTTAACGATTGGAGCAACCGGACGAAACCATTCCCTGCCTTTTATTTTATTGATTCTTTCTCTTGTCTGAGGGTTTCTCGGGTCAGCAAGGATACTACGATGACCCAATGCGCGCGGACCAATTTCGGAACCGCCCTGAAACCAACCAACAATCTTCCCTTGGGAAATCCACTCAGCGGCAAGCGCCACCACTTTTTCATCTCCGTATTCAAGAATTTTTACTCTTTTTTCACTATTAACCGCATCTCTTATCTCCTTAGAAGAATATAAGGGACCGAAAAATGGATTATCATGTAAGGTCAATGAGATTCCTGGCTCAATTTCATGTAAATAATGAAAGAGTTTACCGAGGGCCTGTCCATCATCACTTGGTGCGGGGCAAACATACACCGAATCAAATATGCCAGATTCCGCAATTTTTGCATTAGCTACACAATTAAGAGCAACACCGCCGGCCAAACAAATATTAGTTTCACCCGTAAGCTTTTTGATTCTTCTGGTCAATCCAATCATAATTTCTTCTAGAATGGCTTGTCCGGCAAAGGCTATATTCATATCATCAATTGATATTGGTTCACCCTCTTTTCGCAAAGGCGATGAACGCAGATTCATAATCTGCTTCCAAATTGATTGGGCTCTTTTCGATGGAGCTCCCCAGCCATAAAATTTCGGTCCTAAGGTATTTCCCAAAATCGCTAAAATAAAATCTGGGTCAATAAAGTATGAGCCATTGCTATATGAAAAAATGAAATTTCTAAAATAATCATAGAAGTCAGAATGTTTTCCATAAGCAGCCAAACCCATTGTCTTTCCTTCTTCGAAAAGATTCTGCATTCCGGCAAGAGCTCCGATTGCGGTATAAAAATGGCCCAGTGACATGCTGGCAAAATTAGCCTTTTCCGCATGTGGCATTTCGATAAGCTCTATTCCGCGTTCGCTGCCGTGCCATAGGGTAGTAGATGCAAGATAACCGTTTTCAGGACCTTGCCCATCAACCACTAAAATAGCCGAGCTCTTATAGCCAGAACTAAAAAAAGTTAAGGCAGCGTGGTTTAAATGGTGACGAGCTTTTTCCAGGCTGTCTTCTCCAATATTCTTAAAGTAATCAATTCTATTACCGGTTAGAGAGTTGTCCATACTACAACGGTTTAACAAATAGTCATAAGCAAGTTTTGAATTCCAACTATGCTTATACCTATCACCAACACGTTCGGCAGCTAAAGCGCATATTTTCCCGTCAGGTAGCATCATAGCTACTCCGCCGTCGTGCCATGTAGTATCATGCCCGAAAATAACCCAGGGATATGTTAATATACTGGTTTGCATTTGTAGCTATCTCCTTTCTTGGATATATAATTGTTAAAATGCAATTTGTTTAATGTCTGATTATATTAAGCTTTCCGTTTTCTGTCAAGGTAATCAAAAACCCCCGTTATAAATAACCGAGGTTTAAGCGATTCAGATTTTTACTTGATACTCCAATTTTTAGGCAAAGCGCCGCCGGATTTTTTATATACGTGACCTATAATCTTCTTAAGAATTCTTAACTTCTTTTGGTAGTCGTTCGTTTTATAAAAATCAATAATCTGTGCAGCGGCTTTTTTGTCTATTTTTTTCAAAACGCCGGCCAATAAATTAGGTTGCGGTAAATATGTGCCCCTTAGTTTCAGCAACAATTCTATTATATTATTCATTAATAAATTACAATCAATACCGAAGGCTATATAGTCTTTGTTCTTCAAGTCTCTCTGTACTTCTCCCCAAAAATCATCAATAGAATATTTATGCATCAATACTTCATCGGTTGAATATTTGGTTTTTAATTTAAGATTAGCCGAAGCCGCCTTGATTAAGCTACTCAGGCTATCGCCTCTTTGGAATAAAATTATTCCGTGCGCCAACATATGAGAAGTAATCCTGCGTAAACTGTTTTTATCATTATCAATATATCGCTTAGCGTCGGCCAAGGTATTTATAATAATATCTACCCGCAAATTGTCTTTTACGAAATTCTTTCTGGAAATCCTACCCTTTTTCTTTAAAAGAATGAATATATCTATGTCTGAAAAGGCGTCGAATTTACCTCTGGCGGCTGAGCCGAATAATAAAACCCCTAAAACATTATCGTGTGCTTTATAGGTTTTGACTATCTCGTCACAAATTTTTTTGAGCTTTTTTTGCATAAAATTTCTATAATACTTTGCCCTAATATTAAGCATATACTATAATATATAATATATCATATTATAT
>ERZ761595.23-NODE-23-length-57252-cov-40.074479_pt1 | contig 57252 bp, 46 predicted proteins | sample MGYA00511035_ERZ761595 | MGnify/ENA primary metagenome ERZ761595 (study PRJEB28899, sample SAMN03785553) | bioreactor sludge metagenome | biome: EBPR Sludge; feature: EBPR Bioreactor; material: 0.22µm filtered reactor supernatant | place: Saint Lucia: Queensland...
CTGCCGCTGCCGCCGAGGCTGCTAAACCAGTCGAAGTTGCTCCTGCTCCTGAAGCACCAGCTGAAGTCGCTGCCGAATAACTCCAACTCTAATAAAAACAACTCGTTAATAACGAGTTGTTTTTATATCCTCTCATTAATCAATAGTCCTGATAATAGCAAGGTATTCATTGTGTCATTTCGAACGAATCATGAGCGCAGCCGAATGATGAGCGAGAAATCGCTTTGAGGTTATTACTCCTGTCTGATAATTAGTTTGTACTGATACAAAGTTTAATCCTTAAGGGATTCCTCGCTCAGCTCAAGCTTCACTCGGAATGACGTACAAAAAATCTTCGGCCTCATATCTTTAAAACATTCATTTCTTCAAAATCAAGTGATAAGACTCATTATCACTGTACAATTGCTCAATCTGCAAATCTGCTCTTTTGGCTAGTGTTTTTAGCTCCTTAAGCGTAAAAGCATGGTAGTAATTTTGACCGAGTAGCTTGCCTTGTTCGTCACCAGCGTCAATAATCATATCTCGCCAATCCATGCTGTGCTTGCCAATCAGTTTCAAGATTATAAACTTCATAATCTTGGTCTTCATTACTCTATCCTGCCAAAAATTTGGCACTCTCAAATAAATCTTGGCACCTAGCCTAGCCTTGTTTTTTAATTGTTTAACAGCTTCTAGTCGTAGTTTAGTACTCGGTACATGCTGTAACAGATTGATAGCGCAGACATAGTCAAAGCCGATTTCTTTGATTTCTTGCAGATTTAGTAGATTGCCAAGGGTGAACTTAGTCTTGTCTCTGTCAGCGTAATCAATTCGAGCCAGTTCAAGCAATTTGGAGCAATTATCTACGCCTAGATATTCAACACTACTATCAAGATTTTTTAGTAATCGAGCCCGACCGCAGCCCAAGTCCAAGACTTTTAAGTTACGATCTCCGGTCGCTAGTCTGGCTTTTAATTCTTCGGCCAGTGGCCAACTTAGCTCACCAGACTTTAGTCGCTCAAACTGAGCCATTTGACAATAGTTGTCACTGACTAATTTTAGCAAATATTTTCTGGTGGCTTGCTTCATAATTTCTTGAATTCACTCGCTAAAACTAGTTTTATAGCCGTATCACTAATTTCTGGTCCAAGTAAATTTCTCAGTGTTTGATAGTTCAAGGGCTTTAACTCTTTAGCGTTGTCCTTAATAGCCTTAATCTCCTCAGTCTTTACTAGCTTACTCAAATCTAGTGGTAGTCCAGATTTGGCGGCAAAGGCTAGGTGATTAACGACTTCCACTTCGGTTAATTGTCTCTGCTCGGCAGTTTTGGCGAGTGACTTGGTTTTGAGAAAGCTTTCATAAGTCGATAGCTGTGTTAATTTGGTGGACAGCTCCGCTCTGTCTGCTTGCGACTCTTCAAAGTAATCAATTTTTTTATTTCTACCGCTATTATTTTGCAAACAAATATCGCATTTAGCACAAGCATAACCCGGCTCACCAAAGTATTCTAGGATATAAGCCTGTCTGCACTCATCATGATAAATATAATTTTCAATCAAATCGAGCTTGTCATAAGCGGCTGACAATTTCTTTTTTAATTCACTAAAATTCAAGTCTAAACTGGACGCTTCTTGGTATTTCAAAATCTGAATCTGACTACCGTTAAAAGGTGGGCGATACTCAATCAAATCAAGATCGGCAAGGGTCTTGATTAATTTCTGCACTGTCGCTTTCTTTTGTTGTAAAATAGCTGCCAAATCATCAAAACTGCATTGCCAGCCAGCTGCTAGCTTGTCAGCGTGATTTTTTTCTAACTCGGCTAGGATTAATTTTTGCTTACGAGCTTTTTTACCAATCGCCTGATCAATAGCTTGCCAATCAGCCTTTAGTTTGATAAAGGCAAGTCCAGCGCTCTCAGCTGAGCGTCTAATATAACCACCAGACTCTAGGATTTTGATCGCGGTGCCAACCGCCATCTCTGGCACATCTTCAGATAGTTGTTTTTTTAATTCGGCGTAAGTCACTAACAGATTGCCACTGATGGGATCGATTTCTTGATAACCCTTCAGCAGTTCATAGATCTCTAAAATCAACTCAGGACTAGGATTATCTCCTTTGATAAAAAACTCTCTCAAATAACGATCACGATTAGAATATAGAATCACGCAGACACTAGTATTGCCATCTCGACCAGCGCGACCGGCTTCTTGATAATAACTCTCAATGTTTTGCGGTAAGCTGTCGTGAATTACAAAACGAATATTAGACTTATCAATCCCCATGCCAAAGGCATTGGTCGCCACAATAATCTGGTGACGGTTAGCCATAAAATCATTTTGAATCTGTTCTCGTTCTGGAGCGGTCAGTCCAGCGTGATAGGCGACAGCGTCATAGCCATTTATCACTAAATATTCCAAAATCTCCTCCGTCCTCTTGCGTGTGGCAGCGTAGATGATGCCACTACCGCCACCAATACTATCAATGGTCTGAGCAATGATTTCCAGCTTGGCTGGCACGCTGGTTTTGAGGACTCCAAATTGCAGATTTGGCCGAGCGAAGCCAGTCACGATTAACTTCGGATCGACTAGTTGCAATTGTTTGATAATATCATCACGCACCTCTGGTGTGGCTGTGGCGGTCAGAGCGAGTACCGGTGGCTTGCCGAGTATCTCGACCACGGCTGCCATCTTTTTGTAACTCGGTCGGAAGTCATGACCCCATTGACTGATACAGTGAGCTTCATCAACTGCAAAGAGGCTGACCTCCACCTGACGCAGTTTGTCCATAAAGCTCCGATCATAAAACCGTTCTGGTGCGATATAAATCAGTCGGTAGGCGCTCTCGGCTAGCCCCTGTAGACGTTTGGTTAATTCACTAGCGCTCAAGCTACTATTGATAAAAGTCGCTGGAATACCCATGGCTTCTAATTGGTCCACCTGATCTTTCATGAGGGCGATTAGTGGCGATACGACAATAGTAATGCCCGGCAAAACCATGGCTGGTAATTGATAGCATAGAGACTTGCCGCCACCAGTTGGCAGGATTACTACCGCTGACTGGCCAGCTAGTACCGCGTCCACTGCTTCTTCTTGACCAGGACGAAACGAAGAAAATCCATAGTGGATTTTCATCAATTCCAGCATCTGAATTTTTAGCAAGCTAGCATTACTCATTGTTTTCTAAGTTTTTTAAATAATTATCCAGTGTATTTCTCAGAGCCAGCGCTACTGTTAAAGGGCCGATGCCACCCGGTACTGGCGTCAAATAGCCTTCGCTTTGCTCTAAGCTCTGAGCGTCAACATCGCCATAGCTCTTGCCATCAATCTGACTAACACCGACATCGATTAATACTACGCCATCTTTGACTTGGCTAGCTCCAATTAACTTGGCTTGACCAACTGCACTGATAATCAAATCTGCCTTTGGACTGACTGCTTGCCAAGGCTCATCAGCCTTAAATACTTGGACTTGCGCGCCTAGGCTCTCTAGCATCAGATCTAGATTGCGAGTAAAAATATCGCTCTTACCAATGATTAAAACGCTCTTGGCATCGAGATTAAAAGAGATTTGCTTTAGACATGCCAAAACACCAGCGTAAACTGGGGGTATAATCCTGTTTGCATCTTCGCTATCTGTTAGGCGAGCGAGGTTCTCCGGATGAAAACCATCGACATCTTTGTTTGGATTAATTTGCTCGATGATCAAGTCGGTATTTAGACCGGAGGGGAGTGGTAATTGGACAAGGATACCGTCAACTGTATCATCTTGATCAAGAAATTTAATCACTGATAATAGCTCTGTCTCATCAGTTTTTTCTGGCAGTAAATAAAGGCTAGTTTCTATGCCAACGCTCCGAGCTTGGCGTTCTTTGATCTTGACATAGAGATCGCTGTCAGCTCTCTGGCCAACTTTAATAATCGCCAGTGTCGGTCGGCGTTTAATTTGGCTAGCTTGCGGATCAGTGCAAAGAGTGTAGATCTGCTCAGCAATCCTATCCTCAATCTCTGTGGCGATTTGTTTACAGTTAATTAGCTTCATAAATTATTTCCTATCCTAACATAGCGGCCTGAATAAGGCAAAGTAAAATCAGCTAAATATTGATTTTTTTGGATATTTATGGTCTAATCAAAAATCATCGCTTTTTATCAAAATATAAGCATCATCATTCTAGGCGCTGCATAATATAGCTCATGGCAGGTCTTTTATTTTTTGATTTTTATAGTATAGTAAAGCCAGTGATGATTTTTGGTACTTTTACAAAGGAGTTTGAGATGAAAATAGTCAGTAGTAATCGTATTTTGCGCATTAATGGCGAGGCTATCTATACGCCTCCTCATGATCAGGGTATTAGCTTTTTCTATTGTCGTGATAGAAAACAAGACGGCAGTCGCTTCTATCGACCAGCTGAAATTTTTTCGGTTAGTGGCGATAATCATCTACACTGTGCTAGTTGGCGCCATGGTCATAATTACAAAACTGACCTCGTCCTTAGTTTTCCAAATTGGATTATCACAGATATTTTGCCGGCTGAGTTTTTTCATGACACATTGCGTCCCAAAAACTACTTAACCAGCAAGATTTTGTTAGCTATGATTAGTTCCGATCTTAGTTATTATGAGCTTCGTTTATTGCACATCAGAAGTGCTAAGCAGTACTCATTGCTAAGAGCCAAAATCTTTAGTCGTGGCAATCTTCTGGATGCTACTCGCTTCGCCATTCATCACTCTAATAAAAAAAGAGTGGATTTAGTATTCTGTAAAACTAATAACTGTATTTTGGATAGAGATTGGGAAAATGATTTTTCTCAGCTCAGTATCAACAAGGCTGGTAAATTAGTTTACAATAGCAAAGCAGTCTTTGAGCATGTCAGTATTATGGATAATCTCAAGGCCGCTCAGCTGCCTGTATCTCAAATCATTGAACAAAGCCATTTATTCCAAAATAATCTCTAAACACAAAAGTCACCGCAAAGGTGACTTTTTTAATTAGGCTAGCTGTACTGGAAACTTCTTGGCGAGAGTCTTGATTTCATTTCGAAGCTTAGCTTTGGTTTGATTCTTGAGTGCGCGATCGATTACACTAGCTAGCTGTTGCATTTCTTTGACTCCTAATCCTCGAGTGCTCACAGCTGCGGTGCCTAGTCTAATGCCAGAAGGATTATAGGGTGGGCGAGGGTCGTGCGGAATGGTGGAGCGTGAAACCAATATACCAATATCTGCTAGTCTCGTCTCAGCTTCTTTGCCGCTGATTTTTTGCTTGGTCAGATCAATAATCATCAAATGACTATCTGTGCCGCCAGATACTATCTCGTAGCCTAGCTTTTGTAAGGCTTTGGCTAGGCTTTGAGCATTTTTTACCACTGACTTGGCATAACTTTGCCAAGCTTTGCCGGTGTCCAGAGCCAGAGTAGTGGCAATGCTTGCTATGACATTATCATGAGGACCACCTTGCAAGCCAGGGAAAACTGCTTGGTCGATCTTTTGGGCTAGTTCCTTACGGCACATAATCAATGCTCCTCTTGGTCCACGCAAGCTCTTGTGAGTCGTTGTCATGATGACATCAGCGTGCTCGGCTGGGCTCTTCATGGCCTTGCCGACAATCAGACCGGCGGTATGGGAGATGTCAGCTACTAAATAAGCGCCAACTGACTTTGCGATCTTGGCAAAACTCGCCCAATCAATCTCTCGTGAATAAGCGCTAAAACCAGCTACAATCAATTTTGGCTTAACTGCTTTGGCCTGCTTGGCGAGCGCCATCATGTCTATGCTCCCTTGGGCGTTTAATTGGTAGTGTTCAAACTTGTATAACTTACTGGTCCAGCTAGCGCTGTGACCGTGCGACAGGTGTCCACCCTGATCAAGGGCGAGAGACATGATAGTGTCGCCAGTAGCGAGTAAGGCGCTGTAAATAATCAGATTAGCTTGTGCGCCTGACAAGGCTTGAACATTGACATGCTCGACGCCAAAGAGTTTTTTGGCACGTTCTATGGCCAGTTGCTCAATCTCATCGATGATCTGATTACCTGGATAATAGCGTTTACCAGCATAACCTTCGCTGTATTTATTGGTCAGGCTGCTCGCTAAATAACTCTGTGCCTCTGGCCAAATATAATTCTCAGAAGCAATCAGTGTTAACTGCTCTTGTTGGCGTTTGGTTTCGGCTTTGACTAAATTTTTGATTTTTTGATCCATAGAGATAATTATATTTTTCAGTCTAACTGTTTAAAACGCCTAAAGCAAGTTCCAAGACCGATATTGATTTGGCATTTACTTATTTCTTGTTATACTAAAACCAAGATAACTAATCTATTTTTATGGAAGTTAATGCCAGTATTTTTAAAGCCTACGACATCCGCGGTGTTTATCAAGTTGATTATGACGAAGAACTGACTTACAAATTGGGCTACGCTTATGTGGCGCTGAGGCGCAAGGAACTTGGTCGCGATAATCTCAAGGTAGTAGTCGCACGCGACATGCGTCTCTCTTCGCTCTCCTTGCAAGCGAGCCTCATCAAAGGTCTAGTCGAGGCTGGTGCTGAAGTGATTAACATTGGCCTAGCTAGCACTCCCACTTTCTATTTCGCCGTGGCTCATTATGGCTATGACGGTGGTATTCAAGTCTCTGCTAGTCATAATCCGGCTAAGTATAACGGCTTCAAAATGGTCCGTGAGCGCGCCTTGCCGATCGGCGAGGGCAATGGTATGGAAGAGCTTCGTAATCTAGTCCTAGCGGGTAATTTTAGTCCAAGCGTCACAGCTGGCTCGGTCACTGACAAAACTGGTGTCGTCGCTGACCAAGTCGCAGCTGACTTAGAGCATATTGATCTGGCCGAGATTAAACCCCTGACCGTCGTGATTGATACCGCTAATGCCATGGGTGCGACTTTCTTTGATGAGTTATTTGCCCATCTGCCACAAGTCAAAGTTATCAAGATGAATTGGGACTTAGACGGTACTTTCCCAGCTCACGAAGCTGATCCATTTAAGCACGAAAATATGCTTTCTTTGTGTGAGCGCGTCAAAGCTGAAGGCGCTGATCTCGGTATTTCCACCGACGGCGACGCCGATCGTATTTTCTTTGTCACCGAAGATGGTCAGGCGGTTGAAGCAGGTGTCACGCGTGCCATTCTCTGCCAAATTTTCCTAGCCGAAAAACCCGGCGCTAAAATCGCTTACGATATCCGCCCCGGTCGCATTACTCCTGACACTATTATTGCAAGTGGCGGCACTCCTACCGTCACTCGTGTCGGTCATTCTCTCATCAAAGCGCAAGCTATCAGGGAAGGCGCCTATTTTGCCGGCGAATCCTCGGGCCATTTCTTCCTCAATATGCCCGAAGGCTGCTACGAAGTCCCGATGATTGTCACGCTCAAGATATTGGCAGCCTTAAGCAAATCAGGCCAAAAATTCAGCGACTACATCAAGCCTTATCAAAAGTACTTCCACTCCGGCGAAATCAACAGCACCGTCACCGATCCGCAAGCTAAAATTGCGGAAATCAAAGCTAGCTACGGCGACGGCCAGCAAAGCGATCTCGACGGCATTACCGTCACTTACGACGACTACTGGTTCAATGTCCGCGCTTCCAATACTGAGCCACTCCTGCGTCTAAATCTTGAAGCAGTTAGTCAAGATAAAATGGAAGAAAAGCGAGATGAGCTTTTGCGGTTAATCAGAGCTTAATCAGGCTAGTAATAAAAAATCACCAGCTAAACACTGGTGATTTTTTTATAGCTTATTTTCTAGTTACAAACCCAATTGTTTCTTAACCTTCTCAATTGTTGCTTGCGCCTTTGGTCTGACTAATTCGGCATTGTGCTTTAGTAATTCACGCACTTCTTGATCGCTGATAGCGTTAAACTTCTGCTGGAAATCAGCTAGGAAGTCTGTCACCACTTCTGCTAAGTCTTTTTTGAAATCACCATAACCACCAGCGCGATACTTGTGTTCTAGATTTTTAATCGTATTGCCAGACAGTAAAGAGTAGATAGTTAACAAGTTCGCAATCGCTGGCTTATTATCCTTATCAAAAGTCACGGACGAGCCACTATCAGTCACGGCCCGCATAATCTTCTTGTGATTGATCTCAGCACTATCTGTCAGAGCGATATAATTAGCAGGGCTCGCTGATTTGCTCATTTTTTGCTTGGGATTATCGAGGCCCATAATGCGGGCGCCTTCTTTGCGAATCACGACTTCCGGAATCTTAAAAGTCTCACCGAAGTCATGATTGAAGCGCTTGGCTAGGTCACGAGCTAGCTCCACGTGCTGCTTCTGATCATCACCAACTGGTACCGCATCAGTGCCATAGAGCAAGATGTCAGCCGCCATCAAGACTGGATAATCAAACAGTCCCACGCTAACATTTTCTCCCTTAGCGGTAGATTTATCCTTGAACTGGGTCATATTCTCGAGGTCACTCATGCGCGCACTGGCACAATTCAAAATCCAAGCTAGCTCAGTATGCTCTTTGATGTCTGACTGTTGAAAGATAATTGCTTCCTTGGGGTCAATGCCGGCCGCTAGATAGACTTTAGCGGTATTTAAAATCTGCTGGCGAAAGGTCTCTGCGTCTTGGCGGACAGTGATAGCATGATAGTCGACGATACAAAAAATAGATTGATACTTTTCTTGCATGACAGCCCACTGACTGATCGCACCTAGATAATTACCTAGATGTAGATTACCAGTTGGTTGGACGCCAGAGAAGATGGTTGGTTTTTTAGAAGTAGTCATAATAACAGTTTAATAGTTAATGTAGTCTGCGTAAAGTTTTTAAATTAAATCTAGGTTTGGATTAGTGCTGATCTTTTGCCAGGGGGTATAGTGCTTCTCACGAGCTAAGAAATAGGCGGCGCTAGCAATCATTGCCGCATTATCAGTAGTATATTGCAATTCTGGCAATCCAAAACCGACTCCTGGTAATTTGACCGCCACCGCTTCAGCTAGTTGCCGGCGTAATTCTTTATTAGCACTCACGCCACCAGCGAGTAACACAGTCTGAGCTTGATATTTCTTGGCTGCCTTGATAGTTTTGGCTACTAGACAGTCAATGATGGCTTGCTGATATTCGGCTGCATAGGCGGGGATCTTCTTACGCCAAGTTTTGTCTTTTTTCAAAGCATAAAGCAAAGCAGTCTTGAGACCTGAAAAAGAAAAATTAAAATTAGCTGCCGTGATCATCGGTCTAGGCAATGTATTGATAATTGATAATTGATCATTGTCAATTGAAGCTGCAGCTGCAGCGATGGCTGGACCTCCGGGATAGCCAAGCCCCAACATCTTGGCTCCTTTATCAAAAGCTTCGCCCGCTGCATCATCTAGAGTGTCGCCAATTACTGTATAATCCAAATGACTATTCATCAGCACTAACATATTGTGTCCACCAGAGACTGTCAGGATCACCATCGGAAATTGTAGTTTAGCTTTGGGTTGTTCGCTCAGGATCCAATTAGCATAAATATGTCCCGCGATATGATTGGTAGTTATCACAGGTAATTTCCAAGCCAGCGCCAAGCTCTTGGCACTTTCTACGCCGACACTCAAGGCGGTCATTAGTCCTGGTCCGGCTGTCACCGCAATCGCATCGAGTTTTTTGGCTGCCTCACTAGGCTTAATGCCAGCCTCAAACAAGGCCTCGTTAATAACCGGAATGATATTGCGGACATGCTCACGCGCAGCCAGCTCTGGTATGACGCCACCGTATTTTTTGTGTATTTCGATTTGTGAAGAGACGATATTTGATAACACTCGGACTTGCTCCGCTTTACCATCAATCACAGCTGCCGCCGTCTCGTCACAGGATGATTCAATTGCTAATATTTTCATATTACTCACTTAAAGCTAGCATTATTATTGCTTAAAATCAATCTAAATGCTAAACTTATCATAATAAAGTCTTGTCATGCTCAAATCATTCTCTCGTAACCTAACTTTAATCAGTCTTTTTGCTCTCACTGTGTTGGTGGCTATGTTTTTTGTCACCGCTGAGCATTATCGGGCTCGTAACCAAGAGTTAAAGAAGTCGCGTTCTGTTGTTGCTGGCACCAAAGTCCTAGAAAACCTAGAAAACAAAGAAGAAAGCTATGCTCACCCGATCCCAATCCATGTTCATGGTCGGGTTATTACCAGTTTCGCTGGTGGCTTTGATTTGGCTGTTGAGAGCGCCGTGGCTATCAGGGGTTACTCCAAATTTTATATCGTCGGCTATAGTGATCTAGATTATAGTGATTGGCAAGGCGAACTAGTCGATATTGATGGTGCTATGATTGGCACTACTTGCGCTTATGCTAATACAGTTTTTGGCCTCTGTGTGCCAGAAATTATGGCTAGTAGTATTAGCAAAGTAGTCAAGTAGGGGACGACTATTAATATTTGACAAAAAACTAAAAAACATTATAATATCAAAACATTAATGCCTTGGGCATTTTTTGTTAATTGACCAAGGTCCCTTCGTCTAATGGTTAGGACAGCGGCTTTTCAAGCCGTTAACAGGGGTTCAATTCCCCTAGGGACTACATCTTGTCTGTATAAAACTCTAACAAAAGTTTATAAAAACTTGTATTTTTTAAAATGAAATATGGCTACTTCTAGTGATTTTAAAAGCATTGCAGAGCAACGGCTAAAGACAGTCGAGTTTTTAATGGCTAATCAGGAGTGGGGCGTAGCTGTTTATATAATGGGTTTTGTGCTAGAATGTGTGCTAAAGACACTAACCTGCAAGGTATTAAATTTATCTACATACCCAGAAGTACAGTCAACAAAAAATCAAAAAATTACAAGTTATTTTTTAACGCATGATTTTGATATGTTGTTGATTATTTCAGGAGCATCACAAATTTTTGGATTATCCGGTGAAGGCGCAAGTAGTTGGTCGGGTTTTACTCAAGAATACACAAAAAGCGGAGCGTGGACCAGTATTAGATATGAAGCTATCTGTAAATTTGATGAAAAGACAACTAGAAAGTTATATGCTTACCTGACAGCAGAACCAGATGGCATTATTCCAATTTTAGAAAGAAAAGAGTTATGGTAGAAAAATTTAAAAAAATTTTAAATAGTGTTGAAGCGGAGCGGGGCAGTGTCGCTATTTTTGCCTTGTTAAAAATGGACGAATTTATAGATAAATGGACGGTTGTTATTAGTGCTTCTTGGGCAACAGACGATAATAGGGCTGAAGTTTTTGAGTTGGTGCGTAAAAAAATTATAGAGACACTAAAGCCTGTTGAGGTTGCTGAAATTGCACGCATTGCTATTTTTCCGATTGATGAACATTTGATAGAGGAGTTGTTGCAGTTTAAAACCGATTCTGTAATAGAAAATAAGCAAATCAACGGCAATACCGTGCACAGTGCCTATATTATAAAGTCAGAGGAAAATAAAGACTGAGTCAATTTTTTATTAGTCTAATTTATAGACGTTTGTGATTATCCATGATTATTAATCGCAAATTATCAATGCAACATAGTCTATACTTTTAAAAAGACAACTTTGGTCTTTTTTTGTTGTCCGTGCTACATTAACTAGATATTGAGATTGTAAAGTACAAAGATATGAAGAAAATTTTAATTAGTTTGAGTATTTTAATGGTTCTGGCTCCTATGGTTGTATATGGTGCTTCTGTTAAGAAAGTAATGAATTACGAGGCTGAAATTATAAAACTTCAATTAAGGGTTACTCAGTTAGAAAATGATTTAAAAAATAATAGGATTATTGAAGATTTTAGGTATGAGTATGATAAAAATGATGAAATTCATATGCGTGGCGTTTTAGAATTTAGTCAATCGCCTAAGGATTTTTGCTCTGACTGGGATTATGATTTTGCAAAAGCATCTGGTCAGGGACTCGGTCTAGAGTTTAAAAAATATAGAAGCTTGAAAATTGGACAAACCTCTATAGGTGCGATGATAGACTCTCAAAATAAAAGTATTGATAATCTAAAAAACATGTGCGCTAAAATTGGCTATTAGAAACTATGATATTATTTAGTTTTAAAATAGATGGAAAATAATAAACTTGCTATTTTGATGCTAAGTGGTTCTTTGATGATTGTTTTAGGGTGTTATTTTTACTTTCATAAGACCAAAGAAGGAGAGTATTTTAATTATTCAGTTAACAGTATTACGTATTCTGAAATTACAAGGTTGGATCAAGGTATAAAATCTTACAAAGGCAGAGAAATTAAATGGAGGGGTAAAATAGCTTCTAAATACAGTCAAATTGATGGTATCAAATTTTGTATAATCGACGATAGTCATAAAAATCCTGATATTTACTCTGAGTGTGACTGGTTTTGGGCTATACCAAAAGAACTAGCAACGGAAAAGGATTCGTCTTATCAGTCAGATTGGAATGGTAACTTGGTTGAATTAATGTTTAAGAACTACTCAAATATTGATTATGATAAAATTAATTCAGAAAAAGATGAATTTATCATAACTGGGAAATTGGATAGTTTAGACACAGAAGTTGATTATTTTAATCGTGTCATCCCGAGCATAGAAGTTACTAAAATAGAAAAAGTTGAGTAATCTAAATATCTATACAAAACTACCTCGTCCTACTCTTCAGGACGCTCATTATTACCTTCTTTGACAAAGCTACCGACAGTCACTGGGACTACTAAAACAAAGCAATCCACCGTCAGGTGGGTTGTTTTGTTTTGACAGCTTTAGCTGTGATAAGCACTTTAACAACTTATTACTTATAAGAACGATTAATTTGTGATATACTGCATCAAGTATTTAAGCTTGTATAAAATTATGGCTAAATCTCAAAAAATATATAATTTTTTATTATACTACTCAACTATTTTATCTACTCTGATTAGTGTAATTGGTTTTTTTACCTCCAAAACAGCTAATTTTTTTATCGCCAATATTTTGTTTTTGCCGGTGACTTTGACTTTGTGGGTGCTAGTGATCAGTGGCTTTCTAAAAAATAATCCAAATAGCTAATGCAAATTATCCTTATAGTTTATTAATTATTATTTATAGCAGTACAATCTAATGAAATCGCACTAATGTAGCATAGCTATGTTTTTACCTAGTACAAATTCTTTCTTGTTAACGCCACAGCCAATCACTCCAGCGACTACGCCTGTATTTTTTCCAAATTCAGATTCTTTTTTGTTGATCAGAGCCTCGAGTATTCGCAGTAGTTCCGGACTAACCAAATCTAGTCTAGAGCTTGATGACACTCGGCTCTTGGTGGTAGCTCCAGTTCAGCTTCTCAACAAGTTCTTTTTGCCAAATGCTCATTCCTTTACTCTGCAGAGTCGCTCTAAGCTATCAGCAGTGCCCGATCTAGCTATCGCTGATCTGATCTCTGTGCCAAGCGATACTGATGATTTGAATACCGAATCAGAACTAACTGACGATGAACTAGCCAAGGTCAGTGATCATAGTAAACGTAACTTTTTGAAAGTAGCCGGCTTGGTCGTGGGTGGTGTCATCGCTTCGCAGTTCTCGCCCAAGAGCGCGCACGCTCTGATCATGGGTAGTTCACCGACGACTGGCGTAGTCGGCACCAAAAACGCCGCTAATGAACGTATCAACCCAGCCACCGAGGAAACAGCTGCTACACTGCTCAAAACTTCTGATTTGACCTTTGATGCTGGCGCTTTGCAAGTCAAAGTAACTTCGCTACCTAGTGGTGGCAGTAGCTTTAGCGATGCTAGTAACGTGGCCAAGAGCGGCTTAGTTGATGCTGATCGTCACTTGCAGGTTGATGTTTTGAGCTCAGCTTTGCCACTGGCAGCCTCAACTGAATCAACTTTGCAGACTATTTCTTTTGGTGGTTTTAAGTTTGCTTTGCGCTTCGCTACAGTTGGCTCAGTCGATTACATCGGTGAAGCGGCTATCGGTACCGCTACTTCGTCTGCGCTATGGCGTATCAAAAAAGTAGACAGTACTAGTGGTATTTCTATCAAGTGGGCGGGTACTGGCGTTTTTGATCAGATTTGGGATAATCATCTGTCTTTGACTTATTCATAAAGCGCTATAAGTCTTGAAGTCTCGTCAGATTGTAGACGAAGAATTGGTCATGATGTATAATGTTTCATAAGAATATTTTGTTGCATTAGAATTGATATTTTAAATATAAAACTAGACTAAACTATAAAAATATATGGCATTCGTGGCGGCAGACTGGTCGATAGACCGACAAACAAAAAATATCAGATACACCGGTAATGATCATACTGGTGCGTCACCATCCTATGCTACGGTAATTGAGTTCCACCGTGCGCTCCAAGACTTCGCTGACGATGCTGGCTATGCTGGTAACGATGAGCTCGACATTACCGATCCGACACCATCTGAACGTTCGACGGATAACATCGTCACACTCATTAACGGCTGGAATATCGATGATGGCGCCGCTGAACATATTTATGACGGTTCTATCATTCAGTCTGGTGGCGATGTGATTTACGACGGTCTCAAGATCCTTGCTCCGATCGGTACAGCCGTACAGTTTTTGCAATCAGGTGCGGTCGTTTCTGACGATTGGTGGAATTATTCAGAAGGTGGAGCCCATGATGGATCAGCTAATGCTGCGGTACTGACTGACAGTACGAAGTCTTGGACTAATGACCAGTGGATTGGTTATAGAATTAGAAATACGACTGATGGGTCCTTTGCTACTATTACTGATAACGACGCTACAACTATTACTGGTGTATTAGAGGGCGGTACTGACAATGACTGGGATGTTTCTGATGCTTATGTCATTGTGGACGGTCTCAACAGTGACTCAGCTAACGGTATTTCCCACAACTTCATGATGAAGGTGCGTACCGGCGGCGCTGATACTGATGGTCGTAGGCTTATCGCTACTACTCGTGAGTGGGGTCGCACCTATCTAGAGTTTAAAGTTAACGGTACAACTCGTGGTATTAACGTGGTTGCGCTTGCCGCCGCCGCTGACCTTAACAACACCACTTCTTCGACTACTATTGCTGGCTATACTAGTATTACCAATGTCACTTCTGGCTATAACGCTATCGACGTCAACAATGACGGCGTGGATGAGTACTACTACTCAGAGTGGAATAGAGACACTTATACTATCAACCAGTTCTACGAGCGAATGAAATATTTATCTCGTGATGGCTCTGGCTCAACACTATACGGACTGAGCGGTGAGGTATTTCGAGGTATTACTCATGAAATCACTGTCGATGGACAGGGTGGTACTGATTTCTCGGCTTCTGAGGCTGTATCCTGGTCTGGCGGTACCGGACGGATGCTCGCTATCAATGATGTCAATGCTGCAACCAAGATGTGGATTCAGTTATTGACCGGCGTCGCTCCGACTGATAACCAAACCATCACTGGCGGTACCTCTGGTGCTACTTGTCTGGTCAATGTCACTGTCACTGAGCGTACTATTTCAGCTCCGTTTTGTGGTGTATCAACTGGTTCGGCTATCATTGGTGCCTATGGTTTTGGTATCGAAAGTACTGACCTAACTCAAAACGACAAGGTCTTTGACTTGACCAACACTCAGTATTCAGCGCCTAACTACGTCACCTTTACTGTCGGCGGTATTGTTTCTGGTGACCGAGTTTTGGTTGGTCCAGCTGGTTATCGCTTTGCCTATGACACAGAGTCTGGTGGGCCATTTACAGTTGGTGAAACCTTGACCTTTGGCACTCCTTCTGGCACAGCGGTCTTGGCTGAGTTAGTGGACTCTGGTACGACTGGTTATATGGTCATTGGTCCGATTTTGACTGGCACTGTCCCTACTGACAACTCTACTATCACTGGTGGTAGCTCATCAGCTACAGCAGCTGTCAATGGTTTGGTGGCCAATGCTGTTAATACCAGGCAGTTTACCTTAAACGGTGCTTTGACAGGTGCTGGCGTCACTTCAGTAGTTGTTAATACTACTATTCCTGCTGACACTCCAAACACTGGCACCATTCGTATTTTGCGAGCGGACGGTCAGTACACCCGCCATGCCTACACTGCTTGGGCGACTTCGACCTTTACTATCAGCTCCACCGATTTCTCGTCTAATAACGCTGCTAACGGTGCCAATACTTTTATCTCATATATCGACCTTGCTACCTCTTCTACTTCAGAAGATTTCACCAGCGTCTATTCTGCTGATCGCTCGCTCTTTATCCGTGTCCGCAACGGTTCTGGCGGTTCACCGATCAAGACCTTCGAAACAACTGGTACTCTTGGTTCTTCGGGTGGTTCGACGACAGCCATTAGAACTTCAGATGCTTAATAATTCAGTTACTCAATAATATGAATAATGTAGTAAAATGCAGTAAGTGTGATCTATACTTTACTCTGACAGAAATTGACAAAAAGTGCCCATTTTGCCACGCTGAATATGGTCAAGTAGAAGCAAATATTTATAATAATGAAGTAGAAAAACCAGAGATCAAGGAAAAAAAGGTGATTACCAAAAATCGTAAAGACTCTTTCAAGGTATGGAAAATATAGTCGAAGCAACTGCTCAGGCGATAAAATTGCAAGAGCTCATTAATAAGCTTTGTAATATGCTGGCTAGCGGTGCCGGCGAGGCAGAGGTGAGAATTGATAATAAACATATCGAGTCCATCGGACTTGCTGAAATTAACGGCGTAAAAACTGTGGTTATTGCGCCAGTTAAATAATTTTTTCTATCAGAAAGACTTCTTGATAACGGTAAAATAGATTACCTAAGTTATACTAATTTCAAATGGCCACAATCACTGTTGATAGAAGTATAAATGCAGATGACGCCTTTGCCATGTCTGGGGGTGTTTCTTTTGTGGCACTTCCTTCTGGTTCTGCGACCTATCAAACTCAGGCAACGGGTATTGCTACTTGGGTGACTGCTACGATAGTTCAGTCTTCAGCTTGGCAGGCTATTTGTTATGGTAATAATTTGGTGGTGGCTGTCAGCTCTACTTCTGGTACGATTGCTGCTTCATCTCCAGCTGGTGTCTCAGCGACTTGGACTCTGCGCACTATGCCGGCGACGGCGTCTTGGTACGCGGTCAAATACGGTCTTGATAAATTTGTGGCTACTGCTGGTGGTGGCTCAACTGCTGGTGCTTATTCTATCGATGGCGCTAAGTGGACTTCTACTAGCGCGCTGCCTGTCAGCGGTGATTGGCGAGCTTTGGAATTTGGCTCTGCTCGTTTTGTGGTGGTTTCCTACGGTAGTACTGATTCAGCTTATTCTACTAACGGCACTAGCTGGACGGCGGGAGGCGCTCTACCAGCTAGTCGTAACTGGACGGATATTGCCTACGGTGAAAATACCTTTGTTGCGATTGCTTCGGGCACTGATAAGGGCGCTTATTCTACTGACGGGGGAGTGAGCTGGGATGAAATGACCATGCCTAGCTCTACTAACTGGAGATCGATTACTTATGGTAACGGTATCTTTGTGGCGGTCAGTAATACTTCAGGTACTATCGCTGCTTATTCTGCTGATGGCATCACTTGGAATTCATCAACTTTGCCAAACTCTAGGACTTGGACCAACGTTGCTTTTGGTAATAATTTATTTTGTGCTATTGCTAGTAGCTCCACTTCGGGTGGTGCCTATAGCTATGATGGTATTAGTTGGCAAGCCACTACTACTCTTTCTCAGGTTGTCAACTGCATGTGTCACACGCCGACTACCTGGAACTCCAACGACACCCTGGTTATCACTAACAACTCAACAGTCACTGTCAATACTGATCAAAAGAAATTCTGGAATGCTATCACTCTCACTAATGGTAAACTAGCTATTACCAATAGCTCTACTTCGACGGGTATTAGATTTACTATGGGTCGTGTGACTGGAGCTAGCGCCGCCGCTATCACTCCGGGCTCTGGTATCGGCGACATCGAGATTACCGGTAACTGGATCGAGCTCGGCACTGGTGATAACTCATCAGGGCAAGAAATGACTGCGCCTTTTTCAGACTATATCGCGGCCTTGTGGGTGGAGACTGGCTCGGGCACGGGAGTCTATGAGCAGTGGCTCAATGCTACTGGCTCTTATGGTGACGCTTCGCCAATACTACTTGAGGGTCTCGCTGCAGTCGGCTCTGGTCGCCGAGGTAAGTTTTTTGTCCAACAAGCTAATGCCGCGCCCTATGGGCCAACTATTATTAATGGTACTGATGGTAGTATCGCTCAAAAATTAATAACCGTTACTTCTACTACTGGTCTCTATGCTGGAGCAGCGATTATCGGTCCTGGTATACCAGCTAACGCTGTCGTTAATAGGGTGATATCTAGTACTCTACTCGAAACCAACGCTGTATCTACGACTGAATTATCGCCTGATTGGTCAGCAGTAGCTTATGGCAATAGCACTTATGTGGCTGTTTCTAGGACTTCGTCCAACATCGCGGCGACCAGCTCGGACGGCGTGACTTGGACCAAGCGTACTCTGCCTTTTGTGGCGAACTGGAATGGTATTTGTTATGGTGCGACCAGCGCTTTGTTTGTAGCGGTTTGTTCTGATATCACTACCACTGGTGGTACGCAGATTGGTTCGAGGTTTTGTGCTACTTCACCTGACGGTATTACTTGGACGAGGCGGGCGATGCCAGCTAACCAAGCTTGGAACGCTGTCGCTTCCAACGGTACTAGCTTTGTGGCAGTCGGAGCTGCAGCTGATGGAACTGCTACTACTGGAGCGGCCTCTTCGACCGATGGACTTACTTGGGTGGCGGCCACTATGGCGACCTCGCTGGTGTGGAACGCTGTCGCTTACGGTGGCAGTCGTTATGTAGCAGTCGGTACTGGTACTGCCTCTAACTACGACGCTGATGGTGCTGGTACTTGGACTGCTGGTGCGACTCTCACTAGCGCTACCTATGTGGCCCTAGTTTACAACGGCACTATCTGGATGGCTATTTCTGGTTCCTCGACTGGTAATCAGAGCAAGGCCGATCCGACCACTGGAGCCTTTGCTGCTGGCGGTGCTCTACCAAACTCGACTAGTCGTGGTGTGGCTTGGGACGGCACTAACTTCGTGGTGGTCTCTACCACTAACTCGACGCAAACAGCTCGGTCAACTAACGGGGCTTCTTGGACGACGACGACGCTGACCGGTACACAAATCGGCAGCTGGACTGCTATCTGTGCTAATGGCACGACACTGGTGGCGGTGTCGTCATCATCTAACCTGCGTAGTGCGGCTATGACCTCGACTAACTCTGGTGCGGCTTGGACTGTTCAAACCGGCATGCCACTAGATGTTTCGCTGACTTGTTACAATCCCTATGTCTCTCAGCTGACCAATATTGTGGAATTTGGAGACAATATCAATGGCAACAAAGTCCCTAACGGTGCCAAAGTCCGCTGTCCAAATATCATGTTTACTTCAGCTGTGCCGGTTAACATCCAGACAGCCTCGAGTATCGTCGGTGCCAACATGGTCATGACTGCCGGTGGTTCGCTGACTGCCAGTGTTTGTCTCTTTGATGAGTCTTATAATACTTTTAACCAGGCAGAAATCTTGTCACTGACTAATTGTGGTTTCTCTCTGCCACCGCTCATCAACGAGTGTTATAATGTAACTTTTAATAGCGTCGGCTTTGCGCTCGAACCAGTCCGCAGATACTATACTTATTCAGCGACCATCGGAGCCGATGGCTGGTTTACTCGTGATCGACGTTATGGTGCTGGTACTACGGTCTGGAGTTATATTACCGGTGCCAGTATCACGGATTTTAATTATTGTGTCGGCTCACCTAAGGCTCTACAGGTCACTGCCTCAACTGTCACTAACCCGGCTGCCATGCTGGCTCTCTCCTACACTCAGGATTCGACTTGGAATTATGTTAGATTTTATGCGCTTAACTGCGTAGCCTCCTTTCAAGATGCCTTTAACTTCACCTCTAACTTCAATAACAACACCATGAATCATATCGAGCTCTACGGTGTGGCACCGATGTTGATTCAGGTATCAAACGGAAATACTTTTAGTGATATTCGTATTGCCGAAGACATGTTCAACGGCTATCGCAGCTTCCCGACTAGCGGTGCTCGTATCGGCAATGACCCCAATGCTAGTGCCGGGCTTCTCGATGACACCAAGTATTATCTCAAAACTAGAACTTTTTATAACTGGAATGATCGTTCGGTCTTTGCTGAGGGTCGAACTGTCTCGGCTACGCCCTTTATCGGCAGTCAATTTTTCCCAGCTTATTTCGGTGCTTATAACAACGCTACTCGAGCTGTCACTCTGACTTGGATCAGGCGTGACCCTAGCTCCAGCGGTGGCGCTGGTACCACTACCTATCAGATTTTTAGAGACACGACACCCGGCTTTACGCCGAGTTCTGCCAATAGAATCTTTGACACCTTGACGGTGGCCACAGCCTCTTATCTCAACGGCTTCATTGCTACCATCACTGCTACAGCCTCACCAGCTAGAACTATTACTTTTGCGGCGGCTGGTAGGACTATTACCCTCGGTGGAGCTGGAGCAGGTAGCTTCACTACAGCTGGTTATGTGGCGGGAGGTAATGTAGTGGTGGCTGGCACTGTCTCCAATGACGGTACTTATACTATCTTGTCTTTTACTGCGACGGTCATCACCCTGACTACCAATCACACTAACCTAGTCAACGAAACTGCTCCTAACGGTGCTACTCTCGATGGCGTGCCGCCGGTCAATGGCACTTCTTATTATTACAAACTCCGCAAGTATGATGCGGTACTCTCTGGTATTACCAGTGCTTCTGGTACGGTGTCGTTAACTTCGCTGACTACGGCCGGTAACTTCAATACCGGCTTGGGTTCGGTTATCAACCTCGAGGGTATCTCTGGTCAAACCAAAATCCGCATTCCTGTTGGCTCCACTACCAACTTTTTGGCAGCCAACGTCTTCCCTGGTCTGACCCTCGCTGGTACCGGCATCGGCTCAGGGGCTAAGGTGGTTAGCATTGATACACCTTGGCAGATCACTGTTGATGTGGCTAATTCTTCGACTTTTGTCGGTACGACCGCTACTCTGGGTCTCGCCACTGGCTCAGCACCCAACAATAATATCTATGTCGTCGGTCCCGGCATTGCGAGGCCCACTAGAGTGTCTTCGGTGACCAACTCCACGACTATTGTCGTTGATACGGCTTTTATTGCGACTTTTTCAGCGCAGGCGATATTTTTTGAATACGGCACTGATAGCGCTGAGGTGGAAGTAACTCCAAGTGGCCCGACTATCGCGGCGTTTAACTTCCTTACTCGTTCTAATGACTTCACTCACGCTAACTGGGTCAAAACTAACCTGACAGCTACGGCTGATGCGGTTAGCGGTCCTAATGATATTGGTTTTGGTGTGGCAGCGGTACCGACTGCTGACCGTCTGATCTCGACTGGTCCCTCTGCTCGAGCGGTGCAAACTATTACCTCTTATCTGGAGATCGGCGCTAGTTATACTTTTTCGGTCTATATCAGAACTGACGCTCATCACTATGCTCAATCTGTGACAGGTGAGTTGTCTATCAATACCACTGTCACAACTACCCAGTCCTTTACCGCTACGGGCATCTGGCAGCGAGTCTCAGCCACCTTTACTGCTACTGCAGTTACGCATACTTTTACTATTCAGATGAATACTCAGGGTAGTTATATTTATGCTTCAAATGCGCAAGTCAACCAAGGTTCAACTGCGCTAGTGCCAGTGACTACAACCACGGTCAAAACTGCTGTCGCAAGCGGCGGCAGGACCCTGACCTTTGCCTCTGGTATCGATGGTCTCAATACCATCACTGCCTCCTCTGGTGACTTCACGACTGCGCCGGCCTTTGCGGCTGGTGATACGATTATCGTCCAAAGCACTTCGGATAATGATGGCACTTATGTGCTATCTGCTGTTACTGCTACGGTGTTGACAGTTACTCCTGCTCAACCGCTGGTCAGTGGTGGTGGAGCGCAGACTACCGGCTCTATCGTCGGCTCAGCCCTTGCCTCAGCAGCTCAGGAGTTCAGCGCTGCCTATGCTTGGTGTCGAGCTACCGGTGGCAATACTTCTAATCAAGGTATCGAAGTAGCGCTTGCGGCTTTGCCAGCTGGATCTTTTTGGACTGAGCTATATGTCGGGACTAGCTCGGGCTTTGCTCCGTCATCAATCAATCGTGTCGGGTATACGCTGAACTTACTAGGCGCTTCGACTTCGTTTTATCTCCTCAACTCCAACAATAACTTATTTGATACTTTGGTTCAGGAGGGTTATGGTGGATTTTCTGGTACTAGAGCCTTCCTCCGAGGTTCTTCAAATAATAGTTTCCTCGACTGGACTCTGGATTATAATTACGGCGCTGTGCCGATGATCGGTGATATTGCCAACCTATCTAATGACAATGTCTTTGATGATTTCACGGTCAAAAATTTTAGAAATTATAACTTAACGCCCTTTACTACGATTAACGATAGCAGTGGTCTGACACTGCAAAATATTGTCATTGAACAAGCTAATGATATTCCTTATGCTCTGCAATCTCTCAACACTACTGTCAAAGGAGTAACTGGTGCCAATGCCTTTGCAGCTACCAATGCCACGACCTACTTGTTTGGTACCGCGCCTTTTGCTACTGATGGTATGGCGATCGCTTATCAGGCTGTCTATGACAATATTTTTTATGAGTTATTTCACTCAGATACCACTGGCGCTCTGCATATGCTCTTTAATGCTAGCTCCCTAGACACGCCTCCTTATACCATCATTTCCGGCACTCCGGCCTTTGGTAACAATGGTCGTCTGTATCTGCGTACGGCAGGGGATAGTATTGAATACACTTGGCCGCACCGTATCCACACTGTTTCTAGTTTCCGAGATGTGATCCTCAAGAAAAACGGTCTAGACTTGGGATCGAGCCTAGATGTCTTGCAATCACTTTTGATCGAATTCAAAATCGATACCGGCACCGGAGATACTTACGGTGCTTATCAAGTCGCTACGCCTGCCAATCTAGCGGCAACAGCTGTCGACACTACGACTGGTTTCTTGCTCAAGATCAAGATCACTGCTCGTCCTGGTATGCTTTTTTCGACACAAACTAACCCTTTTGTAGTTGGTGAAGAAATCGAAGGTACTACCTCTGGTGCGACTGCTACTGTGGATGAGGTTTATAACCTGACCACTACCACCGGCTGTATTGTCTTATCAAATGTTGTTGGTCTATTTATACCAACTGAGTTGATTCGCCGGAACTCCGATAACCAAACTCGTGCTACTAACGTGGTTACCAACACTCAGTTTGCACTCTTCCCTTCATTTAATAGTTATATTGATGGTTTGCAAATTTTTACCAACACTGTTGGTGCTGGTGATTATCCGGGTAGAATCGTTGATATCGTCCTGACTAATGTGGTTTCTGGTAGTACTTACTATGTCTATAAAACCTCTGACTTGAGCTTGCTCGGATCGGGTACTGCTAGCGGTTCAACGGTTACGATTACTGATGTAGCTTATGTGACTGATTTTGGTATTACTGTCAGAGTTAGAAAGGCTTCAGCTGCTACTAAGTATATTCCTTTTGAAACTCAAGCCACAGTCAAATCAACTGGTGCTGACGTCTTCATTGGTCAGGTAGAAGACACTGTGGTGGGTGCTAGTGTCAATGGGACTATTGCCGGCGACTTTACTATCAATACTACAACCAAGACTATCAAGCACACAGCTGATAGTGTGGTCTATACTGTCAACGAGTTTTATACTTGGCTGATGGATTATTTTGATGATGTGACGACGATTGATGATACGATTCCGATCTCAGCTCAAACACCAACTGAATATACTCTGACCAATGGTTGGTTTATGGATAATGCCTCATTTAAATACTTGAGTGGCGGCGCGATTCAAACTGACGGTCAAGATGCTTACAGCACCCATATTATTACGGTTACCGGCGGTACTTATGCCGATCCAGTAGCAGGGGACATTTCCAAAACCGTCATGGCCGGAGCGACTGCTATCGGGCCACTGCTTGACTATGAAATCATCTCGGCGGGTGTGAGCGCTAAGTGGTATATCCGTGATACTAGAACGGTGCCTGCTGTAATTGCCAGTACGACCGCTATGACTATTACTACTGGTACTGGTTCTGGTAATAATTCTGCTAATTCGCTGACTGGCGAAAACATTTGGTCCAACATCTTTAGCTTGGGAACTATTGTCAGTGGTACGACGCTCGATCTCTACCAAAACGATACTCAGATTACGCCATGGTGGTCAGCTGGACAGATCGATGTCTTGGTCAAGGTCAGAGAAGCTGGCACTGAAATCGACTCCGGTAATCTGACAGTATTAGCGCGTAAGTATGCTACGCTCTATGATCATTATGTGGTCGACGCTTCGACGGGTAGAAATCCAGTGCCGCTCGCAGCCTTTGACGATACCAATAACCAAGTGGTCGAGGCGACAGTTGCTACCTATAGCGGTATTACTTTTGACTTTGGTGCCGCATCCAAGGATCTAGGCAACGGCAATGGTAATCAGCCTTATGACTGTGTCATTGAGTGCGATGGTCATACTATCCAAGAAGTCTATGAATACTTAAAATACGTCACGCGTACTGGTTCATCAACCACCCTAAACGGTGTTAGTGGTGAATATTATCAGGCTGTCGGTGATATCCGTCTCAATTACACCGGTGAATCTAGTGGTCCATTTGTGGAGGGTAATGCTATCACATCCAGTGCTGGTGGTTCTGGTTATATCGTGTCTTTGATTGATGGCGGTACGACCGGGACTTTGGTGATTAGAAATGTTCACGGTACTTTTGCTAATACCAACACCCTAACAAGCAGTGGCACTACCGCTACGATCAGCGGTACTCCTGACACGATTCTCGAGTCCAAGCAAGCGCCTTTTGGTGTCTTTTCTGGTGGTAAGCTCTTTGGCGCTCGTGGTGTCTGGTTAGAAAACGTGGCTACTGCTGACTCGATCAATTATCAATTGATTGATTCGCTGGGAGTTACTCAGACACCACCTATTTCCGTAGCGGTCACAGTCAAGGATGCTAATACTTTTGTAGTCATTGAGTCAGCGCGAGTCTTGCTCGAAGCTGCTGCAGGAGGCGATTTGCCAGCAGGGGAGTCTATAACCATCACTCGTTCTGGAGCGACTGCTTCTGTCGCGCACACAGCGCACGGCATGACTACCGGCATGAGCGTGATTATTCGTGGCGCAAACCAAGACGAGTATAATGGTATTTTTACTATCGCCAATGTCAGCACTGATGCTTATGACTATACTGTCTCAGGCTCGCCAGCCACACCCGCTACCGGCACTATCACTGCCACCTGCGCTATACTCAGTGGTGTGACTAATGGCTCCGGCGTACTCAGTTCATCCTTTAATTATACAAATAACCAACCCATCACCGGTAAAGTACGCAGAGCTACTACTGGAGCTAAATACAAAACCGGTGTGATTACTGGTACTATTACTAGCAGTGGACTAGATACCACTGTATTGCTAATTGTAGACGAATAATATGGCTATCACTATCAATTGGGCTACCAAAGTCATTAGTGTTCCTAAGGCTGATATGACTTTGGTTTCCTCATCACCCTTTGAGATTCGTCAATTAAATATTGATACTTTTCGACTGGCTCTCAAGGACCTAGAGGACGATGTCGAGGGTCAGCCTTGGCCTACTACTCATAATCACAATACCGCTGTGACAGTTGGAGGTGTAACCCTTGCTCGAGTAGTAGAGATGATTAATGGCTATACTATAACTTTTGAGGACGGCAATTATGCTGTCAATTTGGTGGGGGCTAATTCTAATATCGGAGATGTGGTAAACTTAAACTCAGTCTCGGTCCGAGCTGCCAATAGCGCTGGTCTAACCGATCTCAATATTCAGGCAATGGTCTGGAATGCCTTGGTTACTGATTATACGACTGCTGGTACAACTGGTAAGGCTTTGAGTGATGCTGGAGCCTCTGGTAATCCTTGGGGTTCTCCAGTTGCCGGTAATACAGCGGCTGGAACTTTTGGTGAATTGGTCGCTAATAGACTGCTGACAGTGGCTAAATTTCTTGGTTTAAAATAATGCTCATAATTTGATATGAAAATAGAAGATCTCGTTCAATTAATTAATAGTAGATTGAGAGAATTTAGACTGTCTCGAGATTATGCTAGGATGAATGGCGATTTAGAGCGAATGAACCTAGCTGATAAGGAGGTCTTGGCGCTAGAAGAGACTTTGTATAAACTAAATCTACTGATCGATGTCTCTAAGTCTGTCAGTGTTCAGGAAAATACTCTGGCATCTGTTATTACCAGTGGCTCAACCTCTGTTTTGGGTGACTATGATATCACGCCCTATGCTACCGACCCGCTACACGAACAAAAAATCCTAAATATTTTGAGTAAGATGGATGTCATGGATAGTGTCGAAAAAATCGATCATTATATCAAGGGTAAATATCCAAGTAGTCCAGTGACTGGAGAGATGGTGATGAATGCGAGCTCTGCCTATAGCGTGGATATACGATTGATGATGGCAATGATGGAGCAAGACTCAAGTTTTGGTACTGCTGGTAAGGCTGTCAGAACTCTCAATCCCGGTAATGTCGGCAATGACGACGCAGGTAATACTCGGACTTATGAGTCTTGGCAAAAAGGTGTGACTGCTGTGGCAGAGTGGCTCAATAGGCACCGAAGTTCTCAGCAAGCCGTTGTTCCTTCTGAAGTCAATGTCCCTGAACCGGTCGCGCCGGTCGCGCCGATTATTACCACTACCACCACAACTACCATTGTGACCAATACCTCAACCCCAGCTATTATTCCCAATCCAGAAAGCGCCACTTCAACTCCGGATATTGTTATAACTCCAGAAGCTGGTACCTCAACCCCAGCCATTGTTCCCAATGATAATACCACTCCAACTCCTAGTATTATAACTCCAGAAACCACTACTTCAACTCCGGCTATTATCACTCCGTCAGCCACTGAAGGGGCAAGTGGGGAGGAGGCTACTAGTCCGACTGTGCCAACAATCAGTACCTCAACTACGACCATCATCACTACTGCACCATCAGAAACTAGCACTACAAATGAAAGTCCAGTCACTACAACAAATAATTAACCACCTTGAGCGAATTTAATAAAAACCTAGAGAAATTTCTTCCTTTTTTGGAAGACCTTCGCTCCCGCTTACATCGTGGAGTGGTTTTGTTTGTGACGGTTTTTGTACTCGGCTTTTTATCTACCGGCATGGTTTTGAGGCAAATACTAAGTCTAGTCCATATTGATGATGTTACTATTGCTACTTCAGCACCATTTCAATTTGCTGATATCGCTATGGATTTTGGTTTTTTTCTGGCTATTATTATTTGCGTTCCCTACATTATTTACAGTTTTTATGTCTTTATTGCGCCTGCCTTAACCAAGTCCGAACACCGCAAGTTACTCAAAACTATTCCTCTCAGTGTATTATTATTTTTATTTGGCTTTTCGTATGGATTTTTTATTCTCTACCACGCTTTGGAGCTACTCGCAGCTATTAATATTGATTTGGGCATAGCTAACTTTTGGAATATTGGCCAATTTTTGTCGCAGATCTTTATCACTTCGGCCTTACTCGGACTCGTTTTTGAATTCCCATTACTACTGACTCTCATGATTAAGCTGGGCTTCATCACTACTCAAATACTCAGGCAGCAAAGACGCATCGCCTACTTCATAATGTTTTTTTTGGCTGCTTTACTTCCAACTACAGATGGGTTATCATTAATGGCGATGACATTGCCACTTCTAATACTGTACGAAGTGACAATACTAGTAAATAATAATAAAAAATATGTTTGGATTAGGGACTAGAGAAATAGTTATTTTGGCGGCTATATTAGTATTGCTCTTCGGTGCCAAAAAGATCCCAGAGCTCGCAAAGAGCATTGGTGAGGCAGTCAGGCACATCAAAGGTGTTTTTTCTGAAGCTGAAAGCGCTGATAAAAACAACAAAAACAGTTAAAAGATTAAGGCCTAGAGCTTTCTAAGACTTTTATCTACGGCTGCTATTCATTGCCACGGGTAATCTGTTGTGATATTATATTAAACAGTAAATATTATTAATTAATCAAAAATATGTTCGGACTAGGGACTAGAGAAATAGTTATTTTGGCAGCTATATTAGTACTGCTCTTCGGTGCCAAAAAGATCCCAGAGCTCGCAAAGAGCATTGGCGAAGCTGTGAAACATCTCAAGAATGGTTTTTCTGACACTGACAAGTCAAATACAAGCGACAAAAAATAATTTCAAGCAGCACATATTTATGTTCATAGGAGGGGTGAAAATATAATATGAATACTTGGGCCCGTATAATTATGGTTGTTTTTGTATTAATCGGCGCTGTCGCTGGTTTTGCGTACTGGTCTGTTAATCAATTCAACCAAGCTTTTGATGATTTAAGGATGTCTTGTAGCACTGATAATCACCTAGATTATCGGCTGTTTTATAAGCAACGTACATCAGATTTAGCTTCCACTACTCCTGAGCTAGTCACAAATCTTGCCAGCTCTACTGATCAAGGTCTAGTGGCTAGTTCTACGGTACCCGAGCTGTCATTTAGCTTTCCTCAATTAAACACCAAGCTCTACATTGGATGCGACTACCAGATTAGCTGGGAGTCTTCTAGTACTGTGGCTTCCTTGGAAACCACGCTAATTGACTACGCTACGAGATTGGCTGTCGAAGACGAAAAAAGCGGACTCATCAAGGAACAAGTACTAGAGGCTGATGCCACTGGTCTGACTTGGAAACTGGGTTCTGCTCTGCCTGGCTCCTACTACCTAAAAATTTCCAAAATCAACGACTTTGATACCGAAGCTCGAAGCGAGATTTTTACAATTAACAAAATGCCAGAAAACAGCTCTGCAAGCGAGCGAAAAAATATCTGCAAAGAGTCAGGTGCTATATTTTAATTAGCTACAATCAGGCTCTGCCACTAAGAAGTAGTCATGAAAGTGTCTGCTTTTTTTTGTAGTCAAAAAGCTCCTTCTTATCATTAGGATAAATTATCCAAATAAGCTATAATTAAAATATAATTTTCTGAGTTGTTTAAGTATGTTGAACAGACTTTTAGTATGAAGTTTGCTTTGTTTTTTCTGACAGCTGTTTTAGCATTTTGTTGCAGTTTTAAAACTGTTTTTGCTGCTGTCTATAGCGAATTTTCTACTACCACAGCTGTGGTGCTAGGTGAGTTTGTTTACAATGATGATTTTAGTCCTACCACTACTCCTTGCTATATCCAAGTTTATAATCCTGGTGGTTCTCTCCATACCGATACTCTCATGTCGGCTGACAGCAACGGCTGGCACTATATCTCTTTACTGCCTACGACTACGGTCGGTACTTATCCTAGCTCTATGCATTGTGGAGCGACTTCAACTGGTGATTTTATCAGGCAAGACAAAACCTTTAGAGTGATAAACGATCAGTCTTCAGCTTCAGCTTCTGAGCTTGCTAGTGCTGTTTGGAATGCCGATTCGCGTACTCTAACCAATCTATCTACATCCTCAATCGCCGAAGCCGTCTGGTCCAATACCAATCGCACTCTTAGCGACTACGCCACCAGTAGCATAGCTAGCGCTGTCTGGTCCAACGGTACCAGATCATTAACAACTTTTGGTTCGCTTATTGCTGATATTTGGGCTAATCCCAGTAGAACCATCTCGTCTTTTGGTGCGCTCGCTGCGGATATTTGGAATGGCGCCTACGCTCCAACTCGTAATCTGACTGACGCTAGCTTGTCTAGCGGTTCTCTGGCTACGCTCTCTGATGTCAATAGTTCTAGTTCGACGATTGCTAGTGCCGTCTGGTCCAATACCAATCGCACTCTTAGCGACTACGCCACCAGTAGCATAGCTAGCGCTGTCTGGTCCAACGGTACCAGATCATTAACAACTTTTGGTTCGCTTATTGCTGATATTTGGGCTAATCCCAGTAGAACCATCTCGTCTTTTGGTGCGCTCGCTGCGGATATTTGGAATGGCGCCTACGCTCCAACTCGTAATCTGACTGACGCTAGCTTGTCTAGCGGTTCTCTGGCTACGCTCTCTGATGTAAATAGTGCTACCACCACTGCCACCACTGCTATTAACGCCAATACCAATCTGGCCTCTACTAGTTTGGCGGCTGATATTGCCATTAACAAAGCTTTGATTGAGGGGATTGGTAGTAGTTGGGTGACTTCATTGAGTGATACTGCTTCGATTATGTCTAGTAAGTCTTATCGAGCTAAGCTCTATGTCTCTAATTTGGGTGAGCTAACTGATTCTTTGGTTAATCCTTTGATCAGTATCTATGACGTTAATCGTAATTTGGTAGTGAGTAGTGTGACTATGACCAAGATTGCTACTGGCATCTATGAATACGTCTATCTTGTGCCCAATGGCGCTGAGCAGGGTAATTGGGAAACGATTATTAATACAGAAGTAGAGAGTGGCCAAGTTATTCAAACTAATGATTATTGGGAAGTTCGTGGTTCACCAGCTCAGGTTATCATCAATAGTGTTAGTGACCTAACGGTGCCATCAATTGCTGCTAACATCACTATCACCAATGAAGGTTTGAGTGGTTATGAATATCAATACGAATGGTGTGTGGTTAGCTCTGCTAATAATGCTTGTGGTGATAATGATGATATATTTCATGCTACTGCCGCTAAGTACATTAATGCTGCTGAGGACTGGAATACTACTTTGACGGCGACCGTTCCATCTGCCGGTGATTATATCTTTAAGTTGATCGTTTACTTTGGTACCGAAAGTTCTGGTTCTTCACGCTCCTTTACCGCAGTGTCTAGCGGCACTACTAGTGGCGGCGGCGGTGGAGGCGGAGGAGGCGGTGGCGGTGCTGGTGCTACTACTCCAGCTCCTGTTGTCATTACTACACCGGCACCTAGTCAGGAAACTACTAGCACTACCAGTACTGAGCCAGTTAAAGCTAAACGAAGAATCGCTGACTTAAATGATGATGGTCGAGTAAATGCCGTTGACTTCTCTATATTACTAGCTTTTTACAAGACTAGACCACCATTTGCTAATCCTTATGCTGATATGAATATAGATAACAAGGTAGATGCTGTTGATTTTTCTATTCTCTTGTCAGACTGGGATAAAAAATAATTATGATCAATTTAATTGCCAGTTTAATTATAGCTCTTTGTCTCATGACGCCTCTTTCTGCGCGCGCGGCGACCTTGTTTTTGGATACTGATTCGGCCTCAGTGACGACTGGGGATACTGTTGTTGTTAATGTCCGCTTAGATACTGGTGGACAGCGGATTAATACCATTGACGCTAAAATCGCTCTAGAAACAGAGGCTGTCGAATTGCCTATTCAGGAATTTAGTTTGGCCAATTCAGTTTTAACAGCTTGGGCACTTAGACCATCTCTTGGTATTGAGGCTGATAATCAAAAAGTCATCTCATTTGTCGGTGGTGTTCCAGGTGGTATCAAAGCTGCTAACGCTGTGCTATTTAAGATTATTATCAATCCCAAGGAGCTTGGTGATTTGACGCTCAGGCCAACTAGTAGCCTAGCCTATCTCAATGATGGCAAAGGCACTGTCGCTGAGCTAGGTTTGCAAAATCTAGTCATCAATGTTCTGGCCAAAAAAGACGGCGACCCTACTCATGACGCTTGGCGTGAATTAATTGCTAGTGACAATATCGCACCTGAACCCTTTGAGATAACTTTGCATCAAGATCCTGCCGCGCAAAATGGTGCTAAGTTTATTGATTTTTATACCACTGACATGCAATCTGGCATCGATTATTATACTGTCACCGAAGCCGAGTTAGAGCCTGTTCGTAGCGGTAGTCCTTATATTCTTCAACAACAAGCTAATGAACAGTTAAGAATTACAGTCACAGCCTATGATAAGGCTGGCAATGCTCGTGTAGCAAGTTATCAGTCATCACCAAGTGTACAGAACTTAGTCACCCAAGCCATTACAGAGACTGTGACCAAAACTAGTTTCAAGGGTTGGATAGTATTAGCGGTGATAGTTCTGAGTCTGATACTGATCGTTTGGTTAGTGATCAGGCTAAGACCTAAAAAATAATCATAAATTAGCATACTGTGTTCAAGATTAGCAACAAATTTAGATGGATCAAAAATAGATTATTCGCTATTTTGTGTTTAATTTTGTTGTTATCTGGACAGCTTGTTAATGCTGCTACTAATTATCTGGCTCCTAGCTCGGGCTCTTTTGAAATAGGTAGCACCTTAAGTACCAATGTCTACATAGATGCCAAGGGTCAAGCTATTAATAGCAGTGAGGGGACTATTAATTTCCCCAAAGATTTATTAGAAGTAGTTTCGCTCAGTAAGTCTGGTAGTATATTTACGTTATGGGTAGAAGAGCCGTCTTTTTCTAATAGTCAGGGCGTTATTTCTTATGTTGGTGGTTTGCCGGCTCCTGGCTACACTGGAGCTACTGGCAAGGTGTTGACTATAAACTTTAAGATTAAAAAGGCGGGCGAGGCCAAGATTAGTTTTTCTGGCTCAGCGATTCGTGCTAGTGATGGTCTCGGCACCAATGTGCTTAGTGGGAGTGGTCAAGGTAATTTTACTTTGATTGATAAAAAATCAGCTCCTGAGCCTGATAAAGAAACTCCTAAAGAAACTCCTAAAGCTGAAGTTGATAAAAAAGATACAGATTTGCTGATTAATTTGAGTGTTAGTTCTGCTACCCACAGCGATCAAAATAAGTGGTATAGCAATGCTAATCCAAGTTTTTCTTGGGCTCTCCCTGCTGGCGTTGAGCAAGTCAAGTTATTATACGACCAATCACCAAGCTCGGTTCCAACTCAACTCTACACGACCCCGATCAATAGCAAGGTATTAACTAGTCAACCAGACGGTAAATATTATTTGCATTTACAATTAAAAAATAAAAATGGCTGGGGATCAGTTAATAGCTTCGCTGTTAATATCGACACCACCAAGCCGACCGATCTAGCAGTTACCGAATCTGGCGATAGTCAAAAAGCTCAGTCAGCTAAGGTCTTTAAGATTAGCGCCAAAGATGCTTTGTCAGGTATTGATTACTACGAATTGATAATAGACGATCAGGCGCCAGTTAAATGGATAGATGACGGTTCTGGTCTTTATGAGACTGATTCACTCACTGCTGGTGATCATGTTTTGACAGTCAAAGCTTTTGACAAAGCTGGTAATTATATTACTAGTAGTAGCAATTTTAAGGTCCTGAGTTCTGAACTAAGTCAGGAACCAGTCTCAGTCCCTACTGTAACCAAGTCCAGTGCTTTGCCGGGTTCTTTGGTTTTGGTACTCTCGTTGATCATGCTCTTGTTCCTATTTATCAGTCTGGCTTGGTATGCTTGGCATCGAGCTAAGGTCTTGGAAGCATCTGGAGCTGTTAGTTCGAAGCGTGTTGCCAAGAAAGATGTTGAGGCTACTTTAGAACTGGTTCGTAAGAGTACTTGGAAGCAAATAGAATTACTGCACGGGATCAAAAATAAACGTGCTTTGACTAGCGAGGAAAATGCTATTTTGAAAGAATTAAAGAAAAATATCGGTAAAATAGAGTCAGTTTTGTCTAAATAAAATTAAATAAATTTTTTCAAACAAATCATTGCTCAATTATTATCAATGTCCTATTATTACTATAAGTCTGTTTTCATCAGGCGTTAATAATTATGCTCACTTATCCAAATTCTCGCAGAGTAGTTAGTCCTAGCAGTCTAGCCAACTCTTCTAATAATATGTCTAAATCAATTATTGCCTCTTGGCTCTTTGGTCTACTGTTTGTAGCTAGTGCTATTGCTTTGGTAGCTCAATTTCGGCAAGTTTCAGCTCTCAAACTGGAGAACTATAATCTCCAAGAAGAGAAAAAACTTAGTAGTAACAAGCGTGAAATTAACAATGATAGCGATCTGACAGCCCGTCTACAAGAACTTATTTTACTACCAGCTGATCAACCAACTATTGCCACTGTCAAAGATTTGGCTGTCGGAGCTCAGCGCAGTGCTTTTTTAGCTAATGCTGAAAATGGCGATAAGATGGTTATTTTCCGTGATCGAGCCCTACTCTTCCGTCCTAGTATTGATAAGATTATTAATATGGTTGGTTCTGGTAATTTTTCTGAACTGCCAATCAATAACAGCAGTGCTAGCTCATCTCCTGCTATTGACCTGAGCTCTAGTCCAAGTAGCACCAGCTCAGAATCTAGTAGCTCTAATGTAGCTGTTCAAACTCTAGAAATCCGTAACGGCACAGCTGTAGCTGGACAAGCTAAAGTCTGGCAAGCCAAGATGACTACCAAGGGTTACAAAGTCTTAGCTATTGGCAATGCTGCTAACTCTAACTACACTGAAACAACTTTGATTAATTTGGCAGGTAAAGACGTCTCCAAATTAGAGCAGGAGCTAGGTGTTAGTGCGGTCAACAATCTGGCTGGTGGTGAAGCTACTAGTCAAGCTGATGCTATCATTATCATTGGCGCTAAATAATTATCAGCATGTTGCTCGCTGACTTCAACGAGGAGCAAGAGCAAAGGCGTGCTAGTCTTCGTAATCGCTGGCTTTCTCGCTTCTGGTTGCTTTTTAGCATTTTGACCATCACTCTAGTCTCAGTCGCTCTCTATCATCACTACAAGCCAATCCCTATCGGCCTAGATAGCGCTAGTCAGAGCTATATTGTCAATGAAGCTGATCTGGTTTTTTCTTTGCCTACTGACCAAGTCACTCAACTCGATCAGTTGCTTGGCTACATTGATAGTGCTGAGCAATATATTTTGCTTAACACGGAGATTTTTAATAATTGGTCATCAACTGCTGTTTCATCAGCCTTCTCACAGATCACTGCCAAGCTGATTGCCAAAAAAACTGCTCAGCCAGATTTGAAAGTTGATCTTATTATTGATCCTATCAACCTTGCTTATGGTGCCCTAGAATCCAAGGAGCTAGATGCTTTGAAAGTTGCTGGTATCAACTTGATTATTACTGACTTGGATCAATTGCGAGATCCTAATCCTATTTATAGTTCTTGGTGGCGAATCTTTGTTGCTTGGTGGGATTTCTTACCAAACTATCCTTGGCTCGCTAATCCTTGGCAAAGCTCTGGTCCTCAGATTACTCTCCGTGCCTATCTAGCTAGCTTTAATTTTAAAACTAACCAACGCGAGCTGTTTATTGCCGATCAAGCTGGTCAATTAATTAGTTTCTTTAATTTTAATTTTAGCAGTAACAAGCTAGCTATCAGTCTTCGTGGGCCACTCGCTGAAAGTGTTTATCATAGTCAGCAAGCTCTAGCCAAGCTCTCCAAAAACTCTCTTTATTCTCTGCCTAGTAATCTTGTGGGGCAAGCTAGTCCAGAGTCCAATCGCTACGCTCAGGTCGAGTTCTTAACAGAGGCTGGGATTAAGGAGCCTTTGCTCAATCGTATCACTGCTCTATCAGCAGGGGATACTTTGAGCCTCTCTAGTCGCTGGTTGGCAGATGCTGAGCTTGTCAAAGCTCTCAGTGATAGCGCCTCTCGCTCAGTGTCTATCAAGCTCCTACTCAATCACAATGACGCCTCAGTCTTGGCTGTTACCAAGCTGCTGACTAATGCTCCCAAATCGCTAACTGTGCGTTGGTCTGATCAGGCGCTTGATTCCTTGGTCTTGATTGAGCGGCCCGCTGATCATCAGCTAACTGTCTTTAGTTCTGCTAGTGCCCTTAGTAATCAGGCGCTTGTTTATAATCCTAGTTCATGGCTCTTGCTGACGCTCAATACCGATTGGACTCACGCAGCTGTCATTAAAAATCATTTTGATCAACTTTGGTTAACTGCTCGACCCTATCAAAGTTCTGATCAGCTAACTTGGCTTAAGTCGCTGTGGACTAGTTTTCAAATTTGGAGCGGTCTAGTTAAGCTCTAGACTGGCTATTTGAATATTTTTGCTAGAACCAGTAAGATAAAGTTTCAATTAATAATAGCTCTATGACTACTCTTTACGACCTGATTATCATTGGCCTCGGGCCCGCTTCTTTGACCGCTCAAGTTTATGCTTTACGCTACAACATGAAAGTTTTGGCTATTGGTGGCGTGCCAGGTGGCTTGATGATGGAATCTCACAAAATCTGTAATTGGCCAGGCGAACCGGGTATTTCCGGCGCTGATCTAACCAAAAAAATGACCGATCAGCTCGCTGGCATGAATGCCGAAACTGTCATTGAAGAAGTTAAGTCCATTACTGGTCAAAAAGGTGCGTTTACAGTCACTACTCGTTCTGACAAAAGTTTTGAGGCCAAGCTCGTGCTGATCGCGACTGGTACCAAGCATAGTCATCTCGGCCTTGCTCGTGAAGATTTTTTTTACGGTCGAGGTGTAACTTATTGCGCTACTTGCGACGCTATGTTTTACAAAGGCAAGACTACAGCTGTGGCTGGTGGTGGTAATAGTGCTGTCACCGCCGCTCTCTATCTCTCTGACATCTGCCCTCGAGTTTATCTGATTTACCGTGGCTCAGAGTTAAAAGGTGAGACTGCTTGGATTAATGAGCTCAAGGCCAAAGACAATGTTACGCTCATTAGTGAAACTAATATTATTGATTTGAAGGGTGAAAACAAGTTAGAGGCCGTGGTCTTGGACAAAGCTTTTGAAGGTTCTGCTGAGTTAGCTGTCTCTGGTCTTTTTGTAGAGATTGGTGCTAAGCCTCGCAACGAACTCTTTGTGGCTATGGGTGGAGTAGTGGATGACTTTGGCTTTGTCAAAGTTGCCTCTGATATGACTACTAATCTACCAGGCGTCTTTGCAGCCGGCGACTTAACTAATCAATCTAATTATTTTCGCCAGATCGCTACCGCTGTTGGCGAAGGTTCAATCGCTGCCGATACTGCTTTTAAAGCTCTTAAATCCTAAACTTTAGCTTGATAAAAAAACATCCGCCCTCGGGCGGATATTTTTTAATTGATTTTTTCTAGTTTAGCGCTCACTAACTTCAGTACTTGTTCCTGAGCTTCATTGATCGGTACCGGTAAGTCGAGCCAAACTAAGCGCTTAGCGCCACTAGCTTGGTATTCTTTGAGTAGTGACAGGCAGTTGATATTTTTGGGTGAGGCAGCTACCAAAGTAGTGCTCGATCCTTGATCAAAGAAAATGATCAGCACCAAAGCCTCGGGGACTAGTACGATTAATTCATCCAAGATCTGATTGACTGCTGTATCATCGATTTGCATCAAATCGGCTTGTGTCATCCTTGTGTACAGCAAGCTTTCTCCTACTTGGCTTTCTAGGCTCATCAATAATTTGCCCCAGAGTTGTAAAGTAGCTAGACTGCGATTACGGTATAGTTTTTCAATGATTAAATCACGATTAGCTTCTAGTCGCAGTAACTCAGCTGTTGTCAGTAGCGTCTGCGGAGTAACCATTTCCGTCCGATAACTTTTGGTTCGGCTAATGATACCAGCTAGCAAACAAGTGGCTGTCGCTGGCTTAATTAGCTCTGGTTGATTAGCGCACAGCTGATAAATAATCTCTGTGCTAGCGCTAGCAGTTAACTCTACTAGATTGAGCTGGCCAAAGTTTTCATTGGCCATCTGATTATCAATATTAATAATTGGCACAGAGTAGAAAAAATCAGTGTTGTTGCTATAGATTTCTCCCAATGAAGCTAAGTCAGCGAGGTTGATGGTGATAATCAGGTCATAGGCAAAGCCGTTACTACGGACACTGACTTCTTTGTCAGTAAAAAAGCCATTCTTTGGTAATATGATAAAATCCAAACGATCTTGTTCGATTTTGTATTTAACTTTATCAACTTGGGTGCCAGTAGTGGCTAGGCTGATGACAAATTCTCTAGGCTGGCTGAGCTCAGCTCTAATTTCAACTCCGTTTTTTAAATGCTCTATTAAGGCTGTTTCAGTCGCACTGCTAATAATATCAGCTTTAATCTGCAGTGACTCCAAAATCTGTTTCAGTGCTAGCCCTGAAGCTAAGCCGTCGTCAGCAAACTCACGACCAACTAGTATTGCTACTGCTCGAGCTGATCGTAGTTGATTCCAAAATTGTTCATGATTATTAAGCATATTTTTGTTTAGAGCCCCTATCATATAGCAAAGCCACTAGCTTGTAAACCGGTTGACAACTTGTTAAATATTTATTATAAATTGTGTCATAGCCTATGGCGGATTTATCCGCCCCTGCCCGCCTTTGGTGGGGGAGCTCAATGTAAAATGCCGAGTGGCGGATTTATCCGCCGGAGCTCGCAGAAGGCGAGCGTAGGCGGACGTGGTGAAATTGGTATACACGCCAGCCTTAGGAGCTGGTGACGCAAGTCATGAGAGTTCAAGTCTCTCCGTCCGCACTAAATTGTTTTGTTCTTTTAACTACTATAGAGGTATATCATGCAAATAGTTGTTCATGTCGATCAGCTGCTACTTAAATCTATTAGTTTTCGATCAGTTCTCAGTAGCTGTCTTTGGCAAAAGCCTTGGTACCGACAAGCTAATAAGCATAATGACCATGGTCATTATCTTTCTGACTATCTTGATAATCATTGTCAGGAAAACAGTTTAGATCGTTCCATGATTGAGTTTATTTCTGAAGATCAGATTAATTTTTTTGAGCAAATGCTTGAGTGTTGGAAGTATCATCAAATTAGCATTGTTCATAATTTAGCTTGGCCCGGCCAAACTGCTGTCGATAGATTTTTTAAGGAGCGCCGTTTACTTTGCGAAGTCTACCCTTACAATAGTTTTATTAAAAACTTACCAAATAAGATCGACATCTATGTTGATACTGACATCAAGCGCCTGTTATCTATGACTAACAGAGTTGAGAGATTGTATCTTATCGATTATCCAAATAACACTAATCAGCCTGCGCCTAGTTCAATTTTCCGAGTTGAAAATTGGCTGATGTTGCGTCTCACTTTAAGTGGTCAGCTAGTCTGTGTTTAGTAATTTATAATACGCTCATCTGAGCGTATTTTTATTTGTCGCTCTTGGCTAATTTGTGCTACAATAAGCACAACTAATAATTATCTAGCAGTCACTCAAGCTTGTTTTTGGTGATTGATCACTTCTCCTATGTCCAAATTTATCAAATTTTTCAAAGAGCTCGGCATCAAAGACGTACCTTCAGTCGGTGGTAAAAATGCTTCGCTAGGTGAAATGTTTCAAAAGCTGACTAAACAAGGCGTCAATGTCCCTAACGGTTTTGCTACTACTAGTGAGGCTTACAATTTCTTCTTTGAAAAAAGCGGCCTCAAAAAAGAATTACACAAGGTTCTCGATGGCCTCAATACTCATGATGTCATGGATCTAGCGAGACGTGGTAAAAAAGCTCGTGACTTGATTAACAAGGCTCAGTATCCTAGTGAGCTCAAAAAAGAAATCGTCAGTGCTTACAAAGAATTATCTAAGCTTCACAAAACCACCAATCTCCATGTGGCAGTGCGGTCAAGCGCCACTGCCGAAGACTTGCCAGATGCCAGCTTCGCTGGTCAGCAAGACACTTATCTCAATATCTCTGGCGAAGAGGCCTTGCTCTCGGCTGTCCAACGCTGCATCGCTTCACTCTTTACTGATCGCGCTATTTCTTATCGTGTCGACAAAGGTTTTGATCATTTCTCTATCGCTCTCTCGGTCGGCGTCCAAAAAATGGTCCGTAGTGACAAGGCAGCTAGCGGTGTCATGTTTTCCATTGATACCGAAAGCGGTTTCGAAAACATCGTCCTCATTAACTCTATCTATGGCCTCGGCGAAAACATCGTCCAAGGCAAAGTTACCCCTGATGAGTTTTATGTCTTCAAACCAACCGGCGCTCTGATCTACAAGCATATCAATCTCAAGGATATCAAGATGATCTATGATGACAAAAACAAACATTCACCAGTCAAAGACGTCCCAGTGCCAGCCAAAGATCAGCTAACTCCATCAATCACTGATGCTCAAGTCAAGACTCTAGCTAAATGGGCGATGATCATCGAGAAGCATTATGATCGACCGATGGATATGGAGTGGGCTCTCGACGGTGTGGATGGTCAGCTCTATATCGTACAGGCTCGTCCAGAGACTATTCACAGTGTCCGTGACCACAATGTTATTGAAGACTACATCATCAGTAAAAGGTCCAAAGTCTTAACTCACGGTCGTTCAGTTGGTTCCAAAGTCGGCGCTGGTGTAGTTAACAAGATTATGAGTGCTAGCGAAATTGGTCGCTTTAAACCCGGTCAAGTCCTGGTAACTGATATGACTGATCCTGATTGGGAGCCGATCATGAAAATCGCTTCTGCAATCGTAACCAACAAAGGTGGCCGTACTTGTCACGCTGCTATCGTCAGTCGCGAGCTAGGTATTCCTTGTGTTGTTGGTACTGAGAACGCTACCAAAACCTTGTCAGCTGGTCACAAGGTAACTGTCAGCTGCGCTGAAGGTGATGAAGGCTTTGTCTATGACGGTTTACTTCCTTTCAAAGTTCGCAAAACCAATATCAAAAACATGGCTCGTCCCAAGACCAAGATTATGATGAATGTTGGCTCACCGGAACTCGCTTTTGCCTCATCCTTTATCCCTAATGACGGTGTGGGTCTAGCTCGTGAAGAGTTTATTATCAATAACTACATCAAGATTCATCCGCTTGCCTTGGTCAACTATCAAAAGCTCACTGACAAAAAAGTTAAAAAACAAATTGATGATCTGACTGTCGGCTACAAAGACAAAAAACAGTTTTATGTTGATCGTTTAGCTGAAGGTGTCGCTTTGATTGCCGCTGCTTTTTATCCTAAGGATGTTATTATCCGCCTCTCTGATTTCAAGAGTAATGAATATGCTAATCTCATTGGCGGCACTGCCTACGAGCCAGTTGAATCCAATCCTATGATCGGTTGGCGTGGTGCTAGTCGCTACTACGACCCAACTTATCTCCCAGCTTTTAATCTCGAATGTCAGGCTCTTGCTAAAGTTAGAAATGACATGGGACTCAAAAATCTCAAGATCATGATCCCGATCTGCCGTACTGTTGAAGAAGGCTTACTAGTACAAGAGATCATGGCTAAGCATGGTCTGAAGCGGGGAGTCGATGGCCTCCAAATCTATGTCATGGCCGAAGTCCCAACTAATATTATTCTCGCTGATCGTTTCGCCAAAATCTTTGACGGTTTCTCTATCGGCTCCAATGACTTAACCCAATTCACCCTAGCTATTGACCGTGATGCCGGTAACCTCAAGGTCGCTGGTGTGTCTAATGAAAAAAATGACAGTGTTAAGCTCCTGATTAAGTATTTGATTGAAGTTGGTAAAAAAACCAAAACCAAAGTCGGTATCTGCGGCCAAGCTCCCTCTGACTTCCCAGATTTTGCTCGTTATTTAGTTGAATGCGGTATTGACAGCATTTCCCTTAACCCTGATACGGTTATCAAAACCACGCTCGACCTCCTTGATTACGAAAAAAAACTAGCTTCCAAAACCAAAACTACTAGCAAAAATCAGGGCTTATTAGGTAAAAAATAACTTAGCCAAGCTCGCTAAGTTAGGTTTGACACCATAGGTGTCAAGTGTTATAGTCTAAAAATAATTACGTTTTTTATGAAGAAGTTTTTGAGTTTTAGTTGGGAATTTGTCAAGATGTTGATACTTTCCTTGGCTATCATCTTGCCAGTTCGTGCCTTTTTAATTCAACCTTTTTACGTCAAGGGCGCCTCGATGGAGCCAAACTTTTTTGATCACGAGTATTTGATCATTGACGAAATTAGTTATCGTTTTAATCAGCCTGAGCGTGGTGAAATTGTCGTCTTCCGCTATCCACTCAATCCTCAAGAATTTTTCATCAAACGTATTATCGGTCTACCTGGCGAATCAATTCAATTCAAAGATGGCCGGATCTACATCTACAACTTGCAAAACCCCCAAGGTTTCTTGCTTGATGAACCTTATCTAGAGCAAAGCCTCCGGACTGATTCTTCTACTGACGCCAAGATACTTTTGGGCTCCGATGAATATTATTTACTGGGTGATAATCGTATGGCTTCCAAAGACTCTCGAGTTTTTGGTCCAGTTAATAAGAGTTTCATTACTGGTCGAGTTTTCTTCCGCGGTTTGCCTGTCAGTCGTATGACCACTTTTAAAAATGTTGACTATAAATACTAAGCTATGCCGAGACCTAAGAAAAAGACTTTAGATAGTTCCAAGAAAACCGGTCGTGAACAAGCTCCAGTTGCCAAAATCAAGGGCATGAAAGATATTTTGCCAGATGAATACAAGTATTGGCATTTGGTTAATCGCAAAGCCTCCGAACTCGCCAAGCTCTACAATTTCAAACGTATCGACTTACCAACCCTAGAAAGCGTCGCTCTTTACGAACGAGTTCTAGGTAAGGCCAGTGACTTTGTTAGTCAAGAGTTATTTACCTGCGCCAGTTCCGATGGTGAAAAAATTGCTTTACGACCCGACGGTGCCATTGGTTTGATGCGTGCCGGCATTGAGCATAATTACTTCAGTCTAGAACGCATCTTCAAAGCTTTTTGGCAGGGGACGATCTTTCGTTATGACAAAAATCAAGGTGGCCGTCTCCGTCAGTCTAATCAGTTCCGCCTCGATATTGTTGGCGACTTTAAGCCTTCGGCTGACGCTCAGCTCATCTTGATCGGCTACAATTTCTTTAAGGAATTACAAGTTGATGTCGAAGTTGAGATTAATAGCGTTGGCAATCAAGAGTGTCGCAATAACTACACCAAGGTCATCAATGAATATTTTAAAGAGCGTGGTCGCAAATCCAAGCTCTGTGCCGACTGTCGTAAAAAGATTCTCAAAAATCCTTGGTCTGTACTGGATTGTCAAGAAGCAAGTTGTGAAGAGGTGATGGCTGATCTACCACCGCTAGTTGATCATTTGACTGATGATTGTCGTAAGCGTTTCGAAGCAGTTTTAGAATACCTCGACGGTATGGGTGTACCTTACAGTCTCAATACCCGCTTGGTCAGTGTCAATGGTTTTGATTACTATAACCACACTATCTTTGAATATGTGCCAGTTAGTGAAGGTAACAAATCTCAAGCCCTCGGCGGCGGCGGTAATTATTCAGCGGTTATGGAGAGTCTGGGCGCCAAAGCTCTATCAGTTTGTGGCTTTGGTATTGATGTTGAAAAGACTATCTCTCGCATTCGTAGTAAAAATATCACTGTTGCTTGCGAAGAAGAAGCTGACATCTTTATGGCTCAGTTATCCGAAAACGCCAAACAAAAGTGCATGTCACTTTTTGAAGAATTACGTCGTGCTGGCTTCCGTGTCCGTGAGTTCTTTATCCAAGACAGTCTCAAGCTCCAGCTCGAAGAAGCTGAACGTGTCAAAGCTAAATACGCTCTAATCTTGGGTCAAAAAGAGCTAATTGACGAGACTATTTTGCTCCGTGATATGGAATCTGGCGTTCAAGAAACTATCGATATTCGCAAGATTTTGCACGAACTTGACAAAAGGCTTAATATTAGCTAAATTACTTCAACAATAATTATCTAGAAAGGTTGGTGGCACTATGGTTCAGTTTAAGAGAAAGAAGGGCGAAAGTTTTGAAGCTTTTTTACGTCGTTTTAATCGACGTTTGCAACAAAGCAGTAAGCTCATGGAAGCTCGCAAGAATCGTTACCATAAGAAGGACAAAAACAAAGTCCAGATTAAGACTAGCGCTTTGATTGGCTTAGAATTACGTGGTAAAAAAGAATATCTACGTAAGATCGGTAAATTAGAAGAACGCAAGCAATGGTAAGTAGCTACTAAAGAAAACAACTCCTTCTTTGAGGAGTTGTTTTTTATTAGTTCGGTTTTTTAACTTTTCGGAGGCTTACATTGGTTACTGTTCCACCATCTAATTCAACTAATAAGATGCTGTTTTCATTGCATACGCTAGGCGGTCTGTGGATCTCACGAATAGTTGCTAGTGTACCATCAGCAAAGTCTTCGTGGTCATACAAGGCGACTTGATTGCCTACTGCGTAGCCCTGTTGGTCTAGTCCATAAGCGATACTGGCTATACCAGTGCTATCATAGCGACTGGTAAAATTCCATTCTGAAACTAGGGTGTCCATAGGAATCCCTTTCTTGATTATTAACAAAGAACAATTAGGGTTTGATTTTAAATTAAGCTTACCAGATTTTTTGGTTCAATGGAAATAGGCTTGATATTGTGGTCTTTATTATATTTTTCCTGAACCGCACGGCGTTTCTTGGTTGTGTCAATTGCTATGCGCATGGCTGGACTGATTTTTCGTCCATAGAGTATAGCCTTGCCTTCGGCGTGACGAGCTGCTCGACCAATCGTCTGGATCAAGCTTGTTTCGGTTCGCAAAAAACCAGCCATGTCAGCATTTAAAATAGCAACCAGTGACACTTCTGGCAGATCAATGCCTTCACGCAGTAAGTTGATACCAACCAAGACGTCATAAATACCTTCTTTGAGAGCGGTTAAAATCTCAACTCTTTCCATGGTCTTTACCTCGCTATGAATATAAGCCACTTTGATATTCATTTCCGATAGGTAGCTGGCTAGTTCCTCAGCCATTCTTTTGGTTAAAGTAATCGCTAGCACTCTTTGTTTTTTAATAATTCTTTCTTGGATTTCGGCGAGTAAATCTTCAATTTGATTTTCCGAATCACGCACCTCGATAATCGGGTCCAGTAAGCCAGTTGGGCGAATGATTTGTTTAACTATTTGTTTAGAATGTGTCAGCTCATAATCAGCTGGTGTTGCGCTAACATAAATTGCCTGATTAATTTTGGTTTTAAATTCTTTAAAGTTTAATGGTCGATTATCAATAGCCGACGGCAAACGAAAGCCAAAATCTACTAAAGTCTGTTTGCGACTGCGGTCACCAGCAAACATGCCACGAACTTGTGGTAGTGTCACGTGTGACTCATCGATCATCAGTAAATAATCTGGCGGAAAGAAATCAATCAAAGTCTCCGGTGGCTCACCAGCAGCGCGTCCCGCCAGTAACCTAGAATAATTCTCAATGCCATTACAATATCCTACCGCCTTGATCATCTCTAGATCGTAGCTGGTTTTTCTCTGCAGTCTTTCTGCTTCGACTAATTTACCATCGGCCAGTAACTCTTTCAAACGTTCGGATAATTCTTCTTCGATCAAGCCAATTGCTTGAGCGATCTGGGCTTCTGGTGCGACAAAGTGCTTAGCCGGCAAGATCAAGACCTCCTTGATGGCTTTACCTTGATTGTTTTTGAGATTCATCATCCACGAACTTTCTTTACCGACCATAATATCAAAGCGATAAATACCAGCGATTTCTTCGCCGTCAAACTCTAGTCTGATAATTTCCTCACCAGTACTCAAATGAATATCGATGCGCTCTCCTAGCACTCGGAATTGGCCACGTTTAAACTGCTCGTCGTCACGACTGTACTGGATTTTGATTAGTTGTCTTAAAATATCATTACGTTTAATCCGTTCACCAACTCGGAACTCTAAGCTTTGATTTTCGTAATTAACCTTTTCGCCGAGGCCATAAATACAAGAGACGCTAGCTACTATAATGACGTCAGGGCGGGTGAGTAGGGCTTGAGTAGCGGCGTGGCGTAAGCGATCAATCTCCTCATTGATCTGAGTTTCTTTTTCGATATAAGTATCAGTCTGTGGCATATAGGCCTCGGGCTGATAGTAGTCATAGTAGGAGACGAAGTAGTGCACGGCGTTATTTGGGAAAAATTCTTTGAATTCACTATAGAGCTGAGCGGCCAGTGTCTTGTTATGAGAGATGATCAAAGTCGGCCGTTGGGTGCGAGCGATCACATTGGCCATCGTAAAGGTTTTGCCAGAGCCAGTTACACCTAGTAGCGTTTGTTCGTGATCACCACGAACTAGACCCTTACAGAGCTTGTCAATGGCACTTGGTTGATCACCAGCTGCCGGGAACTTAGATTTTAATTGAAATTGCATCTTTTTAGCTTAGCATTGGCTGATAAAATAAAAAAGACCTGATTATAAATCAAGGTCTTTTGGTGATGATCAAGGTTTTTGGTGTAACCTTAACCCCTCTGATGTTTTAATTCTGGGTTTTTTACGGGTGTCTTCAAAGCATCTTTCTGCTCTGTCTGAACCGATGATTATTGAGCATATATAACGCTTCACCTGACTTCTCTCCTGACTATTTGTAAGTTTTTTCAAATAGATTCTCCTACGTCGCTGACTTCTAGGTACTTTAGAGTGTTGCATGACCCATATCCAAAAAATAAAAAGAACAGACAATTGTTTTTTACTTATAGCATTTTAACAAACTTATGTCAAGTATTTTTGACTTTTAGGCCTTTTTCCGCTACAATACCAAGTCAAGAAGCTAATATTAAATCCTCCTTTATGGCCGATTCCGCCCCTAAAAGTCAGTTTCCTGGCATGGAAGAAGAAGTCTTGCAATTCTGGCAGACTAACCAAATTTTTGAACAGTCAATTACCAAGGACGCTCCTCACGGCGACTATGTCTTTTATGATGGTCCGCCTTTTGCCACTGGCACTCCTCACTATGGTCATCTAGTCGGTAGTATTATCAAGGACGTCGTACCACGTTTCTGGACTATGAAAGGCTACCGAGTCGAGCGCAAGTGGGGTTGGGATTGTCACGGTTTACCTATTGAAAACATTATTGAAAAAGATCTCGGTTTCAAGACCAAGCAAGACATCGTCAGCTACGGCGTAGACAAGTTCAATGCTGCTTGTCGTGAACGTGTCTTAGAATACGCCGAAGACTGGCAAAAAACCATCACTCGTCTCGGGCGCTGGGCAGATATGACTAGTCCCTATCGCACCATGGACTTGCCTTATATGGAATCTGTCTGGTCAGTTTTTAAAAAACTTTACGATCAGGGTTTGATTTATGAAGGCTATCGCTCCATGTATGTTTGTCCTCGCTGTGAAACTACTCTCAGTCAATCCGAAGTCTCCGAGGGCTATCGTGATATCAAAGATCTCTCCGCTATCGCCAAGTTTGAATTAGCTGATGACCCAGGTACTTTTGTGCTGGCGTGGACCACTACACCTTGGACTTTGATTGCCAACGTCGCTTTGGCAGTTGGCGCCGACATTGATTATGTTACTGTTGAATTAGCTGCTGAGCGTTTTGTGCTTGCCAAATCTCGAGTCGCTGATCTCTTTAAGGATCAAGCTATAACCATTATCAATGAGCTTAAAGGCTCTGAATTGGTCGGTAAAAAATACCAACCAGTCTTTGATTATTATGCTCAAGACCAAGCTTTGAAAAATCATGCTAGTGGCTGGCAAATCCTCGCCGCTGATTTTGTCACGACTGAGGATGGTACCGGCGTCGTGCATATCGCTCCAGCCTTTGGTGAAGATGACTTAAATCTCGGCAAGGCTAATAATTTGCCCTTTATCCAACACCTCGGCATGGATGGCATCATCAAGTCTGAAGCTGGCGACTTTGCTGGTCTCTCCGTCAAGCCGATTGACGATCATAGTTCCACTGATGTGGCTATCATCAAATACCTTGCTGGCAAAAAACTACTCTTTAGCAAAGCTAAATACGAACATAGCTATCCGCATTGTTGGCGCTGTGACACTCCTTTGATTAATTACGCTACTGGTTCTTGGTTTGTTAAAGTTACCGACCTTAAGCCAACTGCTCTAGCTGCCGCTGAAACAATTAATTGGTCACCAGCTCATATCAAAGACGGCCGTTTCGGTCAGTGGCTCACTGGTGCTCGTGACTGGTCTATTTCTCGTCAGCGTTTCTGGGCGAGTTGTTTGCCAATTTGGAAATGCGGCTCTTGCTCTAAGTTCCAAGTCTTCGGTTCGATCGCTGAGCTAGAGGAGGCAAGTGGCATTAAGATTACTGATCTGCACAAAGACACTCTCGATCCCATTGAGTTTGCCTGTTCTTGTGGCGGACAAATGAAACGCATTCCTGATGTGCTGGATTGTTGGTTTGAGTCTGGTTCTATGCCTTATGCTCAGCTTCATTATCCCTTTGAAAATCAAGAGAAATTTAATCAGACTTTCCCTGCCAAATTCATCGCCGAAGGCCAAGACCAAACTCGGACTTGGTTTTACTATCTCCATATCATTGCCAGTGGCCTCATGCAAAAAGCGGCTTTCCAAAATGTCATCGTCAATGGCATTGTCCTTGCTGAAGACGGCAAAAAAATGTCCAAGAAGCTCAAGAACTATCCTGACCCTAACGAGATCCTAGATCATTATGGAGCTGATGCCTTGCGTCTTTATTTGCTCGCTTCACCAGTCATGCAGGCTGAAAATCTCAGCTTCAGTGCCAAAGGTGTTGAGGAGTCACTCCGCAAAAACATCATGTTGCTATGGAATATCTACAAGTTCTATGAGCCTTATGCCACCGAGCTGAGAGATGAGTGTCCAGCCGAGCATGTGCTTGATAAGTGGATCATTTCTCTTTCACATCAATTGGTTAATGAAGTAACAGAAGCGATGCTAGCTTACGATTTGCCAAGCGCTGTCCGACCAATCACCAAATTCATTGACGACTTCTCTACTTGGTATCTGCGTCGCAGTCGAGATCGTTTCAAGGGTGCTGGTGCTGATAAGGATCAAGCTCTCGCAGTTACTAGTCATACTCTCAGAACTCTTGCTCTTGTACTTGCGCCCTTTGCTCCGTTTATTGCCGAAACTCTCTGGCACAAATTACTTGGTCATAATTTCGCTCAAGGCTCCACATCGGTTCATTTGCAAGCTTGGCCAAGCGCTGGGGATATTGATACTCAGGTCATCGAAGATATGAAATTGGTTAGACAAATCGTCGAGCTTGGCCTCGCCGCTCGTGACAAGGCCGGCATCAAGATTCGTCAAACTCTCGCTAGTGCCCAAATTCACAATCGCCAATTAGCTGCAGACTACCTAGAGTTAATCAAAGATGAGCTCAATGTTCTGTCGCTAACTTGCGCTGGTTCGGCGGGCGACTTATCAGTTACTCTTGATACTGTTCTCACTCCCGAGCTAGAGTTACTGGGTGCAGAGCGTGAGCTAGTGAGAGCTGTCAATGGTCTGCGTAAATCAGCAGGTCTCACCATTGCCGATCGCATCACGGTTTATTATCAGTCCAGCTCTGATCTGTTTGCTCGTTTTGATGCTCAGGTTATTACCGAACTTGCTGAACAAACTCTCAGTCAGTCTTGGCAAGCAGGCGAACTTGCAGAGCCGTCACTTGCTAGTACCGAATTAAATTTGTTAAATCAAACTATTAGCTTAAAAATTATTAAAGTTTAATTTTATGTTTAATTTAATTTTGATTATTGTGATTTTTTCCATCGCCTATGTGCTGATCAAAAAGACTGGCATTATCGGTTAATTTATTATTAATTTAATTTTATGACTATTATCTGGATTTTACTGGGCCTCATCGTCGTTCTAGCTTTTATCGCTATCGGCATGTATAACGGGCTGATTCGTGGCAAAAACCGCGTCGATGAAGCTTGGAGCGATATCGATGTCCAAGCCAAACGTCGCTACGATTTGATTCCTAACCTCGTTTCGACTGTTAAGGGTTATGCTACTCATGAGCAGGGGACTTTGGAACAAGTCATCACTGCTCGTAACAGCGCGATGGCCGCTCAAAAAACCGGCGATCTTGCTGAGCAACAAGCCGCTGAAAATACTTTATCCGGCACTCTCAAAAGCATTTTTGCACTTAGCGAAAATTACCCTGATCTCAAGGCTAACCAGAACTTCTTGGAGTTACAGCGTGAACTCAGTGACACCGAGAATAAAATGCAAGCTGCTCGTCGCTTTTACAACAGTAATGTTCGTGACTTTAATACCAAGTTACAAAGCTTCCCGACCAATGTCTTTGGTCGTATGCTCAAGTTTACCGATTACAAATTCTTTGAAGTAGATAATGCTAGCGAGCGAGCTAATGTCCAAGTAAACTTCTAATTGCATCTATGGCTCTGCGCCGCTTGTCAATCAAAACTTTGTTCATCAGTTTCTTTTTGATCTTGACTTTGTTTTATTCGCAAGGCGCGCAGGCTGCCAAAATTGATAATTTGGAGTTTCTGGCTAGTTTAGATAATCTTGGCAAACTCTCAGTTAACCAAAGCATCAGCTATGATTTTGAAGATTCGCAAAGCGCTCTAGTCGAGCTATTTATTCCTCAGAAATACCGCCTAGCAGACCAGAGCTTCAAACTTCATATCACTGATATTGTTGTTCGTGATAGTGCTGGCAATGCTTTGACTTTTGAAACCAAGACTAGGGGTGATAATTTGGTGTTAACTGTCAGTGGTGGACAGCGTTTCTTTTCTGGTCTAGTTACTTTTCGTCTTCAGTACCAAGCTAGCGGCTTAGTCAATTATGATCTCAATCAAGATCTTTTTTATTGGGATTTGACTGGTCAGGCTTGGCCACTACGCATTAAGCGTAGTCAATTACAATTAAGCTTGCCCAAAAAAATCGCTCTTGATAACAGTCAACTTGTTTGTTTATCTGGACCTCTCGACAAAGCTCTCAAATGCCGTGCGAGTGTAGTTGATAATTCTACCGACGAGGCTGTGTTGATCTTTGATAATACTTTTGAGTTACTCTCGGGCGAAAGTCATCGCGTTTCTTTTAACCTGCCCAAAGGCTTTATTTATGAGCCAAGTTGGCGTGAGTTAATTGTTAATTTTTTGATCAAGCATCGTTTTGTTTTCTTGGCTCTGTTGTCGTTAGTGTTTATAGTTTTTATCAGTCGTTTTATTGCCAAAAATCTGAATATTAATCGTGACTCTGATCTGCAATCAGCTCCACCTTCGGGGCTCACTCCGGCCGAACTATCATTACTATTAGACGGCTCTGTTAGTCACCAAGCTCTCATTGCCGAGATTTTGCATCTCGCCATTCGTGGCTATCTCAAGATTACTCGAGTCTTCAACGGTGTTAGCGATGATTATCAATTAACTCAGTTACAAGATCCACGCACCGCTGTCAGTGACTATCAACAAAGTTTGCTGTCGGCAATTTTTGCTAGTAGTTCTGAGCTCAGTTTACTCAGTGTTGGCTCTAGCTTGTCAGCTAACTTTAATCTCATCAATGACCAGCTCCATCATTCACTGGCTGACAAGGGTCATTTGGTCAAAAACATTCTCCGTGTTAAGGTTATTTGCCTCCTGATCGGACTACTAGTCATGGTTGCTGGTTCACTCTTTGTCACTGTCCAGCTCCAAGCTCAGTTTTGGGGTCTGGTACTAGCCGCTGGTCTAGGTATCGTTATGATTGCCGGCGCTCTACTTTTGCCCCACAGTACTAAACAAGGTCGAGTTTGTCGTCGTAAAATCTTAGCCTTTAGATCTTTCTTGGTTTCAGTTAGTGAAAAATCTAATCAAAAAAATCAAGTCCAATTTGAAACCTATCTACCCTATAGCCTAGTGCTTGGTGTTGAACAGGATTGGGCTTATCAATACAAAGGTGTTTTTCTGAGCCCAGCCACTTGGCTCAGCGACTCAACTATTCTAGAAAATTACAATTCCCTGTTGCTAGTCGATACAATCGACAGCTTCGCTCGTTCTTGTCACGAATATCTATTTAATTAATATGCCTACTCTCTATACTCACGCTGACGCTAATCGTCGTAAAACTTGGTTGCTATTAACTGGCTTTCTAGCTTTGGTAATGATTATTGCCTATATCTTTAGCGAGGCAATGAATAATTCCTTGATTCTGTATATCGCTGTTGGCGGCAGTATTCTCTGGTCTTTTATTAGTTATTGGTACAGCGACAAAATGGTACTCGCTATGAGTGGCGCGACTGAAGTTACGCCTGCTCAAGGTCGAGAGCTTTATCGCATGGTTGAAAATCTCTGTATCACTGCCGGCTTACCAGTGCCCAAGATTTATATCATTGACGACAGCGCTCCCAATGCCTTTGCCACTGGTCGTAATCCCGAACACGCCGTCATCGCTCTCAGCTCAGGTCTACTTGCCAAGCTCAGTAAAGACGAATTAGAAGGCGTGATCGCTCATGAGTTATCCCACATCGGTAATAATGATATGCTGCTTGCCACTGTCACCACTGTCCTAGTCGGTATTATTGTCTTGCTCGCTGATTGGTTTCGTCATTGGGCTTTCTTTAGTCGTCGTGATGACGAGGATAATAAAGGTCAATTAGCTTTGATTATTATGGTTATCGCCATCGTCTTGTCGATCCTCGCTCCTGTCTTTGCTTATCTGATGCAGTTTGCTATCTCTCGTAAGCGTGAGTATCTGGCTGATGCTTCTGGCGCCTTGCTCACTCGTAATCCTGACGGACTTGCTCGGGCACTCGAAAAAATCAGTGGCGACGATGAGGAGCTAGAAGTAGCTAATCGCGCTACTGCTCATCTCTATATCTCTTCGCCCTTCAAAGCTGATCGTGACGAGCCTGGTTTTTTTGCCAAGCTCATGATGACTCATCCACCTATCAAAGACCGTGTCGCTGTACTCAGAAGTTTTAAATAATTTTACTTACTATGCTTGCTTATATCCAAGGCTCAGTTTTGATCAAAGCTTCTGACCACATTATCCTAGTCCTGCCAGAGGGTCTAGGCTACAAGATTTTTATGAGCACTAGCCTCCTAGCCTCAGTCATGATCGGCGATCAGCTCCGACTCTTTCTCTATCATCAAGTCAAAGAAGACGCTGAAGCTCTCTTTGGTTTTACTGATTTAGAAAACTTAGAATTTTTTGAGCTTTTACTCACAGTCTCCGGCATTGGACCAAAGTCAGCGCTCAACATCCTCTCGGCTACTGATACAGCTAATCTAGCTCAAGCCATTAGCCTAGGCGAGCCAGAGTTACTAACCAAGGTCAGTGGCATCGGCAAGAAAATGGCTGAAAAGATCGTCGTCGAACTCAAATCCAAGCTCAAGAACTTTAGCTTTGTCGTGAATAATTCTCAAAGCCAAGTAACTACTGATGAGTTAGATGCTTTGGTTGGTTTGGGTTATTCGTTAGCTAGTGCTCGTGAGGCTCTAGAGCGGGTGAGTGCTGATACTTCGGGTAGTAGCGAGCGAATCCGTGCCGCCCTTCAACTTCTTGCTAAGTAAACTGCTATCATGTTCAAGCTCATCGAAGTTACCGACCAAAAATCCTTAGACACTTTTGTCATTGCTAGTGGCGGTGATTTTTTACAATCCTGGGCTTGGGGTGATTTTCAAGCCACTCAAGGCTCAGCGCTTCTGCGTCTAGCGGTCGTAGATGCTAGCGACAAATATTTAGCCGTTGTTACTCTAATCAAAAAAAGCTTGCCCTATGGTCACTGCTACTGGTTTGCTCCTCGTGGTCCGGTTATCGCTAATCTATCAGATCAAGAGTTCCAAGCTGTCTGGTCCTTTTTAATTAAGTCGCTCGCTACTCGGGCTAGAGCTGACAAGATTGCCTTTTTGCGTTTCGAGCCCAGCGCTAATTCTGCTCAAGCTACTTATCAGGTTTGGCCTTTGGTTCTTGGTGCTGCTAATATTTACAAAACCCTCGATCTCGAACCAAGTAAAACTGCTATTTTAGATCTTTCGCAAGACCTGCCAACGCTACTTGCTAGCATGCATCACAAGACTCGTTATAATATTAATTTGGCTGGCAAAAAAAATCTTAGTATTAAACTAGCTACTTCATCTGACTTTGAAGCTTGGTGGCAGCTCTTATCAACTACAGCTGAGCGTGATGAGTTCCGTCTCCATAGTCGTGATTATTACCAAGTCATGCTCTCGCTACCGATTATGAAACTCTATTTAGCTTATCATGGCGAGGACTTGCTAGCGGGCATCCTAGTCGCTCAGTTTGGTTACACTGCTACCTATGTGCATGGCGCATCTGCCAATCAAGGTCGCGAGCTGATGGCTCCGCACTTACTCCAGTGGCGTGCTATCACTGATGCTAAAGCCTCTAGTGCTCTACATTATGACTTCTACGGCATCGACGCTCACAAGTGGCCGGGAGTTACTCGCTTTAAAGCTGGTTTTGCTGGTCAAAATTTGGCTTATCTTGGCACATTTGATTTAGTTTGGTGCCTAGGTTATTATAAATTTTACACTCTTGGACGACAGCTTTTTCGCTTTTTCTCCAAACTAGTTCGTTAGCTTTTATCTCTGTTCTTAAGTCTCTCTGTTTTTTAATTTTTTAACTCCAAACCGATGTTTGATAAATTACTTCGTAAAATCAAAAAAATTATTCCCAAAAAAGCTTGGAATCTACTCTGGCCGCTTTATCATTTCCTCCTTGCCTATCTCGGCAATCTAGTTTATGGCGCGCCTAGTCAAAAACTCATTGTCATTGGTGTTACTGGTACCACTGGCAAAACCACTAGCACTTATCTGATTGCTCAGGTTTTACGAGCTGCTGGTTACAAAGTCGGCTTTACTTCCACAGCGATGTTTTCTGATGGTAACAAGGATTGGCTTAATGACAAAAAAATGACCATGCCTGGTCGCTTTTTTGCTTTCAAAATGCTCAAGCAAATGGTTAACAATGGTTGTCAATTTGCTATTGTCGAAACCACTAGTGAAGGTATAGTTCAATACCGTCACCGTTTCATTAATTACGACACTCTTGTCTTCACCGGTCTTTATCCTGAGCATATCGAATCCCACGGCTCCTTTGCAAACTACAAAGAGGCCAAAGCTATGCTCTTTGCTCATCTCAAAGACTGTAAAACTAAGTATGCCAATGAACATCGGCAAGTTAAGAGAGTAGAAAGTGGCTTAAAAAAGCTCTCTCTCAATCGCATCAAAAAAACTATCATTGCCAATGGTGATGACGAACATGCTCCGGACTTTTTAAATTACTGGTCTGAGCAAAAAATTATTTACCATGTAAATAAGCCACTACTCAAGTCCTTCCCTGATGCTCTTTTGCTCAGTAGCTCTGATATCAACATTGGTCCGACTAGTACTAGTTTTACCGCTCATCATGATCAAGCTAGCACTGAGATTAATCTACAGATCATGGGTGCTTTTAATATTCACAATGCCTACAATGCTATCTCTGTTGCTTTGGCTCATGATATTGCTTGGTCCACTATCAAAGCTGGCTTAGAGTCTATCACTGGCATACCGGGGCGACTGGAGCAAATTAATGAAGCTCAGTCTTTTGCTGTCATTGTTGATTATGCTTTTGAACCAAATGCCGTCGAAAAGCTCTATGAGGCTGTCAAACTCATTCCTCATCAGCGTATTATCCACGTACTTGGTGGTACTGGTGGTGGTCGTGATAGTTCTCGTCGGCCCATTCTTGGTAAGATTGCTGGTACTCAAGCTGATTATGTTGTAGTGACCAATGAAGATCCCTATGACGAAGATCCTCAATTGATCATTGATCAGGTCAGTCTCGGCGCCCAGAAGGCTGGCAAAGTCCTAGAAAAGAATCTGTTCAAAATCATGGATCGCCGCGCTGCGATCGCTCAGGCCTTTGGTCTTGCTGGAGTTGGCGACATCGTGCTCATCACCGGCAAGGGTAGCGAGCAAGCTATTTGTCTGGCCAAAGGCATCAAAGAACCTTGGGATGATCGCCAAGTTGCTCGCGAAGAGTTAAAAAAGTTAAAAAGTTAACACTTTCTAATAAGGTACTTAGGTCTTCAAGTCTTTTTTACTCTTGAATATTTTTAAAGCTATTTCCCATGTCTTTTGTCCATCTCCATGTCCATAGCCACTACTCTTTACTCGACGGTCTGTCTCAGATTGATGACATTGTTAACTTTGCCAAAAACTCCGGCGCTCCAGCCATCGCTCTCACTGACCATGGCTCGATGTACGGCATTATTGAGTTCTATCAAAAATGCATCAAGGCCGGCGTGAAGCCAATTATCGGCATGGAAAGCTATCTAGCCCCCGGCTCTCGTTTTGATAAAACCTATGTCAAAGGCGAAAAGACCAGTTATCATTTATTATTACTTGCTAAAAACAACCAAGGTTATCAAAATCTACTCAAGCTAACTTCGCTTGGTCACTTAGAAGGCTACTATTACAAGCCTCGCATTGACTGGGATTTGCTTAGGGAATATCACGACGGTCTGATCGCTACTAGTTCTTGTCTCGGTGGGGAGATTCCTCAGCTCATTTTGAAAGGTCATTTGGATCAAGCTAGGTCCAAGATCTTGGCTTATCATCAACTCTTTGGCGAGGGTAATTTTTACCTAGAGCTACAAGACCATCCTAATGTCGAAGGTCAAAGTTTGATTAATAAACAACTCATCATCTTTGGTCGTGAGCTCGGTATCCCGCTCATCGCTACCAACGACTCGCACTACGCTTCTCGTGATGATGCGGAAGCGCAAGATATTTTGCTCTGTATCCAGAGTAAGTCTCGTCTCAATGAACCAAATCGTATGTCTATGCTTGATAGCGATTATTCGCTACGTAGCGAAGATGATATGCGCAGTGTCTTTGCTGATGTCCCTGAGGCGATTGACAATACTGTTGCTGTAGCTGAGCTTTGTAATGTTGAGATCGCTCTCGGTCAAATCCAGTTGCCGGTTTTTCCTGTGCCTGATGGCTATGATGGTCAGAGCTACTTGCGTCACCTGTGTTTAGAGGGCTTAGTTAAGCGTTATGGCCAGAGCTATGAAGATTTGCCAGCTATCTACCAAGAACGTTTGGATTACGAATTATCAATTGTTGCCAAGATGGGTTGGCCGGCTTATTTCCTCATCGTCGCTGACTTTATTAACTGGGCCAAGGATCAAAAAATATTAGTCGGTCCGGGTCGCGGTAGCGCCGCCGGCTCACTAGTTTGTTATCTCATCGGCATTACCAATCTCTGTCCGATTCAATACGATCTACTCTTTGAGCGCTTCCTTAATCCTGAGCGTATTTCTATGCCAGATATCGATACCGACTTTGCCGACACTGGCCGTGGTCGTGTTATCGAATACGTCCAACAAAAATACGGTCATGATCATGTGGCGCAAATCATTACCTTCGGGACTATGGCCGCTCGCGCAGCTATTCGTGATGTTGGTCGAGTGCTTAGCTATCCCTATGACTTCTGTGATCGCATCTCCAAAACTATTCCACCGCTCACTAGCCTAACCAAAACCATTGACACTGTACCTGAGTTCAAGGACTTACTAAATGACGAAGACGCCAGGACTATTATTGATATGGCCTTAAAGCTCGAAGGTGTCGCTCGGCATAATTCTATTCATGCTTGTGGCATCTTGATCACCAAAGATCCTCTGACTGCTAATGTCCCAGTACAATACGTCTCTGGCGAAGATAAAAGCCTTGTTAGTCAATATTCGCTCCATCCTACTGAAGATCTCGGGCTACTCAAAATGGACTTCCTTGGTCTCAAAAACCTGACTATCATCGAATCAGCTATCAATCTCATCAAAAACACTCGCGGCCTTGATATCGATATTGATA
>ERZ761595.24-NODE-24-length-55936-cov-6.116301_pt1 | contig 55936 bp, 81 predicted proteins | sample MGYA00511035_ERZ761595 | MGnify/ENA primary metagenome ERZ761595 (study PRJEB28899, sample SAMN03785553) | bioreactor sludge metagenome | biome: EBPR Sludge; feature: EBPR Bioreactor; material: 0.22µm filtered reactor supernatant | place: Saint Lucia: Queensland...
GTCCCCTGGGCAAAAGCAGGGATGGCCAGCGCCGTCCCCTGAGCAAAGGCAGGGATGGTCAGGCCCGCCCCCAGGCCGCTGCCGAACATGCGCGCCGTGACGTCTGCTGGCAGAATCTCGGTGCCGGCGGGCAGGTTGACCACCTGCGGCCCGTTGGCGCCGAGTAGCTGCCATGCGCCGCCGAAGAAGGCCAGTTCTGGGCCAATCTCGCCGATGACCGCCGGCCCGCCGGCGTGAGTACCGCCGAATGCCCCAGGCGGGAATACCGCCGGCCCCGACGGAGTAATGTCGATTGGCATCGGATCGGTGACACCTGGCACATGCTTTATGCCGGGCAGTGTTGTTCCTGCACCTGGCTGAGTGTTGGGGCGCACACTCCCCGGTTGCTCCCCGCCGTAAACCCAGTCAAGCAGTGCCTTGACCCAATCCGGCATTTCAAGCGGCGGCCACGCGAAGCCCAGTAAACTGCCCAACCAGTCAAGCGTCGGCCAAACGAAAGTTAGCAGGCTACCCAGCCAGTCAATTGTCGGCCAAACGAAGCTCAGCAACTTGCTCAACCATTCGGGCGCTTCGGGAAACTCGAACTTTAGCACGCCGTTTTCACCAAACAGCGGCTTGTTGCCGGCAAGCATGGCCTGGATGTCTTCGACGAAAGCCTTCATGTTGTCCAGCGCCGCCTGCACCTGCGCCGCTGCGTCTGTAAAGCCCAGGTCGTCGAGCAGGCCCGTGGCCAGGCTGCCGATGTTCTCAATCATCCCGCCGATGAAGCCGATCAGGTTCGTCAGGGTGTCGCGGAAGAATCCGGCGAATGCGTCGCCAATCTTCGTCAGGCCGTCGAGCACCTTGCTCGAATCGCCTGTCACGAAGCCGTCGATGATCTCAGTCAAACCCTCGAAGGCAGTGGTCAGCCCGGTGACGATGGCCGCCATCTGATCCACCACCGCCACAAGCGCGCTCTTCGCCGTGTTGATGCCCAGGGCGAAGAGGTTCAGCGAGGCGACAACGGCAAGGCCGAACACGCTGGCGAGCACCTGCTCGATACCGGAACTGGCGACGGTCTGGGCAAAGTCGGCCAGTGCGCCGCCAAGGCCCGTCAGGGGTTCACCCAGATCGGCAAGGCCTGCAAACGCCTGGCGCAACCGGTCAAGCCCTCCCGTGATCGGCGCGGGCAGGTCTATCTCCGGCCAGACGATGCCGCTCCAAGCCAATGCAACAGCGTCACCGGCGCCATTGACTGCGCCGCCCCAGTCGTAGGCGGCGATGTCGCTGGCCATGCCTTCTAGCCAGCCGGTGATGCCGGGCCAGTCGATGGTATTCCATGCGACGCCGATAGCCTCACCGACGCCGGCCAACGCGCCGCCCCAGTCGTAGGCGGCGATGTCGCTGGCGATCTCCGTCGTCCACGCTGCGATGCCAGGCCAGTCGATGGCGCCCCAGGCCGTCGTAATGGCCTCACCGACGCCGGCCAACGCGCCGCCCCAATCGTAATTCACCACCGCAGACGCAGTGTTGCTGGCCCATTCCAACAGCGACGGCCAATTGGCCGATGCCCAGGCCGCGGCAAGAGCGCCACTTACCGCGGCGGCGACACCGGCGAGGGCAGCGCCCCAGTCAATGCTCCCCAGCCGCTCCAGCGCCTGGCCCACCAGGTCGCGCAGCAGCGACGCCAGATCGCCAAGCCCGCCGGTTGCCCCGGCGAAATCGCCGGCCAGCAGATCGTCCCAGATGCCGACTGCCGCCGCCTTCACTTGCTCAAACAGACCGGCGAGCGGCTCCAAAGCGCTGATAATTGGTTGGATTGCCGCCACTACTCCGGTGCGCAGCCCGCCGAAATCAGTTACAAGAGCGACTGTCAACCCTGCGATCGCAGCCGCCACCAGGCCGACGGGCGTAGCCAACAAGCCCAGCGCGCCGGCGAGTGCGCCGGCCACCGAAAGCACGGTGGACATGCCGCTTGCCATCATGCCGAGAAATACCAGCAATGGCCCCGCCGCCGCCACGCCCGCGGCGATGCCAACCGCCCATTTCTGCGTCGTCTCGTCCAGTTCCGAGAACCAGGTCGCCAGGCTCAGCGCCTTGTCGCCAAGCGGCTCCAGTGTCTCCGCAAACGCCAGCAGCGCCGGCCCCATGGCGTCGCCGAGCTTCTGGCCAAAGACTGTAAACTTTACCTGTGCCTGCTGCAGCATGAAGCCCAGGCGGTTGACGCCTTGCGACTGGGCGTCGAATGCGCTATCCGTCGCGCCTGCCGCATTGGTGAGCTTCTCCAGTTTCGCAGTATATTGGTCCGCCAGCGGGCCGGAGAGCGCAAGCGCAAGCGTCTGACCTTCTATGCTGCCGATGAACGATTGCAGCGGCACGCCGGCCTGCTCTGCCACCGAGGTGATTGTCTTCACCGTGTCGATGAAGCCCAGTTGCTCTATCATCGCCTCGCCCGACGTGTAGCCAAGCGCCGACATGAGCTTCTGCATGTCGGCGGTGGGCGCCAGCAGGCTCTGCAGCACGCCGCGGTACTGCGTCGAGACCTCCGATGTTGAACCGGTGACGCCGGTGCCGGCGGCGAAGATGGCGAAGAGTTCTTCTTGTGCGATGCCCAGTTCGTTGGCGAGCGGCACAACGCGCCCCATGCTGGCCGCCAACTGTGGGAAGTTGGTCTGGCCGAGTTCGACCGTCTTGAAGGCGAGATCTGCAACCTGCTGCATGGCCGTGGCGCTCGTGTCGCCGTAGCCCTTTGTCACGGCGCTGGTCAGCGCCACCGACTCCGCCACCGATGCATTGCCGGCGGCGGCGGCCTTGGCGTTGATGGTGAGCCGCGAGAGCGTCTCGGCGTCATCTCCAAACGCCGAGATGACCTCGTATAGCCCCGCTGCCGTGTTGCCGGTGTCCACGGCCAGATCGATGGATAGATCTTGCAGCTGCGGTTTGAGTTCCTGCAGCCGCTCAATCGGCACGCTGAGTGTGCCGACATTTGCCATCGCCCGATTGAGTTCCTGCGCCTGGAGCGCGAAGAAACCGCCCGCTGCGGTCAGCGGCGCGGTGACGCTCAGGGTAAGCCCGGCCCCGGCCCCGGTGAGCTTCTTCCCGATGCCCTCGACCATGCCGGCGGCATCGTCGAGGGACTTCTTCAGCGCCGACGTTTCGGCGATCAGGCGAATGGAGAGGGTGGCGAGCGTGCTCATGGATTACCTGAAATTGGCCTCGAACATTGCCTCGAAGTCGGCGCGCTCCTCGGCGACGCTGGCCGGCGGCTCGTCGTGTGCGTCGTCGGCTTCTGCCTCCGCTTCCGACGTGCGCAGCCAGGCGATAAAGTCCTGCGGCTCGACCGGCTTGGCGTCGGAGCCTCGCACGATGTTGGCGACGAGCGTCAGCAGCCGTGACTGCCAATAGTCCTGCCGCGCCGCCCCCAGAGGCCCCTCTGCCATCTCATACGCCCACCACTCCGACAGTTCGCTGCTAGAGATTTGGGACAGGCCACCTTCCACCGATGACCAGCCGAGATGCGCGGCTAGGCGGAATACGAATCGTCGCCAGCCGCTTCGCCGAAATTTTCCGTGAGCTCCTCGATGTCGGCCTCCGTCATACCCGACATCTCGCGGATGGCGGCAAACACACGCTCCAGCGCCGCCGCCGAACGCGCCGCAAGCGCCTCGATGTCGCCGTCGTTGAACAGCCGCCGCCCCTGCTCGTCGACACAACCCAGCACCACCAGCCTGGTGCGAGCGTTGCGCAGATTTTGCTTGTAGCCACCGCCCTTGCGCTCCTGGAGAAGCGAGGCCTCGTAGCGGTCCCGCTCTGTACCGGTCAGCCCGCGCACGCGCACCTCGCCGCCCCATTCCGGCACGGCGATGATGCGCGACTGAATGTCGTTTGCTTGCAGAATCTGGTCGCGTGTCAATAGCGCCATGTCCGATCTCCTTTTACGTCAGTGAGGACAGAAGATTGATAACCGTCGTCTTGAAGAACAGCGCGTCCGCGCTGCTGTAGGTTGCGTAGCCGTCGAAGGCGACATTGACGTTCTCGTCTTGCTCGTCGTAGCCGCCCGGCTTGCGATACTTCGCCGCCATGTCGAAGATCAGGTCGCGACTGCCGGTTCCTGGGCACTTGACCCGGATCAGGCGCAGCGTGCCGGCGTCTGCTGCGGCGCGTTCGGTGGCCACGCGGCTGACGCCCGTGTCTTCCTCAAGTTCGTAGCGGATCGTGAAATCCACCGACGGCTTGCCGAACTTCAGCGCAGCGGGATAGCGATTGCTTCCCCCGATGGGCACCCAACGAATGCCGCTGCGATAGGTCAGCGAGAACTCCAGGAGCACGCCCGGCGCCTCTGTCGTGCCGATGGTTCCACCGCTGTTGTCGATGTAGAGCCGGGTGTTGCCCGTCAACGCTTCGACGACACTGGGCAGCGCGACGCTGTTGGTAAACGCGCCGGCGTACATGCGCTGGCCGCGCCAGGTGGCGCTCATCCGCCAGGTCGCCTGGTCGGACTTGTACGTCGCCTTCCATTCTTCGACCCAGGAGAAGGGCACGATCTGTTGGTCGGTGGCCACCAGCTTGTTGCCGAGGCGCAGCGTGTACGTGCGTGCGTCCGGCGACGTGTCGCTTGGTTCATACTCGTAGGTGTACGGGCTGGAGCCAGAAGGCGTGACCGGCTTCACGCTCGCTTCGAGCAGATACGGGAATTGCTCGTAAGACAGCGCCATTTCCGGCATCGCCAGCGACACATCGGTGAGTGGGGCGGGCGCGTTGCGTTCGCCGATGATACGCGAGCCAACAGCCTCGTCGAGCACTTCGGGGTCGCCGTTCGGAATTGCCATCGCAAAGGGGCCTCGCATGACGGCCGTTGTCGCCACCGCCGTCCCCTTCGTCGTCTCTTTGCCGATTTGACAAAGATTGTAGGGTTTTGTTGCGTAGACTTTTGCCACCTTACACCTCCACGTTCCAGGTTGTTCCGTCCCAGCCAAAGCCGGCGGCAGCGAGCGCCGCCGTGACATCCTCGGATGTTACTTCCGCCGGCGGCGCCGCTGCGTCATCCGCTGGCCAGTAATGAGCGACCGCCGGCAGCGTGGCCGCGGCCATCACGGTGGAAACTGCCGTTTGCGTCGCGCTGTCGAGCGCAACCGGCATGGTTGCGAGCAGGGCCATCACGCGCTGATAGTCGCCTGCGTTCAGTGCCTCGTTGACCCAGATGACATATTGCTGATACGGCCAGAATTTGGCCAACTCGCTCGGCGCGCCGCCGGCTGCAACCACAGCGGCGAAGAACTGTTCGAGCGTCATTTTCGCCAGAGCCTTCGGCGCATTCAGCGTAGCGGCCAGCTCCACCGCAGTCATGTTGCGCCAGGTCGATCCCCCGGCCTGCCAGATTACAGATGCTTCCATGATTTACCCCTGCCTGCTGATATAGAGCGCCAATGCGCCCGTAGTCGGCGCTACAGAAAAACTTGCGCGCAAGAAGATCCCGGCTATCCCGCAGTCCCTGAATGCCGGCACCGGGTAGACGGCGCCGGAGACAATCGTTGATGCGCCGACAACTTCGCCCAACGCCGCGCCCAGGCCGCCAGCGGGAACAAATGCTGCGGCCACAGCGCTGGCCGGCATGGTGATTTCTCCAAGCAGGCCATAGGTAAGTGCGTTGGACGCACCGAGAACCAATCGGATTGTCATGACCTGATCGAACGCGCTGGTTGAACGCACAACTACAGAGAGCTTTCTCCACCCGCGCTCCGCCATCGGAATGTAGAAAAAGTGATTGTTCGTGTCGCGGATGTTGAAGTCTCCGGCAACCAACGCTGCGCCAGACGATCCAACGATGTCGCTGCCCGATGGCACCGGCGTCGTACCATCGAGCGCAAAATACTGATGATCTGGCGCATGAATCAATGCACGTCGCCGTGACATGCGCACGCGCCCCACGTCGCCCGAATCGACTTCGTCAACCGTCGCCTGATAGACGCCGGCAGCCGGGTACAACTCTCCCGCGGCCGCTGCGTCATCCGTTGCCCCGGTGCCCATCCGATAGACGTGGGGATCGCCGTTGTCGCCGGCCCCGTCCGCTTTGATGTACTTGGTGGCGCCCGCTGCGTCGAGCACAGCCAGATTTGCCATGTGTGCCTCCTACAATAGATACATGCTGGCTGCCGCCAGGTTGAAGTGCAGCCCCAGCCGCGGCGTAAGCGTGTACAGCAGGTTGCTGATTGCCAGCCGCATAAACAGATCGTCGTCGGGGGAATAGGTTGCGTAGCCGTCGAAGGCGACGTTGACGTTCTCGTCCTGCTCGTCGTAGCCGCCCGGCTTGCGATACTTCGCCGCCATGTCGATTGTGAAAGTTCTTCCGCCCGCCCCAGGGCATTCCAGGCGGATCAGGCGCAGTGTGCCGGCGTCCGCCGCGGCGCGCTCGGTGGCCACGCGGCTGACACCCGTGTCCTCTTCCAACTCGTAGCGGATCGTGAAATCCACCGACGGCTTGCCGAACTTGATCGCCTTCGGATAGCGGTCGCCGTCGCCAATCGGAATCCAACGAATGCCGCTGCGATAGGTGAGCGAGAACTCCAGGAGGGTCGCGACAACTTCCGTGTCTCCAATGTTGTCGCCGCTGTTGTCAATGTAGAGCCGAGTGTTGCCCGTCAACGCTTCGACGACATCAGGCGCCGGCATGGAAGGCGTAAACGCGCCGGCGTACATGCGCTGACCGCGCCAGGTGGCGCTCATCCGCCAGGTCGCCTGGTCGGACTTGTGCATGATCTTCCACTCATCCACCCAGGCAAACGGCACGATCTGCTGGTCGGTGGCCACCAGCTTATTGCCGAGGCGCAGCGTGTACGTCTTGATGGCGGGCGCATCATCGCCGTAGCTCAATTCGTACTCGCGCTCGAACGGCCCCGGAATCGCGCCTGTCTGGACGCCCGCAGCGATGCTTGCCTGGAGCAGGTGCGGAAACTGCTCATAGGTCAGCGCCGTCTCCGGCATGGGAGCGACAACGTCTACCTGCGTCGGCAGCATGGTGCGCTCGCCGGCGACGCGGGTGCCGACGTCCTCCTCCATTGGCTCCGGGTCGCCGGCCAACGTCGGCATGGCAAACGGGCCGCGCCAGACAGTTGTCGCCAGCACGTTCTGGCCCTGGGTCGCCTCTTCGCCGATCTGACAAAGGTTATAGGGTTTTGTTCCGTAGACGCTGGCCATTATCCGGCCTTCCCTTTGCGCCCGGACTCGGGCGCTGGTTCGTGCAGGTCATACAGTACAATGCCCGTCTCTCGCTGCGCCTGGCGAATAGCTTCCTGGTGGACAGCCAGCTCTGCCATTGTCAGATCGCGCGCGGGTACGCCAATCAAGTACCCGCTTCCCACGTATTTGGCGCCTACTCGTTTATCCATCGACTGTCACCTCGATTGGTACGTCTTCGACGATGTAAATGGATCCAGCCTTCGTGCCGATCTGCCGCACATCGACGCGGCTGGCGTCGTACCATGCCAGGTCGCGCCAGAGGCCAACCTGATTGCGCACGCTTTCGTTGCCCATCCAGGCGGTCAACTCGGCCTCGAGCGCATCGAGCGTGTCCTCTGCAGCCGCCTGCTGTGCAGCATTGCCATCATCGAAGTACAGCACCCACAACTGAACAGTGTAGAGAAAGCGGCTGGGCGTACCGTGCTGCGGCGTGCGCGGCCGCACCGATCCACCAGACAGCACGCGCACCACAGGCGACAGGCCGGCGAAGCCAGATCGCATGTAGCCATAGATGTTGCCCTTCGCCGTGGGCATGACGCCGGTCGCCGCCAGTTGGCTGGCGAGAGCCTTGCGTATCGTGGCTCTGCTGGCGACCGTCATTGGCGCACCCGCTCCAGCGTACAGTGCAGGGCGCTGCATGTCGGCCACAGCGCCACCGCCGTGACCAGGTACGTCACATTGTCGACAACGGCGATGTCGTTCTGGCGGATGTCGTGGCCCGTGCCCAAAATGGTTGTCTCCATTGCCACTCCGACGCTTTGTGTCATGTCATCCAGCGTCATCTGGCCGGCGGCTGACACGGAGACCGGTGTGCACGCCAGGCCGGTGAGCACCGTGGTGGCCGCCGCCGGGTCGCGCTCTCCACTGCTGAACGACGCCCGCTTGATGGTGCAGGTGCTGGTCGCCAACAGCTTCAGCATCACAGCACCCGCAGCGACGCCCGCTTGGGCGACTCGTCCGTCAAGGGGGCGACCAGCCAGGCGCTGTAGCGCGTCGCAATGTTCTTGCGCCGCTCTGTCACGATCTCGCCCAGGCGCTCGGCCAGGCTGCCCAGGTCCTCCTGTAGCGGGCCGGCTGTCACGTTGACGGCCGTCAGGTTGGTCTGCACGCTTTCCAGCGTGCGCAGTTCGGCCAGGTCGCACAGCGCGTCCAGCTTGTCGCTGGGCACCGCCCCCACCTCGCCATCGGTGACGGTCGTCAGGCCGGCAGTTGGATAGCCCAACATGCGCACGCCCCAGCCGATGGCCTGGGCGATGTCTGGAATGCTGCCGCTGCCCGACAATGCCCTGGCTTTCGCCAGGTATGACGAGCAGCGCTCCGTGACAACCGTCGTGACGTTCGCCACCGTCGCCATGCTCAGCCGCTCCCCAGCACCGCACGCAGCGCGCCCAGCGCCTTCGGCCCAATGCCCTTGATGGCGAGCAACTCGTCATCGCTGGCCATCTGCACTGCCGCCGGCGTGTCGTAGCCGTTGATGATGAGCAGGCGCACCATATTCATGTGCTTCGACAGATCGCCGAAGTCCAGCCAGATCGGAGGCAGCGCGTCACCGCTGGCCACCGCCGATCCGCTGGCCACCACAGGCTCAAGCTGGTGCGGCGCACTGTCCGCCGGCTCCAGCTTGTCCAGGAAGCCGGCGGCCTCAAACTCGGACAGTTCAACCAGCGCGCCGGGGCCGTGCTGGTTGAACGCGCCGAAGGTGAAGCCGGGGCGCACGCGGTAGAGGCTCATCGATAGGTCGCCTTGACCGTTGGCGTCACTGCGCCGGTCGCCACGACCTTGACGCGTACGAACTCACCCACCGCTGGTGCGCGGATCATGCCGGTCTGCGACGCGCCGGACAGCGTCTTGCTGAGCGTGTAGGTATTGCTGGAAAGCGTGCCCGTCGTGTTGAAGGTATGGACAATCTCGGTCACGTCGGACCAGATCGTCTCGTCGGGGCTGGCCTGCAGCGTCACCACCACCGATCCGGTGCTCCCGGCGTCGGTGGACACGAACACATCCACCTGGCTGTAATTAGTAATGCGGGCGTTGTCGATACTGTTGACCGTCAACGGCGCCGAACTGTAAGTGGTGCCAGTCGTGACGGCCGTAGGCCCGTACAGCGTGACCGTGCGAGGCGGCGCCGCCTGCGCGGCAGCCACCGGCGCCGGCACGGCGGTCAGCAGCAGCCCGCCGCACAGGATCATGACGATGGCAACCGCCACGGCTGCCGCTACAAAGTTCGTCGTCTTCATGATGGATCAGGCCCCCGTTGCGTGAACGATGCCGGTCTGGTTGCCGTAGCGCGCCTTGATCTTCGGCGTGCCGATCACCATGACCTTGAAGATGCTCTCCGTGCCGTCGGCAGTGGACCACTCGCGCACCTGCATGCCGATGGCCTCGGCCAACTCCATGTACTCTGCGGTCATCTGCACGAGCAGGATCTCGCCGTCGGGCAGCGTGGTTGCCGGCAGGCTCGACACGCCGGCGATCATGGCCAGTTGGGCGACACGGCTCAGGCCAGTGTCGCCACTGCCGTCGGTGAAGTAGCTCAGCGCAGCCTGGTTGTACTGCGTCTGGCTCACGTACACCTGAAACGGCCCGTAGTTGTACTGGCCGTTGGCGGCGTTGACCATGCCGGCGATGGTAGGCACGATATTGGACAGCGTGCCCCAGTCGCCACCGCCGTAGTTGCCGGCCGTATCGGTGGCGCGGTTGGGATGCGTGCGCAGGCCGTAGATGGGCCGCCCGTTGAGCGTCACCGCCGTGTTGCCGCTGGCGACGATGCTCTCGTAGCCTTCGGCCACCACCCGCGTCGCTTCGACCAGACCGGTCATGTCGAGGCCGTCGCCCAGGCGCCGGCTAGCCTCCAGGGTGCGCCAGTCAATGGCGAACTCCTTGAAGATGACCGGCACGGGGACGCCGCTCTGCAGCATTTCGGGCAGGTCGCGCTCGGCGCGCCCGCGACCCGTCATGTTGACCGTGGCGGCGGTGATTTCGCTCGAGGTGTACCAGCGCGCTTCGAGGCTGCCCACACCGCCGAGGCGAGAGACCAGCCCCCGGGCGCGGAAGTCGTTGACCACGCGCAGCGGGTAGCGGGCAGCAGCCAGCACCTGGCTTTCGACCTCGGCCCACTCGTCTTCCGTCAGCAGCGAGTTGACCACCATCGCCGGCTCGCCGTCCGCGTTGATGCGCACGAACTTGCCCCGGCCGTTCACCTTGATGTCGGGGTCTGCCGGGTTGAAACTGCCGCGCAGCGACTTGGCGCCGTCGGTGTGTGCGTTGAGAATCTGAATGTCGCTCATGCTCTGTCGCTCCTTATGCGATGCGCACCTTGATGCGCGTAGCCGCGGCGGTGGCGTTGCACGCCTCCTCTGCGATGCCGATCACGGCGCCGTCGGTGAACGCCTGCAATTCGCCGCCGTCAGCGGCCTCCAGTGCGGCGCCGGCTGCCACGTTCTCACCCTGTTCGAGAATCATGTACACCAGGTCGCCCGCCTGCGGATAGATGAACGGCACCGTGTCGTTGTCGGCATAGGCCGTCTCGATGTTCAGGGTCGTGCCGCTGGTGTTGCGGAACCCATGCTCGATGGCCACCATCAGCGTGGTGTCGATCTTGGCGGTGGCGTTGATGACGACATCGGCGCCGTTGGTCGTGAGCATGTGCCCCGGCTTGATGGTCGCTGCGCCCGCCAGCTTCTCGAAGACGGGCCGCTCCAGGCCGTTGACCTGAAGCAAGATTGTGTGTGGAGTGCTGCTTGCCATGTCGATCCCTCCCCTTACTGCTTGGTGGCCTGGGCAGCGGCAGCCTGCGCGGCCGCTGCGACACCCTTGTAGGGGCGCAGTTCGTCACCGGCGTTTGCGGCCAGCGCCGCGCCGTTGCGCCCGACGTAATTCTGCGCCGCCGGTGCGATGCTCGCCTCCAGCTTGACAAGCGAGTCAAGGCCCATGGCCTCAAGCTCCGCCTTGCTGAATGCACAGCGGCTGTTGGCCGCCAGCCGCCCGACGATCTGCGCCTTCTGGCGGTCGCTGTTGGCCTTGATGCCGCGCACTGCGTCCATCAGGGCGCCGACGCCGCCAAACTCGCGCAGTGCCGCCGCCAGTTCGGTCAGTTCCGCCGGCAGTTCCGAGGTTGCGTTCGTTTCCGTCGTCACAGCCGCAACGGGTTCGACCGGCGTCTCGGCCTGCCCGTCGTCGTTGGCGACGACCTTCTCTTGCTTCTGTTCGCTCATTCCATCCTCCCGTGAGCTTATTGAGTCTCGGCAGCGGCACGGCGCCGCCACCCCCGAAGTGCTATTGAATCTGCCCGCCCCGCAGCCATCGGCCACAGAGCAGGCCCCGATCTCGTCCGGCAACAGCGCCACATGGTCCGGGCGCAGATTGCGCTGAATCCCGGTGTACGCCTGGCCCTTGAACTCACCAGCCGCCTGCTCGATGTCGCAGAAGTAGGCGGTGGAGACTTCGACGACCTCGCCCCGCTCCAGCCGCTGCAAGGTGGCCAGCGCATCGCCGCCCAGCCGCTCGCACTTCGCCACGTCGAGCCACATCTCGCCGCGCAGCCGGTCGCCGTCCATGGCCATGTTGAAGATCTGGCCGACGACGCTCCCCTCGATGACGCTGGGGCTGTTGGCAGAGATCGGGCCGTTGGCGTCCTGCGGATGGCGCAGCGGCACCGGGCGACCGTTCCATGCCGCCACGAACGCGGCGAGTTCGTCAGCGGTGACTAACTCGCCATTGACCACGCCGGCGACGAGGGCGACGATAGGCGCCACGGCATAATCTCGCCCGTCCATCGTGGTCCGGATCAGCTTGTTGGCGTATAGCGTCGCTTTGTGCTGTACGAGCCTTGCAGTCATGCCATGCCTCAGAAACAAAAAAGGACGGCGCAGGGAGGTGGTGACACGGTGTCACCACCTCCCTGCGCCGTCCTCGCAATCTGCTGTGCGATTATGGGCGCCTGCGCCGAGACCATCTATCAGCCTGGGCGGGCTATGCTGTTGAGTTGCCGGTCTCTCCCGGCTGTCACACCACGTCATCGCAGGTGTCGCTCAATCCAACGCTTATGGGCCTCATTACGCCGGTGCTTATGCCCACCGGTGGCCACTCAACCGTTTGCCCCGCTGTCGTTGCGGGCGGCTGGCCCGTGAGTAAGGTTGCGGGTGTCGGACTTGAACCGACGACCTATGGATTATGAGCCCATCGCGCTACCGCTGCGCCAACCCGCTACGTTAAGCGTGACCCACCGTCCCCCGAAGGCCGGTTTTGGGGCCGGCCACAGCAGGTCACGCACCTACGAGATTAGCACAGGTGTGCGAGTGGCGTCAAGGGGTTGTGGAGAAATTCGTCGCCGGGTTCCACCGAGCCGGCGGATTCACCGCCATGCGCTCGCACAGCGCCGGCCAGTCGCCGGGCGCAATCGTCGCCGCATAGTCGCTGCGCAGCCGGCGCTCCGCCTCTGCAGCGCAGCAGAGACGCATCGCCAGCACGCTGGCGCGCCGCGTAACCCCGCTGGGGTAGACGCACAGGCACGCGGCGTAATCGTCGCTCGTCTTCACCGCTCCAGCCCCCCCATCTCTTGGATCGTCCAGAATGCCCGTTCCTGCGCAATCGTCAGCGTCAGCACGTACTTGCCTGGCTGCAACCTGGCCACGCGCTGCACGAAGCGTGCGAGGCGCGGCGGCGGCTGCAGCAGCACGGGCTGCTCGCCGTCGCCATCATTGATGGTCAGCACGTCGCTCTGTCCGGTCATCCCAGTGCGCTCGCCAGGGTGGATTCCACATCGCGCACGATGCCCGGCGCCTGGCGGCGGATCACGTCCTCGTCGGTCTGCCAGACGCCGCGGTGCATGTACGCCTGCAACTCGCTGGACTGCACCCACGGCGCATACTCCGTGTTGTTGCCCACCTCCCGGCCCGCCATGCCCGGCGCGCTGATGCGCCGTGTCGTCCAGCGCCGGCCCAGCGTGCCCGTGCGCCGATAGCGCGACTCGGAACGCGCTGCCGGATAGACTTTCATCGCCGCTTCGATGCGAAACGCGCCGCGGTCGAGCGGCCCCTGCAAGATGTCCAGGATGGCCGCGCCGCGTCGCGCCAGTTCGCCGGCGACCTGGTTGGCGTTGGTCGTGATGACGATCTCCATCAGCCGTGCACCCCCTTGTTGCCCTGTGCCTCACGCACAACCACAGTGATGCGCTGGATCGTGGCGTCGAAGAGCGCCAGTCTCCGCTCCAGCGTTGCGTTACGCGCGCGCAGCCGCTCGTTTTCGGCGATCAACTGCTGCACGAACGGATCGGCGGCCGGCGTGCTGTCCATGTCCGGCGTCACGCCGGCGGCTATGTCTTCCATCTATCGCCTCCCTGCAAAACCAATCGACGTGAGATGCCGCGGCGCACAAATGTCGCAGTTGTGAACGAGTATTCCGTTGGCAAAAAACTCGTGCTCGCCCTCTACTTGCAGGTCGTACACGGTTATATGCTTGCCTGCCATCTCGTGATATAATAAAGAAAAATCAGTCAGGAGAGTACAGGCATGAGATACCCCTACACTTGCGATTATTGTGGAAAATCGTTTAGCCGCCGACAGCGAGCCGAAACGAAACGCGTCTACTGCTCCACGATTTGCTACCATTCCGCAACGCGTACTGGAACCGAAGTTCAATGTCCGACTTGCGGCAAGCGACATCACCTTTCGCCTTCCCAAATCTCTGAGGATAGGCGCTTCTGTAGCCGCCAATGCTACGATGTCAGCAGGCGCAACGTTGTCGAAAAAGTCTGTCCGGTCTGCGGCAAAACTTTTGAAGTGCTGTCGTCCATCGCTGATCGATATACCGTTTGCGGCAATGCCTGTCGCACCGCCAGTACAAAGTACGTCGCTTGCAAAAGGTGCGGTAAGGTATTCCGTGCCGAATCTAGGCTGAACCGCCAATACTGTTCGGAGGAATGTCGCCGCCCCCCCAAAGTGACGGAGTGCAGAAATTGCGGCAAAAAGTTTAGACACGTTCCGTCTGACGGAGACCGCCAGTTCTGTAGCTTTTCCTGCTACAGAACATTTCATGGTGAGACTATTCCCGAGAAATCCGTCCGGCACGTCCTCGAATCCCTGCAAATCAACTTCACGCAAGAGGCCCGAATGGGCAGATACAGCATTGATTTTTTGCTGCCGGAATTGCGTATTGCCCTCGAGGTCGATGGCATTTACTGGCACAGGGACACGAAGCGGGACGAACGAAAGACCAGATACATCGAGTCTCACGGCTGGCGCGTTTGCAGGATCACCGACAGTGAAATTGAAAACGCCGTCAATTTGAGCGGATTCATTGCCGAAAAGTTGCAGGGTGTGACTCTTGTCGAGATTCATTGCCTCCAACCATCCCTGCTGTAGCGTCCAAAACTGATGATTCGATGTCGATGTGACACGTTTCCCCCCGGCTTCGACCGTCACCATCTCTCCGTCGTAACGGCGTTTTGCCGTCGCCACGACAGAACGTAAGCCGTTGCGCGTGTGCACCTTCATGCCCGGACGCACCTGCTGAATCGGAACTGAACCCTTTTCGGTCTCTATCATTGTCCAAGCTGGAAAGCATGTCCGCTCATCGACTACCGTGTACCAGATATAGTGCCACTCGCCTGGCTTCAACTCCGCCAGCGAAACAAAACATCTGCATCTCGGGTGGGCCGGCGGCCTGTCCCCTTCCGCCGGACGCGTGTTGAACCCTGCCTGCTCGTAGAGGGTGAAGCTGCCCTCGGCATAGGCCCGCGTCGCCTCGGTGACGGCGATGGCCTCCGCCCGCGCCGCGCCGAAGATGCTGGCCACGCCGTCAATCAGCGTGCCGAGCGGCTCCCCGCTGTCGACCCACGCGGCGATGGCGTCGGCCAGCATCGCCCGCGTGTTCTCGGTCAGCAACGAGACGAGTTCATAGCTGTAGTTCTGCGCCCACAGCCGCGCAGCCTCATTTGACAGTTGCCAGTTCACGCCCAGCGCCAACTGGGACAGCTTGTCGACAGTGGCGCGCACACCCCGCCCCGCCGACTCGCGCAGCAATGTCTCCAGCGCCAGGCGCAGATCGCTTTCAGGCAGCGCGTCGGCGATGCGCTGAAGCTGAAGGGCGTCTTCGGCGGCGGCCACCTGCGCCAGTTGCGCCTGTAGCGCGTTCTCGATGGCCGCCTGATTCTGCGCTGCCAGCCGCGCGATCTCCGCAGCCTCGGCGTCCGGATCGTCCGGGTCGAGTTGCAGGATCAGCGCGTTGCTACGGATAGTTCGACCAGCGGCGAAAGGGCCGGGCCGCGTTGTCCGCCAGCCCACCTCCTTCCGCCGAGTCGCCGGCGTCGCCAATCTTCGTCAGGCCGTCCGTCTCGCCCATGGCCACCGGCGGCGGCACAGTCGGCGCCGGCGCCGCTTCCGGCTCCTCGTCGATGGCGTCTTCCGGCAGATCGGGGAGGTAGGTCTGCGCAAACTTGCGCGGGGCAACCTTCGCCCGCACCTTCTGTAGCGCGCTGGCGTTGCGGTCGGCGATTTCCGCCTGCTGCGCCGGATTCTTTTGGCGCAGCGACGGCCACCAGACCGAGTATGCGCCGGAGGACGGCGCCGGCAGCGCCCCCAGCCACAGCAGCCGGTTGATCGTTGGCTGAATGATGGCCGGCGTCACGTGCTGCTGCTGGCGCGCCTCGATGACATCGATCCAGTTGTCGTCATCCTGGCTGCTGGCCAGTTCGCCGCGCTCGCTACCCACCAGTTTGCGCACAGGGATGCCGGTGGCAGCGCTGATGAGCTTGAGAATGTTGTCGACGGCGCCCGTGGGGTCGGGCAAGCTGCCGGCCAGCGTGGTCGCCTCGTAGCCGTTCATCTCCAGGAAGCGGCGCAGGCCATGCACGAATTCGTCCATCTGCGCCTCGCGCTCGTCCGCTCCGTAGTCGTCCGCCTCATAGCCGTCCTTCGTAGAGAAGATGTAGCCCGGCTGCATCTGGGTCCAGCCGCCTTCGCCGGTGGCCGCCATGACCTTCTCCAGGTCGATCAGCCGATTCCACGCCGCCTCCAGCCGCGGCGAGCCAAACAGATCGCTGGCGAGCAGGTTGTCCGCCACATGGATGCAGCGGGTCCAGTGCGCATCGAAGGTCGTGAGACTGCCAGATTCGTTGCGATCTGTGAGCTGGTAGCGCAGCGGCCGGCCGTAGCGCGGCGACTGGCGATCCGTCTCGTACAGCATGACCTTTGCCGACCCTTCGTCGAAGACGCTGGCAAACAGCAGCCCAGAGGAGTCGGCCAGGCTGCCGGCCTCGGCGGGTTCCTCCGGCGCCCTGCCGTCGGCAAGACCCAGGTAGAGCACACCGTACTGGCCGATGCCGCTGATCCGATCCAGCCGTGCCAGATAGTGCGTCAGGCCGCGGCGGGTCTCAGCCTCGTCGGCGCCGCCCTGGGCGACGCGCATCCACTCCGCCGTAAATGGCGTGTCATCTTGCGCCGTGTCCGTGTCGGGACCGTCGAGCACCGCCGGCGCAATGCGCCAGGTCTCGTCGGCCACCAGATTGACCAGACGCCGCGCCACGTCCTGGCGCAGATAGCGCGCCAGATACTGCTGATAGTCGACGGCCTTGTCGTAGCCGGCCGCCGCGTAGATGTCGCGGCGCTTGTCGCCAGCGAACGGCAGCGCCAGCCGCTGCGCCAGCTGATAGCGGTCGCCCAGCGTGCTTTGTACTCGCAGCCGGCGCAGCCTGCCGGTGTTGATTGTCTTCGTGTTCATCGTTATCTCACTCCCGCCGTTTTGCGGCCTCCGTAATGCCACCAGACCCATGTTTCCAGCGCCTGGCACGCATGATCATTTCCGTCCTCCGGTGCGGTTCCCAGCCCCCGTTTACCTTCCGGGTAGCGATATCCCATGCTCAATTCGTCGATCAGATGCTTGCAGCGACGATGCACCTTGATAGCGCGGTGCTGCTTGCCGTCGCAGATCAGCGATCTCGTCTCCGTGATCGCCGCCATACGTGTCGATCCACTCTGCGGATTTTTGCGATTGAGCCAATTCACCGCGTGAATGCCGGCCTTTTTGAGCCGTGTGCGCAGCGCAACCGCTTCGTGGCTGACGACGGCGACGCGTGGCCTGCTCAAACCTTTGGCCGCGCACTTCTCCAGGATGTCGTCGATGGTCTGTTCCTCCAGCGTCTTGGTCTGATAGAGTTCGTCGAAGACCAGCATGTCGCCACCCGGCAGTTCCTGCACAAAGAGCACCGCCCGCGGGTCGATGTAGCCGTCGTCGATAGCCAGGCCGAAGGGCCGCCCTGGATCTGGCTCCTGGTCCGTGAGGTTCTCCGCGCTGAAGGCGTCGTAGACCAGTCCCTCGACGGCCGCATACCAGTCGCCATAACGCCACGCCTTGCGCAAGGCGGCGGGTAGCGTTTCCAGCGTCTTCCAGTAGGCCGGCGCCAGGTGTGGGTTGTCGTCGGGCAACGCCGGTATAAACGCAAACTGGTCGATCATTTCCTCTAGTTCTTCCGGCAGCCGCCGCTCGATCCAGTAGTCCCTGACCCAGTTCGCCTCTGGATTGGTCGCGCCGATGAAGCGCACATCTGCGTAGCCCTTCCAGCGCAACGAGCCGCGCAGCAGGTGAAAGGTGCGCTCCGGGTTCTTGGTCAGTTCGTCGACGGCAATCAGGGCAAACTCGGAGGACTGATACTTGCCCGGCTTGTCCAGATTGCGAAATGCGATGGCGCCGCCCCCGTAGGCCGGCGCCAGGCGGAACTCGTTGCGCACTGAGCGATATTGCCCCAGCCAAGGCGGGAATTCTACGAGCGCTTTGGAAATCTGACGCTCGTAGAGACTGGGATAGTCTTCGCTGGCCAGCATGACGCGCCCGTTCAGATGCCCCAACGCCGCCATTCGCATCAGAAAGCGCACGCAGTACCAGCGCAGCCAGTAGCTTTTGCCTGGGCCGCGCGCGCCGCCGAACAGAGTGTATTGATGGCGGTCGGCGGTCTCCGTGGCGAGCCATTGCTTGTCGGTAAAGTTGCATAGCGACGAAAAGGTGACGGAACTCATCGATCCATAACGACAGTAAGCGTCTGACCATCGCTGCTGATTGCAGCGGTGGGGCCTTGGGCGTCGAGACCCAACAGGCGCGCTCGTCGCTCCATGATGCGCAACACGCGGTCGACGGCGTCCTTGTTGCCCCGCATGGCCTTGTCCCACACGGCGTTGAGCAACGCATCGAGGCGCTCCGCCTCCATTTCGCGCAGCCCGTCCGCTTCCTCGCGCAGCGTCTTCTTCAACGCGTGCGCCACCGCCTGATGCGCGCCGGACGGGCTTTTGTAGCCTATGGCCGCCGCAATGTCGCTGTACGACATGCCCCGCTTTCGCAATTCAAGCGCCTGCCGCTGCCGTTCGACCGCCGAAATCTGCTGCTGCTGGCTTTTCATGATTTGCCCCGTTTTTCACTCGCTTGTATTCACCAATTGACCAGCGCGGCTAGCGGTCAATGATGATGGAGAGCCGCTCCGCTTCGACGCGCACATGCTCGTCGAAACCAAGCAGCCGCCCCTGTTGCTCGATGAGCTTCTGCATGCGATCGATGGCCGCCAGGTCACCGCCCAGAACGTTGCCCCAAATGGCGTTGATGGCTCGGTCGAGTCGTTTGACTTGCAATGTCGCCCATTCGTCGGCAGTGGCAAGCCTGGCCGCCCGCCACTCCCTGAGCATGACCTCAACGTCGCGGCAGATGGTGGCCGGCGAAACCTTGAGCGCTTCGGCGATCTCCCGATAACTCATGCCTGCCAGCAGATTGACCGCCACTCGCTGGCGGCGCTGCTCGCGCTGCAGCGCGAGCCGACTTACTGCTCATCTGCTGCCCCCGCTGGCGCCGGCGGGTGTTTCATCGCTATGCGTTTCATCCTTCTCTGGTGGCTTCAGCGGATCGACCAATCTTGTGGCCACCAGTTGGGCATGCAACGCCAGCCAACCGGCATCATCCAGCGTTTCCATACGCTCCAGAAAGTCGGCGTAGCGGTCGGCGGCCTCGGCCATCAGCAGGAAGGCGGTGGCAGAGTTGAAGATCGTGCTGGCGTCCTTGAGCCGCATCAACGCGTCAGCCAACGCGTCGTACTGGTCCACGTGACCAACGAAACGCACGCGCTTGCTCTTGCCCAGCTTCTTGACGATCTCGGTGATGCGCTCGATCTCCACCGGCAGGAAGAGCAGTTCGATGGTCTCGAAGCGGATATCCTTCTCATTGAACGCGCCCAGCGTGATGGGGTCGAAGCTCTTGAAGCGCTCGTCATCCAGCCCGCTGTAGAGGCGCGCTTCCAGCGAGGCGATGGACTCCCACTGACGTTTGAGAATGGCCAGGTCATCTTCGCCCACCAGCGCGTTGTGCGAAATCTGGATCGCCGTGCGCTCGTCGGCGCTCAGCACGCCGTCGGTGTAGAGGTAGAGCAGCGCCGTCACGCCAGCATCGCGCGCCGCGTCGATGCGATGGTGGCCACTGAGAATGTGAATGCCGCCGCCGGCGTCGTGCCAGCAGAACGGCAGCGTGGCGAGATTGCCATCGCGCTTGATGTTGGCCACCAGCTGATCATAGACGCGTTTGGACATGAAGTGAGCGTTGACATCCGCCGGGCGCATGTCCTCAGGCGTGGCCACGCCTAAACGGTAGGGGGTGACGCCTTCCAGCAGCTGGTTCAGCCGAGTCAGTTCTTGCCTGAGTTCTTCCACCATTTCTGATATGCCTCCTCGATGGTTGTCTCCGGCCAGAGAGCCACATAGTTCAGATACGGCTCGCCATCCTGATGTGCGCCTGCGCCGATCCGGATGGCTGCCATCGCACCGTGGTGGGCGCGCTACTGGCCGCCGACGGCTTCGAGGTGAACGAACTCAATCAGCTGGCGCCCCCTGTGGCGCAATCCCAAATGCCGCTGTGGGGCAATGAGCCATGACCAAAAAGACGCCACCCAAGCTGTACAGCACTGCGGAGGCCGCCGACTATCTCGGCATGCATCCGCAGACCCTGCGTTATCACATCTACGACAAGGGGCACATCGAGGCCGACTTTGAGATAAGCGGCAACCTGGTCTTTACCCAGGCCACACTGGACGAATTCCGTCGCAAGCATCAGACCGCCGACGGCATGACAATGGCCGAGGCTGCCGCTTATCTGGGCGTCGCCTTTACGTGGATGCGTTATCACGTTTACGACTCGAAGAAGATCCAGCCCGACGGCCGCCGTGGTAACGCCTGGGTATTCAAGCAGGAGACGCTAGACCAGGCTCGCCGCGACCTCCTGCACAACGAATAACTATTCGGTTGTTAAAGTACGAAGAGCGGAGCGCAGGAGTCGAACCCACCCCTGGCCGCTGGTGGCGGCCCGTGCACCTCTACACCATCTCCGCATAATCGACCACCCAAGCCCGTCCCAGCCCCACCATGGGGCGTTCACCACTCACGCATACTTCTTTCCCTGCGTTGCCTTTCTGTGCGCCTCATCGTGACACTCTCGGCACAGCGCCCGCAGATCCCCCAGTAATTCGTTTCCGAATCGCTCATACGTCAGATGATGCACGTCGAGCGGCGCACGCCGGCCGCACGTCTCGCATTGCCAGCCAGCCCGCCGCAGCACCTGTTTGCGCAGCAGCCGCCACCGCTCCGACCGCAAATAGCGACGATAGCGATAGCGGCGCAGCAGGCCGCCAAACATGCGGGCAATCTCGTGGTGGTCGTACAGCAGCAGATAAATCGCCAGAGTCGCCGCCAGCAGGGGAACGGCCAGGCAAAGCACGGCGCCGCTATTGCCCATGGCTGGCCCCCGGCGCAATCCAGCGCCCGCCAACCACCTCGATGCCCGCGGCGCGGCCCTCGTGCCGGCGGATCAGGCGCTGCCCCTCCAGCCTGGTGAGATAGAACGAGACCAGGCTGTTCGTCGAGAAGCCGCACGCATCGGCGATCTCGCTCATGGTCGGCGCCAGGCCGTCATGCCGCCGCTTGAAGCCGACGATGAAAGCCAACACCTTCGCGTCGTTGGCGCTCATGCGCGCCGCTATGTGGCTGTTGTCCGGCTCGCTACAGGGAGGTGGTGACACGGTGTCACTACCTCCAACTACTTGGTGTCCAGCCATTTGCGCAACATCTCCCCGGCCAGGTAGCCGAAGCGAGTGACCAGCCAGACAACCAGCGCCGTCGCCACCATGCCGCCCAGCAGCGCGCCCAGCGCCACCCACGGCAGCGCGTCGCTCACGGCCGGCGCCCCTGGCCGCCCTCACGCCACGCAACATAGCCAAACACGGCGGCATCCAGCGCCGAAAGCAGATCTGCGACGGTAACTGCGCTCGCCTGCGGTGGCGGTGGCGCCGGCGTCGTGGGGACAATCGGCGGCTCGTCGGGCAGCGGCAGCACCTGCGGTTCGGGCGGAGCCTGCTGCAGCCGCTCCGCATAGTCGGGCAGCAGCGTGCCGTCGGGCGCAAACACATCCGGCCGCGTCGTGCGCAGTTCGTCCAACCAGGCTGCGATGTGATTGAGCGTGCGCAGGCCCTCGCCGGCCACTGCGCCCAGCCCGTCGCCAAGCTGGTCGAGCAGATTCTGTACGTTCACTGAGCACCCCCTCGCTTCACATCCAGCGCCGCCTCGATCAGAGCGCGCATGCGCGTGGAGTCCAGCTTGGGGAACATGGCGGACAACTGCGTCGTGACCCAGGCCAGCTTCGCCTTTCCCGTCGACTCTGCCAGCATTCGATCCGCTGCACGCACGAACACCTGCGCCGCCTGCCACTGCCGCTGCTGGCGCAACCAATCCAGCGTCGCCACAACCAGCACCCAAATCGCCACAACTGCGGCCGCGGCAGCAATGGCGGCGGCCAGTCCGAGAACCTCCTGCGGAATCGTCAACATGCAACCTCCTGGAAAGAAAAAGGGGCGCACGTCTCCGGGTTGGAGAAGTGCGCCCCGCTGTCGAGTACGCCGTATCAAGTTGTGGTCTGCGCCGTGCGCAGTCAGTCCTGCCGCACCTGGATCACTTCCGGCGGCAGTTCGATCATAGCCGCTCGCCAGGACGGGTCGATGTGTACGATGACCTTTCGACCGCCCTGCTTGCCGGGCCTCTGGCGCAGCACGTGCAGCGCCTCGCGCATCTCGGCGACAATCTTCTCGATTACATCTGGGTCGCCATGTGCGCTCATCCGTTCTATCGTAGCAGAACGCGCGCGCGGCGTCAATGGATTGGGGCAATTCGCACATCCGGTCTATTGACAGTAGAAGTATAATTACGGAGTTAAGTCTATCCCGAAGGAGAAGCGATGAATCCTGAGAGTCACAACGACCTTCAAATCTGGAAAGCGATCTGGCAGGTACGGCATCCCCCTGCAGCGTTACTGCTAGATCGCCGCGGTGATATAGCGAATCGCTGGCAGCATAAGAAGCCCGGCCTGACCGAATGGGCCATCAACGCAAATTCGGTGCGAGTACATGACCGCGCCAATACGACTCTGCTACAGTCCGAGCTAACAGCGGCAACTGTCGTCGTTGAATCCCAAGAACGCCAGGACATCTTCCGTGACCTCGCCACGGAGTTTGTAATTGACGTTCTTGATACACTGAATATCAGGCGTATCGAGCGCACTGGGCTACGCTTGATATTTCTCGCGGAGCGCCCGAACTTCAAAGCGCTATGCCGCAAAATCCAGCAGCGACTTTTCTCCCTGGGGGAGGGCGACTGGGAAGTGTTTGGTGCGCAACCCGAAGATGTAGGCTTCCCATTGGTTTTTCGATTCGGCGAGCGCTGGTTAAACTGGAATTTTGGGCCGATGCACAAGGGGCAGATCGAAGCCACTTTTGACTCTAACGAGGTGAAGGGGCAATTGCCCGAATTGGCGGTGTTCCTGGACTGCGATCTCTTTGAGCTTGCCCCCAAAATCTACCCGAAAGAGTTTAGGAAGGAACTCAGCCGAGGCATTGACTCAGGTATCGAGCAGATATTAGCCATCACCGATTCATTTATGGGCAAATACGGAGGATTCAAGTGACCATGATACGGGGAGTCAATCCAACTCAAGACCCTCGCCTGGACAAAACACAATTATCTGATCAGACATGGCTCGTCGCTGATACCGACGACGATGTATCGAGGCTTACCAGCCGTATGGCTGATGTTGCCGCCGAAGTGGAATCCCTTCGCTTGGCAATAGAACATCAGCCATGCATTTATCCAATCGAAATCACTGACTTGGGCAGCGATGCATACAACCTTGTGCGCCCGCTACCCATCATCATCGAGGAATACAGAGAGGACGATGTGGTAATTGCTCGCTGGCCAGAGGTAGAAGTGTTTGGTGAAGGCCACAACCCGTCAACGGCAATTCAGGAACTAAAAAATGCAATCCTCGATCTTTACGATGAGTTAGTAGATGGAGACCTCTCACTGCTGGGTGATCTGCCTTTGGCGTGGCGGAGAATCCTATGCAAAACCATTACACGGTAGGAAAGACCCCGCCATGAAATACCCGAATATATCCGCCAAAGACTTTCGGAACGTTGTTCGTAAGTTATCGCTAGAGGAAACGACGGCCGAGCGGGGAAAACACCCCGTCTACTGGTACATCCTCGACGGCAAAAAGACCCTGCGGATAACTCTTCCGAATACCCACGGTGGATCCGGCGCTCTGTCCACCGGCTTCTTGCATCAAATCCGAAATTCACTGCGCCTGTCTGGTGGTCAGCTGACAGATCTCATCCAGTGCCCTATGAGTGCCGACGAATATGCAGAGATCGTCCGTGGGGTAGCCAAACCCAAGGAGTAATCAAAACCGGCGCCACCCCTTGCGCCAATGTACGCAGTTGTTCACTTATCGCCCTGTTGCCACCCAAAAGGAGATAACACCCATGCGCACCACCCTGCCCGCCTTCGTCCTCGCCATCCTGCTCGCCCTGGCCGGCGGCGCCGCCATCGCCCAGACCGCCACACCCACGCCGACGCCCAGACCAACGCCAGCGGCGCAGGCGACGCCACCCGCCGATTACGAGGCGCAGGCGCTCGAGCAACTGGGCAACCTGCGCAACATCGCCGCCGCCCATCACTGGTTCTCCGGCGTACCGACCGACACGGCCAGCAGCACCCTCGCCGTGCTACGGGATGAGTTCTATCCGTTCATCAGCAATGTGACGCCGCCGGCCGAGTTCGCCCCCTTCCACATGAGCCTGTTCATGGCGTTGCGCCCCTGCCAGGCGGTGGCGACGCTGCACGAGCAGGGCGGCGGCGACCGCGACGCGATGATGGCCCTGGTCACGGCTTCCTATGCGCAGTCCTGCCACGCCGCAGCAGCGGCCGCGTCGGTCGAGTGGGCGCGCGTGACCGGCAACGTGCCGATCTTCTACTCGACCGCAACGCCGGCAGCGCCTGCGGCAACGCCGGCCGCCGCACTGCCCAGCGACGACGGGCCGACGGGCACACTGTCGCAGACAGTCGAGGGTGTCACTGTGGAAATCTTGAGCCTGGAAGTCTCGGACTTCGGCTCGTTCAGCGAGACCAACGCACAACTGGCAGGCAGTCTGGCCGAGCAGTCGGATTTCGCTCCGGCGGCAGTAGGGGTCATGAGCGTCAAGGTGACCAACCGCTCCGCGGCGCCGGTCGATCTTCATCCCGCATGGGACGCCGCCGTCGTCGTGGCCGGTGAGCAGATCAACCTCTCCGTTTATCGCTTTCTGAATACCAACAACCTGGACACCTCCTACTACCCTGACGCCTTTAAGAGCGGCACGATCTATTTCGCCCTGCCCCGTTCCGCCTGGGAAGCCATCGAAGGCGGCGCACGCGTGGGCTACTACATCGACTCGTACGGCCGGGATTACGCAATTCAGATCACGCCCACCCTGCCCTGACCTTTACCCCACAACCGAATACGCACAAAGAGGCCGGCGCCACGTGGCGCCGGCCTCTTTGTTGTTTGGGACAGTATGCGGCTACCGATAGCATCCATTCAAAACAGAAAATACACACTTTGAGTATTGACTATACATTTTAAGTGTGTTAATATACGCTCATGCCAATAAAAACGGCGACTCGCCCGACCTCAAGAATCAGCGAGTCGCCATAGTGAAAGGAATCACCATGAACAGTCTACAGGATTCCCCAATCGGCGTCAACCGTCTCGACAAAGCGGCAGCCCTTGCCGCCGACGAGCGCCTCGACGCCGACCGGGGCCGGGAACTCATGCGCCAGATGGACGCCCGCCACTTCGAGCAGGGGTACATCGCCGGTCAGATGGGTCTGACGCCCTCGAAGGCGTCCCTCTGGTCGCCGGCCCATCACGCCGGGCATCAGGCCGCCGTCACCGGTCGCCCAGTCATCTTCGCCCTGGGCGGCACGCCCGCCATGTTGCGCGAGGTGACCGCATGACCACCCGCCAACACGCAGCATTTCAGATCGCAGTTGCAGCCGCCATCCTCCTGGCGCTGCTGCTGCTCAGCGCCACCGCTCACGCCCAGGTCACTGTGCGCTGCCGCTTACCGTGGCAGCCGGCATTCATGCGCTACTACGACCATGAGACTCAGACCTGGCGCGTGGTAGGCACCTGCATCTATATCTGGCGAGGGGACTGAATCATGAGGCAGCCGACTCAAGCGGAAATCAACGACACAATTGTACTGCTCATGCGCCAGGGCCGGCTGCTCGCCTTCTGCTGCGACACTGGCGCAGGCGTGAATCTCGCAACCGCCGCCTGGGTCGCCCGCCACGGCCTGCCAGGCCCGGCGCTCAACGTGGATCAAGTGCGCCGGCAACTGGCCGCGCACGAAGCCGAAATGATGGGAGAATGGAATTGATGAACGCGCAACATCGCACCTATCGTGCGCTGCCCGCCAGCGACCTGGCGGAGTTGGCGGCGAAGTACGAAGAGAAGTGGCCCGAAATCCTCTACGCCAAAGGCGGGAGCCGGGCACAGAAGGCCATGCAGATCGTAATCGAGGGGCGTCTGTGGCAGGAAGGGCGCGACAGCTACGGCAACGATGTGTGGATCGTGAACGGCAATCGCTGCTCGAAGGCGGGCAAGTGGTGCGAGTGTCAGGATCGCATTCGCACCGACGCCACCTACGGCAAGCTGTGCGCTCACCGCCTGGCCGTGGCGCTCAAGACCAACTGGCTGGGCGACAAGCATCCGGCGCTGACCGACACCCTTGCCCAGTTGATTGCCGACCACGGCGAGGCCGGCGAGTTGACGCTCATCGTCGACCGCTACTACGACCGTCACGGCGACGGCGAGCGCTTTGCTGTCGCCGGCTTCCTGGACGAACGGCGCCGCCACGTCAAGTGGCCGGCAGACCTGCGCATCGAGGCCAACCTGCCGCAGTTTCAGAACAGCCTGGCCGCCGTCGGCTGGAGCCTGGCCGATCTGCCCGTGAAGCTGCCAGGCTGGAGCGATTACCTCTACACGATCCAGCAAGGCCCGGGGCTGGATCTCTCCCCCGAAATCTTCTATCACAAGGGGCGCACGCCCCAGATGGAGGATCGGGAGCGCAGCCGGCGCATGGTGCTGGCCGACATCGCTCGCAACCTGCCGGCGTTGCTGGCCGGGCCGATCCGGATTCACCTCTCCGAGTGGGAGACGAAGCGGGTGTGGGAACTGCGCCAGGAGTTGGAGCGCCAGGAAGCGACCGCCGGGGACGTTTGGAGCCGCCTGCCCAGCAGCCTGCGGGCGGCAATCATCGAGCATGAAGCACAACAGGAGGTGTACGCGTGAGCAACTATGAAACTGAACTGGCGGCCGCCATCGAGCGCGGGCGCGCCATCCTCGACGAACGCCAGCGCCAGCAAGACGAACGCCAGCGCCAGCAAGAGAGGGAGGCCGAAGAACGTCGCCAGAAGCACCTGGCCAAACTGCCAGAGTGGGCCAGGGCGTTCGCCACCGTCAACGGCGAGTACGAAGCATATATCAACCTGGCCATTCCCAATTGCACGCCGATCTCGCTCGGGAGCACGTCATATCGAAGCTACTTTGATTCTGTTTGCGTAAGCATCCCCGGCCGCGTTGAATTCCGGGATGGCTACTGGATAGTCATCTTCGATCAGCGCTGGCTTGATGATCCGGGCAACACCCCGGACATTTTCGACGAGGCGGTAGCCATCGCCGCTGGCCACTATCGCGCTTTGTGTCAGTTGCAGGCCGACGCCGACGCTCGCAATGCTCTGCCCGAAGACGATTCACCATACTGAGAGGAGTAACCATGCCAATCAAGCACCTTCAGACCGACCGCCCCGCCGCCTTCCCGTGCATCGGGAAGCTGCGCAAGGGCGGCGCCAAACAAACCAACGCCAAAGGCAAGGAAGTGATGGGGCGAGATCTGGACCACTTCCGCTTCACCACCGACGACGCCGACGCGGCCGCCGCCTTCGCCGCCTACTACGGCCCGGAGCCGAAGGCGATCAAGGTCTTCCTCCCCTACGCCACGACCGACCAGAATTTTCAGGCGTGGATGGAAGAGTACCGCGCCGGCGGCCTGGTGCGCCGCTGCGACGGCGAAACCTGCGTATTTAGCCGTGACGCCCGCGGCAACGCCGTCACCACGCCCGCGCCCTGCGCCAAACCCTGCGGCTGCAAGCAGGTAGGCCGGCTGGCCGTCATCGTGCCCGAACTGGTGCGCATGGCCTACGTCACCGTCGAGACGCACAGCGTCTACGACATCATTCAGTTGACGGAGAACCTCCAGGCCGCCGAGTTCATGCGCGGCGACCTGCGCGGCATCCCCTTCATCCTCTCTCGCCGCGAGCGGGAGATCAGCACCCCCACGCCCGAAGGCGGGCGCGCCCGGCGCAAGAAGAGCCTGCTTTTCATCGAGCCAGATCCCTCTTGGGTGCAGCGCCAGCTGGAGGCCATGCGCCTTGCCGCCCTGCCCGTCATTCCCGGCGAGCAGCCAACGCCTATGCTCACCGCTCACGCCGGCCTGCTGGTGGATAATCGCACCGGCGAGATTGTCGGGCGCAACGAGTGGGACGGCGACGACGAAGGCGACGAAGACGACACTGCCGACAATCCGTCCGACAACCCCTTCGACGACGCCGGCGGGCAGCGGCCCGAACCCATCCCGATGGCCGCCGGCAAGCCCCAGCCGCTCAGCCCGACAACGGGCGTGAAGCTGTACGAACTGGCCGGCCGCATCTACGGCGCCCGATGGGACAAGGAGATGGAGCGCAAGGTGGCGGAGGGCGTCAGCAAAGGCGCCGTTGCCGCCATCGCAGACCTCACCTACAACGAAGGCGAGAAACTGTTGAAAATTTTTGAGGATCGCCTGGCGACACAGCAGGCAGCACAATCAAAGGAGGCGGCATGAATCCCAGTAACGGCAACCCCGGGAAACCGGGGGAGGCCATTTTCGCAAAGTATTTCAATGGTCTGCGAGAGACGAGCGTGCGGTTGGGCGGCATTGACGAGGCCGCTGTACGCCTGGCCTTGCACCTGGCCATCACCGACGCCTACGGCGCCGGCACGCAGGTCGGCGGCCACGACCTGCTCAATACACTGGCCGGCGCACAGGCCGGCCAGCAGCAGGATTGCCGCGCCGCAGAAAGCGCCATCGCACAGATCGGGCGGCTAAATGAGTGGCTGGAGACCAACGCGCCGGCGCTCTATCACGATCCGAATCTCAGCACTGCCGAAGCGGTACTGGCAGAACTGGGCGACTGTGACCGCCGGATGATCGAGCAATCGGCGGCAATTGCTGATCTGCGTGCTTCATTGATGGATGCTAACAGGGACGCCGCCCGGGCACGCCAGGAACTGACAACGCTGATCGCCGAGCGGGACGGGCTGCGCCAGCAACGCGCCAGCCTGGAGGAAGACCTCGAAGCGACACAACAGGCGCGGGAGGAAAACCGCCAGGAAGTGCAGCAACTACGGCAAGAGCTGACGCAGGCTTTGCAGCGGGCCGCCGCCGTGGACCCTACGCCGGCGCCGGACTGGGGGCCGTCGCATCCGGCGTGGCAGGGACTGACGGCGGTGGATCTGGACGTGATCAACCAGTTGGCGAGCGGCGCGACGAAGTTTCGCAAGCTGGCGAGGCCGGCGCGCTGCGACCTGGTGCTGCGAGCGATTCGCCACCTGGCCAGCGAACGCAACGGCACGATCAGCGGCGGCGATTGGGACCGCTACCGGCCGTTGTGGATGCCGACGACGGGCGCCGTGATGATGCTCTCCGACGACGGGCGCTGGCCAAGTTTGCTGGCGCTGGCGCTCGAGACGCCGGCGGCATCGGCGGCCTGACGCCCCCCCCCCTGTGCGCGACCTGCACGGCCATGTCGTGTGGCGCGTGCGGGTCGCACCCGGCGAAATGACGTGTCTGGACTGCGGCGAGACAACCAGCGCAAGAGACAGCTATTGCGTGCGCTGCGCCGCCGACGATCAACAGCAGCAGAACAGCGGCGGTGCTGGCCGGCTCGTGCCGACGCTGGCGTATCTTCGAGACGGAGAGTATGAAAGGAGCACCTCATGACGACGACACTTGCAGCGCCCACCGACTGGCTCAGTCGGTGCCTCGCCGAGGCCGAAGCTGCGCCGGCGGCGGGGGGGGGCAGGATTTCCGCCACGGCGCTGGTCTCCATCGCCTGCGACATGCGGCGCATCGCCGATGCGCTGACCGCACCGGCCCAGGCGCCGGCCGTTGACACGGGCTGGCGCGAGTACACGCCGGCCCAACCAGTTGAAGCTGTTCAGTAGGAGGAGCACAATGCAGAACATCAACACCCGCCTCACCGTCACCGTCACGCCACAACAGGCGCAAAGCATCAGTTCTATCGCCCTGGAACTCGACGCATGGGCGCAAGAAACAGGAAGGGCGCTCCCTGCGCCGTCGACGGTCTTGGGCATCCTGGAGGAGTTCACCGGGATCGCCCTAAATCTCGAAACCGGGGCGTTCTTTGCGGCTGACTCCTTGCTGGATCAGACGCCCATCCTTACAGCTGAGGGCCTCGCTCGATACGACGAGTTGCGGAGCAAATCGTCGTGAAGTGGCTGGCTACCGCCATGATGGTGTTGGGGGCATTGCTGCTTCTCGCCGCAGCGGGCAGCAGACTTTCCCCCGACGCCATCGGCATGGCACTGGGCATGGTGCTGGGAGTCTTGGGCGGCGTGACGCCGGCGGCGCTGGTTTTGCTGGCGCGCCGCGAGCATGACGCGCCGGCAACCTACATCGTCCAGATTCCTGACCGTCGCCCACAGATTGGCGAATGGACAAGTGGAGGCATGGAGTCATGACCCTGGAATCACTGTCAATCAAGGACACTCAACACCGAGACAAGTACGTTACGTTGTGGGAATGCCACCGCGACGAGGACGTGGCGGTGGCCATTATGGATTTGACGCGCTACGACTCGATTTCGGTTGCCATGCAGCCCGCAGACGTTGACCGTCTCATTGCCTGGCTGCTGGCGTGGAAGGCGGAGCGCTCGCCCGTCGCAGCGCAACCGGAGGGGCATGATGCACATTGCCGCGAGTGAGGCACACATCAATGAGGATATCGCCAACGTTATGCGGGCGCTGCTGGCAACACATGAGGCTACGCGCCGGTTTCAGCAGGATACACCCGAATTGAACGCCTACAGCGCAGGATTTCGGGATGCATTCTTGCTGTTGGCAGCGGGTTTGAATGTGCATCTTGGCATTCCTACGGCACGTCACTATGTGGACAGGTGAACCGATGAACCAACGAACCACCGCCACGAACCAGGTTGCAACCGGCTGGCAGCGCATCGAATCCGGGGACGGGCCGACCACGCGCCGAACCTACGATTTCGCCATCAGTCGTTACGTGCGCTGCGCCGACTGCGATCGCTGGCGTAGCGCCGACATTGCAGCGTGCCAGTGCGGATCTCGGCGCCTGGCAATCATCAACCCTGACGCGCCGGAGGAGGTGCAGCCGTGACCAAGCCACGCTCCCATGACGAGATCGCCCTCGTCAACCGCTTCTTCAAGGACTACAAGATCAACGCCAGCATCGCCGAGCGCGCCAGCCACGTCGCCGGCAAATCCTACATTGTGCTGGCCGTCAACCTGGGCGCCGGCGCTCGCATCGTCGCCATAGAATCCCGCCTGCGCGAGTTGGCCGAAGTATTGAGCATCCACCGCGGCGAGCCGACGCCGGTGCGCTTGCGCCGGATGCCCCTGGCCCTCGAATTGCCTCACCCTCACCCAGAGCCGGCGATCCCGTCGCTGTGGCCGACCATGCGCCCGCACACCATGCTCTGCGGCCAGACCTATAACTTTGGCGGCGCCATGGCCGAGGAGACAATCGACCTGGCGGCGACGCCGCACACCCTGATCGCCGGCACCACCGGCAGCGGCAAGAGCGTCCTGCTCAGCACAATGCTCTGGTCGCTGGTGGCCAGCACCAGCCCGGCCGAGGTGCGGCTGGTGCTGGTCGATCTCAAGAATGAGGACCTCGTGCCCTTCGCCGATCTACCGCACGTCGAAACAATGGCGACTAGCCTGGCCGACGCCGCCGACGCCATCGCCGGGCTGCATGGCGTCAAAGAGCACCGCGTGCGCAGCCGCAGCCGTGGCCAGCGCATCGTCCTTGTCATTGACGAACTCGCCGAAATGGCCCGCTCCAAAGAGCCAATGGCGCAGTTGTCCAGCATCCTCGCCATTGGCCGCAGCAAGGCGATCAACGTGGTGGCGGCGACGCAAAAGCCGCTCGGCGCCATCGTGGGCAGCGTGGCAAAGGCCAACTTTACCACCAGGCTGGTGGGCCGCGTCATGTCGCCGGACGACGCGCGCGTTGCCGCCGGCGTCAGTGGCATTGGCGCCGAGTTTCTGCCGGGGCGAGGCGCCTTTCTGCGCGTCGAAGGCATGGAGGTTCGCCGCTTCCAAAGCTACTGGATCCAGGACCTGGACGAGCGCATGGCCGCCGTCGCCGACCGCTGGACCGTGCAGCTTCCCATCCGCCGCGAGTGGGTTGTGAGCGAGGCAACGCCATGAGACCCCTCACCCTCGCTCTGGGCGACGCCGGCGACCTGGAAACCTGCCAGGAGATCGCCGTCGCCTATCACTACCTCCACCAGCGGGTCGACAACCGCGCCCGACCCATGTGCTACATGCTGCGCAGCGAGCAACGCTGGATCGGCATGGTGATGGCGGGTCTTCCTCACGCCACCACCTGCCAATCCTGGTGGGGCAAGCGCGCCGGCCTGACACAGTGGCAGGTCGTAGACCTGTGCCGCATCTACCTGCATCCCGACGTGCAGGCCGGCGGCCGCCACTGCGATCCGGGTTGGGCGCCCGGCTACTACGACCGCCACGGCGTCTGGCGCTCCACGCTGGCCACCTGGACAATCCATCAGGTCCTGCAGCGCATCCAGGTCGACCGCGTCGCCTTATGGCCGCCAGTCTACCTGGAGCAGCCGTATCATATTCGCCTGGTCATCTCCTACCACGACCCGCAATATCATCGCGGCGCAATCTACAGGCTGGCCGGCGCAGCGCCGATGTACACCGACGCCGCCGGCCAGCCTGCGCCCGGTCCTGCCGGCAAGTATGGCTGGTGCTGGCGACTGCCGGAGCCGGCCTGGACGTGGCAGGACCTGCCCGAAGTGCGCAGCCGCACGCTGCGGCTGTTCTGAGGAATCTCGCCCATGCCCATGAAGCGCCATCTCTACCCGGTCGACTGGCAGCAAATCGCCGGCGCCGTCAAAGACGCTGCCGACTGGCAATGCCAGCAGTGCGGCCAGCAGTGCCGGCGCCCCGGTGAGCCGTTTGACACCCACCGCCGCACACTGACGGTGGCGCATTGGGATCACGACACCCAGGCCGATGCCGTGCTTCTCGTGGCGCTCTGTGCGCCGTGCCATCTGCGGCATGACGCACAGAGGAAGGCGGGCGCACGGAAGCGGTACAAAACATTGTGAATGCTTAAATGCACACGCAGAGTGTTGACACGCGCCGAAGTGCGTGCTATGCTGTCGGCAGCGCACGAAAACAAGGAGGCGAAAATGGAACAGCATATTAGAGTAGATAGAAAGCGTCTCGAGGCCATGATGGCGCTCCGTGGCATGAGCAACGAAAAGCTCGCCGAGGCGATAGGGATGCATTACAACGGCTTGCTCCGCATCAAAACGGTACAGCGGACGTCATTCGATGGGCTAGAGGGTTTGTGCAAGGCGTTGCACTGCCACCCCTTCGACCTGGTTGTGGCCGAAGGGTACCCGGAGCCTTTCTTGGCCGCCCCGGCAAGCCTTTGACAACTCGATACGAGTAGCACGCGGCTACGCTGCCGGGGCAAAGAAAAACGCCCCGGCACAAGCCGAAGCGTTCTTCTGACTGCATCGCTGCTACGGATTCACGGCCAACCGCAGCAATGCTCTATGCACCTTACCAACCGAACATCATTGATCTCGATTGGCGGTGGTGCCCCTACTCCGATTTGAACGGAGATGCCCATACGGGAAGGGGCACGAAACCGAACGTCAAAGCCTGATTGGGCATCGACTTTCACGCCCCAGTGAACATGCGAGACTCGGCCAACTGCGCCATGGGACTCGCCGCCTCAGCCCGCATTACCTGAATCACCTGGTCAATATCCTGCAGCGAGTAACGCTGCGTAGTAGCGAAGTTGGCATGTCCCAACTGGCGCTGCAGCAACTCACCGTAGCCCTTGCCTGGCAGCCTGCGCATCCACAGCGTAGCAAACATGCGACGCAGATCGTGCGCTCCCCTTACCTGGTCTCTCACGCTGGCAACCTCTGCCAGCCGCACGACCAGTTTGTAGACGCCAGACGACGAAAGCGGGCGCTGACCGCCACCATTGCGCGACGGGAAAAGCGGGCGCTGGCGCACCTGCAGCACATCGAGCCATGGCCGCAACTCCGCACCAGTGGCGATGTCGATCCCAACCGTGCGCGGCTTATCCAGCTTCGTCCGGCGCAGGACGGCATAGCCGCTCGCATCGGCGTAGAGCGTCACATCTTCCACGAGCAGAGCGGCGCATTCCTCGCAGCGAATCCCAGTCCCGGCCAGCAGAGCCAGCAGAGCCACGTCCCGGCCAGGATTATCGCCAGCCCGGGCGGCCGCCAGCAGCCTGGCCAGCGCCTCTAGTTCCACCGGTTTGCGATCTGGCGTCATGCCACGAGCGGCCGGAACATCATCCGAAAGATCGATAGGGATGTAACCTCGGTTCTTTGCCCAGCGCAGGCACTGACGCAGCCGCCTCAGCACGTCCGCCCGACTGTTGTAACTCATCGGCTCTCCCGTGCTCACGATGACGCCTTCCAGGTAGTCGTTGAGCGTCGCCAGTTCCTCGGCGCCCAACATCCAGCCTGACGCTGGGCCGGTTTCCAGCCACCAATCTACGACATAGCGCAGCTTGGCTCGATAGCCGTAAGCGGTCTTGGGTTGATTGCTGTAGGCAATCACCTCCAGGAAGCGTTCGATTAGCTCGGGCAACTGGCGCGCATGCAGGCGCGGCGACTTCGGCGACAGATCAATGGTGTACGTGTCGATGCTCATTCTGGATTCCTTTCGATGTCGGTGGCAGCGAATAGAGAAGCCCAGACGATAGCGAACGAATGACCCATATACAGCAATCATGGTCACGAATGGAAGCCAGCCGTAGAAAAGGCCGGGAATTGGCAGCAAAACAGATGACAACCCAGATCGTACTATCCATACTCATTCTGGCCGCTCTCAGCGGCGTCAGCGTAGCGTTTGACCGCTATGTCAGCCGCCGGCCGGTCACGCGCCGCGCCGACGGCGAGACGGCCCTCTGGGTCGCCATCGGCTGCGCCTACACGTCACTCGGTGCAGCCATCCTGCTGGCGCTGTGGGCGCCCTGGATCGGCGGTTCGTGGCACCTGGGCGCGTGGGCGCTGCTCGCCATGTTCGTGGCCTACGCCGCCGCCGGCGCACCGATGTTCTGGGGCGATCTGCGCCGCACGCAGTCATGGCGCGAGACCAACGCCCACCTGGAACGCGCCGAGCGCGCCAACGGAGTGCACAGGTGACCAGCAAGCCCGGAGTCGGCAAGACCCGCCATCGCTGGCTGCTCGGCGACCTGGACACGCTCCTGGCCGGCTGCCAGGACGGGATCAACCAGGTCATCGCCGAGATTCGCAACATCCAGGAGCGGCCCGGCCGGCCGCAGTTCCAGGACCTGGCCATGCTGGTGGCCGAACTCGCACAGGTTCTCGCCAAGGCTCGCGCCATCAGCCGCGAGATGCAGAGCCTGATCGAGCAGGCGCCGGACGACATCGGCGCCGACGACGCAGCCAGGCTATACGAGTCGGTATCCGATCTGCAGCGGCAGATCGACGAGCTAAACGAAAGGAGTGCCACGTGACCACCAGAACCGCCCGACCCAGCGCCCAGCGCCCGCTGCCGGCGCCGCCGCCCATCACCCGGCCCAGCCACCGCAACCTCCAGCCAGAACTGGCCGAGTACGCCGACAATCGCCGCTTCTCTGGCCCGGTGACGGCCTACCGCCGCGGCTTCGAGGACTGCGTCTATGAGCGGGTCTTCGCCAACCCCTACCCACCCCACACGCCGGAAGCCGCCGAGTACGACCGCGGCAACGGCGACGCCCGCGTCACCATCTTGCAGCGCAGGCCGGCGCTCTTCGACGCCGAGACCGCCGAGCTTGACCGCCTGCTCGCGCAGCGCGGGCGCACGGCGGTAATCGAGCGCTTCGACCTGCGCACCGGCACGGCGCGGCGCTTCACCATCGGCGCGGAGGCTACCGCATGACAGGCATGAAATTCGTGATTGACAACGCGTATCAGTCGCGGTATGATACCCCCAAGCGAACAAGTGCGTGGAACCACAAACTCGCTGCTTTACCGGGCATTTTTTTATTGCCCTACAACTGCATACCTGTTCGGTGCAAAGCGCACCGTTCGACGTTCATTGCTACGGCAAGCAGAAATGCCCATCGCAGCGATAAGTGGTTCCACGCCACGTCGAACGGTGCGCTTTGCGCGTTCAATCCCTTGAGGAGGGAATCATGAAACAGGTAAGCAGCACGACCCGAGCCCCGGACGTTTTCACCGTCACCCTGACCGACGGCACCACCGTCACTCGCAACAACGGCGCCTTCGTCATCACCCAGCCCGACGAGCGCACAGGCGGCACGCGCAGCGTGCGCATTCAGCGCAGCCAGGTGCCCGCATTTCTGCAGAACTTTCTTTATCTCTACGGCCAATGGCGCGGTCTGGTCGACGCGCCCGATCTGGAGTTGTGCCGCACGTCCGACGGGCTGCGCATCGGCGACGACGCCGACGGCGTGCTGATTGCCCGCTCGCTGCTGGACGACCTCTTCGACGCGCTGATTGCGCAGGAGTAGCCAGTGACCAAAGACGAAGCGCTGGATCGGCTCGAAGAGGCCGATCTAGCGCCCGCCCTCTATCGCACGGCCAGGCGCATCCTGGATCGGGTCAGTGAGGCCGCCGGCGACTGCTGGCTCGACGCTCCCACCATGCGTTGGATCTGCAAAACAGACAGCGACGAGACCGTACGCGGTCATCTGTCGCGCCTGGCGGCCACCGGGCTGATTCGCCGTGTGGCCGCCAACGGTACGGTCCACATCCAATGGTGCGATTGGGACGGCGACGAAGAGGCGTCACAGCGCGCGGAAATTGCGCGCCAACGCGCAGAATCCGCGCGGCAAGAGGCCCAGGAGCGCGCAGAATCCGCGCGGCAACGCGCAGAATCCGCGCGGCAACGCGCAGAATCCGCGCGGCAAGAGGCCGATCAGCGCGCGGAATCCGCGCGTCAGCGCGCGGAAATTGCGCAGAAACGCGCGGATTCCGCGCGCTGCGAAGACGAAAACGAAGAACCTGTCTATATAGTGACAACTACTAACGTAGTTGTAGTTAAAGACAACGACAACAACAACTGCGACTCGTCGTCGTCGTCTGCGCCCACCGCGCCGGCAGTCACTGAACCGCAACAACCAGAATCGCAACAACCCGCGCTGCCGGCGGCCATCGCCCCGGCGGTTGCGGCCATTGACCCGGCGGACTGGGCCAGGGTTCGGGCGGTCTACGAAAGCGATTTCGGGCTGTTCACCAGCCTGCTGGTGGAGCGAGTGCAGGACGCGCTGCGCCAGCATTCAGCGGAAATGGTGATTTTGGCGATGGGGCGAGCCGTAAGCGCCAACAAGCGGCGCTGGGACTACGTCGAGGGCATTTTGCGCAACTGGACCGTGGAGGGATACGGAAATGCAGGAGCAAAGAACGCGGCCGTGGGAACTGCCGCCGAGAGCCGAGGGGCCGGTCGATCTGGCGGTGCTGCTGGCGCAACTTCAGCAGGGCGGCAGGAAGCGCCCGCCCCCGAAGGACTCCGGGAATGGCTCATCGCCACCGGGCAAGTCCCCGCCTTCCAGGGCGCAGACTGAGATGTGCGCCCTATGCAGCGGCAATCAGTTCGTGCTGGACACCGCCGGCCAGGTCGCTTCTTGCCCAAAGTGCGGCGCGCGGGATTTCGCCGCACAGTCTGGGCTGAGCGATGAGGAGTTGCAGATCACGGCGGCGCAGATCGGCGCCGTTGGCAGCCAGACCGACCGCGAGACGCAGGCGCTACTGCGCTGGCTGGTGGAGCATATAATCGCCCATCCCTCCGGATGGCTGACCCTCTACGGCAGCTACGGCACGGCGAAGACCATGGCCGTGCAGGCGATGGTGTCCGGCCTGGTGCGCAACGGCGTGCAAGCGCGCTTCTATCACGCTAAGCGTTTGGAGCAGGGTTGGTTCGACGACATGCGCGGCGATACGTCCAATGCGCAGCTCTACCGCCGGGTGCGCGTGCTGGCCATCGACGAGGCGGACAAAATCAACCTCAGAAACGACTGGACCCGGGCGGCCTGGCAGGAACTCATGGACGACCGCTATCGCAGCGGGCTGGCCGGCAGAACGTGCACGCTGCTGGTCTGCCAACACGACCCGGCGGAGTGCATGCCGGGCGACGTGGCCAGCCGCATGGCGGATGGCCGCTTCTATCGCCCGTGGTCGGGCGGCAAGAATCGCCAGGTTGTGACCAAGCCCGAATGGGGTCCCGGCCTGTGGCTTCCCGGAATCGTACGCGTGCAAGGGCAGGATATGCGCCCGCATCTTCCGCCCAGAACCCATATGCGCCCCAAGGCTTGACGAAAGGAGAAATTGCGACATGTTGACCTTTGATTCGCCCCAAAGCGACCCTACCGCCGCCCCGCTGCGCCTGGAGCCGCGCAAATCGCCCCCGACGGTCGAGGACTGCTATCGCAACCTGGCGGCGGCCGTCCTGCTCCAGGCCAAGAAGGATCTGTCGGAGCCTGGCCTGCGGGCGTCGGCGCTGCGTTGGCTGCACAGCAGCTACGCCCGCGCCTACGCTGAAATGCTTGGCGTCGAGCCTTCGGCCGTCGTCAACCTGACGCGGCGGAGCCGGCGATGAGCACGCTGATCAACCTGGTGTCACTGGTCGCAGTCCTCATTGTTGCCTGGTGCTGGCTCGTCGAGCACAACCAACGCCGGCGCGAGGCCGCCGAATCCGAGGCGCGCATAGCCGCCGCGTTCCGTGCGCTGAACGAGTATCAGGCCGCCAACGCCAGACTGGTCGAGGAGGTGCGCCGGCGAGACGCCGCCATCGCTCAGCATCTCGCCCGACAGAACGCCGCTGCTGTGGCCAGGGTCGCCGCCCAGCAGGGCCGAATTGCCAACTGCTTTCTGCTGGGGCTGCCGCAGCATCATGTGCGGCCGTCGCAGTTCAGCCGAAACTGATAATCGCAAAGCGAAAGGAGCCACCATGATTATCACTGTCACCAACCAGAAGGGCGGGGTTGCCAAGACAACCACCGCCGTCAGCCTGGCGCATGGCCTCGCCATCCGTCGCCCCGGATTGGACTATCTGCTGCTCGACTTCGACCAGCAGGGCCACTGCGCCACCGCACTGGGCATGCGCGCCGAGTCCTGCCTGTTCGATTGGCTCATCGGCGGCGCACCCCTGGCCAACTGCGTGCGCCAGACCAGCCGCCCGGCCCTGCTGCTGCTGCCGGGTGACGCCCGCACCAAGCACGTCGATCTCATCTATCGCAACGAACGGGATGGGTTCGGCAGACTCGTTGAGCAGATCGCCACTCTGCCCCGCCAGCTCGTCATCGACACGCCCAGCGAAGGTCTGCTGCAGGAAGCAGCCATCGCGGTGGCCGACTGGGTCATCATCCCCGCCCGGCCCGAAGCGCTAAGCATCGCCGGCGTGCACGACACGATGGCGCTCTGCCGGCGCATCAACCCCATGGCGGAGATCGTCATCCTACCCGTCATGTACGACCGACGGGTCAACGAGCACGCTTACAACCTGGGCGTACTGCAGGAGATGGCGAACGGTCTTCCTGATTTCCCAGTCGGCGCCCGGCGCGCCAGTGTTATCCCGGCGCGTATCGCCGTCGCCGAAGCCCACGGCCGCGGCAAAACCATTTGGGAATACGAAGCCGACGGCATCGCCGACGCCCGCGCCGCCTACGCCGCGCTGCTGGATGAATTCGAGCCACAGGAGGTGCAGCCGTGAGTGATCGCATCGAATTTGCAGCGGCGCTGCGCAGATGGCACGAGGCCGCCGCCGAACCTCGTGCGGACGCAGGCGACCACGCCGAACTGATCGCCGAGCGCATCGACCGCTACCTGGCCATCAATGGCCACCGCACCGTCGGCGCCAAGATCGCCGCCGTTCGTGCCGTGTACGGACGGGCGTTCCGCCGCCATTTGGCCCTGCCCACCACGATGACATCGCTCGATGTGGCGAGCGGCGTTGACCTACTGATCGCCCGCCTGCTGGATCAGGCGCAAGCGGAATACGACCTGAAAGGAGAAGAAGCGTGATGGCCACTACCGCCAACCAACGTATCGATGTCGGCGCTTTGCGCAACGGCGACGCCGTGCTGGTCGTCGACGCCCACGCCAACGAGCGGCAAGAGATCGCCGCCACGCTGCGCTACAACTACGACCAGCTTGGCTCGCAAGGCGCAGCCATCCGGGAGCACGCCATCGAGATCAAGCGCAGCGAGCAGCAGGCCAACAGCGCCGTCGTCGAAGCCGGCCGCCACCTGCTGGCCGTCAAGGAGGCTCTGCCGCATGGCCAGTGGGAAACCTGGCTAGAAACCGAGTTCCACATGACGGATCGCACCGCGCGCACGCTCATGAACATCGCCGAGCGATTCGACGGCAAAACGGAAATTATTTCCGTTTTGAACGTCACCGTCCTGGGTCTGCTCTCCGCGCCGTCCGTGCCCGACGCCGCAGTGGAAGCCGTGGCCGCCGCCGCCACCAACGGCAAAGTGACCGTGGCCACCGCAAAAGAGATCATCGCCCAGCACCAGCCAGCCCGCCCCTACCTCTCCATCGAAGAGGCGCTCGCCGCCCTGCGCAGCACCAGCCTGCTGGACGGCCTGACCGGCCGCCAGGTCTGGGAGATCGCCCGCAGCGAAAAAGACGAACGGTTCATCGCCTGCCAGAGGGCGATAACTGCCGGTAGGGTTCGCCAGCACGAGCTGATCAACGCGCTCTACAAGATCGCCGAGGAACGCGGCACCAAGTTCGACGGCACGCCCGTGCGCGCCACCGCCGCGCCCCAGGGCGAGCGGTCCACTTGGGACTACTGGGCCGCCCAGGGCTGGCGGCTGGTAAGCGACAAGACCGCCGCCGCCCAAAGCTGGCCGCATCTGGCCGGCCTCCACGACAACGCACAGCTCGCCACGCCGCGCCTGCTGAGCGAGGCAGCCGTCGTCCACTGGCTCGCCAGCGGCGGCAAGTTGAGCGACCAGAACTATCGAGACTTTGCCGACTACGACACAATTCGCCCGGCCGCAGCGCCCGGCCGCAGCGCCGAGATCGAGGCCGTCGTGCGCCAGCAGATGGCGCTCCAGCGCAACCCCGTCAGCATTGCCGACCTGCGCACCATCGCCAAACAGCGGATCGGCCGGCTCTGGCGCGACTGCCTGGCCGAACTGCCCAACAGCGTGCAATTCTCCGAGCTGAGCCGGGCCATCAACAACGTGGCCGACATGTTGGAGCGCACCCAGCCGCCCGCGCCACCATTGGCTGCACCAGCCGCTGAGTCCACCGGCGCAGCGGGCCAGGCGAAGCACCTGATGACCCCGACCCGTGAGGAGGTGCGCAACGCGTTTGCGGCGTGGCTGGTGGAGACGGAGCCGGCGTTGAAGGATTTGCACGATCTGCGCTGGCGCGGCACAGCCGCGTCGCTGTGGAATTCGATGCTGAAGTCGATGATGGATCGCTGCCAGACGGTGGTAGGAATCAAATCTGACTGGCTGGATGAAGAGATTGCGGCCGCGCTGCAAGCTGCAATGCCGTCAACCCAGGAGGCTCCGTCTGACCGCCCCCTCCCCTCCTGGGCCAGCGACGAAAGCCCCGCCGGCGATGCGCTGGAAGAAACCCTGCGCACGCACTTCAACGCGCCGCTGCCGACAGCTTCGACCGATCCGTGGCTGACTGCGGCTACAGCGCCAGTGCGCCGGCAAGAGCGCGCTGCGCTGCTGGCCGACGCACTTCAGCCGTGGATTCGCGAGTACAACGACGAATACGGGCGCGACTGGAAGCACCTGGCAGAGTACGGCAACCCCTCGCACAGCAATTCGACGTTCTGGCGGGACATCCAGCGAGAATGCCAGCGGCGCAACGTGCGCATCGACGACGACATCCTGAAGGACGCCATCAAGCAGGCGTTCGCCACGATGCTGGTGCAGCACCAGGCCGAAGCGCAAGCCGCCGCACCTGCCGAAGGCAAACTGGAACCGCCCGCGCAACTTGCCGCCACCGAAGCCATCGCCGCCGGCAAGCTGCGCCAGTTGCAGATCGAGGGGCTGCGCGACGAACTGAACAGCGCACTCGGCACGCTCGCCCGTTTCGGCGACATCACCGGCAAACACACCGAGACGTTGGTCGCGGCGCGTGAACTGCGCCGGCTGATCCAAATCCTAAACGCAGAGGCGCAGCCATGATACAGCCCGCCTCCGATCTCATGGCGTTCAATATCCATGCTCGTGGCCAAACAGAACTCATCGCCCATGAGCCAGACGACATCGGACGCATTACGTTTGTGCGCTACAACCGGCGCTACGGAATCGTACTTGTAGTGTCATACCCGTACAACGGGCAGACCAAATGCGAGTGCGTAATTGACGGCGTTCAATGGATTCGATGGTACGAGCATACCGTGTACTCGACGCGCCAGGCCGCACTGCTAGTCAACCGATTTTTCGACGACATAGGAATTACGCCGTGAAAGCACTTACCATTACACAGCCCTGGGCGACCCTGATCGCCCAGGGGCATAAACGCATCGAAACGCGTAGTTGGAGCACCAATTACCGCGGCCCGCTGGCCATACATGCCGGCAAAAACCTGCCCGGTTGGGTTGCAGATTTTGTCCGCAGCGCGCCGGAATTCACCACCGTGCTGGGTGATTTGTTCGACCCGGGCAAGCGGGCACTCGGCGATTTGCCGCGCGGTTTCATCGTGGCGACATGCCAACTGGTCGCCGTCAAATTCATCCCGTTGCACGATAAGGGGTGGGACTGGATCGGCCCGACAGATCGCCGATTTCACTATCCCGTCACCGACCGCGAACTGGCGTTCGGGGATTTCACAGTCGGACGCTATGCGTGGCTGCTGGATAATGTTCGGCCTTTGGAGAAACCATTTCCCGCGCGCGGCGCGTTAGGGTTATGGGATGCTCCCGCAGATCTAAAACCAGCAGAGGTGCAGCCGTGACCAACCAACAGAACGATCCGCCGCGCATCGGCGCCCCGCTGCGGCCGCCACCAAACCAACAAGAGTTCACGCCGCATCCCACATGGATGCGGGTACTACTCGCCGCATTCTGGATCGTCGGCCTGCTGCTGGCCGGCGCCACGATGCCCCACATCGCCAGCGACGAGCTTGCCGAACTGTACGCAATGGTCACGTCGCTGACCGTGCGCGTCGCCATCCTGGAACGCGGCCAGGCGCACACCGACGCCGTCGTGCATCGGTATATCAACCGGGCGGAAGAAGAGGAGCAGCCATGAGTGGCGCGGAAATGCTTTGTGCGCTACAGCCGGCGCTGATGGGGATGTGAAGCATGAGAACACAATCGCTATTCGAGGCAGATCGCCTGACATTGCCGGACGCCATCGACCTGAGCGTCGCTAGCCTGAACGCCTACGGCGAACGATACCGCCACTGGGCAATCGCCTATAGTGGCGGAAAAGACTCGACAGCCACGCTTGCATTTGTGCTGTGGGCGCTGCAAGCCGGGCGCGTGGCGGCGCCAGAATCACTGACTGTGCTCTATGCGGACACACGCATGGAGTTGCCGCCATTGCAGCAGGCTGCTTTGCGCATCCTCGACCAGGCAAGGGGCGCCGGCTATCGCGCTGAAGTGGTCCAGCCGCTAATGGATGACCGCTTCTATGTCTACATGTTTGGCCGCGGTGTTCCACCCCCAAAGAACCGGTTTCGGTGGTGCACACCACAACTCAAAATCGAACCAATGCACGCCGCCCTCGCAGAGCTACGCCAGCGAGCCGACGCCAAGCTGCTGATGCTCACGGGCGTCCGGTTGGGAGAGTCGGCGGCACGCGACCAACGGATCGCCGTGTCGTGCTCGAAGGACAGCGGCGAATGTGGACAGGGCTGGTTTCAGGTTGCGACGCCAGAGAGTATAGCGGACACACTGGCGCCGTTGTTGCACTGGCGACTATGTCATGTGTTTGATTGGCTCTACTTCGAGCAGGAGCGCCATGGATTCGACACCAGCGGCGTCGCCGCAGTGTACGGCGATGAGGACATACGCACCGGCTGTGTTGGCTGCAATCTGGCGAGTCGTGACAATGCCCTAGAGCGACTGCTGCGACAGGATGAATGGCAGCATCTGCGGCCGCTCATGGAATTGCGACCGCTCTATGAGGAACTCACTAAGCCGCGCTGGCGAAAGCGAAAACTTGAGCCAGAGATGCGTCAGGATGGTCAATGGGCCACAAACCCACAGCGCATGGGACCACTGACCATGCGGGGGCGCGCCTACGGCCTAGACTGCGTTCTCGACATCCAGCAACGCGCTGGGGTCGATCTGATTGACCAGTACGAGGAAGCAAGAATTCGCCACCTCTGGCGCGTGGACACATGGCCAAACAAGTGGACGTCGGACGACATTGACGCCGATGTGCCTATCGACGCCATGAAGCTGACCGAGAATGGCATTGTAGCGCAATCGCTGCTGGTGCGGTGACGCCATGACGACCACCAGGGAAGTAGGGGTGTGGACACGCATAGAACAGCCGTGCTACACTGGGGTGTGTCGGCTGGATGCTTGAACATCCAGCCGACGGTGACAGACCTGTCGTAGCAGGCGTGTCGGGCAAAAGTCTAGCACACCGCAAAGCGCCAGGTCAACAGCCTGGCGCTTTATCTTTGAGGTATCTCGATGAAATGGTTCTGGATCGGATTCTGGGCATTTCTCACAGCGCTGATCGTCTCCGCCGCCATGATGCGGCCGGATACCGTCGACGCGACCCTCGCCTTCGTCGGCACGTTTCTGACCGTGGCCGCCTGGACACTCTTCATCACGGCCATCGTCGCCATCGTTGTCGGCGGCGGCATCGCCGCGTGGATCATCGTGCGCAAGCATCAAATCAAGAGTTTGCGCCAGCAGGATGGCCATTACCCGCTGCAGCGAGTGAAAACGAAGAACAACGGCGTGGCGATTATCGACCCCAACGCAATGGTGGGGCCGGTCCTCGTACTCGACCGCGCCACCGGCGCCGCCTTCGAGTACGAACCCGCCGCCGGCTGGCAGGTGCAGGCCACCATCCGGGCCATGGTCGAGAGAACGAGAACCGCTCAGGCCATGTTTCAGGGCGACGAAAGCCGCAGCAGCGAATGGGGTAGCCAGCACCGCGGCGACCGCATCACCGCCGCCGCCGCCAAACTCATTGACGGGCCGCGCCATCAGCCGGCTATGCCCCAGCCGGCGCCCGCCGCGCTGCCTGCGCTGCCGGCGCCGCCCGTGCGCATCTACACGCCCGAGGAGGCGTTCGACGCCAACACTCGCACCCGGCTGGCCATGGGCGCCGGCACGGACGACGGCGAGATCGTCCAGTGGGATATGCTGCAGGCGCCACATCTGCGCGTGCACGGCAAGAGTCAGGGTAGCGGCAAGACCAACCTGATCCAGACCCTGGCCGCCGGCGCGGTGCGCACGGGCGCCCGCCTCATCGTGCTGGACCGTCGCCGCTTTAAAGACTGGGCCGCCTTCGAAGGCCGCGCCGACCTGGTGGACACGCGCGACCCGCGCCACTTCGCCCAGGCCGTCGTGCGCCTGTGCAAGCTCTATCAGGAGCGCGATGCGCTGCTGGGACAGCACGGCGCGCCCAACATCGCCGCACTGGAGCAGCCGCCGCAGCGCGTGGTGGTGGTAATCAGCGAGTTCGGCGCACTCTGCGCCACGGCGCAGGCCGAGGGTGTGTTGGATGAGGTGCTCTACCCGCTCTCGCTGATCCTGCGCGAGGCCGGCGCCGCCGGCGTGCATGTACTGATCGAGGATCAGGTCGTCGACCAGCGCTGGCCGCGCGGCATCAGCGCCAACGCAGAGCCGGTCACCGGCTACCTGCCCGTCAACTACGGCGCCGCCGGCGGCTACTACGACGCCCACAAGCTGGCGCCGTACCAGTTTCATTTCGCCGGGACGGTCTTCGGCACCTGGCCCATGGCCGCCGTGCTGCCGCTGGCGCTGGCCGGCGTGCAGCGGCGTCAGGCCGCGGCGAGTTCACGGGCGGCTGGGGGAGGGTCTACACATGTGAACTCCAATGAACTGGCGCATGAACTGGCGCCTGTGAACTCCAATGAACTGGCGCCGGCAGCCGCTGACAGTTGGTACGAGTGGACGCTGGCGAACTATCTGCCGGCCCACCCGGAGCTATTGCAGACCGACGCCAGCGGGCGCGGCATCGGCGTGAAGGCGCTGGGCGAGGCGATGGCTGCCGCTGCCGGTAAGGACTACGAGAGCATGAAGGGAATGGCGAGCGGTGTCGCCAAGCGCCTGCGGTCCGAAGTATAAAAGATTAGGGGCGACAGCGCGCAAAGGGTATGCCGTCGAACTTAGTTTGACTTGTGCAAAGGCATGGTATATAAGAAATGTTCTTTGCTCTAAAGCAGATGGGGCGAGCCAATTCGTATTATGTGCTATATCGCTTTAGAAGCGATAAACGCGGCCACATGCGCAACGGATTGTCTGCCCACGGTGCACTGTGTACTTCCGGCCGCAGGAGCAAGTGAGAATCCACTTGACCTGCATAGAACGACGTACAGTCAGTTTTGGCATTTGCTTATCACCCCCTTTACTCGCCTGAGTCATATTGATGCGTCACCATCAATATGCGAAGAGTGAATTGGCTCGCCCCGCCTGCTTTAGAGCAAAAAGAAAGGCCGCCAAGTTGTGGGCAGGCGGCGCAAAATCAGCACTTGATTGAATGTGCAAGGATTCAACCTTGACCCGAACAATCAAATGTGATAAATTTGGGGTGTAGCTGCCCGCTCCAAAGCACTACACTCGTAAATCGCCCTGTGCCGCCAGCATGGGGCTTTTCTTTTGCTGACGGAATCATATCATTGGGGCAGCAAGCATGCAAGCCTCGCACGGCTGTTCTAATGTAACAGCAAGACAACGCCCCTGGGATACCGCTTGCGTTACCAGTTTGGGAAATCCCAAAGCGACACAAACAGCGGAGAGGTGGCGACACGGCACCATCATCCATCCGCCACTTGCCCAATTCCCCGCACTCGCATTACAATCGCGCGCAACAAAAAGACGACGCCCTGGCAGCGAACCGATGGCGTCGTCTTGACTTTGCCTGGAAGCAGGCGATTCAATTTTCATGCTGGAGGATACAACGCCGCTCGTTGCGTGTCAACTATGCGTAGCGTGCCCGACAGCCTATGCGCGACGGAAATGATAACCCCATGCGTAACACCCTCTACTACGGCGACAACCTAGCCATCCTGCGCGACTACATCGCCAGTGAGAGCGTCGATCTCGTCTACCTGGATCCGCCCTTCAACTCCAACCGCAACTACAACGTCCTCTTTAAGCACGAAAGCGGCAAGGAATCCGAAGCGCAACTCCAAGCCTTTGTCGACACCTGGCATTGGAACCGGCAAGCCGAAGACACCTATCACGAACTTGTCTACCACGCCCCTACCCACATCAGCGACACGATCGCCGCCCTGCGCAAATTCATTGGCGAAAACCAGATGATGGCCTACCTGGTGATGATGGCCGCCCGTCTGGTGGAACTGCACCGCGTGTTGAAACCCACCGGCAGCTTGTATCTGCACTGCGACCCCACGGCGAGCCACTATCTTCGGATGCTGCTGGACACGATCTTCGGAATACAGAATTTCAGAAATGAGATCGTTTGGAAGCGAACCAGTGCGCACAGTGACACCAAACAAGGGAACGTACTCCACATGGGGCGAATCCATGACGTTATCCTCTTTTGTACGAAATCAGACGCAGCAACAAGAAATGAAGTCCATAGCCCTTACGATCAGACCTACTTGGATGGTTTCTATAAGTACCAGGATCCTGACGGTCGTCGCTATCGGCTTGGCGACATAACTGGTCCTGGAGGCGCATCAAAGGGAAATCCACAGTACGAATTCTTGGGTGTCACCCGATACTGGCGCTACAAAAGAGAACGCATGGAAGACTTGTACCGCCAAGGCCGAATTGTGCAAACCAAACCAGGGGCCGTACCGCAATACAAGCGCTATTTGGATGAAATGCCAGGGGTTCCCCTGCAGGACATCTGGGATGACATTAGCCCCATCCAATCGCAAGCCGCCGAGCGTCTCGGCTATCCCACCCAGAAGCCTGTCGCCTTGCTCGAACGCATCATCGCCGCCAGTTCCAACCCCGGCGATCTCGTCCTCGATCCATTCTGTGGCTGCGGCACCACCATCGCCGCTGCCCAACGCCTGGGCCGCAACTGGATCGGCATCGACGTCACCTATCTCGCCGTCTCTCTCCAGCGCTACCGCCTTAAAAGCGCCTTCAACCTTGACGAACCTGCTGACTACACGGTCATCGGCGACCCCAAAGACCTGGCCGACGCTATCGAACTCGCGCACCGCGACCGCTATCAGTTCCAGTACTGGGCCTGCGGCCTCATCAAGGCCAGACCCCAAGGCGCCGAGGCTGGCAGCAAGCAAGGCAAGAAGGGCGCCGACAAGGGCATTGACGGCGTGATCACCTTTGAGGACAAAGACCCCAAAAGTCACAAGGGCTCCCTCGTGCCACACAAGGTCATCGTCCAGGTCAAAAGCGGCAAGGTAGGCAGCCCCACGATCCGGGACTTGCTTGGCGTCATCAGTAGCGAGAACGCCGCCATCGGTGTATTGGTCACCCTGGAACCACCCACGCAACCCATGATCGCCCAGGCCACCAAGGCCGGCTACTACACCTCTCCCCTTTACAACGCCAAGTACCCGCGCCTGCAAATTCTTACCGTCGAGGGACTACTCAGCCGAACTGAGCGCATTGACATGCCGCCCCAAACTCAGACCGCCACCACCTTCAAACAGGCCAAACGCGCTGAGCAGGAATTGCCCGTCCAGCCTGACCTTGGGATTTAATAGGAAGACAACATCATGCCCGTTTTAAGCTCGACACTAGACCTAATGCGCTGCCCGCATTGTGGGGTCAATACACCCAACTTGTTCCAGGCTGATGCGCCATTCATCACAACCAAAGACCACCTCGGCGGCCGCGTAGGCGTCTGGGGCGTATACATGTGTAAGCGCTGTGGCAATCTCGTGCTTGCATGCGCACCCGATCAGATGAGAACAGTAATGCGCTATTATCCCGGGACTCAAGAAGTCGATGAAGCAATTCCATCACCGGCAAAGGAGTATTTGCAGCAAGCCCAAGATACCGTTTTCGCCCCAGCTGGGTCCATTATGCTGTCGGCCAGTGCTGTTGACGCGATGCTCAAGGCAAAAAGCTATGCGGACGGTAGTCTGTATTCCCGCATCGATAAGGCCGCCAACGATCACTTGATCACAAAAGACATGGCGGCGTGGGCGCATGAAGTAAGGTTGGACGCAAACGGCCAGCGACACGCGGACAAAGGTACGTCATTGCCGACAAGAGAAGACGCCGAACGGTGCGTTGACTTCGCCGCCGCTCTTGCCGAGTTTCTGTTCGTCCTCCCCTCGCGCGTGCGACGCGGGTTGGATGATGCCAAAGGAAAGGCATAGCCTTAAGAACCAGCAAGCAGAGCGGTTTTGATTTCGAGTCATGGCTGAAAGGAGCAAACAATGCGCAAGCATATGGAAACGCTGACCGGGAAAGGCAAGCTACTGCAGGGCGCACAAGAGATCGACATTCGCTATCAGATTGACGTCTTCCAGGATTGGATCGACGCATCGACGCGGTCCGGCAAATCATCCGCTCCCGGTTTGAAATCAATAGAGATAACTGGAGAGGTAAGCGAATTCTTGGACATCGGCGCGACGTACACGCTCGTCCTGGAGGATGGCCGGCGCTGCCAGGTCTTCGTTCAGTCCATGTCGTTACCCAGCCCAATGGTGCGCCTTACGGCGATGAACGCCGCAGAGTTATTCGCAGAGGAGTCAAACTCATGACCGAAGAACGAGCCACCTACATCGCCAGCCGGCCCACACGCAAGCTGGCAATCACGCTCGTCGTCGACGTCGACGACGAGCGCATCGCCGACTATCTCGCCGGCACGATCGCTGCCAATCCGACGACGCGCGAACGCGGCGCGGATCCGCTGGGGCTAGACTACGCCCTGCTGGACTTTCTGCTCGATGCGGTGGCCCCGGAATATCCACCCGGGCATTTCGATGTAGAGGGAAAGGATTTCGATCCCAACAGCCTGATTGAGGTCTACCAGGCGCGCGAGTGGCTGCGAGGGTTTCGGCTATCGCTTGCCAGGGAGTGACCGCCCCGGCCTGTCTTGGCGTCGCGGCGGATACCATCGATACAAAATCCAGAGATATGCGGCCGTGAAGGTCGCCGCAAACCCTGCTGAAATGATGTCGATTGCCCATGCGGTGATTTGCGCCTCGCGCCGCGCCACCAGCACCAGCGGCCCCAGCGAGACGGCCAGCAGGCCGAACCTGGCGGCGGTCAGCACGCACGCGACCACCGCCAGCAGCCAAATCGCATGCCGGCTGCTGCGCCACACCGATAGCAGCACTGACGCCCAGATGATGGCCAGTGCCATCCAGATGGCGTACGCGACGACGCCCCAGAAGGCGAGCCAGTCCGGAACAATCATCGCGGCACGCTATACCAGAGAATCGTCAGGGTCAACGCCGCGGCCAGAATAACGCCAGCCGCGACGATCGACCAATGGGGCTGAGAGCCGCGGTTCTGCAGCCCGACAATAGCCGCCTTGATTTCCGCTACGTCGCGCTGCACGTAGCTCATACCGGCCTGAAGCACCCTCACCTCCGTGCCGAACTGCGCCATCTCGCGCGTGAGTGCATCGATGCGGTCGTCATGTCGCCGTGCGTCGGCGTTGCTGATTCCGTCGTTCATCTTTTTTTTTCGCCGCCAACCATCACATAGGTGGCGCCAGCCCCGGGCCTGGCCAACTCGAAGGCGCTCATCACGTCGGCGCCGCGCGCCAGGTGGTGAGCGAAAATGATCCCCGTCTGATACGCAGACTTCTCTGCGACCTTGCCGACGGTGGCAATCACAACCACACCCAGTTCCCTGTGCAGCTGCTCGGCGACGTCTCGGCTGTCGCATGTGTTGAGCACGACGACGTCGGCGCCGCTGTTGCGAATCAATGCGGTCAGATCTCCAGTGTCGATCAGATCGTTGGCGAGCGCAATACCTTGCGCAGTGCCGTGCCCAACAAACCAGACCAGGTCCCATTGGCGATGAATGATCGCCTCGACGACATCGGCGCGCGTCACGTAGTTGTTGACCAGCACCGCGTTTAGCATGAGCGCCAGGCGCTCGGCTTCGTCCTGCGACTCATGCGCCGGCGCAATGACGAGCGCGGTCATTCGTCGCCCGACCAAAAGTCGTAATCGCCAGATTCGGCGTTGAATCCGCATTCATGCACGTACATCGCAACCTGCTCCGGCGGGTCGTCGTCTACAATCAGCCATTCGCCGACGGGCAACAACCCCAACATGCGTTCGGCGCCGGTCGACGTCACGATGCGCTGCTCGTCGGTCAGCTTGGCCATGCCGGACGCTGGCTCAGTCGGCTTGGCGTTGACCACAAACACGCGTTCGCGCGTCACTCTGCATTCAAGCGCGTCCCCGTCGCTGTTGCCCATGTCCAGCAGGCGCTTGAGCGCCTCCAGCGGCCGCACCCGCTCCTGATACGGATTGGTGAGGATGCCAGTGTCTGGCACGTCGATGGCGGTGATGAACTGGCCACATTGCGTCAGGATGCGGCGCATCTGCACGCCGGTATCCTCCGTGGACCACGCCTTAAACGCCAGGCGCTGATCGCTCGGATGGGCGACCCAGGCGCCGCCGCCGGTGTAGGCAAGCAGATCGCCGTGGTCGCCGTCGCAGAGTTCGACGGCGTAGTAATCCTCGGCATCTACGGAGCCGCTGCGTTCGACCACAATCCAGTAGGTGGCGCTTGCGGTCAGCGCAATCGGGGTGGCGAACTGGAACCATTCCCAGCGCGTCTTGGTCTTGATGTCCTCGCCGGCCAGCGTCGCCGTTGCCAGCGTGCTCCCCGATGGCGCCCCAGAACTGTCGGCTCGCAGCGTAATGGTGATGTCGTCGCTGGGCTCGCCAGCGCGACGCACCTTGACCGCTACGCGATCCAGGTTGAAATTAGATGGCGCTACGAATGACTGCGCCAGGCGATACCCGCGCACCTGCACGGTGATGGTGTTGCCCGGCTCCTCCCAGTCGGTGTCAGATGTCAGCTTCGCCCGATGACCCTGGGTCAACGTGATGCTAGGGCCGGCGGCCTCGGTAGCGATATTGCCGCTGACGCTTTCCGTGGTGGTAATCCACGCGCTGGCCACCGTCTTGACCATGTGCACGCGGCTGTTGCTGGTTGACCCCTGGACTTTCGTTTGGATTCCGCCCGGCTTGAAATCCGACAGGCCGGCGGCGCTGTCTCGAATGTCGTCGTTGGCCTCGAAGGCGATTGTCGTCGCCGTGTAGACGATCTGCTTGCCTTCGGCTGCGCTGTCGATAGTGTATGTGCCATTGTTGGATGCTGAGTTGGCTACGTCGATCACGTCGCCTTCCTTGAGCGCGCCGAGGAAGCAGTTCAGATCGTGGATCGACCCATCCGGACCAAATCCTACGGTCGTGCTGATCAGCCCCCAGCCGATCAGGTTCTCGTCGGCGGCGTTGTCGCCTTCCTCTTCGATGCGGCCTTCGAGGTGCTCGTAGAATTGCCAGTCAATGGTTTCCATCCAGCCGGCGCAGATGAGCATGAGATGCTCGCCATCTGCCCGTTCGTAGGAGAGCAATGCGGCGGGCTGCTGGCTGTCCGCCAGCAGCTGCGCGCGCAGCGCTTCGGCGGCGGCAAGCGTCCCCTCGCCGTCCAGGGTCGCAACGTCCTCACGCACGCCGTAGCGTGTCTGGCTGCCTGTGTCGTCGAGCCAGGTCGTGAGTTCATCTTCGGTTGTGCCGTCGGCCAGCACCGCCGTCCACTCGGCCGCAGCGCGGTTGACAATGGTGTCTACCGCCAGCTTGCGCGAGCGCGCCCGTTGCACCAGCCGCATTTCCGCCACGTAGCCATGCCACACGCTGGCGCCATTCGGGTTGACTGCCTCGACCGGTCGCAGCAGCCAGTCGCTGAAGGCCCGCTTCAATGTTTCGGCGCTGCCGGTGACTTGAATCTCCGCCTGTATCGGCCCGCCCCGCGTGTCGCTGCGATAGTACTGCACATTGACCACCAGGTCGATGGGGACTGGCGCCCACGACCAGGAGCCGGCGCCGCTTGTCAGCAGGCGGGCAGTGAATCCACTCGTGTTTGTCATCGCCGCCGCCTTACACGGTCAGCCGCCGCGGGCGATACCACGCTCGCACGGAAAGCGTCCAGTCGGGCGTCATACCCACGCCGTCATGGAGGATGTGAATCACATCGCTGCTGCTCGAGACCAGCAGCGGCTGATCGTTTACGTCGAAGACGGGGTAGTCGGTCGTCCCGTCGGTCAGCTTGGTCAACGGCGCGCCATTGCGCCCGCCGCCATCCCCGTAGTCGATGACCTCCCAATTGTTGCTTGCTGCCATCCCCTGCTGCCGGAGATGTCGGAAGTGACCTGGCTCCGCCAGCAGTATGTTGATGAAATCCACGTCGACGGTGGTGGATTCCAGGAAACGCCAGTTCAGGACAAGGCGCAGGTCTCCCCAGCTGGCGCCGCGTGCTGGCAGTTGGATCGTGCCAAGATACTGGATGTGCTCATGGTCGCCCTCTGCGAGCCACACCTCCTTGCTGCGGTCCAGAATGACATTACCGGTATTGCTCCACACTTCCGCTCGAACAAAACAGGATTTCGAGATCTGGGCGCAACGTGCGAGCAGATGGTGGTTAAGCCCCTGGCGCGAGGTTGCGTTGTTGCCGGTCAATTGATAGTGCGACGTTTGCGTTCCGGCGCCGCCTGTCACCCGCCCCACCTGTGCGCTCGGTCCGCTTGCTCCAGATGATGACTGCACTGAGGCGCCTGAAAGGGCATCCTCCCCCTCGATCATCGAGTAGGCGACCCACTCCTGCGTACACAGATAGAAGTTGTGATAGGTGCGGCTGCCGCCGCTGTTGTTCTTCAAGCGCAATTCCAGCGGGGCCGGCACGTAGATGGTATCGTTGCCCAGGCTGGCCCAGTTGTCGTGCCCGCTGCCGCCGTCGTTGTGATTCCAGAGGGTCAAGCCGCTTGTGTTGAGCGACGCGTTGCCGTTGCTCAGCGGTATCTGAATCTTGTCGACGGCCTCCCAGAACCACCTCCGCGTCACTATCAGCCGCAGCGGAATCTGATCTTGTCCCCAGACCTTCATTGCATCTTCGCCCAGATGCACCTCAGCCGTCAGAATTTCAGATCGCCAGGCTGCGGCGTCTGTGGCAGTTTGAAAGTGAAGGTAGGTGGGAAAACCAACTCCGGTGCGCTGGTATTCGGCGGCGCCATCAAGATAGCTCTCGATGCGCCGAAGTGATTCCGCTGCCGAGGTGCACCCAGATCCGGCATAGACGACAACCTCGATGGTCTCCGTCACATCTTGATAGCCGTCGGCGACGCGCTTGGGGGTCTTCGGCTCGTAGTTGACCAGCATTGCGCACGACTTGGATAGCCATAGCGTGCCGGTGCTGGGAGCTTCTCGATACAGGCTCAGTTCGTGCGGCATGGTCTATGCCTTTCCACGCCGGCGACGCGCCAGCGTGTCCTGGATCGTCCAGCCCAGCCGGTAGGCGTCGCGCTCGTCCTTGATTTCCGCCTTCTCGATGACCACGGTCACATTCCCCTCACCTTTCGCCCCTCCGCCGTGCGACGGATCTACCCTGGCGCCGCGCGGCAGATTCACCAATTCTGGCCGGCGCTCGCCGACCCACGTCCAGCCGCCGCGCCAGTAATCAGTACCCTGCGCCAGGCTGCCCACCGGCGCGCTCGCAGCGCCTGCGGGTGCGGCCTCGCCCGTCGGCGCCGGTGCGCCAGCGGCGTCCAGCACTGCGCGCAGCCAATCCTGCTGTTTGGCGGCAGTGGCAAACGACTGATACAGGCGCTCGGCCAGCAGTGCGCCAACGGCATCGAACTGTTCTGCCGCCGCAGGATCGCCGAACTGCGTCATCAGGCCGTTGGCCATTTGCTGCAGCGCATTGTCCGGCGGCGTCAGTTGCCCGACGGTGATCGGAGTGGCCGACAGCGCACTGCTTAGGCCGGTTGTCAGTGCGCCCTGGGCGCTGGTCACCACCTGCGCAACGCCTGTCAGCGCCGCTTCCGTGGCCTGCTGCTGCACGACGCCGAAATACTGCAAGATGGCCTGCTGGCCGCTCTCGCTGGCCTTCTGGCGCTCGATGGCGGCGTTGACTGCATCCACGTTGAACAGGTCCAGGTTTGCGCCGTCGGCGAACAGACTGGAGTCGGCCCACGCCTGACTGAACATCTTGAGGATCGCTTCTGCCGGCAGCGCGGGATCGATGCCGGCGCGCTGGGCTGCATCGCCGATGTCTACGCCGGCCCAATCCACACCGTTGAGCACTTCGTCCGTCAAGCGACGGAGGTAATCGTCGGCGAAGTTCTGCGGCACGCCCAGCGCCGCCATATCCATTTGCTGGCCGGTGACCTGGGACGTGCCGAACAGACCGGGTACGCTGCGCAACAGGCCCTGCAGGTCGCCCATCGCCTGTTCCGCTGCGTCGGACCAGGCTCCTTCGACGTTCTTGGCCGCCTGGCGCATGTTCCGGTCGAACAGGCCGGCGATATCGCTGACCAGCACGGACTGGCCGGCCGCATTGGTTGTGGTCGGCGCAACCGGGTTGCTCCCCGTCCCCTGGGCGAAGGCAGGGAACACCAGATCGGGCGCAGCCAGCCCCGTCCCCTGGGCAAAGGCAGGGAAAACCGGGTCAGGCGCAGCTAGCGCCGTCCCCTGGGCAAAAGCAGGGATGGCCAGCGCCGTCCCCTGAGCAAAGGCAGGGAACACCAGATCGGGCGCAGCCAGCCCCGTCCCCTGGGCAAAGGCAGGGAAAACCGGGTCAGGCGCAGCTAGCGCCGTCCCCTGGGCAAAAGCAGGGATGGCCAGCGCCGTCCCCTGAGCAAAGGCAGGGA